>Ga0315296_10002109_pt1 | contig 17127 bp, 15 predicted proteins | sample YL17G14_18_MG_FD_203921 | JGI IMG/M metagenome (GOLD analysis project Ga0315296, IMG submission 203921) | Sediment microbial communities from Yellowstone Lake, YNP, Wyoming, USA - YL17G14_18 | ecosystem: Environmental > Aquatic > Freshwater > Lake > Sediment | place: USA: Wyoming | collected... | reverse complement strand
CCGATGTCTTTAATTGTTTTTCCAGTTCCAGTCTGTGTTCAAAAAGAAGGCTCTGGGACCTTTTGTCAAAAAAATCAGGAAGATCCCCTCCTGATGTTATTGTTGTTGCTATACCATTGAATAAATCGGCAAGTTTTCTGCTCGGGCTGTTGAATGACCTGCTTCTGAGAGCAGTAACAAGGTCATATCCGTAAATATTTATCTCATTTTGGAGTTTTATAAACTCTTTTTCAAGATTGGGGTATTCTTTTGTGGAGATAATTATATTGAAAATCTTGCTCGGCTCTATCATAGAACCTGATATTGATGACATATGTATTGCTGCAAAAGGAAGCTCTCTGTTAATTTTTCCTTCCAGTGATTTTTTTTCAAAAGAAGGATAAAAATAAGTAAAAAGGAAGGTTGCGGCTGGTATTGCGAATAAAATCCAGAAAATTTTCAAGAATCTGCCCCCGATACTTTCTCCAACACGGATTATAAAAGGTGGAAGCGCTGAGATATTAAAAAACAGAAAGAAAAGAGTAATAAAAACCGAAGCAATTACAGATATCAGAGTTGTAAAGAAAATTACAGAGATATAGGTTGCAGGTACAAAATTTATATTTGACTTTATAAGATCTCTTTTTAACTCTTTAAAAAATCCTTTGTTAATAAAAGACATTGCGGTATTATAGAAAAAATTGCTCGAGAGTTTGACATATTTGCTTGGTTTTTTTTCTTTCTTTTTGACAATTTTTTCCTCTTTCTTTTTCATTCTTTTTAGGGTGAGCTTTTCAAGAGAGTCTGTTTTTGGTTTACCCCCTTTTTTAGAAAGAGCTTGCTGAGAGAATTGAGGGAAGATTTCCTGAGGGGTTTCTTGAATGCCCTGAATTGATAAATCTGTTTTTTGAGTGGAATAAAGAGGTCTAAATAAAGAAATCTCTTCTGCAGAATCGATTATTATCTGTCCTGTTTTTTGAAGCACTTTTTTTAAAATTTCAATTTGTGAAGAAATCATTCTTTTTTCTTCAGGATCATTTGTATTTTTGAGGTAAGTGGAGAGGGAATTTAGTTCCCCGATTATTTTTTTTTCTTGCGAAATGTTTTCTCCGAGCTTTTCAATTAAAAGATTATCTGTCATTTGGTAATTTCAAAAATTTTTCTCTGCGTCTGGATAATAATTTTTTTAAATTTATTAAAATTTTCAGAGTTTTTTTTATTATAGGCTTTTTCAAACTCCTCAAAAGAAGACTCTAATGTTTCAATAAGCTGATTAAGAAGCCAAATATTTCCCCCTTTTATCATGCCTCAAAAAAGGAATTTATCTTATTAAATATTTTTATTTCTTCTTTCTGTAAGATTATCATATATTCTCTGGAACTAATTGGCATAGAGGCAGTAAAAGAAAAGTAGTAATTGTTACTTTTTCTTAGAGATAACAATATAGAAAAGTTTATAAAATTTGTATTTATTGAAATTTTATGGCGCCAATAATTGAAGTAAGCGATGAAGTTTTAGCAGATTTGAATCAGTTAAGAATAAAATACAAATTAAGAGAGGGAAGTAGAACTGTTAAATCTAAAACAGAATGTAGAGACGGTTTTATCTATGTTCCTTCAGCAAACTTATATTTTGCAAAGCAAAGAACACATTTAAATCTTGATTGGAGTGACGCTCATGAAGAACTGAAAGCAGAGGGTTTGAGAATGCCGACAATAGAAGAGTTCAGGAAAACATTAAATTATCTTAAAAATTCACAGAATCAAGAGCATTTTGAATTATACAATGAAATAACAGAAGTAAGAAATCCATGGAGAGCAAACTGGCTTGACGCTTATTTTGAAAAAAGAAAAGACGGATTTTACATTTTAACAGCAAACAAGACAAAGGCAGAAAAACTTGAAGATTGTTTAATGAAAGACAAAATTCTGGGAATAAGTTTAGAGAATTGGATTGAAGGAAAAAATGTAACTAGTCAAGGACTTCCAAAATTAAATATTGATGATGGAAAACTATATTACTGGTATCCGAAAAATGGAACAATTGCCGGGTTCCTTGCGGTTTCCGGCAGGGCTGTTCTGGACTGCGGCACGAGTCCATCTGGCAGGGACCCGAGCCTTGGGGTATTTGCGGTTGCTGATGCTGGAAGCAATGCTCGCAGAAGAAGTTAAACAAAATATTTTTTGATAAGTGATGGCGATGCAAGAAATTCTTATTCAATTCCGAATTTGGCCAAAATTTCTGCGGGTTTTTTGTAGTATTGGGTGATCATATCCTGAAACTCCTGGAAACCAAAAATTTTATTTTCATACATCTTATATATCAACTGCACTCTTTTTCTGAATTCAGACTGAAGTTCATTCATCGTAATTCCATATGTTTTTGAAATTTTTTCAAATATCTTACTATTTTTCTTAAAATAGAATTTGTCTTCTGCAGGATCCCAAACAAAAGGAGTATTTGTTATGGCAATTCCTTCATTGGTTACATTTATTATTTCCACTATTTCTTTTAGTTTTCTTGTTTCGTATTTTTGTGCAACAGCGTGAGTCATAATACAGATACAGTCAAGAACATTTAACAGCGTAGGAGAAAGCTCTATCGGAGGTGTTTCAAGCCTCTTTATTACAGTATCTACAGAATCCGCGTGCATAGTGCTTATTGAAGCGTGTCCTGAAGCCATCCCCTGGAATAACACATAAGCCTCTTTTCCACGAACCTCTCCTACAATAACATAATCAGGATTTTGTCTGAAGGAACTTTTTAGCAGAGTGAACAAATCGATTTCTCCGAGATTTCCCATTCCTATAGCTCCCCTGACAACACTTGGAAGCCAGTTTTCTCTGGGAAGATTTAATTCTCTCGTATCCTCAATACTGACAACTCTTGCTTCAGGAGGAATAAAGAAAGCAACAGCATTCAATAGAGTTGTTTTTCCAGATGAAGTCCCTCCGGTAATTAAAATGTTCATCTTGTACTGAACTAATATCCATAAATAAGCAAGCATCTCAGGGCTTAGAGTTCTGAAAGAGACTAATTGCGATGGAGTCCAGGGGGTTTTTGTGAATTTTCTGATTGTAAATGTTGGTCCTCTTGATGTAATATCTTTTGTATAAGTTGCATTTACTCTGCTTCCATCCGGCAGGCTTCCGTCAAGAATGGGAGAGGCATAAGAAATATGTTTTCCGCTTCTTTGGGCAAGTTTTTCTACAAAACCTTCGAGCCTGTCCATATCCTTGAATGTAAGATTTGTTTTAAGATTTCTGAAAATTCTGTGAACAATATAAAGAGGGCAGTCAACACCATTACACTCGATATCTTCCACAAAATAATCTTTTAATAAAGGATCTATTTCATTAAAACCCAGGAAATCTCTTATGAGATAATAATATATTTTCTTATAAGATTCATAGGGCATATTTATTCCGAGTTCGAAAGCAATAAGTTTGAATCTTTTGTCAATATAGGCAAGAAGTTTTTCCACATCTTTTTCCACAATCGTATCATAATTTATCATATCCATAATCGCCGTAAGAATCTGCTCTTTATAACTCGCCTCTGTTTTGTCAAGTATCGGTTCTTCGACCTCGTATAAAACCTCATAAATTTTAGGGTCCCAGTAAATATGTATAAAGGCAAAAGGAGACATAACACTGTATCTTACATCAATTCTTGTTTTATCATTTATTTTTTTTAAAGGAGGAACCATAGGGGAAAAATTTATTGCGACTCTTGGATAATCCTGTATTCCTGCCATTTTAGTTTTAATTTCTGTATTTTATTGATAATTTATTTAAATGCATTCTAGCTGATAACCCCGATATTGATAATCGTTTTATTTAAAGAATCTTTTCCTTTATTTGCTATGAGAAGCGTGTATGGAGTTGATGCCTTGCTTATTTTTCTTAACTCATCCATATTCTGGTAAGTTATATTATATTCTCCCTTATAATTTCTAGTTAATGTTACTTCATTAATTCTCCCCTTTTTTTCAGTAAACACAATTACATTTCCGATTGTAACATTTTTTCCTGGTTCGCTGTAGATATTTCTGCTTTCAATTTCAAAAAAAAGCTTGTCATTTTCCCCATCAATATCTAATACTCCCTTGCTTATTCCAAGAGTGATTACTCTTTGATTTCCCGAATCTCCAAGGGTGTTTATGATTAAATCTATATCTTCTAAAATAGAAATTGATTGTTCTATCACACTTCTATCCTGAATCTCTTCTATTTTTGGTTTTACAAAGGCTAAAACCAGGCCGATTAATGCAAATGCAATTAAAGTATAAATTATCGTCTCTACCCAAATCTGCCCTCTTTTTCTATCTAAAAAACTCCTGTTTAAAAAAAACCCTCTGTTTTGGCCAAGCCTGGACAAAACCCTCTTTTTTCCGTACATATGAATCTAAATTAAAATCAGTTTTAATATTTTTCCTTATTACTGAACTTGTGAAGGAAACATGAAAAATAGTTTAATATTTTTCCTTATTACTGAACTTGTGAAGGAAACATGAAAAATAGTTTTAATATTTTTCCTTATTACCGAAGGATGAGGGAAACATGAAAAATAGTTTTAATATTTTTCCTTATTACTGAACTTGTGAGGGAAACATGAAAAATTTTATTTTTCCTTATATAAATAAAACAACTTTCAGCAACTCTCAATTTCATTTATAGAATCTGATTCACTGCACTGAATATTTTTAATTACAGGGGCTATACTTATCGAGTCAGGAGCTTCTGAAAAACCAGCACCACTCATATTGAGAACATATGTAAGTCCTGCATTTTTTGAGGGAAGTGTGATATTTGATGATTCAGAAGGATACATAACCAAATTATTTATTTCAGACGCGGTTTTGCTTATTTTGAAAGTTACACTGCTTCCTTCTGCAGAAATTCCAACAAGAACCTCATCAACATTTATATCACCAATACTTATAGAAAATCTGAACTCGCCAGAACTGGAATTATAACATGTGTATCTCGGATTTAAACTTACTTTTTCAAAAACTCCAAAACATGCCTCAGACTCTTCCATCCCCCCTTTTACAATATTATTGACAACAGACCATACAATAGCAACAATAACCATTACCAGAGCCACTAAAATAAGTGTCGCAACAATAGCAGATAAACCTTTTTTGTTTTCTATTTTTCTAAATTTTTGATTGAATTGGATTGGCATTCTGTGTTAATTTAATTAAATTGTTTTTTATACTTTAATTAATAAAAAAGTAATTTTATACTATTAAATCCTGCCCATATGTATCTTCACAAACATAAATCTGGTTTCCGCTTGAAGAACTTCCCATAAGAACAGGAATAAGCGAAACCTGTTCTGCCCCGCTAAATTCTGAAACCAGGTTTCCTGAAAAGGTTCCTCCTTGCCTTAATCCAATCTCAGGCCAGTCAACAGACAAATTTCTTATATCTAATGTCTCATAGCTTCCCTGTGCAGATATTCTTACTTTCATTCCAAAAATAGGGACATTACCGATATTTGAAATAGAGAGAGTTCCTGCATAATAATCTGACAAGAAATCCACATCGTCACATACGAGTTTTATATTTCTCCCCCCGAATTTTGTTACAGCCTCTTCGGTAAGACCTCTAAACCAGAGGAAAATAATTAATCCTATAACAACCACCATTGCGACAAGAAGAACTGTCGCGATAACAGGAGAAACTCCTCTTTTTTGGTTTGCTATTTTTCTCATTTTTATTTAATGAAATTAAAGTTTATAAATTTTATATTTCTTTAGATAGGAGTGCAGCAGCAAAATGGTGTTAAAGAGGTAGTACAGTATTCTGGATACATGTTTCCTATTGACACCTGATTGTACTTCAGACATTGAGCCTCGTTTTGTCTGCAGGTTCCTCCTGAATAAATCCCAAGATAAACACAGTAATCAGAACAATCTGTAACTGAATTAGGAATTCCAGATACACAAACTCCCCCAGAACAATACTGTCCTACTACACACCCATTTTTCTTTTCTTCACAATCAGAGCAAGAACAACTCTCACTTTCATCGCAGATATTATCAAAGTCGCAGATCCAACATGTGCTTGGTTGGCCAGTGCATGTCCATCCCCCTTCAACTAAACATGTAGATGAACAACCATCGAGATTATCAGTGTCTCCATCATCACATTGTTCAGGAGGAGAAGTAAGGATTCCATCTCCGCAGTAAGGTCCTTGAAGTGTAATAGTTTCACATAATGCAGAACAATAAATACAACTACTGCCATAGGCAGGTGTACATGCAACACCGTTTTGTGCTCCATTATCACATTGCTCTCCACTATTTATGATGCCGTCTCCACAAGAAGGAAGTGGAGTGTCGCATGTTCCACTTATACTGCAATACTGTCCAATTGGACAATCATTTGGAGGGCATGTTACGGGGTCTCCACAATTATTATTTACTTCTCCACAAACCCTTCCTTCACAAGTTACAGAAATATCTTCAGATATACATTCTATTTCTGGCTCACCAACTATCTGCTCAGTTAGTGCATTACTGCAGCTTGCAAATCTCGATTTTCCTTCAATTTCCTGAAATCGTGTCGGGATTATTCTTATGGAATATAACTGCCTTACTGAACTAGGAATATCAAAAAAATAACTCTCTTCAGAATCCGGTGAGAAAGAATTATTTGCTTCTTCAAATAAAACAGAATTTCCAAAAATCATTCCTCCCTGGGTTTCATTTAAATAACCAGATAAATCAATTGTTGGCAGTTTCTGCTCAGAGCTGTTTTTTCCGTGTATAAAATATCCTGCAAGATTGAATCTTCCGTTATTTTTTAATGTGATAATTAATTGGGAATTGTCAGGATCAAAACTCGCCTCTTTTATAAAAACAGAAACTCCTTCAGGGCATTCCAGAGCCTGTTTAGGGACATATGTTTTCAGCCATTGGTAGACTATTCCGCTTATTATTATTGCAAAAACCACGAGCAGAACATAACTCACCATTACGCTCACTCCTTTTTTCCTGTTTTCAAAAAACCCCTTTCTCATTTTATCCGGTAATTACATGCTCTCCCTTATTTACTTTTTGGGATAATACAAAATAAAAATTTTCTCCTCTGTTTAATTTAAATTCATGTGTCATATCATCAATAGAAAGAAGTATTGTGTTTGTTCCAGGATCGATTCCGCCTGTGAATTTCCCGGCCTCGTTAGTTATTACCTGGGAAGAACCTGAGCAGCTGATAGAAACTTCTTTTTCTGTTTTCTGGTAGCCTGTAACAGTTATATTGTTCTGGTTTCCGAATACAAAATATAAATCTTTTCCTCTTCCTTCATAATCTATATAATTTTTAGTGAAATTTAACAAAAGAGTGTAAAATGCTGTCTGACTTAATTTATTATACAAGCCATAATCCATGACATATGCGCTTTCTATCTGAATTTCTTCTTTTAAATTCTGTAATTCGGTGCTTGATTCCTTTTTTGAATAATTGGAAATTGAAACAATTCCGATAATCACAGTAGCCAGAACAAGTGCAGAAATCAGATAAAACTGGCCTTTTTTACCTCCTCTTTTTATCATACAAAAAATAAAGAAAAAGAGTTTATTAAATTAGTGTTTCAGAAATTTTTACTCTTATTATTAATTTATCTGGGCTTTTTCTACCATTTCTTTTGTTATCAACCTATTATCAGAGCAGGACTGGATTAGTTCATCTGTTTTTGGGGCGGGAAAGTGACAGAAGATTATTTCTTTATTTAAATTCTTTATAATATATCTAATCGCAGGACAGAAATCGGCATCTCCACTAAACAATAATGCAATGTCATACTTATCATTTAAAGCATCTAGAAGAAGATTTATTGCTAATCCAACATCAACACCTTTTTCTACACTTTTATATGTTTTATCTAAATCTATTTTTTCATTACAAATCGGGCACTCAACTTCTTCCACTTTTTGGGCCCCACATTTCTTACAAAGGATATTTATATGATTTATTTCTCTTTTTACCAATCTTCCAAAAATTAAATCTAAAAAAGGGGTTTTTCTTAACTGCGAGAAAAATTTTTGTTGAGATGCATAATTAGAAGGAGACTCTAATTGATTTACTGGCGCATTGAAATATTTAATTTTAACAAGACTTTCTTTGCTTAAATTAATCAATTGATTTGTCATATGGTGAAAATATATCTTTGTAATCCCGTAATTTTTTTTACAAAGGTGATAGAAGTTACTTCCATCATAATAGGCATATACCCGCTTTTTGACTACCATATAATTCCTCCACAAAAGAATAATATGAAACCTTTCGTTACCCCGCAAAAAGCAGAGTAACAAAAGGGAATTAATTACTAGTAAAAGATATATAATATTTAAAAACTTTTCTATAACAGTTTTGTTTCTTTCTTCCGAGTTAAGTGTAGACAAAAGTTCTGTGAATTTTAGCTACTTCGCCTGTAAGTCAAAGTAGACTCGGAAGTTTGCTTTAGAATGACCACGCTTCAGAAGCCGAATTCTCGGCTTCGCGATGTCAAACAAAGATTTGACATCTTGGGCGTTCTTGCAATAAAAGTAGACAAAAATTCTACGAATTTTAGTTACTTCGCCTGTAAGTCAAAGTAGACTCGGAAGTTTGCTTATGGATTATCAAAAAGCTACCTTTATTCTTTCTCGGCTCTGCACCCTATCAAGCACCTTAACAAATGTTTAGGGCTGCTCCGATCAAGGCCTGACCCGTTTCGCATCTGCAAGATCGAGACAGACAGAACGTCAACGTAGGAACAAAGACTTTTTGACGCACCACTCACGCCCTTCCTTGCAGTCTGCCTAAAGCCCATTTGCAAATGGCGGAGGGCTAATCCGCCGACCTAGTCTACGATAAAATAAGATTAATTATGATTTATAAAGTTTTTGAGGGGTTTTGGGTTGGATTGTATCATTACATTTAATATAAAAACACAATATTTAAATACTTTGTAATGGTAAGGTATTTATGAGAATAATAACAAGAAAGAAAGGAAAGCAAAAATACTTCTATTTGCAGCATTCCTTAAGAAACGGAAAGAAAGTTATCACAAAAGAGAAATATCTTGGAGCAGAGATTCCTGTTAATATAAATGAGATTAGGTCTATATTTAGAAATGAAATACAGAAGGATATCAATGAAAAGCTTGAAAAGATAAAAGAACATTTTCTGGCTGAATGGAAAAGAATCCCCGAAAGTGTAAAAGAAAAAGAACTTGAGGAGATTTCTATTGCCTTTACTTATAACACGAATGCCATAGAGGGCTCTACAATTACCTTAGAGGAGACAAGAGGGATTATTCATGATAAAATTTCTCCAAGTAAGCCATTAAAAGATGTCAGGGAAATAGAAGCACATAATAAAGTATTTCTGCAGATGCTAAAGAAAGATGAAAAGATAACAAAAGAATTATTGTTAAGATGGCATAAAGAGATATTTGGAGAAACAAAATCTGATATCGCGGGCAAATTCAGGAATTATCTGGTTAGGATTGGCCCCCATTTAGCTCCTGATTGGCAGGATGTTGGAAATCTAATGAAAGACCTTACGGGATTTATCAATAAAAATAAAAACATGAATCCTGTTGAACTGGCCGGAAGGGCTCATTATAGATTTGAAAAAATACATCCTTTTGGAGACGGGAATGGAAGAATTGGAAGGCTTTTAATGAATTTTATTTTGTGGCACAGCAAATATCCCATGCTTATCATAGAATACAAAAAGAGAAGATTTTATTACAGGGCATTGCAGAAGGATGAAGACCGTTTCGTTTCCTATTTTATAAGGAGATATCTGGCTGTTCATAAGAAAAGATATCTAAAATAGAAATCTGCAGGCTTAGTCTTGGATTGGCTTTGATTATTTTAAGGGGTTTTGAGGGGGTATCCTTTCTTTTTCATCTTTATGAACTCTTCCGATTCCCAATAATTTCCAAGAGAGGAAAACTTTATCAACCAATGTTTCCATTGCCCCCCAACAGATTCCAGGAGGCAGTTTTTCAAACTTGATATTTTGTCTTTTAAATATCAGATAATTTTCATATTCTTTATAACCATTTGAACATATTTCTCTTTCTCTGTAATCAGTTTCACCACAAGCCCCTGCAAAAGGGCACAATCTTTCTAATCTGCCCCCCTTGTTTCTTGTTTCTTGAGTTTTCATTTTATCTTTTCCTATCGCTTCCTTATACCAACAATAATGATTAAAATAATGAGAATTATTATTCCTATAGATAAAGCAATTGGAACTGCTAAAGGGATTTCCGAAACTTTTTGAATTTTTGGAATCTTTTCTATTTTCGGTGTTTCCTTAATTGTTAAGTTTATAGTTTCCATTTGAACAGAAACTCTTTCTAAAACAGAAATTGTACTGGTTTTTTTATCTTCTTCACCATCAAAAATAGCTTTTACAAGAACAGTATAATCTCCTTTTTGAGCATTTTCAGGAATTTCGACAGAAAATGTTTCTGAATATGTGTCATCTTCGCCAAACTCTTCAAGTTCAAAAGTTTCACTTTCTGTTAAAACATTAAGTTCTTTTATTTCAGCAATTAAATAAACATCTTCATCGTTTTCTCCGATATTTTGAACTTTCATAAAGACATCAAAGTTTTTTCCAGCAACAATAGATTCAGGATTTATTGAAAAATCTTTGATAATCACGTCATGTTTTTCCCTTTCCAAATTAATATCAATCGCACCTTCAACACATTGCGATTCTTCATTCCTATTTTCATAAGCTTTTACAAATAAAAGATAGGAATCATCTTCGAAATCATCAGGAACATTAAGCACCAATTCAAAACTTTCAGTTTTTCCATCTCTTATTTCTTCTTCATCATCAATTTCTCCTTCAATATCGTTCTTGTCAATATTATACAAAGCAACCTCTACCACTATATCTTTATTTTCATCTGCATTATTTTTAACATCAATTTTTACTTTTATTTCATCTCCTACTCCAAAATCATCTCCTTGATGAGGCTCTTTTAACTTTAAATCTAAATCTCCGACAACCCCCGATTTACACGTATCTAAATCATCAAAAAGACCTAAGTTATATTTATTCCCGCTTTCTCCTGCTTTGAAAGAAGAAAAATGTTGAACCTCAAAAACAATTACTCCATTTGTAGTCGGATTTGGAGTATAACTTAAAATATTGCAGAAATCACATTCCTGGTTTATTGAATTTGGATTTGTAGTGAATCCATCGCTGTAAAAGATTTTTGGAATTGTTTTATAACTGACTCCTGTAAGAGTTATTTTGGCGGGTTTATTCAGTTGTGGATAAAAAGAAGTATCAATTGCAACAATACCTCTTTCAATTCTAATTTTATTATTCAAATCAGTAACACCTATCAAATTCAGATTTTGAAGAAATTCTATTTTACCTGTTCCTATTTTTTCTAAAATTACATTTGGCACATTTCCTAATTCATCCAAACTAAGCGAATCAAAATTAGTTGTTCCTCCATTAAAATTGCTTGTTTCTGGTCGTGTTATTATTAATTCCCATTCCTTAGAAACAGTCAAAAAGCCGTCAGTTGCAATCATTGTTACATTGCGTGTTCCTTTATCATCATTTTTTATTTCATAATCAAAAGAATTAGTTTCTGAAACCAAACTTCTGTCGACAAATACAGAATACATTATTTCATCATCATATCCACTTTCTGCTTCTATATTAAAATTTACGGTTTGGGCTTTAGTAATAATTATAATTCCTGTTTCAGGAAAACTGCTTGTTATTTTTAATGCATCTTCTGTTAATGCTGATAAATTCAGAAAAATATCCTGGGGATAATTATAACTTATTTTTTGTTCAGCTTCATATCTATTGATGGTAATATTGAAAGGTTTTCCATAATGTTCACTAAATCCCTGAATCATTACAGGGCCATACTCTCCGTTGCTATTAACTATAGCATGAGTAAGCTCTGTCCTATTGATTGAAAAATTAACAATTGTCCCTTCACTAGCAATTCTTCCATCTATCTTTACATCTCCCTGAAAAATAAGAAACTGCGGAACTGAAATAATGACTGGAATGCTCATCAAAAAAACCAGCAATAAAGTTATGAGAATTTTCTTTTCCATTTTGGGGCTTTAAATTTAATTAACATCACCCCTATTCCTAAAATCAATATAACCAAAACAATAATCATTCCTTCTCCAGAACCCAAAAAGTCAATAACTGCACCTGTTATTCCTGTGGTTGAACTCTTCTGTCCTATGGTTTTAGATGTTTGTGTTGTATCATCTTCAGAACCAGAAGCAGATTCGTTTGTTGTAGAGGATGGACTGATAATTCCTGCTGAACTGCCGGAAGAGCCTCCACCACCTCCTCCGCCTCCGCCGCCTCCAGAACTACCACCAGAATCTCCAGAAGATGTTGTAGTTATAGACAAATCTCGATAAATAGTTTTACCTCCTTGTCTTGTTGCATTTCCAGCTAATCTATCTTGTATTTTAAATATAACAGAATCGTTGAATTCTCCTGTTGTTATATATAAATCATATTTTCCTGCTTCTGAAATACTATAAATAGGTTTTAGTGTAGAATTAACATAAATGCTTATTTGAGTTCCAATAGGGGCATTTTGTCCATCAATAGTCACGTTTCCGATAAAGTGATCTGGTAATGGTGGGGGCAATCCTACAGCATAAACAAAGCCAATCAAGAAAATAGTAAAGAAAATTAGAATTATTTCTTTTTTCGCTTTAAGATTGATTTTCGTTTCAAAATTAATTTTTTTTTCCATATTAAAAGTCCTAAAATGAGGAGTATTAGAGCTACTCCAAGGTAATAAATCAGGTATGATTTTTCGACTTTTAAACTTAATTGTTGGAAATCACCACTTTTATAGGATATACTTTGGTTAGTGTCAATTCCGTCGATATAAAAGCTAACTTCCTGGCCTTCATCAAGTTTTTGAAGAAGAAGGGTGAATTTTCCTGCCTCGCTTACTTCTGTTTTTGCCACCTCGCTCCCATTTATCATGGCACTGATTTCTGTTCCGATTTTTGCAGGCTTATCATTGATTGAAACATTTCCTGAAACAATCATGGGAAGTTGTGGAGGTTCTGCAAAGACAAAACTTAAACTTATTATTAAGAGAAACAAAAATAAAGGAAGGACTTTCATTTTAGGCCTCCTTATTCAAACCACACATAAACCCAGTAGCCTTTTCCAGGAATCATTGTATCATCAGGTCCCATAAAGTTAAAATCTGTTCCATTGTAGCTGACTACTTCATATACTGGAAGGTGTGTATCATTATATATTGATGAACCAAATGCATCTTTTATTTGTTTAGGATTTGTTGTTGTAAGTCCAACCATATTCCATTCATTGTTAAGGGCAGCTATATTTATTTTTCCTGAAAGGAGGCATCTTGGGAAATCATTACATTCTCCTGCATAATTCAATCCTAAGCTTTTTAATGAAGCATTATCTACCCAATATCCAACGCCAGGATTAATTGTTGTTGGATTTACCCAGCTTCCATCATAACTCCATACTGCGTTACCCGGCAATAAAGCTGATTTTGAATTTACAGTTAGTGTCTTAGGAACTGATACTAAATTCCATTCACTTGCCAAATCCCAGATTAAGTCATTTACTAAGATTGTAAGAGTCTCTGTATCACTCCCCCCATCACCATCACTAACAGTTAGAGTAACTATGTAAGTTCCTCTTGAACTATAACTGTGTGTTGGATTTTGTAAGGTACTTGTTTGTGTATCTCCAAAATTCCATGAATAGGTTAAAGGATCATTTACTCCAGCAGGATCTGTTGCAGTTACAGTAAATTGTATTATTTCTCCTATAATCCCTCCTGCCTTGTCTGACGTTAGGGTAGTTATTGTTGGTGCAACATTATTTACAGTTACTGTTAAAGTATCTGTAGTGATTGTTGTTCCGTCATTAACACTTAATGTAACTATATATATATAAATTCCATTATCTGCATATGTGTGAGTTGTGCTCTGTCCTGTTCCTGTGCCTGAATCTCCAAAGTTCCACGAGTAAGTTAAGGTATCTCCACCAGCATCTGTCGCAGTTCCGCTAAAGCTTACTGAAACTCCTTCATTAACTGTTTGACCTGCTCCTGCTTCTACTGTTGGTGCAACATTATTCACTGTTATAGTAATTGTCTCGGAATCTGTTAAAGATCCGTCGCTTACAGTGAATGTGACAGTGTGGGATCCTTGATTGGCTCCTGTTGGAGCCCATGTGAAAACATTTCCAACTAATGAACCAAATTCAACATTATCATTATAAGCTAAAGTATCTCCAGCATCTGCATCTGTTGCACTTAAAGTTATTGTTAAAGTAGAACCCTCATTCACGCTTTGACCTCCGATTGCACCCAATATAGGCGCATAAAATCTTGTTAAGCTATTATCTTCTGCGAAAGGAGTATAATCAACATTTGCTGAAACCTTTGTTGCTATCTCACTTCCAACATTTGTTCCCCACCAATTATTTTTGGCGTTGAAAGTTTGTGTGACCCAATTCTTGATTCCGAGGAGGGTATTACCAACAAGAGTATTATAATGAGCAAAGTTGTTAGGTCCAGGTTCATCACCAGAACCTGAGTAGTATGATGAGCCAGGTCCCAAAAGTTGTATTCCATATTGGTTGTTGTTTGTGATAAGATTGCTTGTAATATTATTATAGTCAGAGCCCGATTCCAACTCTATACCCCACAAACAGTTGTGAATATTATTATCGTGAATAGAACTATAACTACTTGGAGCTATTCCCATGTCTATATCATAGATTTCGTTATGGTCTATAGTTACATAATCTTTTGCATAATAGCCCATGATACCAGCACTCAACCATGTACTTCCCGTGTAATGGTTTTGAGACACTGTGTTGTGGCTGGCATTTCCCCCAGCCCCGAATGCAAATAGTATTCCATTTGGAACTTGGACCCCAACGGATCCAGGACCTATAATAATATTATCATGAATATTTACTGTGAGCGTGGCACCTCGTGCATTGATACCGTTCTTGTTATATAAATTAATATTTGAGTTCTTTACTTCTACTGAAGCAGTGGTGCTAACAGCATCTAACCAAATTCCATAGGTTCGGACAGCCTCAGGAATTTTGTTCATATTTACAGCTTTTACATTACTTATAGTTCCGCTTGTTTCTCCATATGAAACACCAACTACATAATTAGCCCCTGTAGGAAGACTAGTTAAACTTTCTCCATCAACTTTCAAATCCTTAATAATTACATTGTTTGCATTACTAACACTAATGATACTTGCAAGCTTGTGACCATTCCAAGATGCTCCTGTTTGTGTTCCAAGTGTATATAATGATGTCAATTTTGCAGAAGAAGAAGGCTTTATTATTGTAGTATCGCCAGCACCCTGCAATGTTAAACTTTCGTCAATAACAACCTGTTCATCATAGTCTCCTGCAGCTACATTAATTATAGTTCCAGGAACTGTTATAGCATCAATTGCAGATTGAATTGTATTAAAAATTGTAAATTCAACTGGTGGAGAAGAAAATCCGGTATTTCCTGCAACATCTTTTGCAGCAGCACACACCCACTTGTGTCCTGTAACTGGATTTATACTGGTATATTCAGCATAGTTATTAGAACATGTTACTGGATTACTATCATAAAATTTAAATTTATAACTACTAGCATTACAACCACTAAGCGAATCTGTACAAGTAACTCCTGCAGTTGCTCCTGCAGTGCTAACAATAAATCCAGAAGGTGCTCCACTTACTCCAACTGTTTGAACAGTCTTATCAATTTTAACAATTTTCTCTTTAGTAACTTGAACATTTCCAGCATTGTCTCTTGAAGCATATCTGAAATAATTTGTCCCTTCTGCACTTACCGTTACAGAAGTTCCAACTATTGTTGGAGTGCATGTTCCTGCCTGGTCAATACAATATTTAGTCCATTCAATTCCAGAGCTTGGAGTAGGATCAATAGGAGTTAAAGTAATTATCTTATCAGAAGATTGCCATCCTGTTAAGGTATAGTCATCTGTTGTTGTTGGTTTTACAGTATCTACTCTTATGGTATCATCAGCATTTGTTTTTGAGGATTCAATATTTCCTGCTTTATCAGTAGCTATTGTGTAAAATCCATATACCCCGTCACCAGTAGAAGTAAATGAAATTGGAGAAGATGAAAATGTTGTTCCATATTTTGTCCATGAGCCACTATCTTTTTTATACCATAACTCAACAAAATTTGGATTAGAATCAGTTACTAAGAAAGGGACATTAAATGTTAGACTATTCTGATAATCTGGAACTGAAACAGAAGAAGTTGGAAGGGTATTGTCTATAATGAATATTCCCGATGTAACATCTGCCCCCGTATCTCTTTCATAAATATATACTTGATAATTTCCGTTTTTTCCATCAGTATTCCAGCTATAGGTTGTAGAGCCTTGTGGAACTTGATCTAAAAATGTCCATCCGCTTCCATCGTTATAGGATATTCTTACCGGTCCTTGTGGTGTTCCAACATAAGACCATTGTATGCTAACGGTTCCTTTATAATAATTTCCTCCAACAGGATTAATTAAATTGAGACTGTTTGCAGCGTTCACAACCCCCAAAACACCGACGATAATTATTAGTAAAAACAGAGGAAGAATAAAATTCTTTTTCCAACCCATACCTTCACTTAAAAGTAATCATTATTTAAATATTCTTATCTTAGAAGGATTATTTCTCAGTAACTATTTTATGTTGCTACTTTTGTTTGATGAATTAATCCTTTTCTCAAAATCTCCCTATTAATATATATGTGGTTTGTTAAATCAATAACTTTCCCAACCCCCACCCCACTTCCAAAAAGCACAAATCTTCTTAAACTAACCCTGATCTTATTTTTTGAATCTGCTTTTTCAGAACAGGAACATCTCTTTTAATTACATTCCAGACAGCATCTAAGTCAACCCTAAAATATCCGTGAATTATTACATCTCTCATGCCTGCAATTTTGCTCCAGGGAACTTCTGGATATTTTTTTCTAAAATATTCCGGGATATTTTTAACAGCTTCTCCAATTACCTCTATTTCCCTGACAATTGCGCTTTGTTTTAATCTATTAGAAAGTAGTTCCTCCTTTTTCATC
>Ga0315296_10002108_pt1 | contig 17129 bp, 16 predicted proteins | sample YL17G14_18_MG_FD_203921 | JGI IMG/M metagenome (GOLD analysis project Ga0315296, IMG submission 203921) | Sediment microbial communities from Yellowstone Lake, YNP, Wyoming, USA - YL17G14_18 | ecosystem: Environmental > Aquatic > Freshwater > Lake > Sediment | place: USA: Wyoming | collected... | reverse complement strand
GGGGTTTCAGGCTCGATGCGAGCACCAAGGTACTGTACCTCGGCGCCGCCTCAGGCACGACGGCCTCTCATGTCTCAGACATCGTGACGAACGGGGTCGTGCATTGCGTCGAGGTCTCCGAGAGATCGTTCAGGGACCTCGTCAAGGTCTGCGAGACGAGGAAGAACATGTTCCCGATCCTCGAGGACGCCAACCGGCCGGAGGAGTACGCGCACATGATCGAGGGCGTGGAGCTGGTCTACCAGGACATCGCCCAGAGGAACCAGGTGGACATATTCGTGAGGAACATGGCGGCCTTCGACGCGGAGCAAGGCATCCTGATGCTCAAGTCGAGGAGCGTGGATGTCAACAGGAGGCCGAAGGACATCTTCGCGGAAGTCAGGAGGCAACTGATTTCGAAGCAGCTCAAGGTCAAGGACTTTGTCGACCTCGAGCAGTATGCGAAGGACCACGCTGCGTTCGTCGTGGAGGTCTAGAATTGGTGGAACAGTTCGTGTATGTCATCGCCTTCAATGGCGATGGCTTCCTCATGGTCAAGCACAGGGCTCGCAAATGGGAGATGCCCGGGGGGAGGCTTCACGAGAGCGAGTCTTACGAAGACGGTGCCCGGCGTGAGTTCCTCGAGGAAACCGGGCATACGCTCAAGGAGATCGTCGGAGAGATCAAGATCGACAGAGAGGGAGGCAAGGTCTTCGTCGGCATCGCGGGGACTCGTGTCAACTGCGAGCTGAGCGCGGAGATAGCCGAGGTCAAGGAATTCGACGAGCTTCCCAATGAACTCTCGTTCTCCCTAGTCGAGTATCGGAGCATGCTGGACCAGGCAAAAAGGGCGGTGGAAAGCTTTAAAACAAGGAAGGGTATAGGCCGCACTGCCTCGCCACTGAACAGTAACAAAACGGAGTAGATAGGCAATGTCAAGGATGCATTCATCTAGAAAGGGCGTCTCGGGCTCGAAGAGGCCCCTGATCGACAAGAACCCCTCATGGGTTCAGCAGTCGCCAGAAGAGGTCAAGGAGACAGTGGTGAAGCTCGCGGGCGAGGGCATGACGATGGCCAAGATAGGCCTTGTTCTGAGGGACCAGTACGCCGTGCCCAATGTGAGGCTCGCGACGGGCAAGACGATCAGGGAGATCCTGGCGGAGAAGAACATCAAGTTCGAGCTTCCTGAGGACCTGCAGGGTCTGATGAAGCGCGCAGTTCTGCTCAGCTCACATGTGAAGACCAACAAGAAGGACCTGCACAATCTCAGGGGTCTTAAGCTGATTGAGTCGAGGATCAGGCGCCTGGTGAAGTACTACAAGCGGGAAGGCGTTGTCTCGGAGTCGTGGAACTACTCCCTGGAGACCGCCGCACTGCAGGTCGAGTGATCCGTCGATGGTCGGGAGCGTGACACTCCCGGATGAGTTCTCGGACAGCCTGAAGCATGTGCTGAAGGTCATCAACTCCGCGGGCCTTCTGAGGGTTGTATCGCATCACGACGCCGACGGGATCGCGGCCGCTGCCATTATGACGGGCGCGCTCACGCGCGCGAGTAGGCAGTTCCATCTCACGATCACCAAGGGCCTGGACAGCGACATCGTCGAAAGCCTTGCGAAGGAAGGGAACGAGGCTGTCCTGTTCCTGGACATGGGCTCCGGGCAGATCGACTCGCTCGAACGCCTTGACGCGAAGATCGCCGTCCTCGACCACCACAAGCCGATCAGGAAGTCGAAGAAGGTCGTTCAGGCGAATCCCCACTTCTACAACATAGACGGCATGACCGAGTCGTGCGCGTCCGCCCTGAGCTTCCTCGTGGCGATCATGTTGGACCCGTGCAACTGGAACCTCTCGCCCATCGCCATCGCCGGCATCATTGGCGACCGACAGCACATGGGGGGCATGAAGGGCGTGAACCAACAGATACTCGACTACGCGGTCGAGAAGGAGTTCGTCAACGTCCAGAGGGGCCTGAACCTGAAAGGCCCGAGCGTCGCCGACGCGATCGCCGAATCGATCGACCCGTACTTCGTCGGCCTTTCCGGACGCAAGGACAATGTGCTCGCGTTCCTCGACTCGATGAAACTCAATCCGTCGACACCGATGGGTGCTCTCGACGAGGTCTACAGGAGGAAGCTCACATCCATGCTTTCGCTAAGGCTCATGGGCCAGGGCTGCCGCCCGGAGACCGTCGAGGAGCTGGTGTCGGAGATACACTGGATCTCATCGATGAGCATGAGCGCGATGGACCTCGCGGATTTGTTGAACGCCTGCGGCAGGATGGATCACGAGGGCGTGGGCGTCGCGTTGTGCATGGGCGACGAGGACGCGCTCGCGCTTGCGGGAGACCTTCGGAGGGAATACAACAGGAAGATCCTGGAGAAGTTGATGTTGATCGAGACCGACGGCGTCAGCCAGATGACCAGCATACAGTTCTTCAACGCCGAGGATGCGTCCCTGGCCGGCGCGCAGACTGGCCTGGCGATGCAGTACATACTCGACCAGTCGAAGCCGACCTTGGCCCTGGCGCGCGTGAAGGGGAAGGTCAAGGTGTCCAGCAGGGGCACCAAGTACCTCATCTCTAAGGGCCTGGACCTCTCCGCCGCGCTCAAGAAGGCCTCTGAGAAGATGGGCGGGATAGGAGGCGGGCACGCGGTCGCCGCGGGCGCCACAATATCAGAAGGAAAGGAAGGAGAGTTCCTGAAGAGCGTCGATGAGCTGGTGTCGTTGCAGCTCAGGTAGGCCTACTTCGGCATCCAGGGCAGGTCCACTTCGTCGGTTCTGAACCTCTGTCGAACGCCACTTTCTTCCAGCTTGGTCCGCACTCCGCTCTCGTGCATCACGATCCCCGTCCACGCGATCATGGCGCCGTTGTCCACGCACAGGGAACCTGGAGGAACGAACATCTTCGCTCCTCGCTCCTCGGCCATGATCCTTACCATCTCCTGAAGGCGCTTGTTCTGCACGACCCCTCCGCCCAGCAGCACCTCATTCTTCTCGACATGCGCCATCGCTCTCTCCGTGACCTCGACGAGCATCGCGAAGCAGGTCTCTTGGAGAGAGAAGCACAGGTCCTCCAGCTTCCTTCCCTGTTTGTGTAGCTGCAGAGCGGCTGTGAGTATACCCGAGAAGGCGACATCCATCCCCTTGACGCTGTACGGAAGATCGATCAGCTCCTTGCCCTCCCTGGCAATGCGCTCCAGATGAGGCCCCGAGGGGAACGGCAGGCCGACCGACCGGCCGAACTTGTCGATCATGTTGCCTACGCCGACATCGAGGGTCTCGCCGAAAACCCTGTATCGTCCCCCCGAGTAGGCGATCACCTGTGTGTTGCCTCCGGACGCGTAGAGCAGCGTCGGATCCCCGCATCCGGTGACCTTCCTGCCCACCTCGAGATGGGCCACGCAGTGGTTCACCCCTATCAGGGGAACGCCGAGCGAAAGCGAAAGCGCCCGGGCGCCCGTCGCTCCGGTCCTCAGGCACGGACCGAGTCCTGGCCCCTGGGAGAAGGCGACCAGGCCGATGTCCTTGTATCCCACCCCAGCCTTGGCCATGGCCTCGTGCATGAGTGGGGCGAGGTTCTCAGCGTGATGGTTCGCCGCCTCTCTTGGATGGATTCCTCCCTTGGAGCCGTCGATCATCTTTGTCAGGTTGGTTAGGACCTTGCAGTCGTGGTCCACGATCCCGATGCCGATCGTGTGGGCCGTGCTCTCGATGCCCAGGCAGATCATCGGGCGTACATCGCGTCCAGGCTAAAAAGGATATCCAGGTTGCCACCGTTCGAAGAGTTGATGTCTTCATGGGGCCTACCCGGTCGCATGGAACAGGGGACGGGGAGAAGGGTAGAACCGGCGGAGTTCGGGAAGCAGTCCAGGTTGGTTGGCTATGCTGGCCTCGCCGGAGATGTTGTCGTGGCGACCGTGTTCCTGGCGCTCCAGCCCTTCGAGCAGATGATTAATTATGTCCTGGCGGCAGCCATCGTGGTGAGCGGAATCGTGCTCTTGTACGTGTTCGCAGTCCGCTTCCCGAGAAACTACGAGAGGAACTACGCGAGGATGTACGAGCCGAAACCGAAATGAAAAAACGAAGGTGAAGAGGCCCAGAGCCTCTTCTTCTCAGGGTTTTCAGAGCACGATCTGCATGTACCTGCCGACTTTCTGCTGGATTGCGGCATCGTAGGCGATCTTGGCCGTCAGGCAGTCTTGAATCGCGAGGCCGGTCGAGCAGAACACAGTAATCTGTTCGTCATTCTGTCTCGCTGGTTTCAGTCCGGCGACGACATGGCCTATCTCGGCGTTGACATCGTCCTTGGTGAGCTCGCCCTTGGCCAGCGGCACGTTGATCTCGCCCGAGTGGCTTGCCTGCTCCCAGTCGTCGATCACGAGGTACGCACGCTTCAGAATCTTCGGGTCCATCTCCTGCTTCCCGGGCGCGTCCGCGCCGATGCAGTTGATGTGCGTTCCAGGCTTGACCCACTCGTCGTGCACGATCGGGGCCCGCGCCGAGGTGCACGTGACGACTACGTCGGAGTCTACCACGGCGTCCTTCGCTTCCTTCACGCCCTTGACTTTGCCGATCCTGTCCCTGTAATGTCTCCTGAACTCCCGAGCTAGCGCCTTCGTCTTCTCAGGGTAGATATCGTAGATCCTTACCTCGTCGAAGTGGCCGTAATGCGTAATGAGCGCGAGCATCTGCGTCCTTGCTTGGTTCCCAGCGCCTATGATCCCAAGGATCTTCGGGTTGGGCCTCGCGAGGTACTTGGAGGCTATCCCGCTCGCCGCCCCCGTCCTCATGTCAGTGATGTGCGTCGCGTCCATGAACGCCATCGGCTGGCCCGTGTGCGGGCTCACAAGCACGAGCACCGCCATCACGGTCCTCATGTTGTGCGTTTTGGGGTTGTCCGGGTGAACGTTCACTATCTTGACCGCGGACACGTCCATGTCCTCCACGTACGAGGGCATGGTCCTCAGGTCCCCGTTGAACTTCTCGTAGAACAGGTACACCTTGGGAGGCATCTGCGCCTTGCCCAGTCCCTTGTGCTTGAAAGCGTTCTCGACCGCGCCAAGGACATCCTTCATCTCGAGGAGTTTCTTCACCTGCTTCCCCGTCAGGATCAGAGTCCTTACCGAAGCGTGTTGTGTAGACATCGGCATACACTACTCCGGTCGACACAAATCTGCTAGGCCGATATAAGCGTATTCGACCTAATGAGGAAGTTGCTCCGAACACCAATGCTGCCAGTACGAACTCCGACACCCTTTCTGACCACACTTACGCCTGTCGACTTCCTTTGGAAAAGCGATTTATCCATGTACTCCCATCGGATTGACGCTATCCCCCTACAAAGCTCCTGGAGGAGATCCTCACGCCGGCCGAACGCACGCTCAAAGCTAGCGCTTCCAACGAGTACAAGGCGATGATCGACGCTTTGCGCTCCAACACAGGCACCATCGTCGAGCAGTGGATGGCAGCCTCCGCGCGGGCTGTGTTCATGCGAGGCGCGGACCTCCAGACGCCGGACCATGATCGGGCGGACAGGCTTCGGACTTACTTGGAGGCGCTCCTGAACCGCGCACAGGACCCCGGAGACAAGTTGGCCCTCGAGTCGCTCAAGACGGCCATCAGGTCCGAGCACGCACGTTCTCTTAGCCTAAGCACGCTCGTCAGAAGGCAGAGCCTGTTGAGGGACGTAATGTACGACGTGCTCGTGAAGGAGATGCCTGGCCTACCCAAGACGACGATTAAGCTGGCGGTCGATGCGATAGTTGACAGGAGCATAGATGGCACAGTCGTCATGGTCGAGGAGTACTCGGAGCTGCAGTCGTCGCTATCCAGGTGGATGCTCTCGGCCGCGCTGGACGAGGTCGCGGTCGACCAGTCCCTGTCCAGGTTCTGCAGGAGCCTGATGGACTATTTCGATGCCGAGTTCGTCGCGTACTTCAAGCACGATCCCGAATCGAAGAAGCTGACTGTCCAGGCGTGCTCCGCGAAGGGTTTGGCGCTCTCGAAGGACACCTCCGTGCAAACGAAGGCGTTCCCTCTGGCCTCGGAGGCGATCGAGGAGAGGAAGCCCGTGACGTCCGAGAACAGCAAGGGCAAATCCAAGAAGAGCAAGGTCATGGGCCAGATATCTTTCGTCCACTGCCTCGCCGTCCCGATGCTCAAGGAAGAGAAGGTCGTAGGCATACTGTTCATAGGGGACAACTTCCGACCCACCACCTACACTGCGGACGAGATCTCCCTCGCGGAGGACCTTACGAGACAGCTCGTGCGCATGCTGGACAACACGGAGCTTTTCGAACGGCTCAGCATCAGGTCGAAGGCGCAGAGGGTCCTGATAGACACCGCCGCCCAGCTGCAGCAGGAGATTGAATCGGAGGAGATCTACAGGATTGTGGCGACGAGGCTTGCGGAGCTGATCCCGTCAGATGAGTTCGTATTCTACGTGTACGATTGGGAGAGGCACATAGGGAATCCCGTCTATGTCACGGGCCCCTATGCTTCGGAGACGATGGCCGATAGGGATTTCCCGGCGGATATCGGCATTTCAGGGTATGTGGCGCGCACGCGCAAAGCGGAGATCATCTTCGACACGGAGACCGACCCCAGGGGAGAGACCATCCCGGGCACGCCCGCGATGCACTCGCGCATGCTCGCCGTGCCAGTCATCGGCCAGAAGGATGTGATAGGCGTCATCGAGCTTCTCAGGTATCCTCCAGAGACTTTCACGCAAGAGGACCTTGAGACCGCTATCCTCTTCGCGAACCACGCGTCCGTCGCCCTGGAGAACGCGAAACTCCTGAAAGAGGTCATGAGGGTCAGGGACCAGCTCGAGCTTAGCATCGACCTTCTAACGCACGACATAGCCAACTACACGACCCCGATCAACGCGTACTTCTCGGAACTTCGGAAGCGGACGGACCTCGACCCTGATGTGGCCACTGCTGTCGAGAAAACCGCCCGCCAGCTGGAGAGCATAATGAGGCTCGTCGAGATGGTCCGCATGATGACCAAGCTTAGGGAGGTTGCCCCACGAACGCTCAAGCCCATGGATCTGAGGAAGGCGATAGACGACGCCGTGGGCGAGGTGAGAGAGCGCGTTCAGAGCAAGGAGATCGAGTTCGAGATGTTCTTCCCAGGGAATCCGATGGCCGTGCTCGCGGACGACATGCTCAAGGACCTGTTCACCAACCTGTTCCTCAGCGTCGCGCTGTCCGACCGCCAGGATCAGACGAAGCTGACGGTGACCGCGGAAACCAAGAAGGACAACAAGCTCGAGTACTGGTGGGTCAAGGTGGCTCAGCCGAGCAAGGCGATCCCTGACAATCTCAAGGGCGAGGTGCTGAAGCTTACGAAGACCTCGAAGTCCGAGCTCGGGGGCGGGTTCGGGATCGGCCTCGCGGCTGCGAAGGATGTAGTTAACCGATACGCGGGCGGCATGTGGGTCTCGGACATATACCCGGGCGAGTTCAAGAGGGGCTGCATCTTCAACATAGCACTTCCCAAAGCCCGCTGACAATTCCGCTGTTTTATCTATCTGCTCAGTGCTCGGGGTCAGGGGGAGTCAGGTGCCGAGGCGGAAGTACGGCCGGATGGTGAAGGCGATCCCGCCAGTGACCGAGGAAAAGTGCCGGTATTGCAGGCTCGGCATGCCCTGCCCGGTTCACAAGAGGAAGTGATTCCCAACCAGTATTTGTCTCTATCCGACGTTCAGATTTCAGCATCTGATGCCCAGACACGTCTGCTTAAATATAGATGATTGATATTTCGCTCATCTTCAGAGGCATCACCGTGAAGAGCACCCTGGCGACTCCTGGTTCTGACCGTCCGAAGGTCGCCCAGGGCAATGTAATGGACCGAGGCTCCCCGGGCAAGCGCTCGCACGCGAAGATACCTCCGTCGAAGAGACAGATGATAATCGCTTTCTTCATTGTAGGTGCGGTGATTGCATCCTCGGTGCAGCTCTTGTATCTCCAGTCTCAGAAGGACTCGCACGTGCCGCCGATACACGCTCGTATCTCCATGACACCGCACGATCCGATAACCATCGTTGGCAATGCCGGCTTCTTGGAAAGCTCCTCAGGTGTGAGAAGCGGCAACGGAGACCCGACAGACCCTTACATCATCTCGGACTGGGAGATAAACGCGACCAACAACATCGGGATATACATCTTCGGCACGGATGTCTACTTCATCATACGCAACGTGACCATCAACTCATCCGCGCAGAATAACGACGGGATCCTGTTGGATGTAGTGTCGAACGCGATAATCCACAACGTGACCATCTCGGACTGCGACACGGGCATCGCCATCACGAGGGTGTCCAGCTCGATTGAGATCGACGAATCGTCGATCTCCAACAGCTCGGACCACGGCATTGTGACGCAGTACGGCGCGGCATCATACGTGAACATCACGAAGAACACGATCTATGCAAACGGCGGTACAGGCATTGCTCTCGGCTCCACTTCGCATTTCAACGTCGTCAGCAACAACGTCAGCACAAACGATACCTCCTCGGGCGGCCGTCGTGCTGTAACCCTGATCGATGGCGCGAACGGGGTCGTGACTGGTAACAACCTGACCGCAATCTACGATGAGGCCCTGTACTGCAGCAATAGCCAGAATGTCATCGTCGCGACCAACCGCTTCTCCTCCGTCTGGGGCTACGGTGTATCCCTGACATCCTGCTCTGGCTTCCTTGTCTACCGCAACAACTTCATGGGAGTACCACCGCAAGCTTTTGACAACGCGGGTCCGGAGAACGAGTGGAATTCTTCCTATCCGACAGGGGGCAACTTCTGGATTGACTACACGGGCATCGACGAGAAAAGCGGACCCGACCAGGACCAGTCCGGAAAAGATGGCATTGGCGACACGGATTATGTCATCGACTCCAACACAATTGACCATTACCCTCTGAACATGTCTGGCCCGGTCGAGCCCATCCCCGAGTTCCCGACGCTGTTGCTGCCGATGATCTCGGTGTTGGCATTGCTGTTTGCGATTGTCAGAAGGTCTCACAGAAAGGAATTCTGAGATCGCCCCTGGTCCTCAACTTCATTTCCGCTTGGGGTACTCCATCGCCATGTAGACGAAATTCTCCGCTCGGTCGTCGTACTCGATGGCCACGCCAGTGGCCTTTCCCTTCTTGAACGTCTTGACGACGATCGTGTTCCTCAGCTCAGGAGGCACTTGCTTTCTGATCCGAGCTTGCATGTCCTCGGCTGCGGCCTCGAGAGATTTGGCTCCCTTTCCTATTTCAGGCAACGGCAACTCTAACCTGCCCACGTCATCACCGCATCGAGAATGGCACTGGGCATAATCAAGAGTGCGGCGAACAGCAGGTCGTTGTCTGTCTGCTCACGGAGCTTTTCCCGCGTGCAGGAACCCGCTCGTGACGGCCCTGACTGAGCTCAGGAATGTGTGCTTTGGCGGGTTCGCCAGGTCGAGCGATTCCAGCCTCTGGATCCTGAAGTACAGTGGAGGGTGAGGATCGAACCTAAGCCATTCCCCGAATCTGCTCACGTTGGGCTCGAGGAACCGCTCCTCGAGCACGAGCCTTCTGAAGCCGATCTTCTTGAGCGATTCCGCCATGACCTTTGGCTTGCCAAGGATGATCCCCGCTTCCAGGTCCGCCCTGCTCTCCAGGAATTTCCCGAAGAAGAAAATCCCCCAGAACACGAATACCAGGTAGGGGACGAAGATGAAGGACGCCTGGATGAACTTGAGCCAGACATAGACCCTGCCGAGGTACTCTGCTGCCACGAGCGAGAACAGCACGATTGGGTCTCCCGACCTCAGATGGCTGAGCTCGTGCCCGACAACGACCTCGACCTCTTCCTCGTCGAGCTGGACCAGCAGGCCCATGGTGATCAGCATCGTCGCGAGGCTCTTCGTGAAGCCCGTCGCCGCGGCGTTCGGTCTGGCGTCCTGGGTGACCACGATCGTCGGGACCGAGAGGTTGAACTTCTGTGCGGCCCTCTCGACTATCCCGTACACGTCGATCCTCTTTACCAGGAAATCATCCGGGCCAGACGGAAGGTCTGCCTGAGTGAATATCTCCGCCATCTTGTCTGCGCTGACGAGTCCGGGACGGGTGGAGAATGTTTCGTAGGCCTTCTGCTTCGCCGCCCTGACCTTGCTCCTGTATTCCCCTCGGTACTTCTCGAGGTCTCCCTCCGGGACGACCATCTGGACGATCACGACCTCGCGCGCGTCCTTGTTGACCCTCCAGGGGCTGCGGGAAGCTGCTACCCTGCCTATCGAGAGGACCATTGCGAGCATGAACACCAGGAAGAAGATGGGAGCATACTGCTCAAGGCCATAGTACTGGAACAGCAAGTAAATCGGATAGCCAATGAGTATCGAAAGCAGGAACAGGTTGAGCATGTTCCCGCCGAAGAACAGCTTCAGGGCAGACCTCCTCCCCACAAGCTCGGCCGTCTTTGGACTCCCAGGCATGAAAGACATGTAGAGCGTGGTCTTCCTGGCCTCCTCTTCGAAGAACTGCACCGCCACGAGGAGCACGTTGTCCAGCTGCTTCTCGAAGACCTCGTCCCTGCCCATGGTGGACCATATCTCTATCACCACGGGCCGTTCGAGATACATGCGCACGGTGCTCGTGTACTTGCCCCTCGCGGGCCCCGCCACGAACTCGAGATAGTGCCCCCTAGAGCTAGCGTATGCTTCGATGGGCCCCATCCTTATCCCTGGCAGCTGGCCGAAGGCCATCCGCTCCCTGATGAACCTCGGGAAGGCCAGCAGCTGGTTCTTCGAGAGCTCGGTGTCCAGCTTGAAGCTGTTCACGAGCACAGCAAGAGGATCCAATCCTTTCGCACCCCTTTCCGATGATGTGATGTGCTCCTCTGTCTAGAGCTTTTCCCATGATTCGCAAGTCTCGGGGTCGTCGATATTCGTCTCAATCTTATTGTGAGGGAAGCACAATCACGGGGCGGGAGACGATGAAGGAGTACGGGTTGATCGTGATCGGCTCAGGCGCTGGCATCAACGTGGTGGACGCCGCCCTCGGGCGAGGCCTGAAAGTGGCGATCGTCGAGGAAGGCCCCATCGGCGGGACCTGCCTCAACAGGGGTTGCATCCCATCCAAGGTACTGATACACGCGGCCGATGCCATCCGCGAAGCCCAGGAAGCAGCGAAGATCGGCGTCCACCTGAAGCTCGACAAGGTCGACTACTCTCTTCTCAAGAAGAGGATGTGGGAGATAGTCCTTACCGGCCGGCACGAGATGGAGCACGGGGCGAAGAACACTCCGGGCCTTGACTTCTACAACACGATCGGAAGCTTCGTGTCTGACTACACGATGCAAGTTGGTGCCGAAACCATCAGTGCGCCGCGCATAGTCATAGCCTCGGGCGCTAGGGCTCAGATACCGCCCATCCCGGGGCTCGATTCTGTCAAGTATCATACGTATAGGACGGTGTTCGATATCGAGGAGCAGCCCGAGAGCATCGTGGTGCTCGGCGGAGGGTACATCGGATGCGAGTTCGCGCACTTCTTCTCCGCCATTGGCGCGAAGGTGACGCTCATCGGAAGGAACCCCGTCCTACTGCCTCACGAGGAGCCCGAGACAAGCCAGATCGTCAAGAAGCGTCTCTCGCAGTTCGCTGAAGTACACACGGGCACTGAAACAAAGAAGGTCGAAGGCAAGGACGGCCGCGTCGCCGTCACCTTCATGGACCCTGCTGAACCGGGCGAGAGGACCGTCGAGGCACAGCATCTGCTCGTTGCGGTGGGTGTTCGCTCGAACTCGGACTGGCTCAAGCCTGAGATGACGGGCGTCAAGACCGACGACAAGGGCTGGGTCCTAACCAACCAGTATCTTGAAACATCCAAGCAGAACATATACGCCCTCGGGGACGCACTCGGGAGAAACATGTATCGCCACACGGCCAACTACGAGGCCTCTGTTGTCAGGAACAACCTGTTCGGCGAGCAGAAGGTCTCTCTCGACCTGCATGCGGTCCCGCACGCAGTCTTCACGAATCCACAGGTCGGGCAGGTCGGCATGACGGAGGAAGAGGCGAAGGCGCAGCGCAAGGTAATGGTGGGCGTGAGCAAGTACTTCGACTCCGCGCTGGGCTATGCCTATGGGGATGAAGAGGCGTTCGTCAAGGTCATAGTGGAATACCCTTCCAGGAAGATCCTGGGCGCGACCGTCGTGGGTCCCCAGGCCTCCACTCTCGTGCAGCAGGTCGTGAACTTGATGAGCTCGGACACGCAGACCTACGCTCCCCTGATCAGGGCGCAGATAATACACCCCACTCTGTCGGAGGCAATCGCGTCCGCGTTCGGGAACCTCAGGCCCGCGAACTTCGAGCCAGAGCATCATCACAACGAGCATTCGCGCTGATGTGAGCAGTAGCCCTTGACAAAGCCTATTATCCGGCGTCATCCTAACGGAACTCTTGGAAGAATGGCTGCCAAGTCGATGATAATCGTCGGCGGAGGCCTCGCAGGGCTCTCCACGGGCTGCTATGCGCAGATGAACGGATACAGGACAAGGATATTCGAGCATGCAGCCCATGCTGGAGGGTTGGCAGTGGCGTGGAGGAGGCGGGACTACCTCATTGACGGCGGCATACACTTCCTCATGGGACGAAGACCAGACGATATTCTGCAGAAGGTGTACCGCGAGCTCGGGACCGCTCGTCAGGATCAGCTCATCCCGATGGAACTCTACGGAAGGTGCGTAGACCAGCGGACCGGGCGCGAGTTGGACATCACCAAGGACATGGGGAAGCTGGAGGGCGATCTCAGGGCGATGTTCCCGCAAGACCTGAAGGTCATCGGCGAATTGTTCTCAGGGCTTCGTTCATTGCGGAATGTACCCATGAGCGACATGATGCTCACGGAGCCTTCTGAGGTCAGGACTGTCGGGCAGAGGCTCGGGCAGTTCTGGCGCTATCGGAAGCTCTTCAAGTTCATGATGGGCAAATACAGCAGGCCCATGTCCAAGTTCTCCTCACGCGCCAAGGATCCACTTCTCAAATTCATTCTCCTGAACATGTTCCTCCCGGAAGTCCCTGCGTGGTTCGTGCTCATGGTTCTTCGCATGCTTGAGGACGACGAGATGGCGTTCATCGATGGCGGGTGCGAAGCGTTCGTCATGCCGATCGTGAAGCGATACACCGATCTCGGCGGAGAGATCAGCTACGAGTCGACCGTAGAGAGCATACTGGTCGAGGACGGCAGGGCCGTGGGCGTGAGGCTGGGCGATGGCACGGAGCATCGGGCTGACATAGTCGTCTCCGCGGCAGATGGTCACGCCACCCTCTTCGACCTGCTCGAGGGGAGGTTCATCAACGACAAGATCCGAAGGAGATACGATACCTGGAAAATCGTGAGGCCAATCGTAATGGTGAGCTTCGGCGTGGCCCGCGAGTTTAAGGGAGGACCTCCGTTCAAAACCTTCAGGCTCGAGGAACCCTTCGTCGTGGGTCCGGACAAGGTCGAAGCGTTCTCGATCCGGGTGTTGAACTACAGCGACAAGTTCGCTCCCCCTGGCAAGACCGTGGTGCAGGCGATGTTCGATTCCGACTGGGACTTCTGGGAAGGGCTAAGGGAGGATCCTCCGAGATACGCTTCTGAGAAGGAGCGGGTCGCGAGCGAGATGTTGAAGCGTCTCGAGAAGCACTACCCCGGCTTTGCGTCCCAGGTCGAGGTCACGGACGTCGCAACACCATTCACCACCTGGCGATACACTTTGAACTGGAAGGGCTCATACATGGGCTGGTCGCCGACAGCAAAGGTGCTGATGTCGAAGATGGAGATATCGTTGCCTAAGCTGTCGAACTTCTACATGGTCGGTCAATGGGCGACTCCGGGAGGCGGCGTCCCCTCGAGCCTCATCTCTGGCCGCAACCTGGTCCAGGTCCTGTGCCATAGGGATGGCAGGCTGTTTAGGACGATCGAGGCCTATCTCAATTGCACCGCAAGTTCAGTTCCGAGTCGAGCACCGCCCCGCCTCGATCCTCATTGATCTGGTTCGTGAGCCCGAAGACCTGGAAAATGATAAGTACCAGCCAGGACGCTCCATGTGCCAGCGTTCATTGGTGGATGGTAGGTTGGAGAAGAAAGTGGCGCTAATACCTAAAGTGATCATGAAGGGCGCGATGGGGCCAAAGCAGTACGGCGTCTTGCTGACGGACCAGAGGGCGATATTCGTCCTAGAGAAGGCAAGCAAGGCGGCGGTTCTTGGTGTTCTCGGAGACGCCCTGCTGGGCGACAAGAAAGAGGTTGACTACAAGAACGAGAACCTGGACGGGCTCGCAGCAGACGACAAGAACGTCGTGGTGCCCTATTCAGGTATCCAGAAGCTGCATCTGAAGAAAGGTTTCTCGTCGTACACGATGAGCAACGCGTACACCTTGCTCGTCGATTTCACGGATCCCACCAACACGCCCAGGTCGATCAAGGCATTCCTTCAGCCGCCTGAGGAGCTCGTCCAGAAGAAGAAGGCCGAAGGTGTGGACAGGAAGGCCGTCACCGAGGAATATGCGAGGAACGCGCGGAAGGCCTTCGAGCAGGCCATGCCTCCAGTTGCGTCACAGAGAGGAGAGTGGGATGTATGAACAAGCAGAAAATCGTGGCAATAGTTGGGTACATTCTGATAGTCGCGGGAGTGATAGGTATCGCGTGGAGCGTACAGCCTTCGAAGGAAACGGGCAATGTGACCCTGCCAGCAGGCGATTACTACGCCGGAGTGAAGGTCTCGTTCTGGATGTTCGGGCATATCTCCGGCGACTATGAAGTCATCAGCGGCGGCGGCTCGGTCCAGCTCTACGTTCTCAATTCGGAGCAGTACGCGGAATACTCTTGGGACCTTATGCCTTCGGATAGCCTGGATTACGACATCGGTTCTTCAGGCAGCTTCTCGGCGGATATGGCAGACACGTCCACTTACTACATAGTAGTGAACCATGTTCCCGGAGCCACCGCCAACGAGCAGGTGGTGAAGATCAGTTACAAGGTCTCGGGACTTGATATGATGTACTTGCTCGGAGGCGTGGCGGCCCTCGCGATCGGCGTGGTCCTCGCGGTCATGAGCATGAGGATGAAGGCGAAGGCAAAGGCCATGCAGCCGGCCCCACCAACGCCCGAATCTCAGCCGACCGATGTGACGATGTTCGACACAAAGCGGAAGACGTGATAGACGCATCCTCCGGCCAAACTCATTCTTTTCATTTCGTCCCTCGCCTTGGACCCTGAAGTTGGACAGGTCTGGCACGCCCATCTGTCTGCGTGCCCCACCCACTCCTTTATCTTCCGCGTTGCCGATGCCCTATGGGGGAAGTCGATGGAGGTCGGCGAGCGTCTGCTCGGGTCCAAGTGGTTCAAGGAACAGGTGGAGAAGGAGGCGGCCAAAGACGAAGTGTCATCCTCTGAACTCATCGGCCAGCTGCTGAGCGTGGTCGCCGCCGTTATAGTCATAGCATTCTTCGCGATTCATCAAACGAGGCCTACTGGCTTCTTCACGGACGAGTTCGGGACTGCGTCCGCGGTGCTCCTCTATGCAATGATCGTGTTCGGAATGGTTCCCCCGCTCATCAGGTTCATCCTGCGCCAGAAGAACCTAGCCAGACCGTTCGATGCTGCTAGCTTGGCCTTGTTCTTCGTTGGAGGCCTCTACTTCCTGGTCTCGTTCCCGTTCGATTTCACTCACTTCGCGGAGCCTTTCCCGAGAGCGCTCGAGTTTCTCCTCGACTGGATCTCAGGGACTTTGGCGAAATGGGTCCTCGGCATAGGGGTGGTCGCGAGCCCGTTCTTCACGGCCTACACCTTCCTGCTCTATGTTGGGGTGAAGAAGCGCCTTTCGGAGATCGGAAAGACCGAGCGGAAGGCAGAGTCCTAGGCGCTTTCGCATCATTGGCGGGTTTGCAGCACATTGGGATGCCTCTCGAAGCGTCACAGGAATTGTAGCTATCTCAGAAGCTGCACCAATTCAAAACGAGGAGTGGGCCCAACCGGGCCTGCACCTGTTGCGAGCCAGATATTCCATCTCGGATTTCAATTCCTGTGAGACAATGCAAGGCCAGTTCTCAAAACCCTTTAACTTTCTTTCTCAATCCCGGATATTGAGCCGGAACATACCGGTGATTGAAGCTGGCGTATATACTACTGGTAGAGAATAGAACCCTTACGGTCCTCAAGCAAGACGTATCCTAGTATTCATCCCATTCAGGCTGCAAGAAACTGTCTGGCTATGGATAGATTCAAACTCCTTCTACTTGACAGAGAACATGAATCAGCTTCTTGTAGTCGAATCTCGGCTGATTGAATCTGACAAGAACAGAAAAAGAAAAGGGGAAAGGCGTTTCATCATGGAAAGGGACGGACTGCACTGATCAAAGCTTCAGCACGTTCCTAGCCTTTTCCTCATCGCTCACGGCAAGCGCGTAATGGACGTGCTTCGAGTCTTTGTCGAGCATGTATGCCGCATCGATGTTTATGCCCTCGTTCGCCAAGATCTTTGTGACGTGCGCGAGTTCGCCGGGCTTGTCCTCCAGCTTTGCCACGAGGACGTTCCTCACAGAGAACTGCATTCCCGCCTTCTTTAGTGTCTCCCTGGTCTTCTCGGGATCCGCACTCACAAGGCGCGCGATCTCGGAATGTGCCTCGGTCGAAATGGCTCTTATGTTTATGTTTGCCTCATGCAGCTTCTCCGTCAATCGAGCGATCTCTCCCGGCTTGTTGGGCAGCTTGACGCTAAACTCTTGCTCCATCTACATTCCCTCCTCCCACACTCTTGGCAAGATCATGGAAGTGACGTCTCCGAACGGATGCCTAGAACCATGTCTTGTCTAGGGGGGTTCATTACTATGCAGCCTCTTAGTATTTCAAGTCTGTTGCACGGAGTCATTCATCGCCTGGCAGACTTCATGAGCGATGAGCGCCAAATGCTCAGGTGTGAGCGTTGAGCGAGCTCGAGTTCGAATGCCTCGGAAGCCGGGTTCATAGCTAGCTCACACCTGCTCCGGAGGGACTCTGTCTGGCATGTGCGATGTGAAGTAGTTCACTCCAGATTTCTGCAGCCTCGCCTCGACGGAAGGATAGAGTATCAGCTCCTCAACCTCGAAATCCTCGAACTCGGGATCAATACTCCCTAGCCTCCGCCTCAAGGAACGCA
>Ga0315296_10002107_pt1 | contig 17131 bp, 26 predicted proteins | sample YL17G14_18_MG_FD_203921 | JGI IMG/M metagenome (GOLD analysis project Ga0315296, IMG submission 203921) | Sediment microbial communities from Yellowstone Lake, YNP, Wyoming, USA - YL17G14_18 | ecosystem: Environmental > Aquatic > Freshwater > Lake > Sediment | place: USA: Wyoming | collected... | reverse complement strand
GCGCCGTTTAGACGACATCAGAGCCTTGGCTGAGAAGTCCAAGAAAATCCGTGAGGTCGTCATGAAGCTGGCCGGCAAGAAGGCTGCGAGCGAAAGCTTGGGAGAAATCTCCATCGGCAGTCTGAGCTTAGTGCTGGATGCGAATCCTTTCCATGAGCTGACGGCGATTGAAGAGGTTGTGCGAAGCCATCAGGAGAGACTGTTGGTTTTGCAGAAGGCTCGTGAGGCGCTCAAGTGGCTGGATCAGCTTGGTGACACTGAAGGCTTGAAATACGTTGTAGTCGAAAGTGACGGCGTTCCAGAACGCATACTGTTCAAAATATCCTAGACTGTATGGAAGTGGACGTTATGGACACAGAGGTCTACTCGTTTGCCCTAAAAAATGCTCTGAATGAGATTCAGAGTATCTGTCCGGACATCAAGAGCGCGTTTATGTTCCGAGAAGACGGCGAAATAGTGGCTGGAGACGCGAACACTCCTGAGAACACTGTTGTGCGCGTCATCGACGCTTTTGACGGCGTGTTTGAGAAAGCAGATGCTTTGGGAGGTGTTGAAAGCATCACCCTTGACAGCAGCAAGGGAAGAGTGAGTGTTTCCTGCATAAACGACCTTTACCTTGTCACCGTTACAACTAAGAAAGCAGACATGAACTATGTGAACACCGTGACTCGCGTTTTGATCCCAACGGTTCTGAAGTTGATTGAGAAAATCAGCCCTGGCCCCCTCAAGAACAACCTCTCCGAACCCGAAATGAAGGCTGAAATCCCAACGGAGAGAAAGCCCGAAGAGCTTCTGCACGGATACGCTGAGGAAACTATGACCAATGAGCCTCGAGAACCTGTGCAAACCGAGATCAAACCTGAAGCTGTGCTCCCGGAGCCACCTGTAAACCAGTTCATAGTGGAAAACATCGGAGGCTTGCTTGTGCCTTCCGACACCGCGCGTGTCGACAATGAAACCATTTCACAGTGGAATGAGCTTTACCCAGGCAAGAAGATTAACGATGTTGAAATTGAGGCTTTCGGCGGGAAGTCTGTAAGATGCAAGATTAAGCCCATAAAAGAATCGAAGCATGAGGGTAAGGGAATCATACAGATGCCTAACAAGATTCAGTTCACCTTGGAGATTAAGAAGGGCGAGCTTGTGAGGGTGAAGCCCATAGTGGAGTAATGGAGGAAGCATGTTTGGTCAAGAAAAAAAGTCTGCAAGAAGTTGAGGCTGTAACTGAGCCGATAGCTGTTGAGGAGGCGACTGCCGTGAACAGTTTGAAGGCCAATCTCGAAGCGATCAAGGAATGTGACGGAGTTGTCGGCTACATCCTGAGGAACACTACTTCGGCGTCAATAGACCTCAAGGATCCGACGAAGATAATAGACTACGCCATTCTCTCTTCCTCAGCGTTAGACGCGGGCAAAGTGCTTTCCGAGCTTTTTGACTTGGGCGACGCTAACAACATTGTTGTCAACGGCAAAAGCATAAAGATGGTTTCATTGATTGTCGGAGAGAGCAAGGTGAGCCTGTTCATGGACAAGAGCGCGGATTCTGAGAAGGTTTTGAGAAAACTGCACGAGATTTAGAGCGTCCCCACATTTCTCTTTTTACTTTTTCGGTTTCGACTTTTCATTTCTTTGTATCAAGCCATTCTCAGAACGTTTAAATCGGTGTTTTCCCTTAATATAATTGGGAGAAAGGGGATCCAATTAGCCCTATTCAAGGCGCTATGTTGGTGTGTTTGTGGTTCAGAACGGGAGAGCTGACAGCAACAGTCATCGGGCGCGTTTTGACATAATCGCAGATATTCTGGTGGCTTCCTGTGGCGGCGTTAGGAAGACCTATTTGATGTATCATTGCAACTTGAGTTTTAGTCAGCTGAAGGTTTACTCGCGTTTCCTGCTCAATAAGGGTCTCGTGCGCATGGTTGGAGATGGCGGTTCTGATCCAAGCCTGTTTGAGGTTACTGATAAGGGCAGGGAGTTTTTGAGGGCGTATAAGGGTTTGGTTGCTCTCATGACGTAGCGGTTCGGGTTAGGAAGTTCTGGGTTTTTTGGTCCAGCCTCGCTTGCTTTTTTGTTTCATCAGTGATTATGAAGCTGTATTCCTCTAGGAAGCATATTGTTTGCTCGACCTGTTTTTGGTCGATTGCTGTTTTTTGCTGTATTTCGTTTAGGGTGTGCCATTTTCCGTCGTTGAGTATTTCTAGGATTCTTGTTATTTTGGTGGTCGTTAGTGTGTCTCCCAGCGTTTAGTACTGTTTTCTGGGCTGTTTGTTTAAATGCTTTCTGGGGTTGTTTTTCAGAGTTTTATTCTAGAAGATTGTTTGCAGTTATCTTTATTAGCGGTTTGGCTGCTATGTGTTAATTGTTTGCAGTGTGCTCTTTGATTTCGGTTTAGAGTTGGATGCTGTATGGGGGAGGGCAGGAAGAGACGCGGCCGTACCGAGGTTGTATGTGATATTCTAAGCGAGGCTTTAGAGGGCGCGAACAAGACGAGATTGATGTATCATTGTAACATGAATTTTTTGCGTTTCAATCGCTACCTGGAGGAGCTGCTGGAAGCAGGCTTGCTTGTGCGTGTGGACAGTAACCCGAATAGTGTGGTTTTGTATAAGACAACGGATAATGGGCGTGAGTTGCTCAGAGTTTTGCGCAGAGCCAATGAGTTCTTGTCTTTTTGATTGTCTTCAGGCTTTCGCATGTGTTTTGAGGATTGGATGTTTCTGGTTTTGTGCAATAAGCAAGTGTTGTGAGGAGAGCTTTGCTCTGACGTGTCTACCCCTACCCTATATGTAGATTGGATCGTCTGTAGTTTTGTCGGGGTGTGGATTTTCGTTTGCCGGACAAACTGTGCCGCCTTGTGTTTAGGTGGGCTTGCTTTGTGGTGGTCTAGGCCCCCTCTATATATAAATTGAACTTCCTTCCTCCTTCCTTCCTTCCCATACTCTTCTCTCAGCTTTACCAGAGCCTTCTGAACCGCATGGCTAACGCTTCCAAATTCCTTCTTTTTTTAAGTTATAGGTTTGAAAAGTTCGGGTACTGTAGAATATAGTTTCTCATCGAATTTGAACTCATTCCTTTCTCTGTCAAATTGGGCAATCACAAGAGAACCATTGCTACGACACGTAATGTAGAACCTTTCTTTAAGGAACCTTCTAATTTCTTCTTGTATCTTTTTCGGTGAAATGATGATGCCGTATTTGGCGTTAAGAACTTCAGCATAAAGTCTTGCTCTCCAAATATGACTAATCGTGATTCTATCTGGCTTTATTTCAACTGTTACTAGGTCTTTACCATATGAGTCTTTTTGTAAGAAACCTACGATGTCTGGAGAGATTTTTTCAACTCTAAGAATGCTTAGAGCCTTATCATCAAGTGCTTCCTTCAATTCTTCAGAAAAATGTCCGTTAGCCGTAATTTCTAAATGAACCTTACCTTTAGACCCTACAAACTTTTCAAATTGTGTTTGCAGTGCATTCTTAATTGGTTCATAAAGTGGTTCTTCTTTTTTCTGCTTTACTATTTTCATTATTATCATCCTACACTTGACAGACAAAAGGTAATGCTTTTTTCACCTTAAAAGCATTCAGACTGTTAAAGGAATGCTAGAAATCTTATATTCGCACAGCAATCAACAGAAAACTAGGGATTCAGAAATGAAAGGGATAGTTAGAAAGTATATGCTGTGTGCCGTTTTCAGTTTCTTGTTATTCGTAATCGTGTGGCTTTCTGAGATGCTTCGCTATATAGTGACTGCATTAGCCTCTGCTATGTCATCTGGCGTATTCGTTTTGAATCTGTTCGGTGTTTATATTTTCTTCTTGTTTGTTTTTGGAATCGTTCCGCTCTGTCTCTTGCCTTTGTTGCTCATCTATCCGAAGTTAATGAAAGCGTTTTTTGCGACTTTTGGCGTGACTGAGGAAGTACTAGACAAGAAGAAAGAGAACGGAGACAAGAATGGAGATGCCTAAAACTGAGCAAGCCTAGAGGTGAGAGAGATGGATAAAGAAAGCATTGCAGTCGGAATCATTCTTGCACTACTTGTACAAGGGTTGTACGACATTCTTTTCTATGTATCACAAGGCAAATATGTTGAAGAATGGGCTTCATTTACTGCGTTATCTGGGACACTTGCATTTCTGTTAGTGTTTCTGTCATGGAAGGGTTACTTTAAACCAAAACAGAAACCAAAAAAGCAAAAAACAGAAAACTTATAGCAGAACCGAAGGAAACAATCAGAATCGTGAAGTCAATAAGCATTTCATTTGAGAACTGAGCATCTCTTTCTAAAGCGAGGAGCGGAGAGAAACTTCTCACTGGGAGAATATTGTTACACCTTTCTGTAAAAGGTAGTAACCATTTCCGCTCAAGAGATATGCTAAATTCGTGATTCTTTCTAGGGTTTGATATGTGTCTTTATCATTCTCTATGTCCTCTTCCATTTTTGCCAATAGTTTGTCTAGTTCATCAAAGAAATTATCTGGAAATGGAACAGTTATGTCTCCACCTGCCAAAAGACCAAGCCGAGAAACTATGGAATTATAGGACACATTCAGCACAAGATGCATGAACTGCAAGTGAGGGTCATATTGATCATTGAATAGTCTTGCGATTTCATTGAATATCGCAGAATAGTAGAAGGCTTTATTCCTAGGATCGCTTTCTTGTTTCATTTTCTCTCTAACAATCTTGATTTCGTTGAGAAGCTTTTCTTTGATTGGTACTGACAATTTCATCCTATCACCTTTGTTATGCTAAATCTGATTTTGCTGAAACTAGAGGTAAACCCAAAAGGTTTTGCCCAACTGTGGTGGTTTTTGGTTTACTAGCTTCCTCATATACCCAAACTGAACTTCCAGAAGTGAGTGAATATTCGGACTCAGAAGGGAATAATGGAGTGTGTAGCCACCTTTCTATCTATTTTTCCACTTTCTGCTTTAGCGTGATGGTTGCGACAAAGGACAATGAGGTTCGATTCTTTGTTATCGCTAGGGTCACCATTGATATGATGAATTTCCAGACTATAACCCTCATAACAAAAGGGAACACTACATTTATGTCCGCTCTCAACTAAGAGTTTTCTTTCTGTTTCCTTGGGAATAGCGATTCTTTCTTTTCTAGCCTTCACTTGTTTTCTGCCTTCTAGGCTTTTCGTCCTTTTCCCAAATCCTAACTCCTAGCGAAGTCACAAGAATGCCTAGAATCATCCATAAAGCTATTGCCAAGAACCCCAGACCAACGTGTGCAAGTGTCAAATCTACGTTGTATGACCCTTTAGCGACCCATAGTGTAGGATTTGTCCAGAAAAGAACAAGAATCAGAGAAGAGAGAGTAATCAATATTGTTGCATGAATAATCTTAGGTTGAAAGGTGTATTTTGACTTGATAGAGTCGAATTCTTGAAAAGCACTTTCAAGACCTTCAACTTCGGATTCTTTGTAACTTGGATATTTCTTCTTTTCAAGATATTCAACCAGTACTTTCAATTCCTCGATTAATCCTTCTCTTCTTTCTTCTATCTCTGAATCCAAGACTTTCTTCATTTTTGCTTGCATGTTCTCTTTTAGAACCAATTGAACGACAATAGCGATTACTGTCAACATGCCATAGGAAAAGGGAATAATGTAAACTGTGAAACTAGGATTTGCCGTAAGCGTTCCAGACCCATATCCCCAGAAAGCCAATAAGACAATTCCGATGATTATCTTATAAACGGTTGTGATTTCCATATTTGCCTAATAGTCGTTACAAAACTTAAAAGGTTTGTTCGACTGATTAGGTTTGTGAAAACCCGTCTTAGAATGAAGTGTAAGGCTTGCGGTTATTGGAATAGAATAGAAGTTGACAAGCTCTTTATTGAGCAACCTTCTAGCGAACCTAAAGTTAGGGTCATGATTCCCATGTATGAACCGCTCAAAACTGAGACGTGCAAGAAATGCAAAAGTGTTATAGCTGAACCGAAAGAATTAATCAGATTGGTGAAAACGCAATGAGTGAGGAGAAAAAAGAAAAGAGAGAAATAATCGAAAAAGCAATGTGGAAACATTGTTCAATTCATAATGCGGACTATCCAGCCAATTCGTCATGTCCTCAATGTGACAGAGCAAGAAATAGGTAATCGATTTGTCTGAAGAAAAGAGCAAGAAAGAGAAGCTAGAAGAACTCTCAAAAAGATGGTGTCATTGTGATATTCATAATGCGGACTATCCGTGTGCTGAAGGCTGTCCTAAATGCAAATAGATTTGAGCAGTCTTAGTTTGGAACAATGGTTATTGATTCTATTATTGGCTTACGTTCTTGCTTTTGTATTATTGGGATTGGTCAAAGGCAGAAAATACTTCAAATCATATTCTTCTGGGAAAAAGGTGGAATATCTCTTTCACTCAGTTGATGTTACGCTAACACTTGCTGGATTGTCTATAACTTCATTAGCACTCTTTATAGGTTTGGGGATTGAGAACTTGGGACGATTTTCTTCCATAATTCTGTTTTTTTCTATATCCTTCGTAGTATTAGCATTATCTTCTAATTTTGCCAGATTTCCCAGAAGATTCTACACTTTTATTGCTGACCTTCTTGCAGATGTGGGAATTTTGGCAATTGGATGCGGTTTCCTAGTCTTTTTTGTAAATGAGCTTTCACTATCTTATGGATTGATTCTTACCTATGGGCTTTTCATAACAGTCTTCATTCTCCTCTCTTGTCTTGACCTCTACAAATACTGCAAATATTGGTCATTGTCTGAGGTGGAAAAAAGCAAAAAATAAGCTTCCCCAAAATGCCGAGACCTAGCAAGAGAGGGGAGCGTGGCAATCTTCGTTTTTCGTGGTCTAAAACGGTGGGGGACTGAAACTTGAGCTTAAGGAAGGAAGGAAATATAGATTGAACTAGGACTTCAATGCGCCAGAGGCTGATTAGACGACAAAAGCATGAAAAGAGGAGGATATATGTCTGCTTATGTTTGAGCTGTCTGCATTTCCAGATATGAGGAAAACGTGGATTCAGCCTCAAAAGGAAGGCTCGATAAAAAGCTCATTGTTTGGTCTTCTTAGTCTTGGGAACCCACTCTGATGAATGCTTGCTTTTGTCGTCAGACTTCCTTCGTCCTCCCTTCTGATTGTGTCGCTGTCTCCCATGGATTTCAGAAGCTGACTGGCTTTTGATGTCTACAATACTCCACTCGTTAATTTTGGAGAATTTTCAATCAGCCACACGGATATCGACGGCTATTTCTCGGTGCGTGTAGATCCGTCAATAACGGCGGCGCCAGCAGACAGACCAGCACGGTTGAAGTGAAAGTGTGGTTTTCATTAGGTTGTCATGCTCTTCCAGTTAGGAAGATTTAAATAAAATAGGTCTCATTTCGTTGTTAGCCTAAGGCAAATCGCACGGATGTCGACCAATGTCACAAGAATACCGTCACATATTGAGAATAGTCGATGCCAACGTAGACGGCACTCTGAAAACATCTTACGCATTAACGAAGATCAAAGGGATAAGCGCAAACCTGGCAAACGCAATATCGAAAAAAGCAGGAATCGACCCAGACAAGAGAGCGGGATTTCTGACGGAAGCGGAAATTGAAAGAGTCGAAGAGATAGTCAAGGATCCAGCGAAATTCGGACTGCCAAGCTGGCTTCTAAACAGAAGAAAAGACGTGGAGAACGGCAAGGACATGCACTTGATAAGCGCCGACCTTGTTTTGAGAACGAAGATGGACATAGACCAGATGAAGGAAATAAAATCATGGCGAGGATACCGCCACGCTTACGGCTTGAAGGTGCGTGGGCAACGAACTAAGACCACTGGAAGAGCAGGGAAGGCTCTTGGAGTCAAGAAGAAGACGTTCATGCAGAGATCAGCCGCAACGGAGAGCAAGTAGTTATGGGTGACCCGAAAAAGCAAAGGAAGAAGTATGACACGCCGCGTTTCCCATGGCGCACCGACATCCTGCAAGAGGAACTCAAGCTTTTGGGACAGTATGGGTTGCGGAACAAGCATGAGCTGTGGCGTCATGAGACGATGTTGTCCAACTTCAGGGGGATAGCACGTTCGCTCATTGGTGAACCATCCGAAGTGCGGAAGAGAAAGGAAGATGAAATTCTGGCTCGTTTGAAAAAACTTGGTGTTTTGAGCGAAACAGCAGTTTTGGACAATGTTTTGGACTTAACGATAGAAGGCATCCTTGAACGCCGGCTGCAAACAATCGTTTTCCGCAAAGGCTTAACCAAAACCATCCATCAGGCTCGTCAACTGATAACTCACGGCCACATAGCGATAGGAAAGAAGCGAATCACCGTGCCGAGTTATATTGTGGCAAAGGCTGAAGAAGGCCAGATGACATACACGCCTCAAAGCCCGTTTGCAATACCAAGTCATCCCCTGCGCCAAACAATATCTGCCGTAGCGACAACCGAAAGGACACCAGGAGGAGCACGGACGGAGGAAGAGCGATGAGCGGAGCCAGCAAGAGAAACGAGAAATGGGCTGTCGTCCACATTTTCAGCTCATACAATAACACTTTAATTCATATAACGGACATCTCAGGTGCAGAAACCATATCCAGAACATCCGGCGGAATGTTTGTGAAGGCGGATAGGATGGAGTCTTCACCATATGCTGCGATGCGCGCAGCCTCAGCCGCAGCCGAAGTGGCCAAGGACAAAGGAATAACAGCCATACACATCAAGGTGAGAGCCCCAGGAGGATCGGGGCCAAGAACACCAGGTCCAGGCGCACAGGCAGCCATAAGAGCCCTAGCAAGGGCAGGTTTCCGCATAGAACGCATCGAAGAGGTTACGCCTGTTCCGCATGATGGAACGCGCAGACCCGGTGGCAGAAGAGGAAGAAGAGTCTAGCAGATTTGCGCTTTTCTTCTGCTAATAGAAAAATTGAAATAATGCACCAATATTCTATTGAACGGCACAGCAGTTAACATGGTGTGTTACGGAGTGTCCAAATAAGTGGAAATAAAAGTGCTTGAAAGAGACGATAGAAACATACGTTTACTTATCCGGGACGTTGATATCCCTTTCATGAACGCCTTAAGACGGACGGTTACTTCTGAAGTCCCATCCATGGCTGTGGATGACATTGTAGTGCTCGAGAATTCTTCGGTGCTTCAAGACGAAATCATAGCCCATAGGCTTGGGCTTGTCCCTCTCAAAACTGACCTTAAAAGCTACAACTTGCCTGAGGAGTGCTCGTGCAAGAGCGAGTTCGGATGCAACCTCTGCAGAGTCACGCTTACTCTAGACGCTGAGGCAAAAGAAGGAACTAGAACAGTCTATTCAGGCGACTTGGTCTCCGAAAACCCGGAGATAGTGCCAGTCAGTGACAAGATTCCGCTGATAAAACTGGCTAAAGAACAGAAGCTGAAGTTAGAGGCTTACGTAAGGCTCGGTAAAGGAAAGAATCACGCCAAGTGGCAGCCAGTTTCAATGTGTGCATACAAGTATTTGCCAAAGATAACAATTGCCAGCAAGCGGTGTGATGCATGTGGAAAATGTGCTGAAATCTGCCCCAAGAAAGTTCTGGCCAAGTCTGAAAACAAGATTGTAGTTCGCGACTTGATGACATGTATCCTCTGCCAAGACTGCGTTAACGCTTGCCCGCAAAACCCTCCAGCGATAGAGGTCGGCGGGGAAGAAAATGCTTTTATATTCAGTCTGGAATCTACGGGTGCGCTTCCGCCTGAAAAGATATTGACTGAAGCTGTCAAAATCTTGGATGAACAGCTGAAGGAACTTGAAAGTCAAATCAAGGTGAAGAAGAGTGAAAAAAGCTAAGACGGTAAACCCAGAACTCATAGGGCTAGCTCATTTCCTGAAAAGCCAAGGCAGAGAAAACAAGGCTGAAATCTGGAGCGACATAGCTGAACGTCTGATCAAGCCGAAAAGAAAGCGTATTGCTGTCAACCTGAGCCGCTTGAACAGATACACGAAAAGGAATGACATGGTTGTGGTTCCAGGCAAGGTTCTCGCCTCGGGCGAAATCACCCATCCCATAAAAGTCACAGCGTTCACCTTCTCTGCAAAGGCAAGGGAGAAAATAGCAGACGCAAGAGGCAAGTGCCTGTCCTTTCCAGACCTTGTCAAGAAGAACCCGAAAGGCTCAAACGTCAAAATAATTGGGTGAAAAAATGCAGACAACAAGTGAACCAGTTACGACAATAGATGCGGACGGCCTTGTCTTGGGAAGAATGGCAAGCAAGATCGCCAAGAAATTGCTCAAAGGCGAAAGAATCATTATCGTAAACGCCGAGAAGGCCGTGCTTTCTGGCAGAAAGAAGAGCGAGGTGATCGAAGGCCACAAGTTCCTCGAGGTGGGGAGCCCGGGAAGAGGCCCACTGCACCAGAGAAGACCCGACAGGATTGTCAGAAGAACCGTGAGAGGCATGCTCCCGTTCAAACGGCCAAAAGGCGTGCAAGCATATAAGCGTCTCGCGGTCTTTATGGGAATACCAGACGAGCTCAAAGACCAGAAGATGGAAACTTTGGAAGAGGCTCAAGCCAAGAGACTGACCTGCCCATACTTCACGGTAGGCGAGTACGCTAAGGAAATAGGTTGGTACGCCGGTGAATAATCATGCCAGCAAAAAAAGTTTTGGTAGTTAGTGGAAAAAGAAAAACCGCCACGTCACGAGCCGTGGTTAAGCTTGGAATCGGAAGGATACGCATCAACCGAACCCCCATAGAGATTCTGGAGCCTGCGGTTGCGCGCGAAAGAATAATGGAGCCTCTTTTGCAGGCGGGAGAGGATGTTTGGAAACAACTGGATATGGACGTGAAAGTCTTAGGCGGAGGCTACATGGGCCAAGCAGAAGCCGCGAGAATGGCTATTGCAAACGCTCTGTTGAAATGGACCAAGAGCACACATTTGCGCACGGTTTTCTCCGAGTACGACCGAACAATGATTGTAGGAGACGCTAGGAGAAAGGAAACCAAAAAGGTCGGCGGATCTGGAGCGAGAGCCAAGGACCAGAAGAGCTACAGATAGGAAGATGAGCTGAATGATCATACCAGTAAGATGCTTCACCTGCGGCAAGCTGATCGGCGACCAATGGGAAGAATTCGCCAGAAGAGTCAAGGCCAGAGAGAACGCCGGCGAAGTGCTGGACAGCTTGGGAATCAAAAGATACTGCTGCAGGCGCATGTTATTGTCACACGTAGAAATCATCGATGAAGTTCTGCGTTTCTACGAAGAAGCCGAAAAACGAAAAGAAGCTAGGCACTATTACTAAGTGAGCCAGAAAGGAGAAGACGATGTCCACAGCTATTGAAGACATAATCGCAAGGAAAGTTTTCAACGGTCGAGGAGAAGAAACGATAGAAGTTGACGTCATAACCACTTCAGGTTTCGGAAGAGCATCTGCCCCCGCAGGAAAAAGCCGCGGGAAAGCCGAAGTGGTCTATTACCCGCAAGATGGCGTGGACCAAGCGCTCAAAAAGGTTGAAGAGATCATAGCCCCAGAACTTGTAGGGCTAAACGCAGATTTCCAAGAAGAAATGGACAAGACACTTCACGAGATTGACGGTTCAAAAGATTTCAGAGTGATAGGTGGAAACACAGCGTTCGCCATTTCCTTGGCAACTGTGGAGGCAGCTGCAAACTCTTACGGTGTCCTCCTGTTCCAGTTTCTAGGAGGACATGTCGCTCATGAACTCCCTTTTCCACTTGGAAACACGATAAGCGGGGGGCTGCACACCCATGGAAAGTCGCCGGACATACAAGAGTTCTTGGTTCTTCCTCATGGGGCTGAATCATTTTTCGAAGCCGCGGCGGCCAACGTTCAAATTCACAGAAGAATCGGCGAAATGCTGCGGAAGAAAGACAAGTTTTTCAATGAAGGAAAAAGCGATGAAGGAGCTTGGAGCGCGAACATTGGTAACTCTGAGGCACTTGACGTTGTAACCAGAGCATGCGAAGAAAGGGGCAGCGAGTTCGGCTTTGAATGTGGTGTGGGCATCGATGTTGCAGCGTCTTCGCTGTGGAACGGAAAAGAAAAAAAATATGTTTATCGAAGGGAAAAGAAAAAGCGAAATTCAGGTGAACAGCTGGAATTCATTCTGGACCTTGTTAAGAAGTACCATTTGGTCTACGTTGAAGATCCGTTCCACGAAGAGGATTTTGGAAGTTTCGCTGAACTTACCAAAAAAGTGAAGAACTGTTTGATTTGCGGAGACGACCTCTTCACAACAAGCAGCGAAAGACTAAGTCGCGGAGTAAAGATGCACGCGGCCAACGCGGTGATAATAAAGGTGAATCAGGTCGGCACAATAACCGACGCTTGGGAAACAATCGAAACGGCGAGAAGAAACGGATATCTACCCGTGATGGCGCACCGTTCAGGGGACACGTGCGATTGGCACATAGCACATTTGGCCGTGGCCTTCAGATGCCCAGTGATAAAGACTGGAATCGTTGAAGGGACGCGGATTGCAAAGATAAACGAGTTAATAAGGATCGAAGAGTTCTTAGGAGACAGAGCCAAGATGGCAGAACTCAAAGTAGCCTGAGAGGATGAACAGACTTGTCTGAAGACGAAGAGTTTAAGGAAGCAAAGGAAGAACACGAAGAAGAAGCAAAACCCACCGAAGAAAAGGAAACAACCGAAGTAGCCGTCGTAGAAGAGCTTTTGATGCCGCGAGACACGCTTCTGTCGGCGGGAATACACATTGGAACTAGAATGAAAACGTTGGACATGGAACAGTTCATATACCGTGTCAGACCAGATGGCTTATTCGTTCTAGACGTTAAGAGAACCGATGAACGCATAAGGGTGGCAGGCAAATTCCTAGCACGATTCGAACCGTCAAAGGTCGCTGCGGTCGCTACGAGACTGTACGCGCAAGAACCAGTCAGCAAATTCTGTGAAGTAACCGGCGCGACGCCGGTGGCTGGGCGCTTTATTCCGGGGCTGCTGTCAAACCCGCTTTATCCCGATCGAATTGAGCCTGAAGTGCTTATAGTCTCCGACCCAAAAGCAGACGCTCAAGCAGTTAAGGAAGCCGCCTCGGTTGGCATACCCGTTGTTGCGCTGTGCAGCACTGACAACGAGTTTACAGGTGTAGACTTCGTCATCCCCACGAACAACAAGGGTCGGCGCGCTCTGGCCGTGATCTATTGGCTCCTGGCGAGACAAGTGTTGCGGGAGAGAGGAGAACTCCCGTCAGACAAGGATCTGCCGCTAACCGTTGACGATTTTGAAGCGAAAATCGCAAGGGAGGAGGAGGAAATCTAACGGGATGGTGAAGGTTCGGCGACCATGTCAAGCCGGAGCCTTCTACGCGGGAACACATGAGTCATTAAAGAAACAGGTAGAGCAATGCTTTTTGCATGAACTTGGACCCAGAAAAATCCCGGAAGTCGCAGAGACTGGTCCAAGACAAGTGGTAGGCCTAATTTGCCCGCATGCAGGCTACATGTTCTCGGGACCAATCGCAGCCCACGCCTACTACGAGCTAGCCATTGACGGAAAGCCGGACGTCGTGGTTCTTCTCGGTCCGAACCACACAGGATATGGCAGTGCGTTGGCGGTCATGAATGAAGGGATCTGGCGCACGCCATTAGGCGACGTTGAAGTGGACAGCGCAGTGGCCAACCAGATCGTGCAGGTTTCAGGCATAGTTGACGTTGATGATTCCGCTCACAGCATGGAACATTCGATCGAGGTTCAGCTTCCCTTCCTGCAGTACCTTTATGATTCCAAGTTCAAAATTGTGCCCATCTGCTTTCTCATGCAGGACCTGTCTTCAGCCAGAGAAGTTGGAAAAGCGGTTGGCAAGGTATTGGCTGGCAAGAACGCGGTTGTCATCGCCTCTTCAGACATGACGCATTATGAACCGCAAGAAAGGGCAGAAAGGAAGGACAGAATGGCTCTGGAAGCAGTTGAGGCGATGGACGAAGCGAAGTTCTACTCAACTGTTGAAACACAAAACATCACTGCCTGCGGATACGGCCCCATAGCCGCTTTGATCACCGCTTCAAAAGCCCTAGGAGCGAAAGAGGCAAAATTATTATGTTATAAGACCAGTGGTGATATCGTCGGCGACTATTCAAGCGTAGTCGGGTACGCCGCCGTCCGTTTCAAAAAATAGTGGTGCAGAATGGGGGTAGTTGCCTCAGCTCCAGCCAAAGTAATCCTTTTCGGAGAACACTTCGTAGTCTACGGTGAACCCGCCATCGTTTTAGCCATAGACAAGAGAGCCTACGCCAAAGCCGAAAACCGCACCGACAAACGCGTTTTCCTGCGTTCTACAAACCTAGGCCTTGCAGTAAGCGTTGAAAACAGAAGCTTCAAGGTGGAACAAGGAGACCCAAGGGAAGCAAAGCTGAAGTTTGAACCAGTGGAGCTGGCTGTGGGAAGGGTGCTGGAAAAATACGGGGACAACGTCGGCGTAAACGTCGAAATCACCTCAACAGTTCCTGTTGCAGCAGGTCTGGGATCATCCGCGGCGGTTGTCGTGGCCGTGACGACGGCGGTAAGTGCGCTTTTGGACATGAACATGCCGAAGGAAGACATTTTCAAGATTGCATATGAAGCTGAGAAGCTTGTGCATGGCACACCATCTGGGGTGGATCCTGCAATTTCAACGTTTGGCGGAACGCTTTTGTACCAAATGGACACGGGGTTCAAGCCGCTGGAAGTGAAGGCGGACATTCCGCTTGTCATTGGCGACACAGGAGTTGAAAGGTCTACTCGTGTTCAGGTTGAGAAGGTGAGGGATGTGAAAGAGAGATATCCGCAGGTTGTGCAGCCCATGATGTCGGCGGCGCGCGAAATCGTCCTCAGAGCCTTAGATGCTTTCAAGAAGAACGATCTGGAAACGTTAGGCGGGTTAATGAATCTCAATCAAGCGCTGCTTTATGGAGTCGGTGTTTCTGATGAATCGTTAGAGTGGCTCATAAATGCCGCCCGCAAGGCAGGAGCCCTAGGTGCGAAATTGACCGGCGCAGGTGGTGGCGGATGCATGATAGCGTTGGCAAACAATGAGAAGCTTGAGCAGGTTTCAGAAGCCATTCAAAGGGCTGGCGGGAGACCTTTCATGGCTAGAAAAACTGATGAAGGTGCCAGGATTGAGCACACCTAGACCTACGATCTTGAAGATCGGTGGCTCGGTAATTACGGACAAGGATGAGGAGCTTGCGGCGCGAACCGCTGTCATAAACCGTTTGTCAGAAGAGATACAAGAGGCGAGCGTCCAAGACCTGATAGTTGTCCATGGGGGCGGAAGCTTCGGCCACCCACTTGCACAGAAGTACGGAATAAAAGAGGGGTTTAAGGAGGAGGCTCAGAAAATCGGTTTTTCGGAGACTCATCACATTATGACCGTGCTCAATGGACTGTTCATGGACTCACTGATATGGCACAACATCCCAGCAGTGAGCATAACGCCATCTTCGTGCGTAATAACAGAAAACGGCAGAATCAAAAGTTTCGAAGACACAGCCCTGAAGACGCTGTTGAAAATGGGTTTTCTGCCAGTTCTCTACGGCGATGCGGTTCTTGACACGAAGCTGGGGTTCACGATACTGTCAGGGGACCAGCTAGTCGCAACGCTCGCTTCCAAGTTTGACGCAAAACGTATCGTGATAGGCGTCGATGTAGACGGATTGTATGACTCTGACCCGAAAGCCAACAAGGCAGCAAAGATGCTCACCCACCTGACGTTGGGGGAATTGAAGAAGCTCCACAGCGGACTTGGGAAGTCAACGACTCGCGACGTCACAGGCGGCATGTTTGGCAAGGTCTCTGAGCTCTTGTTCGCAATAGAGCAGGGGATTCCAGTAACTATTGTGAATGCCACAGAGCCGAATCTTGTTTGCAAGGCTCTTAAAGGAGATAACGTGAAAAGTACTGTGATAGAGAAGGAATGAAGGTTTGGCTGAAGAGACGAAAAAGCGCAAGGCGGAGCACATCAGAATTTCCTTGAACCACAATGTTCAGGCGCGTAGAATCACCACGGGCTTCGAAGATGTACATTTTGTCCACAATGCCTTGCCTGAAGTTGACAAGCAGAAAGTAAGTCTGTCTACAGCGGTTTTTGGACACAAGTTTGCAGCGCCGTTGATTGTGGGTGCGATGACTGGAGGAACTTCTGAAGCAACGAAAATCAATTCTGTGATAGCCGAGGCCGTTGAAGAGTTGGGCTTAGGAATGGGTGTCGGAAGCCAGCGAGCAGCAATAGAAGACAAAAGGCTTGAGAAGACCTTTGCAGTGGTCAGAAAAAAGGCGCCAACAGCTTTCCTAATCGCCAATTTAGGCGGCGTGCAACTTGTCAACGGATACGGCCTGAAAGAAGTCAGCAAAGCCACAGAAATGATCGACGCAGACGCGATAGCCATACATTTGAACCCGCTTCAGGAAGCCGTTCAGCCAGAAGGCCAAACACGCTTTGAAGGGATACTAGAGAAAATACGTGAAGTCTCAAAAGACCTAGACAAGCCTGTGATAGCCAAGGAAACAGGCGCAGGCATTGCTGCAGAAGAAGCAAGGAAACTTGAATCTGCAGGCGTGAAAGGCATAGACGTCAGTGGGGCAGGGGGCACCAGCTGGGCAGCAGTTGAGTATTACCGTGCTAAAGAACGTGGAAACAGCTCTCAGCGCAGATTGGGGGATGTCTTCTGGGACTGGGGAATCCCGACCGCGGCGAGCGTCGTCGAAGTCAGCAAAACCGTGAAAGTTCCAGTCATTGCCTCGGGCGGCGTGCGCAATGGAGTAGATGTGGCCAAGGCTCTGGGTTTAGGCGCCTGCTTAGCAAGTCTTTCTCAGCCAATGTTGCACGCGGCGATCAGAGGCGCGAGAGAAACAGTTGAAGCGCTTACTCTTTTGATGGAGGAATTGAGAAACGCCATGTTTCTTGTAGGAGCAGAATCAGCCCGAGACTTGCAGAAAGCACGACTTGTGGTAACTGGCCGAACAGCAGAATGGCTGAGGACGAGAGGATTTAACATTGAAGACTATGCGCGGCGAGGGAGAGACTAAGCCTTGGATGTTGACAGGTTTCTAGGCAAGAAAGCTGCGCTAATCGACGAGGCCATTGAGAAGTACATTCCAAGAAAGTTCTCCAAGAACGCGGTTCTTTTTCGGGTCAATCCTCCAAACTACGGTTACAACTTGGAAACCCTAAACAAAG
>Ga0315296_10002106_pt1 | contig 17133 bp, 20 predicted proteins | sample YL17G14_18_MG_FD_203921 | JGI IMG/M metagenome (GOLD analysis project Ga0315296, IMG submission 203921) | Sediment microbial communities from Yellowstone Lake, YNP, Wyoming, USA - YL17G14_18 | ecosystem: Environmental > Aquatic > Freshwater > Lake > Sediment | place: USA: Wyoming | collected... | reverse complement strand
GATCTATATGGTGCTGTCCAATACCAAGAGGAGGCCTCTCGGGCACTTAGCGTACTCGTCGGCGAAGACCCAGATGTCTGGGCATTGCAGGCTGCTGTGCGCAATCTAATAGGATTTATTCACGTAGAAAAACAGGAATTACAAAACGCATGGGACAACTTCCAGACAGCGCTTGTTTCTGCTAGGAAGACAGAAATTCCCATAATGGAGGTGGATGCCCTCTTTGGCCTAGGCCTCGTTTGCTTGATTAAGGGAGAGTGGCAGAGGGCCGAGGATGAGTTAAATAAAGCGCTTGCTATTGTCAGCACTTCAAATTGGTATTTTGCCAAAGGCGGTATCCTAGCAGCACTAGCAGAGGCTTATGGACACAAAGGAGAACGGAGCAGGGGACTTGAACTTCATCGCGAGGCGCTAGACATCTTTGTAAGAATAGGGAATACAGAGCTGACAAATCGAGCAATAAACAGACTCGCCGAATTGGAGAGCGAGGAGCAGAAATAATGTCCCAAACCCTAGCTCTACAGGTTTGAGGTGAAAAGGTATAGGTAGTAGATATACTGACATATATATGCTATGATATACAAGAGACTGCTGAAAAAGAGGTGCAGGATACTTCCTGTCGGGGGTCTGGGGGTGCCCCCCAGCTTCAAAAATCCCCCAAGATTGGGGGATTTAGGGGGTTGATTAAGACTATCTCAGCAATCTCAATACAAAAGGAGTTAATAGGAGCGGGAAATGAAGAAGATGATGGTTTACCTGCCGGAGGAGACCCACGAAGGGCTCAAACGGCTGGCCTTTGAAACTAGAACCTCCGCCGCCGAGCTGATTCGGAGGGCTATCGATATCGTTTATGGCGAGGACATTGAAGACATCAAGGACATGGAGGAGGAGCTAGCCAAATACCGAGCCGATCCCAGCTCAGCGATAACGCTAGAGGAGTACCTGCGCCAGAGGGAGGCGCGTGTATCATCTTGAGCTAACCCCGCGGGCGCAGCGCGATCTAGACAAGCTTCGCAGTGAAGACCTTAAGCGAGTGGCAGCAGCCATCCGAGGCTTAAAAGAGAACCCTAGGCCACGAGGAGTTAAAAAGATCAGAGGCCCTATCTATCGAATTCGAGTTGGCGACTGGCGGGTGGTCTACGCCGTCTTTGACAAAGACCAACTGGTGATTGTGGGCAAGGTGGCCAGGCGCTCTGAGCGCACCTATAACAAAGTGGACGAGCTGTTCTAGGCTACAAGAGGGCCAGTTGCGCTTTACCGGTTCGAGTAAGGAGGTATAGAGCATGGCGGGAGACGTGGATAAGATGCATGGCGAAGAAGCGGGTGAGAAGCCTGACGAGGTTGTACCCTTCAGAGAACCAGAGCCGCCGGTGCCTCATAACTTACGGGTTTATGAGGAGATTCAGCGAGGATGGCAGGATACCCTACGTGAACTTGCTACCAAGGCAATAGAGGCTATTGAGAAAGGAGCGGCTAGTGCTAGAGAAGCGAGTAAGCGCATATCATACGCTATCCTTATTGTGGTTACGCTCCTGTTTCTCGTTATTGCAGCTCTGACTTGGCAAGGAATTGTGCCCGGCGAAGCATTGACATTCCTACTAGGAATAGTAGTTGGTTATTTGCTATCAGTCATGCCATTCCGGCCAACAAGGTAAGTTGGCTAGGTGTTAGGACCATGGAGATGCCTCAAAACCCTAGCTATAAATGCAATCGGTGCGGCCATGATTTTGAGGGTGAGGGCCAGATTCGCTGTCCCAGGTGTGGCAGCGATGAGGTAGAGAATCGGTTCCTCTTCGGCACCGATAAGGCCGAGGGACTAACTCCCCAGGACTACTTCGACGCCTGCCTGGCCCCCTGATGCGGGCCGCCGGGGAGGCCGTGAGCCTCCCTCAATGAGCGGGGCTATCATGGATATGTTTGACCTTAAGCGTGAGGAGCAACTGGAACGCGAGGCGCCACTGGCGGCGCGAATGCGCCCCCGCAACTTCGACGAGTTCGTCGGCCAGGAGCATCTCGTTGGCGAGGGGCATGTGCTCAGAAAGACCATCGAGGCCGACCAGCTTGTCTCCATGATCTTCTGGGGCCCGCCGGGGAGCGGCAAGACCACCCTCGCCCGCATCATCGCCAGGATAACAAGCTCTCACTTCAGCCCCATCAGCGCCGTCGCCGCCGGCGTCGCCGACCTCCGGCGCATCATCGACGAGGCCAAGGAGCGCCGCGGCATGTACGCCCAGAGGACCATCCTCTTCATCGATGAGATCCACCGCTTCAACAAGGCACAGCAGGACGTCATCTTACCCTTCGTTGAGGATGGCACCATCACCCTCATCGGCGCTACCACGGAGAACCCGTCGTTTGAGGTGATCGCGCCTTTACTCTCTCGGTGCAGGGTCTTCACCCTGGATCCCCTCACCAATGATCAGGTTCGACTCATCGTCCAGCGAGCAATAAGCGATGAGGAGCGCGGCCTGGGCAAGCTGCGGGTGGAGCTAGCGGCCGATGCCCTTGAGCACCTTGTTGTTATGGCGAACGGCGATGCCCGTGTTGCCCTGAACGCCCTTGAGATGGCGGCCTTGGCCACTGAGCCTGACGATGAGGGCAAGCGATACGTTCCACTATCCACCATCGAGGATGCCCTTCAGCATCGCGCCCTACTCTACGACAAGGCGGGAGAGCAGCACTATGACCTGATCTCGGCGCTGCATAAGTCACTCCGCGGCTCTGACCCGGATGCCGCCCTCTACTGGCTGGGGCGCATGCTCGAGGCTGGAGAAGATCCCCTCTATGTGGCGCGGCGCTTGGTGCGCTTCGCCTCGGAGGATGTAGGCATGGCCGACCCACAGGCGCTGGTTGTGGCGATGGCGGCGCAGCAGGCAGTCCATTTCATTGGCATGCCTGAAGGCAACCTAGCCTTAGCCCAGGCGGCGGTCTATCTGGCGACGGCACCCAAGAGCAACTCGCTTTACAAGGCTTACTCCAAGGTGCAGCAGGATGTGCGCCGGACACGCACCGACCCAGTGCCCCTTCACCTTCGCAACCCCGTTACCGGCCTCATGAAGCGCATCGGATACGGCGAGGGCTACAAGTATGCCCATGACTTCCCCGGTCACTTTGTCAAGCAGCAAAACCTGCCCCCGGCCCTCGAAGGCCAGCGCTACTACACTCCCAGCGACCAGGGATATGAGGCGGAGGTGGATAGGCGGCTCAAAGGCTGGTGGGGGAGAAAGGAAGAGGAAAAGAAGGGGGAATGAAAGAGAACTGTGTAACCTTCCCCTGCGGCGACCTCTCCCTTGAGGGCGTATGCCATCTTCCTGAAGGGGCAGGCCCCTTTCCCGCGGTGGTGGTCTGTCATCCTCACCCTCTCTACGGCGGCAATATGGATAATAATGTTGTCTATGCCGTTTGCCAGGCGCTTTGCCAGAGGGGAATCCTTGCCTTCAGGTTCAACTTCCGAGGCGTGGGCCGAAGTGAGGGGACCCTCGGAGGGGGAGTGGGCGAGCCAGACGATGTTAGCGCAGCCGTTTCCTTTGTCGCCTCTATGGAGCAGGTGGACTCAAAGAGGATCGGGCTTTGTGGATACTCCGCCGGTGCTGTTGCCGCCTTTGCTACCAAGCCCCTGGACGAGCGGATTCAAGCGGCTGCTGCCATCTCCCCGCCACTTTCCTTCGCTTCCCTTGATGGACTAAAGGGCTGCCCCAAGCCCAAGCTGATCGTCACCGGGGGCAAGGACAACTTCACCCGCCTCGAGGACTTCCACCGTTTCGCCGAGAGCCTCATCGGGCCAAAGCAGTGTGAGGTTATCCCCGGCGCCGACCACTTCTGGTGGGGCTATGAGGATCAGGTTGGAGATAGGGTTGCCTCCTTCTTCATCAGTGCCTTGAAAGGAAGCTGATAGGAGATGCCTTTTTCGCCCCTAAGCCCTGGCCTCCAAGCATCTGTCGAAAAACCTCGAAGGATGGCAAAAGCGGAAAGTATATAAGGTGCGAGGGGCAGCGGCAGTCGGAGGAGCCAAAGCCAGGAACGGGAATTTGACTCTGAGGCATCTTTCTTGCCGCCGAAGCCCAAAGGCACTCCTGGGAATGGTCTATATACCACACCTCAACCACCCTAGCCTGCTGCAACAGATAATCGATGTGCCAGCGGAGTCTTTTCTCTGGCCGCAGATGGCGCTGCACCCTTTGGCGAAGGCCGCTTCGGGCACTGCCAAAGTAGACATAATATCCGGAGGGGAAGGCAAATCGGCCGAATTTACCAACGGCGATCTCAGCCTCCGTTTCCAGCGACAGGACAAGGGCGTAGGTCCCTTTCTCCACACCCAAAATTTTACCCTTAAACTCGAAAAAAGGCTACGACCTTCCTAAAGGTGAGCAACCACCCTCACCTTATTCCTCTCCCTTCAAGGGAGAGGCGAGGTGAGGGTGTTCCTCTCAAGGGAGAGGAGTTAAAAAGGCTTTGCCATCCTGAGGCAGGTGTGGTAGACTGAGGCTATGATTTATCTCGGCACCTCCGGGTTCAGCTATAACGACTGGGTGGGGCCTTTCTATCCTGCGGCCATGCCGAAAAGGGAGTGGCTACTCTATTATGCTCGCGAGTTCAATGCCTGTGAGATCAATTCCACCTTCTATGCCCTGCTCAAGCCCTCGACCCTGGAGGCTATGGCCAAAAAGACTGGCGAGGGCTTCCTTTTTGCTATCAAGGCAAACCAACAGATGACCCACGAGCGGCGGGGCAATGAGGATGTTTTTACGGCCTTTCGTCAGGTGCTGACCCCGCTGATGGAGAGGGGAAAGCTAGGCTGCGTGCTGGCCCAATTCCCCTATAGCTTTAGATTGAATCGTCAAAATCGCGACTATTTAGAGGCGTTCAAGGAAAGGGTGGGGGATTTGCCCATTGTTATCGAATTTCGCAATGCGGGGTGGTTGAGGAAAGAGGTCTTTGACTGGCTGCGTCGCAACGAGCTTGGCTTTTGCTGTGTTGATGAGCCGCAATTGCCCAACCTGTTGCCGCCCATTGCCGAGACAACCAGCGGGATAGCCTATGTCCGCTTTCATGGGCGTAACAAGGACAAATGGTGGGATCATCAATATGCCTATGAAAGGTATGACTATTCCTACAGTGCTGAAGAGATTGAAGAATGGCTGCCTAAGATACACCGCCTCGATCAAATTGCCGAGAAAACCTTCGTTTTCGCCAACAATCATTTCAAGGGTAAGCGTGTAGATACAATCAGGCTCTTGCGAAAGATGCTGGAATCGCAATATCCGGCACAAGAATTAGCTAGGCTTAATCCTTTGTTATATAATGATGCTTAGCGCTTGAGAGGAAACGAAGTTGTGCATTGTTCGCTTTGCCGTCCGGGGCTGGGCTAAATTTGGGGTATTGGAAGACGATGTTAGCCCCGTTGGAGAAGCCCCTTCTCGAGGCATGAAATGGCTGGGTTCGTTGATTCATTGATAGGGATTTACCACTTTTTGGGTGATAGGACACCGAAAAGAGTGGATGTCGTCCGGCCGAGGCCGCGCCCAGAGAACCCCTTCTCGAGGAACGGCACCGCGCTGGTAAGCAAGGTTCGGGTTGAGCACGACCTTATGTCCTCCATCACCAGAAGCATCGAGCTTATCGGCGGGCTGGAAAAGGTGATTCGCTCGGGTGATCGGGTGATGGTGAAGCCGAATTTCAACAGCCCCGATCCCTATCCCGGCTCCACCGACCTCGATTTCCTGAAAGCAGTGGTTCATATCCTGCTGGATAGCGGTGCCAGGGTGATGGTGGGCGATAGCGCTGGCGGCCTATGGCGGCCCACGAGAAGGGTCCTGGAAAAGCTGGGAGTGCTCGGACCGCTGGTTGAGATGGGGGCCGAGGTCATAGCCTTCGAGGACAGGCCCAAGGACTGGGTTCGGGTCAGAATAGATGGCGACTACCTGCGCGAAGTCACAGTGCCCATGTCAGCCTATGAAGCCGACAGAATGGTTTATCTGCCGTGCCTGAAGACCCATCGTCTGGCCCGCTTCTCCATGTCGTTGAAGCTTGCTGTGGGCTTTGTGCATCCCGGTGAGCGCCGTGCTCTCCACTCCAGGAATCTGGAGCAAAAGGTTGCTGAACTTAACCTGGTGTGGCAGCCGGACCTCATTATCATGGATGGCAGAAAGGCCTTCGTCTCTGGAGGCCCGGAAAAGGGGGAGTTGGTGGAGCCAGGGGTCATCATGGCATCAGGGGATCAGGTCGCTATCGATATCGAGGCGCTGAAGATCCTCGGTTCCTATAAAGCTAGGAACCGGCTGACGCCAGATCCCTATGACTCCCCACAGATTGCAGCAGCTCTCAGGCACGGCTTGGGGAGCAGAGAATACGAAGTGGTCGCCTGAGCATGTCGGCTTCTTATTAGTGCTTAATCTTGAGATGGGGGTGGATAAAATGCCAAGGCCAAGTATACGAGCCATCTTCACCAATATGTCGGTTCCTATGCCCTGGCACCGAAAGCTATACCTTGTGTTCCGCAATAACCTGATTAAGATACGACGGTGGCAAAGCTGCTGCGGCCATCCAGGGGAGCCAGGGTGCTGACGCTAGGCATAGGAAGAGGTTCCGTGAGAACCTCATAGATGCAGGTAGTGGCAAAACGGGTAGAACCGAAAGAAGAGAGGGTGGCAACCATGGCGAGGACTAGACTGATTGTGGAGCTGGGCATGGGGGTAGATGTTCATGGCAAAGACTATACTAAGTCGGCGAGAAGGGCGGTGGAGGATGCCATTCACCGCAGCTCACTGCTCTACCTGGCCGACGTTGCCAAAGCGGGCAGCCGTCCCAAGGTATACATTGACGTCACCATAGCCTCACCTAAGCCTGAGGCTGTAGATGGCGAAGCGGTGCTTCAGGCGCTCCCCTTCGGCCAGAAGTCGATCAAGATAGTGCCCGGCGGCATGGATGTGGAGCACACCGCGCCTGATAACATCATCATATCCAATGCCTCAGTGCTGGTAACCCTGGAGTCCTGACCGTTCAGATAGGTTTCGCGCTTGCCTTGTTAGGCCTGCTCTTTTCTCGCTGCTCCCTTTTTCTGTTATACTGACAGATAGAACTTTACCTGTTCAAAACGATCACTGGGCGAGCGGTAGCAGCGTTGGGCAACTCTGAGGATGTTGCGGAATAAGCCCTAAATTTTGGCCAATACGGGTATCTTGATGCGCGAAACGCCTCGACAACGGCTGGGCAAAGGATTGCCCTTTTTCTTCACCGCTGTGGTAGTGGTAGCTTTAGACCAGGTCAGCAAGCTTCTCATCAGAGCAAACCAGGACATGCTCCCGATACCTGAGGAGGGGTTCTTTAGAATCACCTACGTTACCAATGTGGGGGGTGCTTTCGGCATCCTCGGCAATCAGGCGTTCCTTCTCACCCTCACTGCCATCGTCGGCATTGCCGCGATCCTTATCTATATTCGCTATCCTCCGTTCAACAGTATGCTGGTCAGGATCGCCCTCGGGCTGCTCCTGGGAGGGGCTGTCGGCAACCTGATCGACCGCCTTGCCTTCGGCTGGGTGGTTGACTTCATCGACATCGGTGCCTGGCCGGTGTTTAACCTCGCCGACAGCGCCATTGTCGTGGGCATTATCCTCATGATTTACTACTTTCTGTTTCCAGCGAGAAAGCGAAAGCCCATTCAGCATGGAAAATGAGTGACAGGCTTCAATTCACCGTCACCAGAGCCGGGGGTCGGCTCGATAAATATATCGTCGAGGAGTGCCCGCAGCTCTCCCGCTCCTATGCCCAGAGGCTGATCGAGGAGGGCTATATCACTGTCAACGGCCGAGCATCGAAGAGTAGCCTGAGGCTCAATATCGGGGATAGGGTCGATGTGATAATACCGCCGCCAGCTCCCACCTCGCTGGTTCCAGAGGAGATTCCCCTGACTATTATCTACGAAGATGACGACCTTCTCGTAGTGGATAAGCCGGCGGGGCTGGCGGTTCATCCCGCTCCTGGTCACCCCAGCCACACCCTGGTGAACGCCATCCTGTCCCACTGCCCCAGCATCGCGGTCAAAGGCTCGGTGCGACCCGGGATCGTGCATCGCCTGGACAAGGATACCTCCGGCCTTATGATGGTGGCTAAGAACGACGCTGCTCAGCAAAGCCTCTCAAATCAGATCAAGGCTCGTTCAGTGGTAAAGCGATACCTGGTGCTGGTTCACGGGCGCCTCTCCCCGGAGAGGGGCATAATAGAAGCCCCCATCGGGCGCGACCCCAGCAATCGGAAGCGGATGGCGGTGGTCTCTACCGGTAGGGAGGCGCGCACCCAATACCGTGTTATCCGGTATTTGGATAGCTACACCCTTCTCGAGGTGACATTGGAGACGGGTCGCACCCACCAGATAAGGGTGCACCTTTCAGCCATCGGCTTCCCGGTGGTCGGGGATGAGGTTTACGGGAGAAAGTCGCCTCACCTTAAGCGGCAGTTTGTTCATGCCTGCCACCTCGGTTTCCGGCTGCCCTCAACTGGCCAATATGTGGAATTCAGTTCCAAGCTACCGCCGGACCTGGAGGGAGCGCTGAAGCGCATCACTCAGTTGTAGCCTTTTTACCAGGATGATAGAATAACAATAGAAAGGAGGCTAGCAGATGGAAAGAGCGCGCACCAGTGGGTTGGCGATAGCCTCGATGGTTTGCGGCATCTGTAGTTTGGTGTTAGTTTGGGTCCCGGGGCTTGGGTTTCTCCTCGGCATGCTTGCCGTAATACTTGGGGTGGTGGCGATGAGCCAAACCGGCAGAGATCCCAGCCTTGGGGGCAGGGGGATGGCGATAGCCGGTTTGGTCTGTGGCATTGTGGGCATGGTTATTTGGTTGATTATCTTCTTTTGGGTTGGATTACTCTTTTGGGCAGCCTAGAATAACGCTCTTGTAGCGGGGTATTAGTGAGTTATGGAGATGAGCGGGTCGGTGCGTGTTCGCTTTGCCCCCAGCCCCACAGGGATGCCCCATGTGGGCAACATCAGGACTGCTCTCTTCAACTGGCTCTTCGCCAGGCACCATGGCGGCAGCTTTATTGTGCGCATCGAGGATACAGATGTCGCCCGTACCGTCAAGGGCGCTGTGGAGGCGATTCTCGATAGCCTCCGCTGGCTGGGGTTGGACTGGAACGAGGGGCCGGAGGTGGGCGGCGATTATGGCCCCTATCTTCAGTCGCAGCGCCTGGAGATATATCGGGCTGCGGCAGAGCGCCTGGTGAAGCAGGGGCACGCCTACCTTTGTTACTGCTCCTCGGAGCGCCTTGAGGAGATGAGGAAAGAGCAGGTGAGAAGAAAACAGCCACCCGGCTACGACCGCCGCTGTCGCAATCTCACCGAGAAAGAGCGGGCGGCACACGAGGCTAGCGGCATTATCCCTGTCGTTCGCTTTAGGACGCCCCTTGAGGGGCAGATCAGATTTCAGGACCTGATTCGCGGCGAGGTGGTCTTTGATGCCGCTACCATAGACGATTTTGTTCTCCTCAAGTCGGATGGCTACCCCACCTATCACCTAGCCAATGTGGTCGATGACCACCTGATGAAGATATCGCATGTTCTCAGGGCCGATGAATGGCTCTCCAGCACCCCGCGTCATGTCCTGCTCTACGATGCCTTCGGATACGAGCCGCCCCAATTTGCCCACCTCCCCATGATACTAGGGAGCGACCGGTCAAAGCTGAGCAAGCGCCATGGCGCAACCTCAGTTATCGAGTATCGGGACCGGGGATATCTGCGGGAGGCGGTGGTAAACTTTCTCGCTCTTCTCGGCTGGTCCTTAGATGATAAGACCGAGATCATGAGCCGCGATGAGCTGGTGCAGAACTTCTCTATTGAGCGCATCAGCAGGACGGGGGCCATCTTCAGCCAGGAGAAGCTCGCCTGGATGAATGGGGTCTATGTCCGCCGGCTGAGCACCGAGGAGATGGTTGAGCGGGTGGTGCCTTTTCTCGAGTCGGGATTGCCTAAGGCGGTGAAGCGCCCCATCGCGCGAGACTATGTGCGCCTTATAGTGCCTTTGATTCAAGAGCGGGTCAGGGTGTTGAGTGAGGCACCTGAGCTTGCCGAGTTCTTTTTCGTAGACGACCTCGATTATGAGACTGCGTTGCTGCTGGAGAAGGGGCTGGATAGGGGAGGGGCGATAGCTGCACTTGGGGCCAGTAGAGACCGATTGGACAACTGCTCCTTCGATGCCTCGTCGCTAGAGGGTGTTCTCCGCCCTCTGGCAGCGGAGCTGGGGCTCAAGACCGGCGAGCTCTTCGGCCTTCTCCGGGTAGCCGTCACCGGGCGCACTGCGGCGCCACCCCTTTTCGAGACGATGGCGGCTCTGGGCCGGGAGCGGTGCCTGAAGCGGATCGAGTCGGCAATTAACAATTTGGAGCAAGGTTGACAAAGCGGGATAGACTGGTTTAGTCTGTGATTAGGGGGCGTAGCGTGCATTGTCCTTTCTGTGTCTATTACACCGAGCAGGGAGAGTGTGTCCTGCACGGCAAGATAATCCCTGAGCAGCGGGAGTCGTGGTGTGACGAGTTTGTTGACCGCAGCTTCAGGTTGGCTCCAAGCTCTGGCTGCTGCGGTATATCCGGCTTGCCATTGCCCAACCCGGTGAAGGAGAGCGAAACCGCCGATTAAAGTTTGCCGGATTGAGCGGTCTGTTGTATGATAGAGAAGCGCTGGGGAATCGTCTAGCGGTAGGACGGCTGACTCTGGATCAGCAAGGCCAGGTTCGAATCCTGGTTCCCCAGCCATCTTGTATAAAAGCAAGAACTGGAACTGTCTCGCTATCACTCTCAATCGGTGGCATGGGTAGAGTGTAGTCCAGTGTAACCTCTGAACTTGAAACGTCAATCCTTTTAACAAAGGACTTGAGGAAAGCCTTTTGTTCCAATATCGAGGCCGAGCCCAGAAGAGCCCTCAAATCTTGGACGTAGCGCCGCAGCACTTGTATATCCCCGATGTCAAACTGTTTTCCATTTAAAGCCTCTATAGCCTCGTCTCTTGCACCTTGAAGTTCAGCCTTCTTGTTCACAAGAGCCCTTATCCTCGGAGCCAGCTCATCGGTGGTAAACTTCGCTGTCTCCAATGCATCATAGAGGCGCTGCAATCTAGCATCTACATCCCTGATCTGGCTATCCAGCACCTTCACTCGCTCACTTTCGTCTTGGGATAGGGCCTGGATTTCCTCATTAATCATCTTGATTAGCTCAGTAAGGTTTTCATCCGTGAGAATACAGTCCTTTATTCTGTCAATGACAAAGCGTTCTATCTTACTCTTGGGCAGCCACCGCCACGGGCATTGCACTCTTCCCCTTTGCCCGGGTGATAACGGTGGAGAAGGAGATACCAGCCGGCGTTGAGATCCATCCCTACGATAGGGTGTCGGATTATATCGCCAAGGCTAACGATATAGCGGTTGGCACCTGCTACTGTCGCCATCATGGGGAGCTGGTGGGGCGTCCTTGTGATAAGCCCAAGGATGTGTGCATGGCCTTCGGCCCGGCGGCAAAATACGTCTCCGAGCGCGGATTCGCCAGACTGGTATCTAAAGGGGAGGCACTCCAGATACTCGACCGTGCCGAGAAGGCGGGGCTCATACATTGCTCCAGCAACACCGGCAAATATATCGACTTCATGTGCAATTGCTGTGATTGCCATTGCGGCATTATTCAGAGCATCAAGAACGCCGCCTTTCCCAGCATGGCAGCCTTCTCCAGCTTCATCATGAGCGTCAATGAGGAAGAGTGCATGGGGTGTGGCGACTGCGTGGAGAGGTGCCAGATGGATGCCCTCACCATGGAGGGTGACCTCGTAGTTCGGGATACTGAGCGCTGCATCGGATGCGGGCTCTGCATCTCAGTCTGCCCTACAGAGGCATTGAGGCTGGAACTCAGGGAAGGGGCGCCAGTGCCAGCCTTTGATCGGCGGGAATTCAATCTGGCTATGATGGCTTCCTTGCAGCAGAACCGGTGACGCTGGATAACAAGCTGGTGTGTGAGGGTGGGCAGCAGACAATGGCGCGAAGCTGGACCACTGCCGATCAGGTAGTCTTTCCCTCGTCTAACATTTTGCCATGGTTGCTTTGTCTGAAAGCGACCAAAACACTACAATCCCCTGCAACGCTAGCCTTCAACTGCTTCTGGTCCTTGACACCCAGCTCGGGTACAGCTACCATTGTAGGGCAGTCGTATCTACTGCGGAGGTTTGAGAATGGAGAGGAGAGAAACGGCCCTAGGCGATATCAGGGTGCTCGATCTCGCAGATGAAAAGGGCCTCTATTGCACCAAGATTCTCGCCGACCTCGGAGCCGATGTGATAAAGATCGAAAAGCCTGGGGGCGATCGCGCGAGATTCATTGGTCCCTTCTATCACGATGAGCCTGAGCCCGAAAAGAGCCTCTACTGGTTTCAATTCAATAGCAACAAACGGAGCATCACCCTCAATTTGGAGACTGCTGATGGGCAGGAGATCGTGAAAAAGCTGGTAGAGAAGGCCGATATCATGGTGGAGACCTTCCCCCCTGGGCACCTGGATGGCATGGGGTTGGGGTACCCCGTGCTTAGAGGTATTAACCCCAGCCTGATCCTGACCTCGATCACCCCCTTCGGTCAGACGGGCCCATATAAGGATTTCAAGGCCTCCGACATCGTGGGCCAAGCAATGGGAGGAATAATGTATCTAGCTGGGTTCCCCGAGGATCCTCCCAACCGTCTGTATGGCTCCCAGGCATACCACATGGCTTCAGTGCAGGCTGCCTGCGGTACCCTCACTGCCCTCTATATCAGAGAGATGACCGGAGAGGGCCAACACGTGGACGTCTCGATGCAAGAGGCGGTATCCATCGCCCAAGAAACAGCGATGCAAACCTACGACCTCAGGAGGGAGATTCGTCGGCGGACCGCGGTCAGTGGGCTGGCGCCAGCCCATCCCGGGATGGGAACCTTTGAGTGCAAGGACGGGTATGTAAATATCTTCATGCTCACCGGGCTGTGGTTGATACTCCTCGATTGGATGGAAAGCGAGGGGATGGCTGGTGATATTCGGGAAAAGCATCGGGAGGTGCTCCAAAAGCTGGACGACCTTTTCTTCATCTTCGGGCTGGCAATGAACCGGGAGGCTTATGACCGCTTCCTGAAGGAGGAGTATGCCCCTGTGGATGAGCACTTGAAGGCCTTCCTCAAAAGCCATACCAAGCAAGAACTCTATGATGGCGCACAGCAGCGACGCCTACAGCTCTCCATGGTAAGCACCATTGAAGACCTGCTTGAAAATCCCCAGCTTGAGGCGCTAGGCTACTTCGTTCATGTGGAGCACCCTGAGCTGGGGGCAAGCCTCAAGTATCCTGGTGTACCCTACCACCTATCGGAAACGCCCTGCCGAATCAGGGAGAGGGCCCCGCTTGTTGGGGAGCATAACTTTGAGATATACGAGAGGGAATTGGGGTTCTCCAAGGAAGAGCTGATCCTGCTAAAGCAAGGCGGGGTCATTTAGAAGGGGAGATAATGGGTGAGAGGAGACTGCCGTTTGAGGGGATAAGGGTTTGTGATTTCACTTGGTTTGCTGCCGGTCCCATTGCCACCAAGATGCTCGCTGACCACGGGGCCGAGGTTATCAAGATTGAATCGATGACCCGTTTCGACCGACTGAGGTTCGTTCAACCTGTACCCGAGGACAAGGCGGGAAATCTAAACTGTGGTGGCTTCTTCAACAACTTCAACTCAAGCAAGCTGTCCATGGTGCTCAACCTGACCCATCCCAAGGCTGTAGAGATTGCTACCAGACTGATCCTGACAAGCGACATAGTGGTGGAGAACTTCTCCCCCCGAGTTATGGAGAGATTGGAGCTTACCTATGAGAGATTTGTCCGGCTAAAGCCTGATCTTATATGGGTGGATCAACCGATGCAGGGTCTGAGCGGACCCCACAAATATTATGCTGGCTATGGGGCGCTGATTACGCCCTTGGGCGGCCTGGCCCATCTTACTGGCTTCCCCCATCGTCCCCCGATAGGAACCGGCACCAATTATACCGACTATGTCATCAACTGCGGCCATCTCTTCATAGCCATCGTCACTGCCCTTCGCCACCGGCATAGGACGGGCAGGGGGCAACATATAGTGATGTCTCAGCTTGAGTCTGCCGTCTCCGTAATGGAGACGGCCATTCTGGACTATACGGTGAATGGACGAGCCCACTTCCGCGATGGAAATCGCCTGCCCTACGCTGCTCCCCATGGCGCCTATCGTTGCAAAGGGGAAGACAGGGATTGTGTCTACATTACTGCCCATGGCCCCACGCCGGGTAGAAAGAACGACCGCTGGTGTGTCATCGCCGTCTTCAACGATGAGGAATGGAGAGCCTTTTGCCGTGTTATCGGCGATCCCCCGTGGACTAAAGATGCCAAGTTCGCCACCATGCTGAGTAGGAAGGAGAACGAAGAGGAACTCGATCGCCTGGTGGAGGAATGGACCAGGGAGAGGAGTCCGGAGGAGGTGATGCTGCTGATGCAGCAGGCAGGCGTGCCTGCTGGGGTAGTTCAGGACGCTGAGGATATGCTGGTTCACGACCCCCACATGAGGGCTCGGGGGTACTATGTCTATCTGGATCACCCCGAGGCAGGGCACACTGCCTACGATGGAATTCCCTTCAGGCTATCTACCACCCCGGGTCAGCTGCGTCGGCCTGCCCCTCGAATGGGGGAGCACACCGATTTCGTATGCAAGGAAATCCTGGGCATGTCCGAAGAGGAGATCAACCAGTGCTATGTGGAGGGGGTGTTCGAATGAAAGGAGGGGATTCCCTCCCATAGGGGCGTGGCGGGTCTTAAATTAGGTCTCCGGGGCAAGCCGAAGGGCGCTTTCCACAGTCTCGGTCACCTTGCCTGGCCCAGCGCTGTCGCTGATGGCATAGAGGGCCTAGACAAAGACCTTCTCGTCTGTCAACCTTTGGATATCCTCCTCGGACATCCCCAGCAGTTTGCCGTAAACGTACTGGTTGTGCTCACCGATGGTGGTTGAGGTGTAGCCCCACTGGAAAGGGGTATTGGACAGCCCGATGGGCACCGGGAAATTGGGATGTGGACCGTGGTCTGGGCTCACCGTCTTCCGCCAGTAGTCTCGCGCCATCAAATGTGGGTCAGCAACAAGATCGCTACATTTGGCAACAATACCGGCGGGGACTCCGGCCCGCTGCATCATCTCCATGACATCCTCCGCCCTCCGGGTGATAGTCCACTGCCCAATCAATTGATCGAGTTCCTCCTCGTTCTCCTTCCTGCCCTGCAAGGTAGCGAACCTTGCATCCTTGGTCCAACGGGGATTGCCCATAACACCGCAGAAGGCCACCCACTCGTCATTGGTGAAGCAGGTGATAGCACACCATCGATCCTCTCCCTGACAGGGATAGACATTGTGAGGTGCGATGTCGGGGTGGCGTGCCCCAATGCGTTGGTTAACCCTTTGGTTCGCCACGTAGTCCAAGATGTGTGGCCCAAGGGCAGTGACCCCAGCCAGATAAAGGGGCAATTCAATATGCATCCCCCGCCCAGTACGCTCTCGCCAGCGCAAAGCGACAACCACCAGTCCTGCTCCCAGAATTCCGGCACAGCTATCGGGCAAAGCTATGCCCGGCGCCTGGGGATCGGAGTCGGGGGTGCCGGTGAGGGCAGCTAGGCCGCACAGCCCCTGAGTCATCAACCCATAGCCTATGTAGTCCCGGAAAGGGCCGGAAACCCCCATCGCCGGTCCGCTCAGATAGATAAGCCTGGGATTGACCTCCCTGAGCGTTTCATAGTCAACTCCCCAGTCGCTGATCGCCTGGGGGCTAAAGTTTTCGGTCACCACATCGCTGATCTTGACAAGCTCTTTGAAGATCCGCTGTCCCTCCGGGTAACGCAGGTCTAGACTTATGCTGAGCTTCATGGCTGATAGGTCAGGAAAGTAGGCGTGGGTGGAGCTGAGACCGACCCACGGGGGATGCCGCAACACCTGGGGCAGCTTGTTTGTCTCCACCATGATCACCTCGGCTCCCTGTGCGGCCAGGATGCGGCCAGCATAGGGGATGCCCAGGTTCATCGCTAGCTCGATAACGCGGACGCCCTCGAGAATACCGCTCGTTATACGCGGGACTTGTGTCATCTTGTGGCCTCCTCGCTGTCAGTTTCAGATTATGCCGTCACCACGCAACAGGCTTAATTGCTCCTCAGAGTACCCTAGCTCCTTAATGTAGATCTCCTCGTTATGCTGGCCTAATAGGGGAGCAGGTGCCCTGATCCGTCCCGGAGCATCGGGGATGATGGCGGGGACGCCGGGATGCTTGAGACTTCCCACCACGGGATGATCGACCTCGGAGAAGAAATTGAAGTGCGCCAGCTGGGGACAGTCCATCATCTCTTCCACTGTCCTCACCGCGTAGATGGGGACACCCCGCGCCTGGCCCTCTACCATGAGTTCATCCTTGGTGAATCTTTGGGTGAAATTGTCAAGGTAGTGTGCTAGGATGTCCAGGTAAGGGCCTCGTTCCCACATGCGTCCCTTAAACATATCGTCAAGGATCCCCTTCTCACCGGTTACCTCAGCTACCCACTGGGCGAGGGCATCCCACTGCCCAGGGTCGGGGCAGCAGATAAGGGCCCAGCCATCTTTAACCTGGAAACCTCCGTAAGGCAAGGAGCGCGCCGCCCTATTGCCCCATCTTGTCCCCTCAGAGCCATCAAGTGCCCAGGCTTGAACAACTCCGCCACCGCCGGCAGTGAAAAGAGGGGCATGAGCTTCTTGAAGGGATATATCGATATATTGACCGCAGCCCGAGGCGAGGTCGCGATGGTAGAGGGCGAAAAGGATACCGGTGAAGGCGTAAAGGGAAGCAGTGTGGTACGACTGTTCGGCGCCATAAGGAACGGGAGGCCCATCAGGCTCCCCAACAAAATGCGCCATGCCCGATATGGCTGAGTTGATTAGATCGCCGCTTTTCCAATCTCTGCGGGGGCCGTTCTGGCCGAAGGGGGTAACGGAGCACATCACTAGCCCCGGGCTGATCCCCTTGAGCGCCTCGTAGTCCAGGCCCAAGCTCTTCATGTGCCCGGGAGGGAAGGTCTCGATCAAAACATCGGCTGTCGTAATTAACCTCTTTAGAATGTC
>Ga0315296_10002105_pt1 | contig 17141 bp, 13 predicted proteins | sample YL17G14_18_MG_FD_203921 | JGI IMG/M metagenome (GOLD analysis project Ga0315296, IMG submission 203921) | Sediment microbial communities from Yellowstone Lake, YNP, Wyoming, USA - YL17G14_18 | ecosystem: Environmental > Aquatic > Freshwater > Lake > Sediment | place: USA: Wyoming | collected... | reverse complement strand
CGACGATCCGAACTACGATCCCACGTTCGACGCACTCGGCCACGTCGTCGCGGCGGCGCACGCGGAAGGGCTGCAGGTGCACGCCTGGATCAACGCCATGCCCGTCTGGCGTGACGAGGCCCCGCCAAAGGATCCGCGGCACCTTCTGAACCGGCATGGCACGGGCGCGGCCGGCGACGACTGCTGGCTCACGGCATCCCGCGATGGGGTGCAGAAGTTCCCTGTGGGCTTCTTCCTCGATCCTGGTCACCCGGCGGCGCAGGACCACCTGGTCCGTGTCTACACCGATATCGTCCGGCGATATCCGGTGGACGGCATCCACTTCGACTACATCCGCTACCCCGAAACCGCCGAGGTGATGCCGCGGGGATCGAATGTCGGCTACAACGCAGTGAGCGTACGCCGGTTCCAGCGCGCAACCGGCCGCAGGGACGTGCCCGCGCCCGACGACGAGGCGTGGACCCGGTGGCGGCGCCAGCAGGTGACCGAGCTGGTGCGCCGGATCTCGATCGAGGCGCGGGCCATCAATTCGAAGATCCGCGTGAGTGCCGCCACCATCGCGTGGGGCAGGCCTCCTGCGACGCTGGCTGATTTCGCCAACGTGGCGCCGATGCAGCGGGTCTTCCAGAACTGGCAGGCGTGGCTCGTCGAAGGGCTGCTCGACGTGGCGTGCCCGATGAACTACGCGCGCGAGCACGATCCGCGCGTGCGCGGGTGGTTCAACGGCTGGATTGCATGGGAGAAGCGCCACAAGGCGGGACGGCACCTCATCATCGGCATCGGAGGCTACCTGAACACGGCCGACAACGTGCTCGCGCAGATCTCGCGGGCGCGCGCCGCGGATGGAAGGCGCCGCGCGGACGGGACGTCGGTCTTCTCGTACTTCAGCCCGGCGGCGGCAGCGACGACGTCCGTCCCGGGACCGGCGCCTGCCGCTGACGTTGCCGCGCCTGACCGGCTGGACTTTCTCGTCCGCGGCGCTGGCGCCGCCGCGCCGGCTTACCGCGGGCCTGCTGCGGTCCCGCCCATCGCGTGGATCGACCGGCCCACGACGGGCATGCTGGCCGGGACGATTACTGGGGCCAATGGGGAGCCGATCGATGGCGCCGTCATCCAGGTGCGCCGCACCGGCCGGTTCCGCAGCACGGCCCGGACCACCAGCGACGGCAACGGCTGGTTTGGCAGGACGCAGCTCAAGCCGGGCACGTACCGCGTGCGGCAGGAACTACCAGGCAGCCGGGCTGCCGCGACCTCTGTGATTGTCGAGGTGCGCGCCGGCAAGGTGGCCCGCGCTGTGCTGACGGCGCGGTGACCTCGCGAACGACCTGTCCGTACCGGATGCGCGCGGTGCCGTCCCGGTCCGCGCGCACCACGGCCTCGACCAGCGTTCCATCTGTCCACGCCTGGTCCACCTGTGGCTCGGCGGTTCGAGGCGGAGCTTCGCTAAACGTACTCGGGCACGAACGCAAACAGGTATGGTCCCCCCCTGATTCGTCGGTAAGCAGAGTGGCCGGCGCCGGCGCGCCGGCGGAGGTGCGGGTGAGGGCCGGCAGACGGGCGTGAACGCGGCGTGGCGTGGCATGCCACGGTGACGGGGCTACACCGCGCGGGTGCGGCGGCGAGTAGAATGGCGCATGCTGAACCTGCGGAAGCCGTCCCCGACCGAAGCCCCCCTCCCGTTCGCGATCGACCCCACGCCGTTGACAGAAACGCTGACCGCGTTCGGCGGCGCGCCGCTGGTGGTGCAGACGTTTCGGTCGCTGGGCCTGCCCGGGAGCGTGCAGCGAGACGTGCACACGAAGGTGCGCCAGCGCGGGTATGACGAGGCGACGTTCGTCGAGAGCTTCGTGGTGCTGCACGCGGTGGGCGGGGAGTGTCTGGACGATTTCGACCGGCTCCGGGAGGACCCAGGGCTGGCGGAGTTGCTGGGGCACCCGGTGCCATCGCCGGAAGCGGCGCGGAAGTTTCTCTATGCGTTCCACGACGAGAGGCTGATCGAGACGGCGAAGGCCGCGCGGGGGCCCGACGAGATCGCGTACATCCCGGAGGAGAGCGCGCCGTTGCGGGGCTTGGGGCGGGTGAATCGGGCGCTGGTGCAGGAGGTGGGGCGTCGCTGTCCGGATCAGCGCATCGCGACCATCGATCAGGATGCGACACTGATCGAGAGTCGCAATCAAGCCGCGCTGCGCTCGTATGAGGGCGAGCGGGGGTATCAGCCGATGCTGGCGGTCTGGGCGGAGATGGATTTGGTGCTGGCCGACGAGTTTCGCGACGGCAACGTGCCCGCGCTGTGGCGGCCGCTGACGGTGGCGCAGGCGGCCTTTGCGGCGCTGCCGCCCACGGTCGACACCTTCTACTATCGGGGCGATTCGGCGTGCCACGAGCAGGGGTTGCTCGACTGGTTGCGCGATGAGCAGCGCCCGGGTGGCCCGGCGGGGGTGATTCAGTTTGCGATCAGCGCGCGGATGAGCCCCGCCTTGCGCGAGGCGGTGGCGCAGGTCCCGGACACGGCGTGGGAGCGGTATGGGACCGCGCACCCGAACGACCTCCGCGAGTGTGCGGAGCTGGACTTCGTGCCGGCCGAGAAGGTCGAGCGAAGGGGGACGCAGCCGTTGCGCTACGTGGCCATCCGGATTCGTCGGCGGCAAGGGGAGCTCTTTGACGACGGCGCGACGGTGAAGCACTACGCGGTGGTGAGCAACATGTGGGACGTGAAGGCGCCGCGGCTGATCGAATGGCATCGAGAGAAGGCCGGCACGATCGAGGGGGTGCACGACGTGCTGAAGAATGACCTCGGCGCGGGCGTGGTGCCCACGAAGTACTTCGGCGCCGATGCGGCGTGGCTCCGGTTGGCGGTGCTGACACACAACGTGCTGACGGCGCTCAAGCGCCTGGCGTTGCCGGCGGAGCTGCTGACGGCGCGCCCGAAGCGGTTGCGCTTCCTGATCTTGCAGACGCCGGGCCGGGTGGTGCAGCACGCGCGGCGCACGATCCTGCGGCTGGCGGCGACGGCGACGCAGATCGCCGAGTGGCTCGAGGCGTTGCGGCTGCTGCCCGTGCCGGCGTGACGGGGCGGCAGCGCCGCGGCGGACGGGCTTATCGACGGATTAGACGGCCCCGTGTGGCGAGGGATCGCCGGAGGCGACCGATGTAAGACGCTGCGTCGACCGTGAACGGCCCGCGTGGTGAGGATCCCGCGGGTCCGCCTCTTGCGGCCGCTTCAACTGACCGGCTAGCCGGCGAAAACGCACGCCGAGACACTCAGCGCGGAGTGCCGGCCGCCTCATCGACGGATTGGGGCCGGAAATTCTCGCTTGCCGACGGGGACCGAAACCTGACAGGATCACAAGCTTATGGCACACACTCTTCGTCCGATCCTGTACGTCCTCCTCGCTACCGTGGCCGTGATAGGCGTTTCGCTGGACGGCTCAGCCTCCGCGCTGCCACAGCAGCCCGCAACGTCACAGCAGGCAGCGGCACTCCAGGCTCCGCCCGACGTGAAGGCACCTCCCGCGGATGCTCAGAAGAGCCCGTCCGGACTGGCGTGGAAAGTCCTGAAGCCGGGCACGGGCACGACTCGTCCGACCACCGCCGATCGGGTGACGGTCAACTACACCGGCTGGACGACCGACGGCAAGATGTTCGACAGCTCGATCACGCGGAACAAGCCGAGCACGTTCCCGCTCGCCATCGTTCTTCTTCGTGGCTGGATCGAGGGTCTGCAGTTTATGGTGGTCGGCGAGACGCGCCGGTTCTGGGTGCCCGAGAAGCTGGCGTTCAACGGCGCCGAAGGCAAGCCCAAGGGCATGGTGGTCTTCGATATCGAGCTGCTCGACGCCGTGCCGATCGTCAGCACGCCGCCCGACGTTGCCGCCCCGCCGACCGATGTGGAGAAGACGAAGTCCGGGCTGGCCTCGAAGGTGATCAAGCCTGGCGCGGGGACCGATCATCCAAAGAAGTCGAGCGTGGTGACGGTCAACTACTCCGGCTGGACGACCGACGGCAAGATGTTCGACAGCTCGGTCGTGCGCGGGCAGCCGATGCAGCTCCCCCTGGACACCTTCATTGCCGGCTGGACGGAGGGCCTGCAGCTGATGACCGCGGGCGAGATCCGGCGGTTTTGGATTCCCGAGAAGCTCGCCTACCGCGGCGAGGAGGGCAAGCCCAAGGGCATGCTTGTCTTCGACGTCGAGCTAATCTCGTTCCAGAAATAGCCGTCAGGCGCCGTCGCACCGTTCCTCCCGCTCACTGCGCCAGTGTCATCGCCTGCTCCCGCCGGTATACTTGACGCGGATTCGGGGGAACGTTCACGAATCCACGTGCGGAGCCAATCGTTTGGACAGCACAATGTGGGTGGACACGTGTGAGCATGGGCGGCCGGTGCTCAGGGGAGTCGTGCGGCCGGGCCCGGGCCGCACGTGTCCGATCGCCAGGGGGCATCTGAGCCCTGAGCTCACTTGTGTTGCCACGGCCGGACTGTGGCGGAGCGGCTTGAGCACGGTCGTGTTCAGCCGAGCCCTGTGGCAGCACCACTGAGTCGAAGGGCAGATCGGGAGGTGTGAGATGACATCGATGGCGAGGATCGCAGCGGCCGTGCTGCTGCTGGGAGGGATCGCGATGGCGCAGGGGGGTGGTGACGCTCGGCCCAGGGCGCGTGACCTCGGCATCGAGCCGGGGGTGTTTCCGCCAGGGCCGCTCAATGCGATCACCGACGTGAAAGGGGTGCGCGTCGGCCACACGACCGTGGTCACCGGCGATACCGTCCGTACGGGGGTGACAGCCGTCCTCCCGCACGGGGGCAATGTCTTCCAGGACAAGGTCGCGGGCGCCGTGTTCATCGGGAACGCCTTCGGCAAGCTGGCTGGATCGACCCAGGTGAGCGAACTTGGCACGATCGAGACCCCGATCGTGCTGACCAACACGCTGAGCGTCGGCACCGCCCTCGAGGCGGTCGTGGGCTACACGATAGCGCAGGACGGGAACGGCGACGTCCGTTCGGTGAACGCGCTGGTCGGCGAGACCAACGACGGAGGCCTGAACGACATCCGCGGGCTTCACGTCACACGCGAGCACGTCGTGGCGGCCATCAAGGGCGCATCGGACGGACCGGTGGCCGAGGGCAGCGTGGGTGCCGGAGCCGGCACGGTCTGCTATGGCTGGAAGGGCGGGATCGGCACGGCGTCGCGCGTCCTGCCTGCGCGCTACGGTGGGTACACCCTGGGAGTGCTCGTCCAGACCAACTTCGGCGGCGTGCTGACGATTGCGGGGGCGCCGGTCGGCCGGGAACTCGGACGGTATCCGTTCGCCCCACGGAGCGCGCCGGCTGGAGACGAGAGTCCCGACGGTTCCTGCATGATCGTGGTGGCGACCGACGCGCCCGTCGATGCCCGGGACCTGCGGCGCATCGCCGCCCGTGCGGTCTTCGGTCTGGGCCGCACCGGGTCGTCCTACAGCAACGGCAGCGGCGATTTCGCCATCGCGTTTTCCACCTCGCCCGAGGTCCGCACGCGGTTCGGCGAGTCCGCGCCGCGCCAGCGGACACTCCTCCCCGCCGAGGCGGTCTCGCCGCTGTTCCAGGCCGCCCTCGAAGCGACCGAGGAGGCCGTGTACAACTCGCTGTTCCGCGCGACCAGCGTGACCAGCCGCGGCCGCACCACGGAAGCCATCCCCATCGAACAGGTCAAGGCGATCCTGAAGAAGTACGGGATGGTGAAGTAACGCGGTCGCTATCAGCCACTCGACTTGCCCGCCAGCAGCGGCTCGGTCGGGAGCGTCTGCGGACCATTCTCGGTGCACACCGAGTAGCTCGAGGCGTACATCGACACCCCCGCATGCTCGCCCTTCGCGGTCAGGATGTAAAAGCTGATGCCGAAGTTGGGATTGCCTTGTGCGTTCAGCAGCCGCTTCTCGATCGTGTTCGCCGTGATCCGCTTGAGCACGTCCATCCCGGCGTCCTTCGGGGACATCCCCCGGCGCAGGTTCTCGATGATCTGGTACGAATAGAGGCCGTAGAGGTTCGCCTCGCCGCGACCCGTCGAGCCAGCCGCGCCCACGTCCCCGTCCACGTACAGGCCCGCGCCCAGGATCGGCGAGTCCCCGACCCGGCCCGGAATCTTGAACGCCAGGCCGCTGGTCGTGGTCACGCCGCAGATCTCACCCTTCGGACTGATGCCATTACAGTTGATCGTGCCGTAGACGTGGTCCGGGTCAATCAGCCCCTCGGCCACCATCTGCATCGTGGCCGCCATGCCGGCGGCGATGCGCTTGGCCGGATCCAGGTAGTGCTGCGGATCCACGCGGCGCTTCCAGTCGAGGAAGGCCTTCCGCGACCGCTCCGTGTTGAGGTCGTCCTCGATCTTGAAGCCGCACTGGCGCGCGAAGGCCTGCGCGCCCTGGCCAACGAGCAGGTGATGGTCGGTGAACTCCATGACGGCCTTCGCGACGAGCGACGGCGTGCGCAGGCCCTCGAGGGCGCCGACGCCGCCGGCGCGCTTCTTGGGCCCGTGCATGCAGCACGAATCGAGCTGGACCACGCCGTCGGCATTCGGGATGCCGCCGTAGCCGACGCTCGAGTCTTCCGGGTCGAGTTCCACGATGTTGACGCCCGCGAGGAGCGCGTCGAGAACATCCGATCCGTCCCGCGTGATCAGCCCGAACGCCTGCTCGACGCACGTGACCGGGCCGCCATACCTGACGCGGTTGCCGTTGGCTGACGAGACCACGACCGGCCTCACGGTCCGCGGGGCGATGACGGTTGGGGCCTGGCCGAAGATGACGCGCGGCGAAGTCGCAGCGACAGCCGCTGCCGCGCCTGCCTTGACGAACTCACGACGATTCACTCTTGGACTCATGACGCTCCTCTCAGAGACCCGCCGCGTCCCACTTCTTGATGATGTCCTGCACGAGACGCGCGATCTTGTCGTTGACCTTGGCATAGTACTGCTTCGCCTTGGCCAGGTCGAATTTCGGATAGCCCTGCCCTTCCTTGTACAACATGATGCTCGTCGGGTGCGGGTACGCACTCCAGGTGCCGGCCGGCGGATTCGGCATCGCGAGGTCGGGCCCGCTGTAGCGCTCCCGGCGGACGAGCGACGGGTCGATCGCCATCACGTACGCGTTCTCGTTCTCGCCCGCGTGGCCGCCATCCTCACCGAAGACCTCGATGGTAACATCGGAGCAGTACGACCACCAGTTGACCACGAGCGTGCGCACGCGCGCCGCCCGGCCAACCTCGGCAGCGAGCGCGTTGAGCACGGCCGTCTGGCCTCCGCCGTGGCCGTTGATCAAGATGACGTTCTTGAACTTGTTCTCCGCCAGCCCCTGCACCACGGCGCGCACGTACGCGCGGTAGGCGTCCTCAGGAACGGTCAGGCCGCCCGGGTAGGCGTCGAGGGAGCCGGTGAAGCCGTAGGGCACGACCGGCGCGACCAGCGCATTCACGCGAGGCGCAATCTCGCGGCAGATGGCCTCAGGCGCCAGGATGTCGGTGCCGTTGGCTGCCACGCCGTGCGCCTCGAGGGTGCCGAGGGGCAGCAGGACGGTGTTGATCCTCGCGGGCACCCACTCGCGGAATTCCATCCAGTTGATGCGCGCCAGCTCGCGCGTCGTCGGTCCCGTTTGCGCCGCCGCCGGCGGCGCGAGGAAGCCGGCCAGCGCGACGCACGCCAGGCATGCCGACAGAGATGTTCGTGTCATGGTCACACTCTCCTGGAAGCGCCACAGTGTAGACCAAACGGGCGCATCAGGAAACCGTGATTGACGCGAGCGCAACCGGGCGACTACGATCCGAGGCGAATGTGTGCCCATGAACACTGACCGTTACGCCGGCCTTCCGCCGCTGCCGGAGCCGATCCGGCGGCTTCCTGAACTCGCGATCGACACCTGGTGGAGCTGGAACTACCGGGCCAGGGACCTGTTCCGCCTGCTGGACTATCCGGTGTGGCGGATGACGGCGCATAACCCCGTGCGGATGCTGCGGTTGCTCTCCCGTGAGCGTCTGGAGCGAGCCGCGGCCGATCCGGCGTTTCTCGCGCTCTACGACAGCGTTCTGCAGAGGCTGGACGCCGCGCGCGCAGCGAAGAACACGTGGTGGGTCCGGAACTACGGGGACCAGCCGGTCCAGTGCATCGCCTACCTGTCGGCCGAGTTCGCGATCCACCAGTCGCTGCCGATCTACGCCGGCGGCCTCGGCGTGCTCGCCGGTGACACGTGCAAGGAGGCCAGCGACCTCGGCGTGCCGATTGTCGGTGTCGGCTTCATGTATCCCCAGGGGTACTTCCACCAGCACGTGTCGGCGGAAGGGTGGCAGGAAGAGCAGTACGAACGTCTCGACTGGGCGGACGCGCCGATCGAGCCGGCGCGCCGGTCCGATGGCACGTCGTGCGTCGTGGCCGTGCCGCTCGCCAACCGCACCGTGCTGGCCGCCGTGTGGGTCGTGCGGGCGGGACGCGTCAGACTCTACCTGCTCGACACTGATCTGCCGGAGAACGCGCCATGGGATCGCGAGCTGTCTGCACGGCTCTATGGCGGCAACCAGGAGACGCGCGTCCAGCAGGAGACCGTGTTGGGCTTCGGCAGCGTGCGCGCGCTGCACGCACTGGGCATCGAGCCGAGCGTGTGGCACCTGAACGAGGGGCACGCGGCGTTCGTGGGTGTCCAGCGGATCCGCGAGCGGCTCGACCGCGGCCAGGCCTTCGACGCCGCGCTCGAGGAGGTCCGCCGGACCACCGTGTTCACGACACACACCCCGGTGCCTGCCGGCCACGACGCGTTCCCGTTCCACCTCGTGGAGGCCTACCTGGCGGGGGTCTGGGGGTCGATGGGCGAGTATCGCGACCGCTTCCTCGCGCTCGGCGCCTACGACAGCGGGAGCGGCGTGCTGTTCAACATGACCGCGCTCGCCCTTCGCACGGCCGGCGCCGTGAACGCGGTCAGCGCGCCCCACGGCAACGTCACGCGCAAGATGTGGGCGCCGATCTGGCCCGGGTTGTCCGAGACGCAGGTCCCAGTCCGTGCGATTACGAACGGCGTGCACTCGCCCACGTGGGTGTCGGCCGACATCTCGAAGCTCTTCGAGAAGCGCCTCGGCCACGACTGGCGGGGGCGCATCGACGATCAGGAGTTCTGGAACCGGGTGACGGAGATTCCGGACGAGGACCTGTGGCGGGTGCGCCAGGCTCTCAGGGGCTACCTCTTCTCCTTCATCCGCGAGCGGGCGCGCAACCGCTGGATCAAAGACCACGTGTCACCGCCGCAGGTCGTCGCCGCAGGCACGCTGATTGACCCGGAAGCGCTCACCATCGGCTTCGCGCGCCGGTTCGCGGGCTATAAGCGGCCCGAACTGATCTTCTTCGACGCGGAGCGGCTCGCGAAGATCCTGTCGGCCGTCCGGCGGCCCGTGCAAATCGTGTTCGCCGGCAAGTCGCACCCGGCCGACGAGATCGGCAAGCACCACATCCAGCGCGTCTACCGGCGCGCGCTCGACCACGCGTTCAACGGCCGCGTGGCATTCGTGGACGACTACGACCTCCACGTCGCCCATTTCCTCGTCCAGGGGTGTGATGTCTGGCTGAACACGCCGCGGCGCCCGATGGAGGCGAGCGGGACGAGCGGCATGAAGGCCACCATCAACGGCACGCTGCATCTGAGCATCGGGGACGGCTGGTGGACCGAGGCGTACAACGGATCCAACGGCTGGCTGATCGACAGCAAGGTCCAGAGCGACGACCCGGCCGTCGTCGACGCAGCCGACGCCGACGCCCTCTACACGCTCATCGAGCAGCAGGTCGTGCCGACGTTCTACGATCGGGACGCCGACGGCATCCCTCGAGCCTGGCTCCGGATCGTGAAGGAGGCGATTCGGACCGTCATGCCCCAGTTCTCGACGCGGCGGATGGTGAAGCAGTACGTGCGGGAGATGTACGCGCCAGCCATGGGGCTCGAGCCCAAGTAGGGCGGGCGTCCCGCCTGCCCTGATCCGATCGATCGCGGACTGGACGCGCGCCCGGAGCGCGGCGCCCGGCGGCGTGACCGGCAGCGCGAGCACGCTCTCCAGCGCCCGAACGTACCACTTCTTCCAAGCGTCCAGAACGGCTCGCTCGGTGACCTCCGCCGCAGCCAGATCCGGCGCGCCGGCGACGATCGCCGCCGACTGGCGCTGCTCGATGAGGAAGGTCCCGCCCGTCTTGGTCGTGTCTTCGCCCGTCATGTCGAGCGAGAACATGTAGCGCGTGCTGGCGGCTCGCGCGGGTTCGGCCCTCAGCCACTCGCGGCTCGCACGAATCTCGTCTCCCCAGACGAAGGTCAGGGTACGGGCCGGCGGCGGAATCGCCTTCGAGGCCACCGCCGCCTGGATGGCGCGGGCCGCCTCCAGCAGCGTGCCGCATCCGCTGGAATTGTCGTTGGCGCCGGGCTCCTGGACGTGCGCCACCATCACCACCCGCTCACCCGGCCGCAGCCGTCCCGGGATCTCGGCGACCAGCAACCGCCCTGGCGACGGCTGGAAGCGCGTCTCGACAGCGACCTTCATCTTGACGGCTCCCGCCTTGAGCCGGGCCTTCAGCCGCTCCGCCACCTGCCGGCTCGCCTTGAACCCGAATGCTCTGAACGTCTCGTCGTACGGAACCGATCCCCACTGGAACACCTCGGGCGTCTCGCCCGGCCTCGTGTAGGACGCCGGAGGCGCGGCGGAGATCACGCCGGCCGCGCCGCGCGCGCGGACGGCCTGTTCCCAGAGGCCGCGCGTGCTGCCATCGCCGAGCACAACGGCGCCCTTCACGTCGACCGAGGCGTAGCTGGCCGCGTCCGTGCCGGTGCCCACATAGACGAGCGGCGCCGTGACACCGCCGGGAGGCGTCGAGAACGAGTTGAGGCAGAGGGCGATGTAATCCGTGACCGGATCGAACACCGGTTCCGGCGCGGCGCCCTCGGCCGACTCGACAATCGTCATCTCGGCCCGCACGAGCTCCCATCCGTTCCCGCCGTTCGGGAACTCCTCGAACCAGAAGGCGCTCACCGGCGATCCGGCCGCCTTCCCTTCACCAAATCCTCCCTGGATGAGCCCGGCCTTGATGTGGTCGAGCGAAGCGTTGTACCCGGTGTTGCCGGCGACTCGCCAGAAGCGGTCCATGAAGGTCACCACGCCCATCGCGCGCGCGGGCTCGAAACGGCTGGCAAGCGCACGGTAGAACACCTCCGTCTGCCTGGGCAGCAGCGTGTCGAGGGTTCCGCTCGCGGGGAGGACGGCCGCGGTCTGCGTGCCGGCGGGCGCCCCCACGGTGCCAGCGACCGCCGCAAACAGTAGAACGAGGAACATCCATACACCGCTTCGCCTCCGGTCGGTTACTTGCCCCTCTTCAGCGGCTCAGACTAGAATCACCGCATGCCTCGGAAGGCCGTTGCCAAGTCGCGGTGCGCGCTCTGCGGCGCGAAGGATGTCTCGGAGCCGCGGGGCGAGGCGCGCTACTGCCGTGACTGCTGGGACAAGAAGATCGCGGTCGAAGAGATCGTGGCGCGCGAGTTCGCGCTGAAGCGGTACATCCGCGCGCACAGCGCCGAGAAGTACCTGGTCTATCACTCCACGATCAAGCGGCCGTGCGGCCAGCTCATCGTCATCGACGACGGCTACGACCTCTTCCTGACGATTACGCTCTATCCGACCTTCGCGTGGGACGAAGCCGCCTACCATCTGGAGGGCGATCCCGAGGGGCGCACGTTTGCTGAGATCCTCGTCGACGTCGTCGCAACCGAGGTGATCGAGCCCTGGGGCGGCGGCAAATGGCATCTGGAGATTTTCCGCGCGTCGGCACCGGACCCAGAGGAGTGGAACGGCGAGATGTAGGCTATAATCGACCGGACCGCTCCCCGGCCGGACCGGGGCTCGGCGGGTCACTGACAGCCCCCTGGAGGAGTTTCATGAACCGCGTCAGCCGCGCCATTCTAGCACTCGTCATCGTGCTCGGGATCCTGGCCGTTGCGCCGCTCGCCCTCTCCCAGACCCAGGCCGCCGGGCAGACCGCACAGGCCCAGACGCCAGGCCAGGTCAAGTGGATCAACCCGATCCGCGGGACGGTCCAGATTCAGTACATCGGGCCCGACACCAAGGCCGTGAAGAATGAGGTCGTGACCACGATCAAGGTCAAGAACATGTCGAACGGCCCGATCGCGAGGCTGAAGGTCGAGGAGTTCTGGTGGGACAGGAACGACAACCTGGTCGTGTCGAACCAGGATATCTCGAGGAAGCCGGTCATGCCAGGCGAAATCGTGACCTTCACGATGACGACGCCGAGAAGCTCGAACATGTTCACGAACAACTGCAAGTTCTCGCACGCCTACGGCACTATCGATCCGAAGCAGGTAAAAAAGTTCTAGGGCTGTCTCGGAACGAACGTCACGGCGCCGTCCTGCCGGTCGCACGAGACCAGGTGGAACGGCGCCGTGATGATCTGCGCGACCATCCGGTCGGGCGCGGGCTTTCCTTCCCGGTACTCCACGACGATTCCGTCAGGCGTCTTTCGGATCTCGACAATGTCGACCTTGTAGCCGGCCGTCGGCCTCGATCCGAGGAACACGCCGACGACCATCACCAGCCGGAAATCCACGGCGGGCGCCGGCTGGCCGGCCCCGTGCCGCTTCCACAGCCCCTCCCACTCGGCCTGGCTCCGGATGACGACCTGCAGCGGCTGGTCGATGCTGCTCATCGTGCCCTGTGCCACCGTGGTCATCGGCAGGCCGGGCTCGGACAACGCGCACATCAGCACGAATGCGATCATTGCTGGCCTCCCCATACCATCGAGCGAAGGTCCTACTGAACTCTGAACTGGACTTCACGGGTTGCCGTCGTCGCACGTCCCAGGCGCGATCGGGCCTCGACCTTCAACAGGTACAGCCCAGGCGCCAGCCCCTTGAGCGGAACCCTCGTCGTGTAGCCGTACCCGCCGCTGGCCCCGCCGAACTCGCTGCTCGACCGCACCTCCTCGTGCGTGAACAGCACGCGCCCCTCGTCGGACTGCACCGTCGTGACGATGTCGACCCTGTGCGGTGTGACCCCCTGGTTGTCGTACACCTCGGCCACCAGGGCCAGCTCCTCGTCGGCGGAGAAGGCGCGGGCCGTCGTCGGCGGGCCAGGGAGGATCCGCCCGATCTCCTCGTCCGCGTTCGCGCTGGGCGTCGCGTTCGCCCGGCTCGACGTGAGGACGAGACCGCTCATGGACAGGGGCTGCGCCCGGTAGTCAGGGATCTCGAGGTCGTAGTTCACCGATCCCACCCGGTCCGGTCTCGAATCGGCCACCACGACGCGCAGCTGATAGCGGCCGGCGGGAAGGTCCAGGCGGCCGGTCAACCGCACGCCGCTCCGCGCGACCATCGCGCGCGTCTCCGGCCTCAGTGTCAGGGTCAGCTGGTTCCGTGTGCCGGCTTTCGTCCTTCCCTGGGAGTCGATGGCGAGAATCGAGAACTCCACCGCGTCCAGGAAGCGGCCGTTCTTCTCGGCAAAGAGGAGGTCTCGGCCGTCGGCCTGGATGACCACGAGCACCGATGCGTTGGGAGCCGTACCCTTGAACGGCGCGGCGAACGCCGACAGCCGCAGCCCCCCGATCGGCACCGGGCTGTCGAGCGCCTCCCTGACGGCCGGCGAGGTGTTCTCCTGGCCCTCGAGCGCCGGGGCCACGGGCGCCTTTCCGCGCGGGGCAACATACCCGCGCCGGGCCCTGATGGTCAGCCCCGGCTGCGCGACGCGCACGTCGATCCGCCGGAACCTGCCGTCGCGGCGGTCGTTGGCCGGGTAGTAGCCGAGGACGTAGTACGTGCTGTTCTCCTCGCGGATCCGGTTGAACGCTGTCGCGAAGTCATTCGAGTTCAGCGCGGCAAACCCTCCGGTCTCGTCAGCGAGGACCCGCAGGCTGTCCTGCGACAGGCGGAGCTCGTTGCGGAGGGCCTGCGGCCCGAGCCCGAGCGAGGGATCGTTCGGTGGCGCGGGCATTTCGATGGCCTCATCCGCCAGATCGGTCAGCCCGCGGGGATCGACGGTGTAGAAGCTGACATTGGCACGCGTGGCCGCAGCGATCGCGTCGCGCGTCATGTCCATCACGTCGGTGGCCGACTGGTTGTTGAGGGGATCGGTAATGTCGTAGTCAATCCCCTCGCTGACGAAGATGAGCGCCTTGCGACGCCCCCGCACGCCGGAGATGAAATCCGCCGCCCGCCGCAAGGTGTCGAGCGACCTCCGAGCGTTGGAGGCGCGATGCGGCTCGTCCATGTCCTTGAGTGGGCCGGTCGATCCGAGGATCCCCAGGTTGCGCTGTGCGTAGTACTCGTCAAGCTTGTTCGCGGCCGCGGACCGGAGCTTGTTCCCCATGAACCTGTCAACGGCGGCCAGCAGGAGCCGCTTGTTGTTCGTGAACTCCTGGGCGGTATCGGTGCGGCCGCTCGTGCCGACGACGGCGGCGAGGTCATTCGCGCCCAGATTGCGCTCGATGAACTGGCGCGCGGCCCGCTTCACCCACAACGATCGGAGCGCGGCCGTGTGCAGATCGTCGAGCACCAGCAGGTAGATGCGGCCGTCGAGGCCGCTCGCATTGGTCTCGACATCGGGGTCGATGGGCCGCTGGATGAACAGGGGCGCCTCGGCCCGCTCCACCGGGATGTCGACCAGCGCAAAAGTCGTGATGTTCTGGGGCTTGCCGTCCTCCAGGATCTGGAAGTCGCTCTTCGTCAGGGTCCGGACGAACTCGCCCTGCTGGTCCACGACGACCGCGTCAACCTCGACGTAGCTGATCTCGACCTTGAACGTGACCGGCGGCACCTGTCTGGCAGCCTGCGGCGGGGCCTGTGCTCCGCCGCCTTGCCGGGCGAGGGGCCACGCGGCCCCGACAACCAGCACGAGCACCGGAACGAGCAGGTGGTGACGGATTCTCACGCGCATACGTTGACCCCACATGGCGCACGGGCTCCCGTCCGAGCGGACTTGCGGGCAGGCTGCTGGCTGGCTCGTTCGATTATGGAGGACCCACGGGCGAAGGGCAAGCCGGGTCAGCCCTTTATCACGCCGAGCGGCCTGAGTTCCGCCACCCGCGTGCTGATCCCCGCGTCGTGCACCACACGGACGACGTCGGCCACGTCCTTGTAGGCCTCGGGCATCTCTTCGGCCACGGTGGCCATCCCGGCGGCCATCACGAACACGCCGCGCGCCTCCATCTCCTTGAACAGCGAGCGGCCCCTGGCGGCCTGCTTCGCCCGCGACCGGCTCATGCGGCGGCCCGCGCCGTGGCAGGTCGAGCCGAACGTGTCGGCCATCGCGCGCGCCGTGCCCGCCAGGACATACGAGTACCGTCCCATGTCGCCCGGGATCAGGACCGGCTGCCCGGCGTCCCGGTACGCGGCGGGGGTCTGCGGGTGGCCAGGGGGGTACGCGCGCGTGGCGCCCTTGCGATGAACGCAGACGCGGCGGGTGCGTCCCTGGATCTCGAAGCTCTCGAACTTCGCGATGTTGTGGCAGACGTCGTACACGACCTCGAGACCCGTCCGGCCCGGCGCGATCCCGAGGGCGGCCGCGACGCTCTCGCGCACCCAGTGGCTCATCACCTGGCGGTTGGCAAACGCGAAGTTCGCCGCCGCGGCCATCGCGCCGAGGTACGCGTCCCCTTCGGGCGAGCCAATCGGCGCGCAGCAGAGCTGGCGGTCCGGCAGCTCGATGCCGTACCGCCGCGCGGCGTTGATCATGACCTTCAGATGGTCCTCACAGACCTGGTGGCCAAGGCCGCGCGAGCCACTGTGGATCATGATCGTCACCTGGTCGCGGAAGAGACCGAACGCGCCCGCCACGCGCTCGTCGAAGATCTCGGAGACGTACTGGACCTCGGCAAAGTGGTTGCCCGAGCCGAGCGTGCCGAGCTGCGTCGATCCCCGTTCGAGTGCCCGCGCCGACACAAGATCAGGATTGGCGCCGGCAATCCTGCCGCCTTCCTCAATCCGCTCGAGATCCTCGCGTGTGCCGAATCCCTCCGTCACCGCCCACAGCGCGCCCCGCTCGAGCACGCCCCGCATCTCCCGTCCGGCCACGCGCAGATCGCGGCGCTCGGACCCGACGCCGGTCGGCACGTGCCGGTACATCCCGGCGACGATGTCCTTGAGCTGTGGAAGAACGTCTGTGCGGCTCAGACCTGAGCGCAGGAGGCGGACCCCTCAATTGATGTCGTAGCCGACACCCCCGGGGGAGATGACGCCTTCGTGCTCGTCCATCGCCGCCACGCCGCCGATCGGGAAGCCGTACCCCCAGTGGATATCGGGCATCGCCAGGGAAGCGCCGAGTATCCCGGGCAGGTGGGCCACGTTGACGACCTGCTGGAGACTCTGGTCGTCCCGGAGGTCCGCCATCATCCCCTCGTCGGCGTAGATCATGCCATCCACGCGCATCCCGCCCTCGCGCGGGATCCGCCAGCGGCACGCGTCAATCTGCTCGAGCTTCATGGGCACTCCTTGCCACGTTTACGACACGGTTGCGCCGGCCGCCACGAAGCGGTCTTTGTTCTATCCACTATCCCCACTATCCACTACCCACCATCCACTACCCAAGACCGCCTACACATCGAGCACGACGGTCGCACGCCATCCATCCGCGGCCCGGCTGGCCTCGAGCGCATGGTAAGTGGCCGCCTTCACCAGAACCTTGATGGGATGGCGGGCCGGATCGAGACATTCACCCTCGACCGAGCCGCGCACGGTCCACTCGCCGCCCTCCCGCACGACGGCCACGCGGGCGCGCGCCACGAGCAGGCCTTCGGTATCGAACCGGAACACCAGATCGTTGAGCCAGTCGACGAGCAGGAGGTCGACGGCAGCCGAACGCAGCTCGACTGCTGTCGATTGTCTGATGGCAACGAGACCATGGTCGGTCATCGTCTCGGTGAGCGCGACGGCCGCGTCGGCAAACAGCTCGTCCAGCGACCGCGCGGTTAGGGTCAGGCCGATGTCGCCGGTATGACTGAAGAACGAGAACGGCACGGCGGTACAGACCGATCGGATGGGAGCCGCGTCAAACTATAGGAGCGCCAAGTCTTTGTCAATCGGCGCGCGGCCGCGCGCTGGCCGGGTTCTTCGGCCAGGGCCTGCGTCGCCGCGGCCGGGTCCGGGCGCGTGGCCGCCCG
>Ga0315296_10002104_pt1 | contig 17141 bp, 18 predicted proteins | sample YL17G14_18_MG_FD_203921 | JGI IMG/M metagenome (GOLD analysis project Ga0315296, IMG submission 203921) | Sediment microbial communities from Yellowstone Lake, YNP, Wyoming, USA - YL17G14_18 | ecosystem: Environmental > Aquatic > Freshwater > Lake > Sediment | place: USA: Wyoming | collected... | reverse complement strand
CCGCCAGTTCTTCGGCATCGAGCCGGTCATCACCGACCTATCAACCCTCTGGGACAAAGAGCGGGTCATCAAAGCCAACCTGCTGACCACCAATGCCCAGGAGGTGGCAAAGGCGGAGGCGCTCATGCGCCACTTCAAAGGCGCTCTCGTTTTCTCTCACGGCGGGACGCCCGCCTACCCCGGCGTCGACTTTCTCAATATCCTGGCCGCGGGAGTGAGCAAGGGCAAGGCGCTAGAAGCCCTGGCCAATCATCTCGGCATCAGCCTGGCTGAAGTCATCGCCATCGGGGACGGCAGCAACGATATTCCCCTCCTCGCCACCGCCGGCCTGGCCATCGCGATGGGCAACGCCTCCCCGGAGGTCAAAGCCGTCGCCGACCACGTTACGGAGGATGTCGACCACGACGGCCTGGCTAAGGCAATCGAGCGGTTCCTATTGTAAATCCGCAAAGCTGTGCTACAATACGTTGACACCCAAAATTCCGCAGGGAGGTGAAAACAATGAAACGACCTGACTGGGTGATTCTGCTGGCTATCTGGGAGTTCCTGAGCTCTTTCGGCGCATTCATCGGCGTCATTGCTATCGCCGTTTTTGCCTGGCCGCAAAGCGCTTGGCTCCAAGGCATCGCCCGCACCGGGATGCTCTTCGGGCTGAGTATCGCGCTGCTGGTCCTGCTCACCTACATGGCGCTATCCGTGGCCGCCGGTATCGGGCTGATTACGGGCAAGGAGTGGGGCCGCATTCTGGCCATTGTCCATTCCGCCGTCAGCCTGCTGAATATCCCCATCGGCACCATCATCGGTATCATTGCGCTGATTTACCTGACGAAGGAGGACATGAGGCAGTACTTCCAGTCGGCGCCGCCGGGCGGCCCGGCGACCTAGCCCCCACCGAACAGCCGCTGCCACCACGGGGCTTTGTTCAGCCCCTTCACCGTGAAGATGTGCTCGCACTTGCCGCAACGCCAGTTGCGGAATCTCTCGTGGTAGTAGGTCTCGGCGCTGCCGCAGCGCGGGCAGGTCGACCTCATTTTCTTCTGGGTCTCTTTATCGATTTGCTTCCAGTAGTCTTCGTGCCAGCCGGGCCGACCGGTCATCTCTATCTCCAGTCTCTAGATGTGCAATTCAATCACATCGCCGTTCTGGAGAATATGGTCGCGCTTGACGGCGATGCCATCGTGCTTGCCCGAGCCCCAGATACGGGCGTACTTCAGTTTGGCGGCAAAGTCCTTGTGCACCGCCGCCGCTGCCGCCGCCAGCGTGCTGCCCCTCGGCAGGACGATGGGGTCGTCATAGACCGCTTTCTCTCCCGGTGCCTTGGTGTAGACTCGTATTATGTCAAGCACCTGGTAGATTTTCTGTTTCAGCTCCTCCAGGCCGGTCCCATCCAGGGCGGAAATTGCCGTAACGGGCAGTTGTGGGCCGTACTTCTCCTTCAGCTTCGCCAGGTTCTGCTGGGCGCCCGGCACATCGAGCTTGCTGCCCACCACCAGCGCCTTCTTGCTGACGATAATACTCTCTTCGTCCACCACCCCCACCCCGATGCTTATCCGCATCCCGTTCAGGTGCCCGATTACCTTTGCCATCTGGACGAGCGGGTCTTTGCTCAAATCGATGAAGATGACCAGGACGTCCGCCCGCCTCAATATATGGGGCAGCCACCACTGCATAATCTGCGGGGCGAGGGGCGGGGTATCGATGAGCTGAATCTGGATGTTCTCGAACTTCATCATCCCCGGCGTGGGCACCTGGGTGACGAAGGGATAATCACCAACGAGCGGCGTGGCGCTGGTCACGGCACCGAGAAGCTGTGACTTGCCCGAGTTGGTCAGCCCAATGAGCGCCATCTGGGCCGCCCCCTCTTTATCAATGAGCATCGATGTCCGAGCGGCGCCGCCACCCTTCTTCCTCAACTGCTGAGTAAGCTCGGCCATCTTGCGCCGCAGGTCACGCCAGAGATGGTCCGTACCCTTGTGTCTGGGTATGGTGGCCATCATCTCCTCGAGGGCGGCGATTTTCTCCTCGGGACTCTTGGCGGCGCGGAAGTTCCTCTCCGCTTCCAGATACTGCGGCGTCAGATTAGCTGGCACTCAGTACCTCCTTCAGTCTTCTCGCCAGTTTTTCCGTCATACCCGGAGTGGCAATGATTTCTTCGACCGGCGTCTCTTTTAGTCGCCTCACCGAGCCGAATTTCTTAAGCAGCGCCCGGCGGCGCTTCGGCCCAATCCCCTCTATATTATCAAAAACCGAGCCAAACGTCTGCCGTTTATGCACTTTCTGGAAATAGGATACCGCAAAACGGTGGGCTTCGTCACGGAGGTGCTGGAGCAGCCTCAGCCCGGGGGAGGTGCGGGGGAGAATAATGGGCTTACTGCGTCCGGGCACAAAAAGCGCCTCATTTTCTTTCGCCAGCGCGACAACGGGGATGGACGCCCCACCGACCTCCTTCATCGCGGCGATGGCGGCGTTGAGCTGTCCCTTCCCCCCGTCCACCAGGACCAGGTCGGGCGCCACCGCCCAGGTCTCCTCGCCGGCGGCCTGGCTGGCCAGTCGCTTGAAGCGCCGCCGGAGCACTTCCCGCATCATGGCGTAGTCGTCCGCCCCGGCCACCGCCTTGATTCTGAACCGCCGGTAATGGGCAGGTTTCGGTTTGCCCTTCTCAAAGACCACCATACTGCCCACCGCCGCCTGCCCCTGGATATCGGAGATATCGTAGCCTTCGATGCGCTCGGGGAGGCGGGGCAGTTTGAGCGCTTCCTGGATTTCCGCCAGCGCTTTGCCCGCTTCCGGCGAGGCGACCATCTCCTTGATTTTCATTTGCTCCAGTGCCTGCCGGGCGTTCTCAGCGACGATGTCCACCAGCTCTTTCTTAATGCCGCGCCGGGGCACCTGGATGTCCACACTCCCGCCGCGCTTACTTTTGAGCCATTCCTTAATGACTTCGAGGTCCTCGACCGGATGCTGGAGAAGCACTAAAGGCGGCACATAGGGGCTGGAGCCATAAAACTGCTTGACGAAACTGGTCATCACCTGCGCCGGCGTTTCGTCCCGGATACCCTGCAGGACAAAAGTCTCCCGGCCCGTCAGCTTGTTGTTGCGGATAAAGAACACCTGTACACAGGCCATATCCCGGTTCTGAGCGAAGGCGATGGCGTCCTGCTCGCCGCGGACCCGGGTAGCGATTCTCTGGCCTTCGATGACGCTCTGAATCGACTCAATCTGGTCGCGGATACGGGCGGCTCTCTCAAAATCGAGGGCTTCCGCCGCCGCGTTCATCTTCTTCTCCATCTCTTTGACGATTTTCTCCTGCTTCCCTTCGAGGAAGAGGATGACCTGCTTGATAACGTCGGCATACTCTTCTTTGGTCACGGCGCCGGTGCAGGGCGCCAGGCAGCGCCCCATATGGTACTCGAGGCAGGCGCGGCCGTTCCCGCCGGCGATGGGCCTGGCGCAGAACCGGAAGGGGAAAATGCTCTTGATGACCTTCAGCGTCTGCTTCACCGACCTGGCGCTGGCAAACGGCCCGAAGTAGCGGCTGCCGTCCTGTTCCATACGGCGGGTGGCGTAGACCCGGGGCCATTCCTGGCTGAGCTCAACTTTCAGGTAAGGAAAGGACTTGTCATCGCGGAGGCGGGCGTTGAAGTAGGGGTGGTGGCGCTTGATGAGGTTGTTCTCCAGGATGAGCGCCTCCTGCTCCGAGCCGGTGACGTAGTACTCGATGTCAGCGATGCGGGCGACCAACTGGACCAGCTTGGGGGACAGACCGGCGCGACTGCCGAAATAGGAACGGACGCGGTTACGCAAACTGGCGGCCTTGCCGACGTAAAGGATTTCGCCGACAGCGTCTTTGAAAAGGTAGACGCCAGGACTCACCGGCAAGCGTTTGACCTGTTCAATGACAATACTAGTGGCGCTCAAACCTAAAACACTCCCGAATGTATTCTAGCACAGGCACGGGAGAGGGGGGAAACGGACGGGTGGAGGTCGGTTAGCAACGGAGCTGGAGCGCACTAATGCACCGATTGATTTGGGCCCCAAGAATTTTGTGGAGGGAAACAACTCGAAGCTGATTGGCGCTGATTAGCTTTGATTTGTTTTTAGAGTTATGTAAAGACAAAAAAGATGTTATGTAAAGGAAACCCTCCGGGGAGCCTTTCTTTACGGGCAAGGCATTTCCCTATGGGGGCGAAGTCAATGAATAATCTCATTATTTCTCCAAAATGTTTTTGCGCCATCTTGCTTGCAAGGACAGTTAGGGGTACAATAAGGGAAAAGAGCAGAAGAACACAGAAAGATGACAACAACATTCTATCCCGTTTCAATAGAGGAGATTACACGAAAGGTAGCAAGGAGAAACGGGAAAAAGAAACCAAATGGTGGTTTCCACCTTGGTCCGCCCTCTTACCATAGTCTGGCTCTTGACAACGTCAAGGAAATTGTCAATGACTTTGGCGAAAGAATTGTGCGTGTGGATGGGGATATTCCAGTTGACTTGCCCGTGAGTAATGGCGACCGGTTCTTGTTTATTAGTTACGATCAGACCGCCCTTACGCACGGTTTGCACAAGTATCCTGCCAAATTCTTCCCTGAACTCCCAAGATGGCTGATTAGGCGCTATTCCACAGAGCTTGATAGTGTTTTAGACCCATTCTCTGGAAGTGGAACGACCAATGTTGAATCGCTTTTGCTAAAACGGAACTCTGTGGGGATTGATGTTGACCCATTCTCGCGTTTCCTCTCAAAGGTTAAAGTGACTCCTTTGCCTGAAGATGAGTTAAGGAACTGCCTGAGCTGTCTTCTGGACGAAGTTCAGACTTACCATGACTCTAAGGTTGGAGAAGAAGATATCCCCCAGTTCCCGTACCGGGACAACTGGTTCAACAGAGAGACCATATTGGAATTAGCGTATCTTAGGAAAATCATTTCATCTTTGAAAGCCAGTGAGAAGACGAAGGACTTCTTCAGGGTTTGCTTTTCCTCAATTATGCGGGCGGTGTCAAATGCAGATGATAACTGCACAAGAACCGTCATAAGGAAAAAACTAAACAAAAAAGTCTATCCAGCCGATGCCTTGAAGAGATTTGTTGAGACTGCGCTAATGAATGTGCCCAAGATGATAGAGTTCTCACAGATTTGCCCCAAATATATTAAGACCGATTTACCTCAGGACAACGACGCTCGCGACATAAGGTATCCAAGCGACTACTTTGATTTGGCTGTGACTTCTCCGCCATACGTAAATGCGGTCGATTATCCTAGAACTCATCAATTAGAGATGTACTGGCTGGGCTTTGCGGATGGTTCTCTGACTCCTCTTAAGAAGAAACATGTTGGAACAGAGAGTGTGTCAGCAAAAGACTATGAGTCTCTTCATAGAATTCAGGTAGAAGGCGCAGACACGGTGATAGCGAAGATTTTTGAAAAAGACCGGCGTAGAGCGTTCATTGCTTACAAATATCTGGAAGACATGAAAAGTAACCTAGCTGAGGTACACAGGGTTCTGAAAAAGGGCCACAAATACGTTGTTGTGCTTGGGAACAACAAGATACGGGGGCAACTATTCGAGAACTGGAAGTACGTAATGGAGATGGCTGAAGGTGTAGGGTTCCGCCTAGATTGTTACTTCGGGTCTGAGATAATAAATCACTTCATCAAAGTGCCCAGAGAAGAACGAATTGATACAGATTGGGTTGTAGTGCTCCAGAAATAAGTTCGAACCGCGTGGCGGAGACATGATGACTGAATTAGACAAAGGGCGTCAAGCTGCGGTGAACGGGGCTGCTCACGAGCATATTGTTGTCGGCATTCTCATGAAAAAATATCAAAACGTGTCTCAGGTAGACTTGCCGCTGTCTCCCTACGACATAGTTATCGTCCGTAAGACTGCTGGTGACAAAGAAAATATCATAAGAGCTCAGGTTAAGACGGCAAGGGACTCAATTTCATTCAGAGGCGGAACACGCGGTGGCAAAGACAGAACATACAAATCGGACGTGAAAGAATATACACAGAGCACCAAGACATCAGACGTTGTTATTGGGTTACACCCTCATAACGCCGACTCGTTCGATTTGTATTTCGTTCCTACTATTCTTGTCGAAGCCTTGAAACGGAAAAGCATTTCACTGGGGAGAGTGCAGCTTCTCAAGAACAACTACGAGATGTTGGAAAACTGCAAAGACAAGGATTTTGTGCTATCCAAATGTAGAGAATACGGTATCCTGTCTTCCAAATAATTCAAAGAATAAAAACAGGGGGAGCTTTCGCTCCCCCTCTGTGATGACTGTTATCTATTGAGATTGCTTTGCCTCCAGCCTGCAGGGAATGATAAAGGGCGGCCGGGTTGGAAACCCGACCCTACGATGGCCCGGGGTATGGACCCTCCCAACCCAGATTGCTTCGTCGCCCTTCTATCATTCCCACGCACCCTCGGAATCCAGCCCTTCAATCTGTCCGCTTCCCGCCTTCCTTGGTCATTGGTTATTGGTCATTGGTTATTCCTTGTTCCTTGCCACTTGTTACTTGTTACTTACCCCCAGGGGCGACAAAATCCCCTTGACTAATCTAGAACGACAGTACTAATATTTATCTTGAGATGTGACTGTTTGTCCCCCTTTGAAAAAGAGCGATTAAGGGATTTATTATGGAACAAAAACGTCGTCGCGGCGCCCCCAGAGGCAACCAGAACGCCCGCAAGCACGGCTACTACTCCAGCATTATCACCGAAAAAGAAAAACAAGCCCTTAGCTCCCTACCCCATCTCTCCGATAGCGATGCTGAAATCGTTGTCCTCAGTCTCAGGCTTCAGTCTCTTCTTGAACATGATGTCACCAATATCAAGCTCATTGTCCGGGCGTTCATGAACCTTGCCCGGCTTGTGCTGGCTCGTTGTCAGCTCAACGGTGCGGAAGATATTCAATCTGTCTGGAGAGACCTGCTTACCTCACTCTGGAATGACATTGACAAGGTCTGCAATGGTGAATCTCTTTTCCCGGTTGAAAGCAGTTGTTTATAAAAAAAATGCGGTTTCGGAACAAATACAAATCAGGAATTAAGATGAAAATGACGCCAATTACGCTCGACGGAACAATTCACCCGCATAGCTATCCTGGCTATGATGCAGGCTCGCAGAAACAATTCCCCTCCCCTCCGTACGTCGCAATGACAAAAGGCGTCTACCGCGCTATCCGCAGGCTGCCTTTCCCCGCCACCAGCGTCTCCACCTCTTCCTTCGTGTAGAAGGCGTAGTCGCCGGCGTTGGAGTGCTTGAGCACCGCGCAGGCGTTGCCATACTTCAGCGCCGTCTGGACATCTCCGTCCTTAGTCATATAAGCATAGAGGAAGCCGCCGGCAAAGTTATCGCCCGCGCCCACACGGTCCACGACCTCGATGTCGTACTTGCGGTCTTCGTAGATTTGGCCGTCCTTGAGGGCAATGGCCGTCCAGTTGTTGCGCCAGACGGTGATGTCTTCCCGCAGGGTGATGCAGACAATCTTGAAGCCAAACTTGTCCACCAGCTTGCGCGCCACGTCATTCCAGTCGGCGCCCTTGAGCTGGAAGACGCGGAAAACGTCCTCCTCCGTGGTGACGAGGATGTCAACGTACTTCATCAGGGGACTGAGTCCCGCGTTCGCCTGCTCCGAAGACCACAGCTTGACGCGATAGTTCAGGTCGAAGCTGACCTGCACGCCCTGAGCTTTGGCTTTCTTCAGCGCTTCAGCCGTAGCGGCGAGACAGTTCGGGCTGAGGGCCGGAGTGATGCCGGTGCAGTGGAAAGCCTTTGTTTCGGCAAAGATTTTGTCCCAGTCCACCATCCCCGGCTGAATCCTGGAGATTGCCGAGTTGGCGCGGTCATAGAAAGTGGCGCTCGGTCGCGGCATAGCGCCGAACTCGAGGAAGTTGAGTCCCTGGCGGTCCGTATCGGACCACAGTACATAGGAAGCGTCGATGCCCTGCTCGCGGATTTTGTTGAAGGCCATCCGGCCGAGCGGGTTCTTCGCCAGTCGGGTGACGTAGCCGCACTTCATCCCCAGCCTCTGGGCGGTGACGACGCAGTTCAGCTCCGCACCGCCGACTCTGATGTCGAGGGCAGTCGCCTGCTCCAGACGGTTAAAGTTCTGAGTCGATAGTCGAATAAGGACTTCGCCGAAACCGACAATATCGTACATCTTGCCTCCTTTTACTTGACCCTCACGAACTTCTGGATGGTTCGGGCGCCCTTATCGATGCCGGCAAAGGTATTGGACACCTCGCCGACATACAGGTCGCCGCGCGAGTCCACGGCCACGGCGTGCGGCGCGATGAAGAGCGCCTCTTCTTTCTTGAGGCCGGGATTACCCCAGCGGGCGACCAGCTTGCCGTCTGGAGTCCAGACGCTCACCCTCATACTTAATTCGGAGACGTAGACCATGCCGTCCCTGTCAAAACAGCAATCGGTAGGACGAACGAAGTCAGTCCACTGGTCGAGGAACTTGCCTTTGGAGTCGAAAATCTGGAGGCGGTGGTTCTCGCGGTCAGCCACCCAGACGTGGTCTTTCTTATCGACACGGCAGTTGTGCGGCAGGCGGAACTCACCCGGTCGACCGCCCGGCGCGCCCCAGGTCAGGATGAACTTGCTGTCGGCGCTGAACTTGTGCATTGCCGCGTTGCCGTAGCCATCGGCGATGAAGATTTCCCCCTTGGAGTTGAGGGCGACGCCGGTGGGGCGATTGAAGGGCGGGGCGGCGCGGACGATTCGACCCAGGCTCTCCCAGAAGTCCCAGGTGCGGACGTAGCCGGTATCGGTTGCCTGTCCCTTGGTGCCCAGCGTCATCAGCACTTTGCCATCGGCATCAAACTTGGCGACGACGTGGTTTCTATCATCGGTGCACCAGATGTAGCCATCGGGCGTGATGGTGCTGCCGTGCGCCCGATTGAAAAACCCCTCCCCCCACTTCTTGATGAGATTGCCTTCGCGGTCGAAGACCATAATCGGGTACTGACTGCGATTCAGCACGTAGACGTTGTCTTTGGCATCGGTGGAAATGCCGCCAACGTCCAGGAAGGACAGTCCCTGGGGCAGTTTTGCCCAGTCCACCAGCTCGTAAGTGTATTTACCGGAACCGTAGGGCATTAGTAATTCCTCCTTCTACTGATTAAAGGGGGTTGGCGTATTGGCTCCTTGAGCGAAGCCGCCGTCCACCCTGATATACTCGGCGGTGACGAAGTCCGAGGCGTGGCTGGCCAGAAATATAGCCGCGCCGGCGAAGTCCGCTGGCTTGCCCCACCGCCCTAAAGGCACTCTCTCCTTGATAAACTCCTCGATATTGGGGAAGGCTTTCTGGATATTGGCCGTGAGCGGCGTCTTTATCCAGCCGGGCAGAATGGCGTTAACCTGGATATTATCATTCACCCAGGCGAGGCCAAGCGAGTAGGTCAGCGAGAGAATTCCCATCTTGCTGCAGGCGTAGGGGACGACGCGACCCAGGCCATAGAGCGAGGTCATCGACCCGATGTTGATAATCTTACCGCCTCCGGACGCCTTCATCGATGGGTAGATGGCTTTACAGCAGAGGAAGGCGCCGCGCAGGTTGGTGTTCAGAATCCAGTCCCACTCCTCGACGGCGTAGTCCTGCGGTAGTTTGCGGATGTTGACGCCGGCGTTATTCACCAGTATGGTGATTTTGCCAAAATCGTCGATGGCTTTCTTAACGGCTTCCTGGACGCTGGCTTCCTGGGCAACATCCAGCGGGACGCCGAGCGCCTTCACCCCGTAGCGGTCCTTGATGTCCTTCACCGCCTCGGCGGTCTTGTCCGGGTTGCGCGCGGCGATGACGACATCGCTCCCTTTGGAAGCTAGAGCGTCGGCGATGCCCTTGCCGATACCCCCGTTGCCCCCCGTGACAAAAGCGACATTGCCCTTAAGGCTGAAGATGTCTTCCATAGAACACCTCCGATTAATCTATACTGCTACCCGGGAAAAGTCAAAATCTTCATCAGCTCGTTGACGTTCTTCAGGTTCTCCAGGTCTATCCCCAGCTCGATGGCGCGCTCTATCTGCCGCGGCGATAGCGTATCGACGGTGGCATCCTGGAACTTGGCGATGGTCTCCTCCCTGGTGAAGGGTGAGGTGTGATGCCCGCGCCAGGACTCCCATTTGGGGCTGGTGAACTGCTTGCCGTTCTTGAGTTTGATGGTGACAATCTCGAAGTCCTTCAGCCCGTGCTTTTCCCACTCGGGCCGGGCGACAACCTTGACCTTCTGGCGGGCTTCTTTGAACTCGGAAGCCGCGGCCGCCATATCGGTGAAGGTATCGACGCCCACCTTCTTCCCCAGAATCGCCCCGGCAATGCCGTGCTGGACACTGACGCGGGCATGCTCGCCGTCGATGGGGTCGGGCAGGTCAAGCTGGCGGACAAATCCCGGCTTCATCTCTACTGTTACGCTCTCGATGTCCCTGTTTTCAATATTGTTCTTTGCCATCACATCCATTGTCGCCTCGATAGACCTTTGCTGGTAGGAGTGGCAGGGGAAGTGCTTGGTATCGAGGAGGTCGGTGCGGAACTCTTTGCCCAACCCCTCGGTCACTTTTTCGATGTGGAAGCCTTCCTTGCCGGCGACGGCAGTGCAGAAACCGACGCCGCGGTTAGTGTCTTCCAGTATGTTCATATCAGCGGTGAAACCGGCCCTCGCCAGCAGAGCGGCCATAACGCCGTTCTGACAGGGGAAGCCAGTCTCGACGAAGTGCGCCATCGTGTCGTGCTGGCGCAGGGTGCCCGCCGCCTGGGAAGCGACTAGGCTGATTGCCACGCAAATCTGGTCGGCGTTGAGCTTGAGCATTTTGGCGCTGGCAACAGCGGCGCCGAAGTTACCGAAGACCGGCACGGCAAAGAAGCCCCGCTCCGTCGCCGGTAGGCAGGCCAGCCCGATTCTCGACTGCACCTCGTGGGCGATGATGAGAGCTTCCAGGACATCTTTCCCGGACAGCCCCAGTTTCTCCGCCATCGTGAAGACGACCGGCACCACGGTCATTATGCCCACCATCTCGGGGCGGCTGTCCCCCTCCCACTCCGCGGTGTGGGCGAAGCTGCCCCCCGCCAGCGCCGCATTAGCCACCGGCGCCTTGAACTTACTGCCAATCACACCCGCCTCCGGCGGCCCCCCCATCTCCCGGACAAGTTGAGCGACAATCAGACCGGCGGGCAGGGTGGAACCCCACACCATCGACCCCAGCACGCTCAGCGTAAGCTCTTTGGCATACTTGGCGGTCTTACGCGGCAGGTCGTCATAGCTCGTCTCAACAACATACCGGGCTAATGTTTCCGTAATGGTCACAGTGGCATCCTCCTCTTGATATTAATACAAACGCATCAGAACCTGATTCATCACCCCAAGAATGACTACCCCCCAGCAAGCTGGGGGGCATCTGGTCGGCCCCCTCACCCGTTCGCTACCCCTTCGCTTCGCTCAGGGCTTCGGCTCAGGGCAGGCTCTAACCTCTCCCTCGCGGGGGAGAGGAATTAGTAGTAAAACCGCTTTGGCTTCGCCTCTCGGCGAAAACCGCTTTCCTCCCCACAGCCCTTCAGCTGAAGGGTGGGATATCCAGCGGTGAATCGAATGACAAATTATGTATTATCATTTTAGGCGGTCAATTTATTCGGCAGGACTATTATGACACAGTTTGAGGCGATTGTTAATGCTTTACCCCGATGGGCTTACCCGCCGGGACGCCGGGGAAGTACTGCACGGTAACATCGGGTAGGACCACGACTTTAGCCTTCGTCCCGTAGGTCTGCTTCAGTTCTTCCCGCACCTCGGGCCAGGTCTTCCGCCAGCTAACAAGTCTCGCCGGCGCCATGCAATCGATACCCGTCCTCTCCGGTTGCGGCGTCATTACCATCAGCCGTTTTGTGTTCGGCGGGAGCCTCTGGCGGGCGTACCAACCCCTCCCGCCCCTATTCTTGCCCCAGCTCCGCGTCCAGAACATCGGTATCTGCCCCTCGGGCGTGTTGTAAATGATGACCATATCCCCGCCGCTCGACTTCAGCACCGGCGCGGCGATGAGGGGAGCGAGAATAATTTCGTTCGCCTTCATATAACAGTTGGCGATGACGATATCGGCGTCAGCGACCATACCAGTGGCATAGTGCTCCCGGGCGGTTTTTATTCCCTCATCGTGCTCGGCGCTGACGTCACCCACGAAGAGCGCGGAAATCTCCCGCTTCATATTCAGAATAGTATCGATTTTAATATCGAGCCCGGCCATCCGCGCCGCCTCGTCGACGTCCTGCTTGAAGGGGTTGTTGTGGCACTCGCCGATGCCGCATAGAGGTGACGGCGCGAAAGTGGAGTGGTTAACGTGGATAGTCTCAATACCCGCCACTCCGGGGAGGATGATTTTCCCGCCCCCGCCGAAGCCGCTCAGGGGGTGGGGCACAATGCACCCGATGGCAATCTTGAGGTCGCAGGACATCACCTCGCTGTTGATGTAGACCGGCGTGCCGCGGCCCGTTTCGCCCAGGTAGGTGAGATTCTCGTAGGGGTTGTGGTTGAAGACCAGAAATCGACCCACCACATCATCCCCCAGCTTCTTGGCGAAGTCCTCGGCGTTCATCGTGCCGTGACTGCCCGGCGCGCCGACGAACCGGATATTATCGTCCGGAATACCGGCGGCGGCAAGTTCGGCCAGGATGTAGGGCACCAGTTGGGCGGACGGGGTAGGGCGGGCCATATCGTCAAAGATGATGACGACTTCCTTTTTGCCTTTGGCCAGTTCCTTGATTGTCTTGCTGCCGATGGGATTGGCAAAGGCTTTCTGTATTTGGGCATCAGTCAGCGCCGGCGCGTCGGCACCGCGCATCTGGCAGACGTGCACGTCCCACGAGTCCGGCAAATCAATCGGAAACTCGGTGTCCCCGTACCAGGGCTTTTCCCGGAGTTGTATTCGCTTTGACATTTTGCACCTCTCAATGCTGGCAGCCTAGAGGCTCAGCGTTACAATTATATCCAACCGAAGGGGGCGATTCCGAGTTAGCGGCAAGAGATTCCGGGTTTTCCTGGCGAGACAATATTCGCAATACGATTATATCATAGCCTGTCAACCACATATTTGAGTTGCGGATTCACAATAATTACGCTTATTAGTGACATTTCTCCCTCCCCCACTTTTGCGTTTTCCAATTTTATGTTAAAATAGCTTACTTGACATATACCAGACTCGTGAACAACAAGGAGGAGCGGTGAAAGGGGAAATAAGCAGCTTTCTGAACTACCTGACGGTAGAAAAAGGTTTTTCTGAGAACACCATCGCCGCGTACCGCAACGACCTGGGCTACCTGGCTGAGTTCGCTAACCAGGAGGCCGTCAAACAGAACTTGATGCCCGCCTGGAACAATTTCAGCCGGCAGTGGATGCTGAGCTATATGCTCGGGCTGAAAGAGAGACAGTACGCCCCCACCACCGTCGCCCGCAAAGTGGCCGCCGCCCGCTCCTTTTTCGGTTTCCTGACCGCCGAAGGCCTCATCAAGACCGACCCCACCAAGAATATGAGCTCGCCGAGCGTGGGTAAACCACTCCCCAAACCAATTTCCATTAGCGAGGTGCGCCGGCTTCTGGAGCAACCGGCCAAGCAGGACACCGCCGAAGCCAAAAGAGATAAAGCGATGCTGGAGCTACTCTACGCCAGCGGTATGAGAATCAGCGAGCTGGTCTCCCTGAATCTCGGCGATATCGACCTCGACGGCGGATTTGTCCGCTGTCTCGGCAAGGGTAAGAAGGAGCGCATGATACCGATTTACGAGGGCGCGGCGCGCTCGGTCAAGGAGTACATCGATAAAGTCCGTCCCAGGGTGTCCCGCAATAAGTCGGAGACGGCGCTATTCCTCAACCCGCGCGGCGAAAGATTGACCCGGCAGGGCTTCTGGCAGAAACTGAAGGAATACGTGAAATCCGCCAAGCTGAGTAGCGAGGTCAGCCCGCACACTTTGAGGCACAGCTTCGCCACGCACATGCTCAGCGGCGGCGCCGACCTCCGGGCCGTGCAGGAGCTCCTCGGGCATGCCAATATCTCCACCACCCAGGTCTACACTCACCTGACCAATGAGCACGTACGGCGCACCTATGAGAAGTCCCACCCCCGGGCTAAGTAGTCGATAGCACAGCAAAGGAGACATAATGCCGAAATCACGCAAAGCTAAGAGATATTTCGAGCCGAAGAAAAAGGCGGAGAGCAATGTTGTCACTCCGGTGGTTTCCGCACCGGGCATGCCGCCAGCCCCCGCCAGAGCGACATCGGCCAAGGTCAAGTCAATTGCCGAGCGCTATCCCTACGTCACCACCGAGCTAAAGCGCATCGCCATATTGACCGGCGTCATCATCATCATTCTCGTTATTCTCGCTCTGGTCCTGCCGTAACCGACGGGTGACTATGGACTTTGAGGTCGCCAGGGCGCGGCTGATTGACCAGCTCCGTGCTGAAATCAAGGACGAGCGCGTGCTTGCCGTGATGTCCCGCGTCCCGAGGGAAAAGTTCATTCCGGCGGAAAACCAGCACCTGTCCTATGAGGACATTCCCCTGCCCATCGGCTACAACCAGACCATCTCCCAGCCCTTTATCATTGCTTTGATGACCGCGTCGCTGGAGCTTAAGGGCACGGAGAAGGTGCTGGAAGTGGGGACGGGCAGCGGCTACCAGGCGGCAATCCTGGCCGGACTGACGCAGCGAGTCATCACCGTGGAGCGAGTGCCAGGGCTGGCAGAATCGGCCAAGCGGGTGCTGGACAGCCTCGGTTACAGGAACGTCGAAATCCACCTGGCAGGGCAGGCGCTTGGGTGGGAACAGGACGCCCCCTACGAGGCGATTATAGTCACCGCCGCCGCGCCCAAAGTGCCCAAAGAGCTAATCGAGCAACTGGTCACCGGCGGGAGGATGGTCGTGCCGGTCGGCTCACGCCACCTTCAAGACTTGAAGAAGATAACGCGGCACCAGAAGGACTACTCGATGGAGAGTCTGGGCGGCTGCCGGTTCGTCGCCCTCATCGGCGAGGGCGCCTGGGAAGAGTAAACCAAGGAGGCAATAATGGACGTCCTGGAAGCCATCAAATCGCGCCGGAGCATTCGCAAGTACAAGCCCGACCCAATAGACGACACGCTCCTGACCAAAGTCCTCGATGCCGCGAGATTGGCGCCTTCCTGGGCAAACACCCAGTGCTGGCGGTTCGTCGTGGTCAAGGACCCCGTCACCAAAGGCAAGCTGGCCGACACCCTGACGGCGACCAACCCGGCAATGAACTCCATCCGCAACGCGCCCGTGGTCATCGTCGCCTGCGCCGAGCTGGGCAAGGCGGGGTTCCACGGCCCCGGCGTTCCGGACACGGACAAGGGCGATTGGTTTATGTTCGATGTGGCGCTGGCGATGGAAAACCTGGCGCTGGCGGCGCACTCGCTGGGGCTGGCAACGGTGCACGTCGGGCTTTTTGACGCTAAGAAGGCGGAGGCGGTGCTGGGTGTGCCGCCGGGCTTCTGCGTCGTCGAGATGACGCCGCTTGGTTATCCCGACCAGGTCCGCGACGCGCGGCCGCGCAAAGAGCTTTCCGAAATCATCTTCTACGAAAAGTGGGGAGGCGAGTAGCCCGGTGACTTACTGGAGATGGGTCTGGGTGGCCACGGCGCTCTTTGTCCTGGGGATGACCCTGGGGCTGGTGATGCCTTCCGGAATCAGCAACCTGGTCACGGAAGACCTCTCCTGGCTGAGGCAACTGGCGGAGGTCTTGAAGCCGTTCCAGATTACCACCGCCATCTTCATCTTCTTCAAGAACGTCACCAGCCTGGTTTTTAGCTTCATCTTCAGCCCATTTCTCCTCCTCCCGCCAATCCTGGCGCTGGTGGTGAACGGCTGGCTGCTGTCCTATGTCGCCGCCGTCGTCGTCCAGCAGAAGTCACTGCTTTTCCTGATTGCCGCCATACTGCCCCACGGCATTTTCGAGCTGCCGGCCATCGTTATCGGCGAGGCGGCGGCACTGAACTTCGGCGTGGCGGTGCTGTCCGCGCTGTTTTTCCCCGCGAAACGGGGGGCACTGGTCCCCAAAACGAAACAGAGCTTGAAATACCTGCTCATCGCCTTTGCCTTCCTGCTCCCCGCCGCAATCATCGAGACGTACATCACACCCCTGCTGGTGGGGTAGTAACGAACAAGGCTCTTCTTCGTTAGGAATACATCAACCCATCCCCTAGCCCCCTTCCCTTGAGAAGGGAAGGGGGAGGTATTTTTTCAAGAGGGGCTAGCGCCCCTCTTGACGCCCCGCTTCTGGTTTCCCTTGTCATATATGCGAGTCCCGATAGAATCGGGACGTGGCAATCTGCCTCAGGCGGACTGCTTCGTTGCGCTCGCAGTGACAGTGTTAGAAGCAGCCGAAGAAGGCCAGTACCCCCATCTTCCTTTGAGCCGTCAGCTACGCTGTGATATAATGAATTGGGGTTTTCACTGATTATGTTAAACCAACTGGACAAAATCGAAAGACGGCTCGCCGAAATCGACGAGCAGATGGCGACGCCGGACGTCGCCTCAAATATCAAGAAACTGCAAACTCTGGGGCAGGAGCGTGCTGGTATCGCTGACGTTGTCGCCAAATACCGCGACTACAAGGCGGCCACGAAATCGCTTGAGGACACGAAGGCGATGCTGGGCGATGGCCTTGACGGGGAGATGTCGGCGCTGGTGAAACAGGAAATCGCCACTCTTGAGTCCCGGCTCGATAGCCTGCGCCAGGAGTTGAAAGTTGCCCTCATCCCCAGAGACCCCAATGATGTGAAAGACATCATCGTGGAAATCCGGGGCGGAGTGGGTGGCGACGAGGCCGCCCTATTTGCCGCCGACCTTTTCCGGATGTATAGTCGCTACGCTCAGGTGAGAGGCTGGAAGATTGACATCATCAGCACCAGCCAGAGCGGCGCCGGCGGCTTCAAGGAAATCATCTTTGAGGTCAAAGGCAAAGGCGCCTACAGCCGCCTCAAGTACGAAAGCGGCGTGCACCGCGTGCAGCGTGTGCCGCTAACCGAGGCTTCCGGGCGAGTCCACACCTCGACGGCCACGGTTGCTGTTTTGCCCAAAGCCGAGGAAGTCGATATCTCGATTGACCCGGACGATTTGCGGATTGATATCTACC
>Ga0315296_10002103_pt1 | contig 17142 bp, 14 predicted proteins | sample YL17G14_18_MG_FD_203921 | JGI IMG/M metagenome (GOLD analysis project Ga0315296, IMG submission 203921) | Sediment microbial communities from Yellowstone Lake, YNP, Wyoming, USA - YL17G14_18 | ecosystem: Environmental > Aquatic > Freshwater > Lake > Sediment | place: USA: Wyoming | collected... | reverse complement strand
GCAAATCGTATATTCTTCATAAAGACTTTGAAAATCTTTTTCGGAAATTAGATTTGAATCTTTTAAAAACTTTAAATTAAATATTACCTCTTCGTTAGAACCCAAAGCATTATTTAAAAAATTTATCTCGTCTTTAAAAGATTTATTTCGACTATATCCCTCGGCAATATTAGCCGGAATTGAACGAGAGGCCCTTCTAATCTGATCTGCCAAATCATATTGTAATTCTCTTGGTAATTTTAAAGAAAATTGATGGATTTGTAATGCCAACTTATATGATCGTTTAAAAACATCTAAATCTTTATAAAAACTCATTTTATTTATTTAAAAATTTTGATAGAAAACAAAAAACCAGCAAACCAGATAACCAGCAAACCAGATAACTACATTCCTTCTTCCTTCATCTTCTCCAATAACTCTTTCTGCTTCTTTGTTAATTTTTTCGGGGTTTTAATAATCAGCTCAATATATAAATTCCCTCTGCCATATCCTGAGAAACGGGGAATCCCCTTCCCGGAAATCCTTAAAACCTTGCCTGATTCCGTGCCTGCCGGTACTTCCAGTAAAATCTTTGTTCCTCCTTGTGGTGAGCCCGTCGAACCATCCAAAGTCGGCACCTCAATCTCCTCGCCCAGCGCTACCTGGGAAAAAGAAACTGGCAGGGAAACAAATAAATCGTCTCCCCTTCTCTCAAAAACAGGGTGTTTTTTTACAAAAATCCTGACATATAAATCGCCTGGCCTACCCCCCCTTTTTCCGGCTTCTCCTTTTCCTTCAACTTTAATCACTTGATTTGTATCAACTCCAGCAGGAATAAATATCTTAATATCTTCTTCTCCTTTAATTCTTCCATCGCCCTTACAAACGTTACAAGGTTTTTCTGGTTTTTGGCCCTCGCCGCCGCATTCCGGACAAATTGTCCAGCGAGTAATCGAACCTAAAAATGTTCTCTTAATCTGCTGAACCTCGCCTGTGCCACGGCAAGAAAAACACTCATTTAATGACGTGCCAGGTTCCGCTCCCTGCCCTCGGCAGCGGGAACATACAACCATTTTAAACAAAGTAATTTCGTTAGTCGTACCCCTCAAAGTCTTCTCTAAAGGAATTTCAATATCAATTTTAATATCTTTGCCTTTTTTAAGGTTCTTTCTTTTATTTCTTCCCTCGCCAAACCCAAAAAAATCTTCAAACATCTCGCTCAAATCAAAGTCAAAATCCAAATCAGGTTCCTCGCCGGGAGACTTCCCCCACGCCCATGTAAAATCAAACCCACTAGGTCCTCCAGAAACACCATCAAATGTCCTTCCAAATCTATCATACTGAGCTCTTTTTTCTTTATGTGAAAGGGTCTGATAGGCCTCGTTTGCCTCTTTAAATTTCTTCTCATCACCTCCTTTGTCAGGATGATGTTTGTGGGCTAATTTATGAAATGCCCTCTTTATTTCTTCCGGCGAAGCGTCTTTTTTTATGCCTAAAATTTCGTAATAATCTTTCATATTTTATTTCTCTTTATATTTTCCTTCCTCCGCATCCTTCCCCTTATCTTTTTCTTTAGGCTTTTCTTTTTTCTGCGCTTCCTGAGCCGCTTTATAAAGTTCTGTTCCCGCTTTCTGGATTACCTGGGAAAGTTCTGAAGTTTTATTCTTAATTTCATCTATATTATCACCATCTTTGGCTTTTTTCAACGATGCTATTTTCTCTTCAATTTCTTTTCTCAAATCTTTATTTACTTTATCTCCCGCCTCCCTAAGTGTTTTTTCGCAAGTATAAATCAAATTGTCTGCAATATTTCTTGCTTCAATTAATTCTTTCTTCCTTTTATCTTCTTCGGTATGTAATTCGGCTTCTTTTTTCATTTTTTCTATTTCTTCTTTTGATAAACCAATTGAACCTTCAATTCTAATTGATTGAGTACGATTAGTAGCTTTGTCTTTTGCTGTAACAGTCAAAATCCCATTAGCATCAACATCAAAAGTAACCTCTATCTGAGGGATGCCCCGAGGAGATGGCGGAACACCATCTAAAATAAATCTTCCAATTGACCTATTATCGGTTGCCATCGGCCTTTCTCCTTGTAAAACATTTATTTCTACTGATGTCTGGTTATCACCTGCAGTTGAAAATATCTGGGTTTTTGCAGTGGGGATAGTCGTATTTTTGGGAATCATAAAGGTATTTATACTGCCCAAAGTTTCGATACCAAAAGAAAGGGGCAAAACATCTAAAAGTAAGACACTTTTTATATCGCCTTCCGGCGTTCTTCCTTCTTTTTTTGCTTTTAATATTTCAGCTTGAATTGCTGCTCCAATAGCAACTACTTCTTCCGGATTGATAGATTTATTTGGTTCTTTGCCAAAAAACTTTTTTACCGCTTCTCTTACTGCTGGAATTAGAGTTATCCCCCCAACTAAAATCACTTCTTCAATATCTTGTGTTTTCAATTTCACTTCTTTTAAGGTTTCAGCTACTCTTTTAATTGACTTCTCAACTAAACCCCTCGTCATATTCTCAAATTGAGCTCTCGTTAATTTGTAATAAAGATGTTTTGGACCAGAAGCATCAGAAGTAATAAAAGGAAGATTAATTTCTGTTTCCAATGTAGAAGATAATTCTATTTTTGCTTTTTCGGCTGTCTCTTTTAATCTCTGTAAAGCCAAAGAATCTTTGGATAAATCAATTCCCTGTTCTTTTTTAAATTGCTCAACAAGCCAGTTAATTATGAGCTGGTCAAAATCTCTTCCTCCAAGATGGGCTTCTCCGCCGGTAGCAATGACCTCAACTGTATCAGGGGTGGTGCTTAAAATTGAGACATCAAAAGTTCCACCGCCAAAATCATAAACAGCAATCTGCTGGTCTGATTTTTTTGTCAAACCATAAGACAGAGCCGCAGCTGTTGGTTCATTGATTATCCTCAAAACATTAAAACCAGCAATTTCTCCAGCAGCTTTGGTAGCCTTTCTTTGAGAATCGTCAAAATTTGCAGGGCAAGTGATTACTACATCTGTTATCTTTTCTCCTAATTTTTCTTCGGCATCTAACTTTAGTTTCTGTAAAATCATTGCTGAAATCTCAATTGGGGTTTGCCATTTATCGCCCATTTTTACTTCCACCTCGCCATCTTTTCTTTCTCTTGTCTCATAGGATAATAGTTTTAATTCTTTTTGGACTTCTGGGTCAGAAAACCTTCTGCCGATAAATCTTTTAACTGAATGAATTGTATTTTTAGGATTGGTAATTGCTTGTCTTTCTGCTAAAATTCCAACTAATCTCTCGCCTCCTTTTGACAATGCTACAATAGAGGGCATCAAAACAGAACCCTCTCGACTTTCAAGGCATTTTGGCTCGCCATTAATAATGGAAGCCATCTTTGAAATGGATGTACCTAAATCAATACCTAATATTTTGCTCATAATTTTTAATCTCTAATTTCTAATTTCTAAACAATTTTTAATGATTAAATGTTTAAAAATTAAAAAATAGAAGTTTATTTATTTTTTAACTAATCAACTATTTTATAGAAAGTATTTCAATGGAATAATTCCATTGGATTTATTTTAAATTGAAGCATTTTAGAAGTTTCTCTCCCGGCATCTCCACCCTTTCTTTGCATTGTGATTTTGCCGATTTTCAAACTTCCTTTGTTTGTTATTCTTACGCCACCCCCACCAAAAACATTTAAAACATAGTTTATATGTTTTAAAACCCATTCCGGTTTTTTATTTTTCTTTTTGAAAACAACGAGCATCCAATTAACTGGGAATTCATCATTTCCTTTTAAAATATCGGATATAATTAAAATTTTGTTTTTCCTGAAAAAATCCACAACTGCTTTTTGAATAGAAACATCCATTTCATCAAAAAACATTCTTCTTTTATCTCTTAATCTTTTTATTTTCGGTTTGATTTCTCCGGTAAATAATTTCAACGTTTTTGCTATCTTATTGGGAATATTCCACATCTCTGTATATTTATCAACCAACCTTTTGTCTATCTGATTAAATCCTTGCGGATTACTTACCAACTTAACAGATAAATTTTCTACAGAAATAGCTTTTTTGAGATAAATGGTTATCTGAACCTGAACATCGGTTTTATGGCTGCCCGTAATAATTATTGCTTTAACTTTTTCAATTTCTTTCAATTTATAACCCATAATATTAAGCCACATTTGAGCATCTTCATCGCTTCGCCAATTATTAAATTTTTTAACAATATCTTTTTCATTCCTAAAACCGCTTTTTGCCGTTTTAGAACCCAATCTAACTAATTTCTTTTTAGTCATATTTAATTTATTTAATTATTTCAAATTTAGCGTTATTGAATATATCTTTTTGTTTAACTCCAACCTTTTCTTCAATTATTTTCAAATATTTTGGGTTTAATTCTATACCAACTGAATTACGACTTAAATCTTTGGCTGCCTTCATAGTTGTACCACTTCCTAAAAATGGGTCCAAAATCCAATCTTCTACATAAGAAAACATTTTTATCAATCTCGCTGGTAGTTCACAAGGATAAGCGGCGCAATGTTTGTCTTCAACTCCATTAATGTCATTCCAGATAGCATCTCTAAATTTTTTAAAATCTTCCAGTGAGACCTTTGATTTTTCTTTTATTCCTTTCAGTACTTTTCTTTCTCCCGACTTCCTGAAAATATGAATTGGTTCTACGGCATTTGAAATCATAAAATTTGTAGGATAAGGATAACTGCCGAAAAGAACAGAACCATCTCTGGAGGTTGTTTTCTGCCAATAGATAGTCCCCATAAATTTTAAACCCTTAATATTGTTTAATTGGTCCCACAATAAAAGAGTTAAATTAGCCGTAGTCCTTCTTTTTTCACCGGGCTCGGAATAATAAATATTGCCGATATTTAAGGCTATTTTTCCATCAGGTAATAATGTTCTAGCTATTTCTCTCCATACTTTATCTAACCTATCTAAATACTGCTTTAATGTATCATAACGACCAATTTGTTTTTTATGCCCATAATCCCTGACATTCCAATAAGGAGGTGAGGTTACCATTAATTGGAAAAAATTATCTGGTAGTTTCTTCAAAATTGTTTCAGCATCACCGATATAAATTTTATGATTTGTCACCATATTTTATTTAATTAACAAGGGTTTTTTATTTTTTTACAATTTTTATTAAATTATTTTTTCATTACAGTGGGGGCAATATAAACTAGTTTTATTATAAGGTCCGATTCCACTCATTTTATTTAAATAAACACTTTGGGCAAATTGATTTACTTCTTTTGTAATATCTTTTTTACAATTTTTACACTGGTATTTTTCACTGTGAAATATTACTGAAGAAAGATTTTGATTATATAAGTCTGGATTTATTCCTTGTGATAATATATCTCCACCTATAAAAGGCGTGATGCTTGAAATATCTGACTTGCCCGTTATTGTAGAAAATATACCAAACTGGTCATCGTATGAAGGAGACGAAAAAGTATATGATTCTATGTTTTTTTCTTTTTCAACTACTTCTTTCTCAACAATATCTTTTTTGGTAAATTCGTTTATGAAATAACTTAACGATGAACGTATAGTAATTTTTGGTCTTTCTTGACCTTGCCATTCTTCCAATAGAAGACTATTTAATTTTTCTTTATCATCATTATCATACCATCCACCATCGTCCGTTATAACAGTTATCTTTTTCTTCTCATTCATAAACTTTTCTAATAAAAGTTCCCATATAATAGCATCCCCACATTTATCTTCGTATTTATTATCTTTTATTTTTGTTATTTTTGTCAAAGGAGGATTACCTTTTAAGTATCGTTCATAAGCTCTTTCGATTATTTTTTTATCTTTTTTTATAGAAATAGGTTCGGCTTTTTCCATAATTTCCTCAATAAGTTTTTCTGCCGATACTATTTCTTTTTGTTTTTCTTTTTTATACTTATTAATCAGTTTCGATAGTTTATTATTTATTTTCTTAATGTTATTTTTTAGTTTTTCCTTGTTTTCTAATAGTAAATATTTGTATTCCCCAATTTTCTCAATTGGTAATTGAACCTTTTTAATTTGGTTGATTTGGTCGATTGTTGTTTTTATTTTTCTACCTTTATATCTAATATATTCATCGCGAATTTGTTGTGGTAATAATAATATTAATTCTTCTTCGTCAATAATTTCTTTTAATTTTTTAAGGGCATTTATTCTTTCAGAAAGCTCGTGAATGGTTTCCAATCCAAAATAAGATAAATATATATTTGTATCTATGCAGGCATAAATATTTCTTTTTTTAGGCATATTTTTATATTTTTTATTTACTAATTTTGATCTTTGCCGGTCTGATTACTTTTCCGCATAACTTATATCCTTTTTGGATTTCTTCAATAATAATACCCGACTTTTTTTCTTTTATTTCAACTTGCTCAACCACCTCCATAAAATTCGGGTCAAATTTTTCGCCCAGTGCCTTTATTTCTTCAATTCCCTGCGATTTCAAAAAATCCAAAAGTTGGTTTTTTATCTGCAGAATTCCTTTGATATTCTCGTCTTGCTTTAAATTCTCCGGCAGTTTCTTCTCGGCAATTTCCAAATTATCCAAAACCGGCAGAATCTTTAAAATAAATTCTTCGCTGGCATACTTTATCAATTCTCCAATTCTTTCCATTTCCTCTTTTTTGTAATTCAGAAAATCCGCTCTCGCACGCTTCCAACCCTCAAGATATTCGTCTTTCAGTTTTTGGCATTCTTCTAAATTTTTTTTAAGTTCATCAATATTTATTTTCTCGTTTTTTTGGGGTTTTATTTTTTCTTCCATGTTTTGATAAATTATTTAATTATCCCATTTTAAACTCTTTATTACAAAATGGACACAAAACTTTTCCACAATTTGGTTCGCCTAAAACAATAATTTCTAAATTTTCAATTCTATTGTCATCTTTTAATTTATTTCTATGGTGGATTATTTCATTTGGTTTTAAATATCTGCCAATAAATTTTTCCATTACTAATCTATGCTCTAAAACATAACCCTTTTTACTACAAGAAGGATGTTCTGGATTATAAACCAAAATATAACCAGAATTATTATCTTTATATCGTCCTCCGCTCCAGTATGGATTTTCTGGTCCTTTACGACTACCTTTATAAGGTCTAATTTCTCTAATTTCAAACTTTGCTAACCATCTTGAAATAGTTGTATTTCCTGTACCGCACTCTTTGGCAATTTCAGAAACACATAAATGTTCTTCACAATATTTTAATTCAAGCCATTTTTTATCAAAATATTTTTTATCATCTTTTAACATATATTTCAATTGTAGTTGAATTTGGGATACAAGTCAAGAGTGCTAATATAAAATATTGAAAAACTTACAAAAAATTGGTAGAATAGAAAAATTATTCAATGCAGGGTGGTGTAATTGTAGCACGTCTCCTTTTGAAAGAGAAAATCAACCGATGTTTAACGTCAGGTTTTAAATATTGTAGTATTTTTTGACTACCAAAACAAGCGATCGCGTTTTTTAGTAGTCAGTTGAATTTAAGTATTTAAACCTTGACAAAATATTATAATATGCTATAATCACGGTAGTGAAAGGCGGAATTCATATTCTACCCGACAAAATAGCACATATTATCTTTAATAGAAAAGTGAGGTAAATAACAATGAGCGAAAGACAAATGCAAGATGGGGTATGGTATGATTTAAACCCCCCAGCTGTAGTTATTGGGAAAAGAGGTCAGGGCACAAGAACATTTAGACATGTTCTTTGTGAATATCAAGTTCCCAGCAATCCGAATGAATATTCGGTAAGAGGAATTCCAGATGGGGGGACTAAAGAAGAACCGTTTATAGTGACGTTTATCCCGAATGAGAAAATTAAAGCCACCCCTTCCCAAAAGCAAACGGCTTAAATCACCAAAACCATTTAAAGGCTCGCTTCAAGATGCATACAATGCAAACCCTGAACCGAGCTTTTTTATTTCCCATTAAATAATCTCCGGAGGACAGTCCTCCGTTTTTTTAATTTTTAAAATATGTTAAAATATTCTTATGAAACTCAAACCAAATAAAAAATTTTCATATTATATAATATGAAAGACAAAATAAAGGTAATTCTTTTAATTATTGGCGGGGTTTTGGTTATTATGGTTTTTTCTAAAATCGTTGGGCTTATTTCAGCTTTGGTTTTTAATTGGATTTTCTAACCCTTTAATAAATTTCAGGATAAATAAAAATTTTGTTAAAGCGTAAATCAATATATTCAAAATTTCTTCTATCTCAGGAGAAATTTTTTCTTTTCTCTTTCTTATACTTTCCCAAAATCAGATTCCATCTGATTTTCAATGTCTCAAAAAACATTTTAACCATACTTTTAAATTTTACTTTGCTTTCTGGATCGTTTATCCAGGTTATGGGAATTTCTTTAATTTTATAGCCCAGTTTTTTTGCTATAACTAGGACTTCGGGATCAAATCCAAATTGACAAATGGTAATTCTGGGAAAAATATCTTGAGCTGCCTTTTCTTTGAAACCCTTAAAGCCACACTGAGTATCTTCAATTTTCCAAAGACCAATAATTATTTTTCTAACTAATTTAAAACCTTCTCCTAAAATTACTTTTCTTACCCAGGGTTGAGGTACAGATGGGATTGCTCCTTTAATATCCCTTGAACCAATAACAACATCGTATCCTACTTCAAATTCTGGCCACATTTTCTCAACCTGGTCAATTGAAGTTGAATTATCAGCATCAGTAAAAATTCGATATTCTCCTTTGGCTTCAAGTATTCCCTGTTTTACCACAAAACCCTTACCATGTCTCTCTTTGAATTCAAGAACTTTCAAGTTTTTTATCTCCGGCATCAAATTCTTTACCGCCTCAACCGTCCCGTCGCTTGAACCATCGCTTACTACAATAATTTCAGAAATATAGGTTTGTTTTCTTAAATAATTATTGATTTCTCGCAAGGTCTTTGGCAATCTCTTCTCTTCATTATAAGCTGGAATAATCACTGAAAGATAAATCCTGTTAGCCCCGTTTAGAAATCTTTGATTTCTAACGGGGTTTGAGATATTTTCTATTTTTTGTTCCCGCAAGAGTTCTAAGTTTCTAATAGGGTGAATTTTTTGACTTTGGCTGTTCATTATAAAAGAAACTTATTTTAATTGTTATGATTAATTGTTCGACCTGTAGTTTTATTATAACACAGAAAATGCTAAAATATTATAATGGGTGTTCTAAAAGATAAAAAAACGATAATATTTTTATTGCTTATTTTGGTAATTGCCGGTTTTTTTAGATTATGGCAATTAGGTTCAATTCCTCCTGGGCTTCATCCGGATCAAGCAGCTAATGGACTAGATGCTCTTTTAATTTTAGATGGTCATAATAGTCCATTTTTTGAAAGAGGCCAAGGAAGAGAAGCGCTATATCTTTATCTGCTTGCCGGAAGTATTGGTTTATTCGGGGTTGGTATTTGGCAGACACATCTTGTTTCTGCTTTAATCGGAATCCTAACTGTAATTTTTACTTGGTTTTTAGCTAAGAAATTATTCAATAGAAGAGTGGCATTTTTTGCCGCTTTTTTCTTAGCCGGCTCTGCCTGGCATATTACTCTTTCCCGAACTGGCTTTAGAGCGATTTTAATCCCTTTGCTTTCCACCCTGTTTTTTTATTTCGCTTACTTAACTTTAAAGGAAACTTCAAAAAAGAAACGCATAATTTTTGCAGTCCTTTCCGGTATTAGTTTTGGTTTAGGATTTTATACTTATATTTCCTTCCGAATGATGCCAGCAATTGTAGGATTTTTAATGGTTGTAATATTATTAACAAACCGCCGAATTTATAAATATTTTTGGAAAGAGATAATAATATCTTTCTTTTCTGCAATATTAACTCTTCTTCCTTTAATTATATATTTTCTTAAAAACCCTGCTTCTTTTGTAGGTCGATCCGGCGCGGTATCAATCTTTAATCCTGAGTTAAATCAAGGTAATTTGATAGGCACTTTTTGGGAAGTTTTGAAGAAAACCTTTTGGATGTTTTTTACTGATGGAGATTTAAATTGGCGCCATAATGTTTCTGGCTTTAGTGTTTTAGATCCATTGGTTAGTTCTCTCTTTCTTATTGGTTTTTTTATTTCTCTCTTAATTATTATCCAAAGGTTTACCCCGTTAGAGGTTGTAGGGCAAGGAGAAAAAAACAAAATAGATAATGGTTATTTTAAATATCTATTTTTAATTATTTTGTTTTTAGGAATGCTGGTACCTGAAGTTTTAAGCGCTGAAGGAATCCCCCACAGTTTAAGAGCAATCGGAGTAATTCCTGCAGTGTTTTTCTTTCCAGCAATAAGCATTAACTTTTTTTGGGAAAAAATCAACCCTTTTTTAAAAAACAGGAATAATAAAATCTTTTTGGGTTTCATTTTAGGAATAGCTTTAATTGCAATCTTGTTTTATAATTATAATTTATATTTCGGAATCAGCGCTAATTCCTCGGGTTTTTATTATGCTTACCGTGGTGACTTAACTACAGTCAGTAATTATTTAAATGAACGTAATCTAAAAGAAAAAACTTATTTAGCATTAGACGATTATTCAGTCCAGACTGTTGAATTTTTAACTAGTAAAAATAATCAACCTTATATTTTAGTAAATCCTGATAATAGTTATCAAATTAAATTAAATCCTGGCGATCAGATTATTTTTGTCCAAGAGACAATTTTTGATTTTACGAAACAGGCAAAAATTTCTGATACTAAAAAATTTGAAGAATATCATCCAGAAGTTAAGTTAATAAAACGGAAATTTAACCAATTTGGAGAAGAAATTATAAAAATATATGGACAATAGAGTATTACTATATTTTCGGTTCGCTCGGTCAAAATGTAAAAGTAAACTTTCACATTTTTCCCTCGCTGCCGAAAATAAAAAAATAGTTTTAATTTTAATTTCATCCTTATTAATAGTAATCGGAATAGAACTTTATAACCTTACAGCAGTAAGTTTATGGCACGATGAAGCTTTTTCAGCGCTCTTGATCCAATACGATTTTAAAGAAATGATGCATCGCATTAGTTTAGATGTCCACCCCCCATTTTACTATATTGTTTTAAAGGGCTGGAATTTCTTTTTTGGAAATTCTTTATTTTCTTTAAGATTTTTTAGCGTCTTTTTTGGAGTTTTAGCAATTTTGAGCGTCTATTTTTTAGTAAAAGAGGCTTTTAAAAATAAAAAATTAGCCCTTTTGTCTTCTGTTTTGTTAGCTTTTAACTCATTTCAAATCCAGTATGTAATGGAAGCAAGAATGTATAGCCTGGCTTTATTTTTGATTATTCTTTCAAGTTATTTATTAATAAAATCTCTTAAAAGTCAAAAATTAATCTGGTGGTTTTTGTATGCTTTAGCGGTTATTGCTGGTATTTATACTCATTATTTTTTCTTCTTTTTAGTCGCTAGCCAAGGGATTTTTTTCCTTTATTGGATTATTAAGAATTCTCAATTTAATTTTCTTGAATTTTTTACCCCGTTAGAGATTACAAAGACAAGAAAAAAGCACAAAATCCTCAAATCTCTAACGGGGTTTAAACTTGGATTGGGAGCTTATTTGGCAGTAATCTTTTCTTATCTTCCCTGGTTGAGAATCTTTTTAAATCAATTAAACCAGGTTCAAGAAAGCTATTGGATTCCTAAAATGAGTATTTGGTCTGTCCCTAATACTTTTGCCAAAATGACGATAGGAGAAGAAATTGACTCTTCTAAATTCTGGTATATATTATCAGGAATAGTAGTAATAGCTATCATCGCCTTTATTTATGCTTTGAAAAAGATAGAATCTTCTTACAAATGGTTAATTTTTCTATTATTAATTATTCCATTTAGCGCTGTTATCGTTCTTTCAATCAAAACTTCGATTTATATGGATCGTTATTTTATTCTTTGCCTTCCATTTTATATCATTCTAATAGGGGGAGCTATTCTAAAAATTGAAAATAAATCAGTAAAAAATATTTTAATTGGAATAGTAATTTTAGGGAGCTTAATTTCTTTCCCTATTTATTGGATTAATCTTAACGTCAAAGAAAAACCCGGAATAGCCGAAGCAACGAATTATCTAAAACAAGAAATAAAGCCAAATGATAAAATTTTTGTGGGTTCTTCTCTGATATATTTTAATTTTAAATATTATAATCAGACCGGAATTCATCCTCTTCTTTATGCTCCTGGGCCCCTAGAACATTTCTCTGGAACTGCTTTACTCTCCTCAGAAGATATTATCAAGAACTTTTCCCATCCAACTAAAAAAGATGATATTGTTTGGATAATTAACACTACCGGCTTTGGTAATTACCAGCCCCAAGTGCCTGAAAATTGGGCTAAACTCAAAGAGAAAAACTTTCAAGAGGTTTATGACTATAGGGGCTGGATTATTGTAACTAAATATCAGGTTAATTAATCAAAAATTAATTATGTCTAATCGTCTTACCAATATCATTGCTGTTGGTCTTTTAGTTTTTGTTTTTATTATAGCTTTCCTTAGTATAAGGGATGATTCTCTTACATCAGATGAACTTGTCCACTTACCTGCTGGTTATTCCTATCTGACTCAAAAAGACATGCGGTTAAATCCTGAACATCCTCCTTTGATAAAGGATTTAGCTGCTATCCCCCTTTTGTTTATTAGAGATATAAAATTCCCTTCTGAAATAAAAGCCTGGCAGGAAAATGTTAATGATCAATGGGAATTTGGCTCTTATTTTTTATATAGGACTGGAAATCCGGTTGAAAAAATGATATTCTGGGCTAGAATCCCAATGATTTTGATTTTAGTTTTATTGGGATTTTATATTTTCCTTTGGGCGAAAGAGCTTTTTGGAAATAAAGCTTCTCTTCTTGCTCTATTTTTATTTTCTTTTTCCCCTACTTTCTTAGCTCACGGCAGATTAGTTACAACTGATGTCGGAGCTGCTGCCGGAGTATTTATAGCTACCTATTATTTTATAAAATTTTTAAAAGACAGCTCATCGGCTATGCCGAAAGCATTGCGGGCAGGCCGAAAAAATCTAATTATAGCTGGAATTGTCTTAGGTTTAGCTCAATTAGCAAAGTTTTCTGTAATTTTACTTCTCCCGTTTTTTGGAATTTTGATTATTATCTGGGTAATTACGAAATCTTCTGGATTCAAAGAATTTTTAAAAACCTTTGGCCGCTATTTTGTTTCTTGTCTTTTAATTGGTCTTGTAGCTTTATCTTTAATTTGGGTTGTCTATCAATATCACACCTGGAATTATCCTCCAGAAAAACAAGCTCAAGATACTGCAACCATACTTGCTTCTTTTGACAATAAATTTCTATCTGATTCAACTATTTGGATGGCAGATAAACCAGTTTTAAGGCCAATAGCTCATTACTTATTAGGTTTGATTATGGCTTTCCAAAGAACTGGTGGTGGAGATACAATTTATTTCTTGGGTGAAATATCGGGGGCTGGTTGGAAAACTTATTTTCCAATTGTTTATCTTTTAAAAGAACCCTTGACCTTTCACATTCTAACAATTATTGCTCTACTATATTTAGCTTGGCTTGTCAAAAAACCGTTTTGGCAAAAAACCAAAGAAAGAACGTTTAATTGGTTAAAAACGCATTTTGCAGAATTTGCCATGCTTTTGTTTATTGGAATTTATTGGACAACAAGTTTGGCTAGTGATCTCAACATCGGAGTTCGCCATCTTCTGCCGGTTTTTCCATTTACTATTTTATTAGTAAGCGGAGTTATAGCTTTCTGGTTAAGTTCGGGGTCTTTTCCAAAAATAAAAAAGGCCTTTTTGGTTTGGCTTTTATTATGGCAGGCCTATTCTGTAATTGCTATCTATCCTTACTTTATTGCTTATTTTAATGAATCAGTTGGCGGGCCAGACCAGGGTTATATTTATGTAGCTGATTCTAATCTGGACTGGGGTCAGGATTTAAAAAGGTTAAGCCAGTGGGTAGATGAAAAAGGTATTGATAAAATTTATCTTGATTATTCCGGAGGGTATGATACAAGATATTATTCAGCAGAAAAATATTATTTAAAAGAAAAACATGCCCCATGGTGGGGCACAAGAAACCCAGAAGAACTACCTAAAGGAAGTTATCTTGCTGTTTCTGCTTTCTTTTTACAAAGAGGTCGCGGAATACCCGCTCCTGGTTTTAACCAACCTACCGGTTATTATAACTGGCTTGATAAATACACTCCTGTAGCAAAAATCGGCTATTCAATCTTTGTCTATTATATTCCCTAAGAGATTGCCGGAAAAATGTAGATTTTTTCAAACCTTAAGTCAATATATTCAAGATTCCCTCTTTTTTCGAGGGGAATTTTTTCTTTTAGAACCAAAACAAGTTCGGTCAATTGCCAATCTAAATCTTTCTGAGGATTAAAATAAATCTCCCAACCATCCGCAGTTTTAGCGTTTAAGCGTTCTTTAAAAATTGTAAATTCTTTGATTTCGAGCTTGAGTTCTTTTAAAACCTCTTTTTGAATCTTTAAAACCTTGTCGAGATAATCTTTTTTAATTACATTTTTCCCCAAAATAGTTTCAACCTTTTGTTTATCTGTAAGCCTAATTAAATCGTTTCTTGGCTGGGTTTCTTCGAAAATAACTCCCTCGCTATCTAAAAGAAAACACTTCTCCTCTTGCCCGCCTAAATTTTGCTCATCAAAATTTGGGCGGGCAAAGCAAAAAACTGCTATCGCTAATTTTTCTACTACATTAATATCTAAAATATTTGGCAGCTTTCGTTTAATCTCAATCCCGGCTATCCGGGGGAAACTACTCAAGATTTCCTCTTTTATTTTATTTAAATTAATTAAAAAAATGCTTTTGGTAGAAAAAAACAAAAATTTTTTCTCTAATCCTTTTCTAATTATAATTTTAATATCTTCGGCTGAGATTTTTTCATTTCCGGAAATATTAACCTGTTTTGTCTGGAAAAAAGACGAAAAAATAACAAAATAAAAAATAACTCCTAAAATTACAAAAATTAATAAACCTAACCAAAAAAAGCGAGAGAGAAATATAGAAAATATAATCTTTTTCTTTTTTGTTCTGTAATTTTTTTTATACCTGTATTTTTTCATCTATTATAATCGCCTTTTAATTCTTCTTAATTTTTCAAAGACATAAGTCAACCAATAGAAAGGCGAAATTGGGAAGTCCTGGGTTTTAACATATTCTTTTCTTTTTCCGCCAAATCCCATTTTAAACAAGGAGAGACCTGCCCACGGATGTCTTGATTTGGAAGTTTGGGATTCCTGTGTAATTTCCGGAGCTATCCCCCAAAAATTATATACTTGACAACCGCGTCGTTTAGCTTCTTTTATTGCTTCCCACTGCAGAAGATAAGAAACCGGAATTTTATTATATTTTGGCAAAGAAGCTCCGTGGTGATAAAACCCGCTATTTTGCCAAAAAACAATAACTGCCGCTGAGACAATTTCTCCTTTGTATTTCCCTAAAAAAATGGAAATTTGATTATCTGGGGAAAAAGAAGAAAATTGGTTTTGTAAATAGTTCAATGAAAATGGAAAAAAGTGGTGGCGATAAGCGGTTGCTTGATAAATTTTATTAAAGATATCTAAATCTTTAATATCTTGGCTCTGGGTAATTTTGATATCGCTGTTTTTTTGAGCCTGTCTTACTAAATATCGGGTGGTTTTTCGCATTCCCATTAAAAGTTCGTCTTCTGAAGGAGCTATATCCAGCTCCCAGGTAACCTCAGGATGCATATGAATAGGAGCTTTTCTAAACCCTAAATCTTTAAAAAAAGCAATATTTTCTTCTGTCCTCTCCCAAATCGGCGAAATTCTTATAAAACCCGCCTTTTCCTTTTTGGCTATCTCTTTGAGTTTTTCTAATAATACTTGCAGAACTTGTTCTTTGTTCTCTGTTTTCTGTTTTCTGATATTTGGTCCATGGGGGACAAATAGGAAAGTCCCTCTCTTTGCTTCAATTTTAACCACTGAAGCCGAAGCAATCTGATTTTCACCGTCAAAAACTCCAAAGCGCCAAACCCTTTCACCCTCTTTTTTCTGGAATTCTCCCCAATTCCAAGAATTAACAAATGTTTTTTCCGCGCACGCCGAAAGAAAATTCTCCCAAATTTCTTTATTGGTTATTTCCTTAATAGACATACTAAAACTTTTTTAAAAAATCGACTATTTTCTGGGCTTGTTTTTGAGAAATATTTATGTGGGTTGGCAGGTTCAAGGTTTGCCTTGCTAATTTTTCAACCCTAGGACAACTGCCCAATTTATATTTTACCTTATCTAGCTTGGTATCATAAGGGGCGATAGGAGTTGTGTACCAATCGCCTATTAAAATATTCTGTTTTTGCCAAGCGTTATAAATAATATTATGAGCGTTGGGGTGCCTGACGGTAAAGCGCAAAAAACTATGCTTTCTTCCCAAAAAATTTAAAAATTCCAGCGATAAAGTTTTCGGTACTTCAAAAGAACTAATTTCCAACTCATGGTAGTAAAACTCAGCAAGTTTGCGGCGATGTCTATAAAATTTATCTAATTTTTTGAGTTGATTTAAGGCAAGTCGAGATAAGGCATTTGGCATTCTCTTTGGAAAATATGAAGGTTTCTTCCCTCTTTTTTCTTTCCAGTGAACAGCTTTGGATAAAATATGAAACCATTGTGATAAAATCAAAAAAATTTTCCCTAAATCAAAAAAATTATATAGAGGCAGTATTATAAGGTTTAATAAAAGAGGATGTAAAAGTTGCTGGAAAACCCAAAAACGAGTTGGGTAACCAAACTCGCCCTGAGCCTGCCGAAGGGTTGCGGCTAATTCATCATCGTTTGTTACTGCCATGCCGCCATAAACAGAAGAAATAACTTTGTCCCGAGAAAAACTGAAAAACGCTGCCTTGCCAAAAGTTCCCACCTTCTGGTTATTATATTCTGCCCCAAGCGCGTGAGCGCAATCCTCAATCAAAATTAAGTTATTTTGTTTAGCAACTTCTAAAATTTTATCCATTTCAGCCGGCAAGCCAAAAGTATGCTGAACCATCACCACCCTACTCCTCGGACTAATTTTGCGTTTTAAATCTTCAATATCAATATTAAAATTATTTTCATCACAATCAACATAAACCGGTTTTAAACCAGACCACAAA
>Ga0315296_10002102_pt1 | contig 17143 bp, 17 predicted proteins | sample YL17G14_18_MG_FD_203921 | JGI IMG/M metagenome (GOLD analysis project Ga0315296, IMG submission 203921) | Sediment microbial communities from Yellowstone Lake, YNP, Wyoming, USA - YL17G14_18 | ecosystem: Environmental > Aquatic > Freshwater > Lake > Sediment | place: USA: Wyoming | collected... | reverse complement strand
ACCCGTTCCACGGGCAGACGGGCAGCGTGATGGACTGGTGGCAGCACATCCTGGCCTACATCCTGGGCGCTGACCTGATCGAACTCCACGGCTACGTGCGCGGGCCGGATCCCGCGCTGGTGAACAGCGCGGCGCGGTTCGCCGACGATCCGATGAAGTGGCAGTACCTCAACTACTTCGGCTGTGTCAAGACGCTGCTCGACGCGATCCCGACCCGCTTTTCTGCCGCAGAAGCCGCCACCCTGTAAGCCCGATCTGGACTACATCTGGCCTGGCGGGGACAAGTTCCGCTTCGCCCTGGCCTCTGATCTGCACTTTGGGTCTATCAAGCACCAGAACAGTGCCCTGAAGCACTTTGCCCGCACGGGTGGCAACCACGACGCCAGTCACTACAGCAGGGGCGGCACCAATGTGGTCAAGCGTCTCTGTAACCAGCGCGACGACTGCACCTACCTGGGCTTCGCGCAGCAGGACATCCCACTGGCCCCTGGGGTACTGGCCCGGCTCTGGCACCCGCGCGGGGGAGTACCCTATGCCGTCAGCTACCGCGCACAGAAGGGGGCAGAGGCGACAATCCGCGAGTGGTTGCTGGACGAGCAGTGGAGTGAGGAGGAGCGTTCCCGGATCGTCCTGCTGCAATGGGGGCACGTTCACATCAAGGGACTGTTCTGGTACGGGGACATGATGCTGATCGGCCCCGGTTGCTTCGAAGCACAGACGGACTACGAGGCCGAGCGGGCGTTGTACCCCGACCTCGGGGGCGTAATCCTGGAAGTAACGATGGCCGAGAACGGCTTCGTCTCAGACCTGAACACTCTATCGTGGAAAAGGTACAGGCCAGTCGAGAACGACTACCGGCCTGTAAGGCACGCCGATCTCCTTGAGTACGAGGAGGTCGAACCACTATTCTCTATAGGAGGCAAAGTATGAACATCGCGCTGGTGAACGTCACGTATGCCCTGTTTCTGGCTTTCCTGACCGAACGGCTCGTTGAGCACTTCGTCGGGAAGCCACTGGAGCAGAAGGCTCCGCTGTTGGACCGCTGGTGGCTGATCTACGTGGCCCTGGGAGTGGGTGGAGCCATCTGCTGGTTCGCCGGGCTCAATATCTTCGGCGAGTTGATGCCGGGAATACTCGGGCGCATCCTGACCTGCGTGATCGTGGGTGGCGGCTCTGAACTCCTGCACGCCATTGTCAACTGGGTGAGTGAGTTGACGAGCCGGGCATCGTACTCCTGCCGGTAAGTCCTTCAAGCAGCAAGCCCCCGGTGGTGAGCCGGGGGCTTTGCATTTGCGAGTGGAGGAGGAGGGAGCCAGAGCTTTTCCGAAGCCCATCGGCGAGGAGCGTTTCTCTCTGTAGCAGGGAAGCCAGGGTCGCCTCAGTATACCTCCCTGGCCCGGCGATAGCCGATGCAGAAAGCCGTGGTTAGCCCCTGCGGTAGAAGTTGGCGGGGCCAGTCAGTCCGAACACCTGGCCTGGGCACGGATTTGGGTATTGACTTTTGCACAAAGTTACAATATAATTATGAATATGTGACACAAAGCAGATAATAACCTCATTCTCAATCAGATATTAACGAGGCTGATATGGATAAGCTAGAATTGATGAAGACCTTTTATGATAGTGCTAGAACAGAACTTATTGAGAGAATACAGTTAAGGGACAACGCACTGTTACTTTACTTAGGAGCTATGGGGGCTTTATTTGGTGTAACGTTTAGTGCTCTGGTAGCATCTGAAGTATTGCTTGTTTCACCGTTTATTGCTTTAGGTGCAGCTATCATCATATCTCAGCATAATGCTGTTATTGGTGCTCTAGCTTCTTATTGTGCAACAGAGATTCAGGCGTATCTGGACGAGATAATGCCAAATGAAGGTCCAACCCAATGGGAAAATTCAGCATCTTTCAAGGAATACCATCAACGCTCTACAGATTTGCGCTCCATAGGGCATGCTATCTTGATAGTGACACCAGCTATTGCGGCTTTAGCGATTAATTGGAGGCATGCTCTTTACTCGCCATTCCCAAATGGCCTATTATGGTGGTCTGGTGCTGCGTGCGTGGGGTTGTCGATGTGGCTCATAAGGTTAGTTCATTTATGGAGAACTAAGCTTTATATGAAAAGGAAGTGGAGCAATTTTCGATAACTTCAACAGGAGTACATCAAAGGTCAAGAGAACTATGCTTCCTAAAGATATCCGCTTTCTTGTTTTTGATATGGATGGAACAATTATTGACTCTATGTCCAGTCATGCAGACATTTTTAGCTCAATATTGTGGAGAAAGTTCGGCGTTGCTCAGGATCTAAGTCGAACTGGCTATTTCAATACAGCCGGCATGTCACTTGATGAGCAGTTTATTTATATGTTGGAATTATTAGACATCAAACAGGAAGTTGATATAAACGCACTTGCTGATGAATTTTGGAATGGTGTTGATGAGTTAGAACCCGTTTCATTTCCGGACACCGTACCAGCACTCAAGCAGCTTAGGGCTAATGGATATGAGTTGTGCGTAATCAGTTCTTGTACTCCCCAAATTGTGAAATCAAAGTTGGCCAAATCAGGACTAGATAAGTATTTTCTTCTTGCATTAGGAACTGACAAAAACCTCCAAAATATGGCAAAAGGCCTTGGGCATTTCACAATCATAAGTGATTCTATAGGACTGACTGGCGTTGAATTCAGAAAAAACGTGGCTATGATTGGTGATGCTGAATACGATATGAAAATAGCAAAGCAAGCGGGAATTTTGGGTATAGGAAGGATTACAGGTGATAATCAAGACGCTTTAAAGAAGGCTGGAGCAGATTTGTTGATACATAATCTGAAAGAATTGGCAGCCATGTCACACCTGCATACAATTCATTAGGGAATTTCAACTAACCGTCTGTGTGCCCGTTCAGGTGCGGTGAGAGAACGGCCCCGGCCCACAAAAGGCCGGGGCTTTCCGTTCGTGTAAGTGAGGGCCAGGGTCGGCAGTCACCTACCTTGCCTGATGAACTGCATCAGCCAGTGCTCAGTACACTGCTCTGGCAGCCAGCAGGGCACTCCGAGCGCCGCGAAGAAGTCGTCCTCTTGTTTTCGGTTATCATTTACACTCTTCCGGTGTCGGGATCACGGGCGCACCGGGCATGCTGCGCCCTACCAGTTTAACGAACTTTGTGGCTGCCATCCTGGTGACGTTGTGCCTCTCGATCGTGGTGTACGCGGCCAGGTCCCAGACGCGCCCGCCTGCTACCTTGCGGTCCAGCAGGCAGGCCCCACCCAGCGCTCGACTCGTCACCAGGCGATGATTGAAGTCGCCAGGGCCGGTGCGGATGGCAAAGATCACACCCCACTGCGCTGGCTCGATGACCTGGAACAGGTCTACCGGCGCGTAGTCCTTGCCCTGGAAGAACACTGCCCGCTTGACGCCGGTGCCCCAATAGTGCCGGCCCTGGTTGTCGGGCCGTTTCTCCAACTGCCCGGTAGCCAGCAGTTCATTGCACCGGAGGTCGAGCACGTTCTCTGCCGGCTCCACGCCCCACGTCAGCGTGACCTGGCCGCGCCACTTGGGAACAGCCACGATCTCAATGTCGTTTGGGTTTGGCTTTTGCCGTCTGATACTGCCCGCGATCTCGATCCGTTGACAGGCCGGGCGGAGAAGTTCTACCAGGGCCTCGGCCAGGTCTCTGGCGTATGCGAGCGTCATTCCCTGGTCGCGGTTCATCTACTCCCCCTTCTGCCGCAGAACTTCGCGGATCTTCTTCCAGCGTCTCGGGGTGAGCGGTCAGCCAGTTCTTGGTGGTCTCCTTGCCATTGCCGAGGGCTTCGTCGTTGTAGTAGTACCAGGAGCCTTTTCTATGTAGACCGCCTCCATTACGAGAGCATCCCATTGTCCAGCCCTTCGCAGCCAGCGGGCGGGACTCTGATCGCGCCCCACTCTGTCTGTTCGCACGGGCAGCCGTCAGGCACGTGCTCCACGTCGAGCACCACGACGCGCTCGACCCTGACGGGATGTGTCAGTCTGAACGGTCTCCCGCGCAGCGGATACCACCAGCCGCCGGCGTCGGGCACGGGGAGCAGGGCATCCACCCACCTGGTATCCAGGTAGGGCTCTCCCTCCCCCTCCTCCTCGGCTACGAGGGCATACTCGACCTGGTAGCAGGCGAACGGCAAGAACCTCTCGCGCTCCGCCTCGGCACGGCCAGCCTCGCGGCGTTCCTCTTCTTCGAGAATGCGCGCGGCCGCTGCGTCTATCGCGTCCACGATGCGCTCGTCGTTGTAGGCCCAGCGGAGATCGTCGCGGATCGCGCGCAGATCCCTGCTCGTCCTGGCCTCTGCCATCTTAGCCAGGGCATCCTGCACTTCCTGTTCGCGCTGCCTTTCGCGCTCCTCTTCGGCCTTGAGTTCCGTCTCCTCCACGCGCTCCAGGGCGGCGGCCAGGGCGGCGGCGACCTCGGGGTCGTCCAGGAGGTCGTGGTTCTGGGCGTGCTCGCGCTTGTATCGGGCTCAAGTTCCTCCAGCGTGTCGGCGCCGAGTTCCTGGGTGACGTGTTCCCGGAATTTGGCAACGGTGGCCTGTATCATCCGCTGGCATTCTTCTGCTGCCTCTTGCTCCATGCGCGTCCTCTCGTCGCGCAAACCCTGTAGACTCACGTTAGTTACCTCCGTCATTGTGTGATACCCCGACCTGGCAGGGCGATCTCCAGCCCGCCCCCTGTGCTTGCTACACTTCTGCGGCAGAAGTCCCGCAGATCGTTCGGGCAATGAGGTCGTCGGGATAGCCGTCTTTCGCCAGCAGGTCAATGATCCCGCTCTTGCTCAGGGGGGTCAGCCTACCGTGCCTGTCCTTCGCCAGGTAGCGATAGCCCTTGGAAATCGTCGGCTGGGTCACGACGTACCGCTTGCCATCTGCGCCGGTGGTGATGTGCAGGATGTAGTCGAACCAGCGGGGCATCTGCACCTTGAGCGCACCCTGAACCCCAAAGTCCATCTCTTGTAGGTGATGACGCCGTTCTCGCACGGTGACTTTGCCAATCCCTGGATGATGGCCCGCACGTTCTGGAGCGCCTGGTGGTCGGTGGGGACCACGAGGCGGGGGACTCCACCAGGTCGCGCCGTGCCTGCGCCGTTCTCCAGGTCGATGAACAATGGGTCGGGGAACGTGGCGGCCAGGCGACTCTTGCCTGACCCTGGTTCTCCCAGGATGCAGACACGGGCACGGTCAGGCGTACCCGCGCCTGCGGGGACGAAGTAGGTATTGGTCATATATCGTCAATGTCCACGACGAACTCGGCCCAGTGGCTCCAGGAGCGGTAGTAGAGGTAGGTTTTCGGGTTCCCCCACTTCTGCGGCAGAAGTCGGCGGTACATCAGCACCTGGAGGCAGTGGAATTGGTACGGCAGCCGTCCCTTCTTGATAAAGTTGTCGGGGTTCGTGGCCTTGTGCTCGATCACGGCTCCGTAGGGGAACTGCTGGCACTCCTCGACGAAGAAGTCCAGGTGCCCCAGCCAGTGCTCGTTGCCGACCCTGAGAACGGGGCCTCCCTTCTCCCAATGCAGGAGATTCCCGTACGTCCGCTGAAGCGCGATGCTCGTCTCGCGTTCCCACACGTTCCCTACCTCCATGATCTCCTGCACGTAATCGTCGTAGGGGTGAGTAACCTCGGCGTGCAGGGGATGCTCGGGGTGGTGGCGCACGGCCTCAAAGACGCACCAGCGCGGGCAGTGGCCCAGTTGAGAGACCGGAAGGCGCGGGCCGTGCTCCTGCAGTTCTAGTCCTCTGGCGCGGTCCATCGTCGCCTGGCGATGGCGGATGTGCTGTGTTACGGCGTCTCTGACGTTCACGATTCCTCCTGGATGGTTGCGGTGTAGCCTCCTGCAACGATGCGGGATTATAAACGGGCGTTGCGTCGTTGTGTGAGACAAAGCGGCGGGCGGGGCTTTGGTTTGCCCCGCCCGCCGTATTCGTGCGTGGGGAATATCTGTATGGACTTTACGCCTGGCAACCAGGTCGAATGCTGTTGGCGGTCAGCCAGTCAGTGCGCTCACGGCTGCGCCGCTCCGCTCGTGCGAGGGATGGACAGAGGAACTTCTGCCACAGAAAAGCAAAAGCCCAGAGTGAGCACTGTTCATGCTCGACTCTGGGCTTAACGTGCTGGGCGCGACCAGAAGGAGCACGCCCCCTCTGGACTCCCCCCAGCATTCAGCACCCAGAGATCAGGATTCGGAGGACAGGAGAGCCAGGGAGACTACCACCCGAAACCCCACATCGAAGTCAAACTCGTCCGGGATGTCCAAGTCGCGGTTCGCGCAGCGGGCGTACCTCTGACCGAAGAGCCAGGAGCCCCCACGCACGACACGCCAGATGTCAGCGCTTCCCTTCAGGTCCTCTCGCCCATCCCCAGGGCTGTACGGATATCTGAAGTACGGATATCTGAAGTCCGGCTTTAGCCCGCCCTTTCCCCACAGGTTCCGCGTCCACTCCCACACGTTCCCGGCCATATCGGCACAGCCGTAAGGGCTATCCCCCTGCGGCGAGTAGCGGCCTACTGGCGTCGTTCCCCCTACGTTATCCCCGAAATTGCACCGTCTCTTGTCGGGAGGTTCATCCCCCCAGGGGTAGATGCGCCCATCTGTCCCCCGCGCCCCCTTCTCCCACTCGGCTTCGCTGGGCAGGCGGTAGGGCTTGCCGGTCACCTGAGACAGCCAGTTGCAGTAGGCTACAGCGCTATGCCAGGAGACCCAGACCACAGGATGATCTTCTTCACCCTCTGGGGGTTTCCCGCTTTCCCAATGCTCGGGCATGTCGTGGCCAGTGGCGTGCACAAAGGCCGCGTACTGGGTATTGGTCACCGGTGTCCGGGCAATGCAGTAATCGGGCAGGTATAGGGTGTGCTGGGGTTGCTCGTCGCCAACAGCGTCTTTGTCCCTCGCAGGATCGCTGCCCATCAGGAACTCACCGGCGGGGATGAGAATCATCTCCGGCTCCCAGGGGTGTGCACCCAGGCCGAGATGTTCAGCACGCGCTCGTAATGCACGGACCATGCGCTCGTACCCCTTCTCCTGGAAAAGGTCAACCCACTGCCAGCGCCTAAGACCCTCGGGAACCTCACACTCTTCCAGGCGGAGAGGGATTAAGAAGATAGCACCCTCTGGCTGTTCATCAGCCACATCCAGAGCATCCTTGATCTCTTTCTGGATGTAGCCGGCCTTCGTGATTGCCCTACTCGACAGGCAGATGATAACCGCATCTGAAGACCGCACGGCCTTTGGTATCTCTGATTGCCAGTCCTGCCCCGGTAGCAGGTCTTCCTCATCCAGCCAGGGAGCAATACCATCGGAGCGCAGGCGACGGTAGAGGTCGCGTACTGCGGGCTTGTCACCGGAGGCGTGGCAAAGGAAAACCCTCAACCGGCGTGGCAGTTCCGTAGAGGTGGCAGGTGGGGGAGATGCGGTATAGGCCGACGCAGGCAGGGAACGCAGTTGGTCGGGGGAGAGTGTGAGGTGAAGTTGCCCAATCTGGATGGCATAGTCACCCGCCGACAGCCTGTTGACAGTGGCGACGTTGTGGTCGCCGACCACGTTGCCGTCGCCGGTGATGGCAGCCAGCCGGGCGGCGAGCGTAGGGTCCTCCGCCAGGAGCCGCTTCAAGCGCTCAAGCAGTTCGGTTGTGCCTTCCTGAGTCAAGTTCTATTCCTTCCTGAACGACCCCGGCTCCGCTCAGTTCTCACTCATCCACAGCACCGCCCGCCTGTCTCCGATGCGCTCACTGGCGCTCAGTACCTCCTGACGGGCTAATTACTGCCCTCGGCAGAAGTCAACAAAAGAAACACCAAGCCCAGCACGAGCCACTATATCATTTAGTGTAGAAACAACCCGCGCCTGACCCTCGCGCACTGCTTCACTCGGTCCGAACATGCGCTCATCTTTGATATAGCTTAGCAATCGTGCCTCAAGAGTGTGGAACATGCTCCTAATCTCGAGTGGGTGTTCTGCTAAGAGTTCACGGACTCGGGTCAAGCCTAACTCATAATCAATGCTGCCTTCGGAACGCGAAGACTGAGAAGGGAGCTGTGGTATGTCAACTGTTGGAGGTAAAACTGGGCGGACTTCAACTGTCATAATCCTGAACTGGCTAATGAACGGATCACGTTGCACATACAGACGCATGAGTTCGAGAGCTACATTATCTGGCATTTCCAATGTCATCAAGACAGTGCCCGGGATAATGTAGATTAATCTAATCTCTTCTTTGGAAGTCTTTGTATGGTCTGCTATGGATTCAATCAGCTCAAGCTGCTCTGGTTCCCCAAATTCTTCTAGCTGCCTGTCTATCTGCAGTCGGGTCAGAGCCCTTTTTCCCGTTGTTCGAGTTTTTGCCTGATTTGCTGCAGACATTGGCTCGGCAGACCCTCCCATTGGCATGACATGGTCCTGGCCGGCCATCCGCCATAGATAATCCAGTGTTTGCAGGGCCTGCGAGGAGGAGGTGGTCAAATCCACAGGACTGGTCCAGCACTGGCGCAAGGCTTCTATAAATCGCAGGGCAATAAACTCGGCGGGCAATGCTATACCTCGTTCTGCTGCTTTCTGCAATTCCCGCGCTATGGCCATGATGATCTCTTTCTGGGCATAAGCGCGGGCCAGGCCTCGCTCACGGATCGCTTCTGCCATACCTGCGGCTGCTTCTGTCCGTGCCTTGCTCTTCCAGGCGGCCTGCCAACTGGTGACCCGTTCCTCTTTCACCTCTTCCAACGTCGGTTCGAGCGCCCCCATGCGCACTTCCAGGACCTGCGCACCAAAGCCGCGGGCACCCGCGTCCACTTCCCGGTGCAGGCGCTGGCTGATCTCACGGTGAGGGTCTCGTTCGGGTTCGTAAGGCTCCAGCAATTCGTCGAGTCTGTAGCCTGCGACGAGCGCCCGCATCACACCACCCACGCCACTGGCACGTTCGGGCCAGCGGGCGATGCTTTCCTTGCCATTGTCCAGGTTGACCGACCGCAGATGACATTGCCCTGCTCGAATCAGTGCCTCTTCATAGACTGGATAAACAACACTGGGCGTAGGAGGAACCAAACTAGCTGGCGGACGTGCCAGTTGAAAGCGGATCTGAACTTCGGTTTTCACCGGGATACCATCCTTCGTCAGTGCGTTCGCGCCCTGCGTGCGTTCCTGTGGACGCAGGTCCAGCGCCTCGTGAATGCGCTCGAAGCGCTGCAGAAAGATCCGCCCCGGGCCGGCGACGCGGGTGAAGCGCCCGAATCGCTCGATGAAAACCGCGCTGTCGTTAAAAACGATCACGTTGCCCGGCCCGCCAAAGCGAACCAGCAGCGTGTTCTGGTACTTCTCGTCAACTTCCCCTTGCTGCACGATTGCGAAGGGGTAGGGATAAATATCGGGGAATAGCGGGTCGAGGGCCGAGATCGGAGCACGACCAAACAGCAGCAGCCACGTATACCCAAACGCGGTGCGCCAGTCCGGTATCTCGTAAACGTCTCGTACAAAGGCGGTGGATATGCCTAGTACAGCTGCCAACCCCAATAGTCCTGGCAACATACCGCCGATGACGCGCCACCAACTGATGCTTGCCCCACCTGCACGGAAATACTCCAACGCCAGACTGAGCAGGAACACGACCTCCAACGCAGCCACAAACAGCCAGAAGCGCACTTGCGTACGCAGAATGTGGCGCCTCATCAGCGCGCGCTGGTCGGCCCGTTCTCGCACCGACTCGGCCGCCCAGTATTCGATGCCGTAGGGAGGACGATCGGACCTTTCGCTCACTTCGACCCCTTCGCTGGCTGCGCAGTCTGCTCACTCTCGCCAGCGGAAAATCGCTTCATCAAGAGGCGCAGCCGCGCCGGCAACTCCTGCACAGTCTCCGGCAGCAACTCTTGCACGGGCGAGGCGGTGGCCACTTCCTCCAGGACGTCAATGAAGCGCAGGGCAATCACCTGGGCCGGCACAGGGGTTCCTGTCTCTGCCAGTTGCTGGAAGGCCTCGGTGATGGCTACGATCATCTGGCGTTGCGCATCGGCGCGCGCTTCCTCGATCAGGCGAATGGCCTCGGCATCTCCCTGTGCCTCTTTCTCCAGCCGTCCCCGCTCCCAGATCGCCCTCCAGTTCTCCGCGCGCTGCCTGAGCACCTCTTCGTCCTCAACTTCGAGGTTACCCAGGCTAACGGCTATGACCTCGACCCCGTGGGACTCCATCATCTGGGCCAACTCTTTCTTGACGCTTGCGCGCAGCGTCTCGCGCGGGGGTTTTGTGCCCCTGTCGTCGCTTTCTAGCAGCCGGTCCAGCAGCGTCCGGCTGATGGCATCCCGCAACAAATCGGCGGCCCGGTCCACAACGATCTGCTCCCACCTGAGCTTTTCCTGTTCCTCTTCCTGTTTGGGACCGATCCCCTCCGCGTGCACAGCGGCGAACACGGCCTGGGAGTCGAATGGGTATAATCCATCATCCTCTGCTCCCTGGCGGTCAACCTGAAAGACCACTGTCATCACAACCTTGACCGGGATACCGTCGCGGGTGAGCGCGTGGATAGTCTTGGTACGAGCCTGAAGCCGCAGGTCAACCAGCGCCTGGGGCCGCTCTCTGTGACCGGTAAAGACTAGCCCAAATCCGCCCACCCGCGTGTCGCGCGTCCCGACCGTAAACGGAATTGCATAGTGGCTGGAGGCCAGCACAAGCCCAGGGCCTCCCTCACCCAACAGCGTACCGTGCATTGGGATGCGGGTGTCTACCAACTTCCGCAGTTCCCCGTGCTCCTCGCGGTAGAAGGGATAGTTTAAGCCCCACGTGTACGCGCGCAGCGTGCGCCCGGCCTGCCTGCGTTGTTCGCGCTCCGTAGGCACTACCGGAAGCAACAAAATGCCGCTGAGCCTGAGACCAAAGTGGAACAGCAGCCAGGCAGGCACGAATAATAGGAGCACCCCAAGGAGACCCCATCCCACTGTGTGCAACGACCAGAACGGCATACCTTCATTCCCAACCAAATACACAGCGGTCATTCCTACCATCAGTGCCCAATCGAGCGCGAACAGGTATCCCGCTGCTGTACGCAGACCGCGCTGTCCACTTGTTATCCCATATGCTAGAATACAGAAAGGGATCCCCAGGAGAATACCTCCCCATTGGATGAGATCATGGAGCAGCAGTTCGTTCATTTCAGTGCCTCCAACAGTCCGACCTTTGAAACGACAATCCAAATTTGAACGACTGAATCACTTGTCCATTATACTCTCGATTGCATGATGTTTGCCCGCCACACTTTGAGCGGAGTAGGGACAGAGCGCCTTGCCCTGCTTGCATAGGGCGGGTTTCAACCATCCCTCATTACCCCGGTGCACTGGATATCTACTACTTGACGTCCTGGAAGTCATCACGACCGGACTTGCACCGGTTAGCAGAAGACAGCTTTCAGGACATATTGTGCAGGTTATGCCATTTTAACCACAGAGAATACCCCCTGTACACCGAACTACAACTCCTCGCTACCCCACCCGTCGGTCTCGCTTATCGTGATGTCAAGAAAAACGGTGTCATTTTCCGGCAAATCCAGTTCCGCAGCGTAGATTCTGACGGGTATCTCCCAGATAGCAGGGGCATGAATGTCTGCGAGCCACAACCAGAATGGCTCAAAATCATCCTCGGGGCGGTGCTGGATCAACTTCTCTATCACGTAAGTGATGTGGTATGTGCCATCTTTCTCTTCATAGAACGGGCCAGAGATGTCAGACGGTAATTCCACTTGAGGTAAGACCGGGCTGGAAAGAGGGGGTATTACTACCTTTGATATGACGTCTAGAGCGCTGATGTATGGCTTGGGTTCCTCTGGAGCGAACAAAAAAGGGTTAAACTCATCTTCAATGAGTGGCCCGCTGTAGCACTGATGCTCAACTGGCTTCCTGTAGTCTGCTGGCATCACGAACTCAACAGTCACATTGTTGGCTGGGCAGCGCCCCTTGTTCTCGACAACCGGGACAATGGGATAAGCCCTATCCAGGGTGCTTTCATATGCCCTAACCAGGAAACTGCGGTATTCCACGAGGTACTCTTCTACCTGCGCGCTGTAGTTCGGGTTGAGTTGGCCAAGTGCTGCTGAAGCAATTGCAGCGACCATGTCACCCGGCGACCAGTCACGGCGTTGTTTGGCTAGTAGTTCCTTGCGCTTGTCCCCAACCAAGCCATCAAAATCGGGTCTAGAGCGAGAAGGGCTCAACCGAATTCCAAGTCTCTTTACAGAATGCTTGGCTTCATCCTGGAGCCCAACAACTATACGCGGTTGTCTATCCTCAAACTCACCGATCCTCAGTTTGAGCTCACCTATTATGCATTCGTATTCTTTCTTTCTGCTTTGGTGCTCCTTGACCAAGTCAGCAAACACGAAATAGCTGCCAACCACCAAGCCTGCTGCAAGGATGATGAGGTAGAACACCCATTTGACGAATATGCCAGGGAAAAGAATCTCCGACACAGCCGTGAGGATAAAACCAAGGCCCCCAGTCACCTGAACTAGCGTCTGGCGAACAAGCCGCGAAATGTATTCCTTCAGAAGATCTCGGGTTCTCATGAGCCCTGCCTTACGCTAGCAGAAAGCGGCATAACGGCGCAGTGGATAAGCCGCGAGCAAGGCAGCCCCCCAACAAAACACCCGCCTCAACCTTGACGCTGGGCGCGCCTGTACACAGTTTGCGGCACCAGGGCGGCCCACCGTCCTGGTCACTGCCTCGGGCTGGGCAAAGCCGCGAGGCTGTTCTCATTGTATCGTGCCTACAGTATAGTGCAAGTTTGCACAGAAGTCAACAATTTGCTGCGCTGTCAGCAGGGCTTTCCCAAAGTCCATCGGCGGGGAGCGCTTCTCTCTGTGGCAAAGTCCACCCCAGTACATCTCCCTGGTCCAATGATATCACGGTGCGGAAGGCCGTGGTTAGGTTCTGCGGCAGAAGTCGGCGAGGCCTGCCAGTTCTGGCACCGAGCCACCTGGTGAATTGGGTATTGACTTTCGCGCAAAATTGCAGTACACTATCAAGAAGTTAATGATTGAGAAGGCAAAACCATGAATTGCAAATCGTTCCTGCTTCTCTTACTAGCCGCATTTCTCGTGACAGTGCTGACTTCCGGTTGTGGCCCGAAGATGCCGCAAGTGATTACCCTGGCCGGCAGTGATAGAGGCTACAGGGAAGGCTCAGGTGCCGAGGCACAGTTCGACGGCCCCATAGATGTGGCTGTGGATGCTGAGGGTAACATTTACGTGGCCGACGGCGCCAACCATCGTATTCGCTTGATCTCCCCCCCAGGAGAAGTGAGCACGCTGGCCGGCAGCGATATGGGCCAGGCCGACGGCCCGCTGGACGAGGCACTCTTCGGCGTGCCACACGGCATCGACGTCGATACCGCGGGGAATGTGTACGTGGCCGACGAAGTTCATTTCGTTGATAGAGAAAGCCCCTTGCGTGTGCGCCTCATCAGCCCCGATGGGATCGTGTCAACCCTGGCAGGCAGCCTGGAACATGGCTACTCGGATGGTCCAGGGCTTGATGCCCGCTTTAAGATACCGGCGAATATCGCCGTTGATGACGCGGGGAACGTTTACATCGCCGATGCCAGCAACCACCGCATCCGTATGCTCAGTGTGGGTGGAACCGTCAGCACTATCGCCGGCAGGATGGATGCGGGGTATGCGGCGGGTTATGCTGATGGGCCAGCCTCCGAGGCGCGGTTCCAGCATCCGTACGGCGTCGCCGTGGACGAAACGGGTAACGTCTACGTGGCAGACACCGACAACCACTGCATCCGGGTGATCGCGCCGGACGGCCAGGTGACCACGCTGGCTGGTGTGAAGGAGCCAGGCTACGTGGACGGTCAGGGCTCTGAGGCCCGCTTCAACTTCCCCCGGGATATCACCATAGACGCTGAAGATAATCTATATGTGGCAGATATGGCCAACCACCGCATCCGTAAGATCACGCCTGACGGAGTGGTGACCACGCTGGCCGGGAGCGGCGAGCCAGGCAACGCGGACGGTCCTGCTGGCGAGGCGCAGTTCCGGCTTCCGGAAGGAATAGCCGTGGACTTTGAAGGCAACCTCATCGTGGCCGACACCGGCAACCACCGCATCCGCAAAATCGTTCAACCCTAGTCGGTCAATCGAGCACCAGACGGGCAGTCAGCACCGTTGGCCGGTTGTGGACATTTCTTCCTGATGATCTTTTACACCGATGCGACGCTCGTCGCGCCGGCACTGGCCGCCAACGCGCCCCTGGTGGGCAAGGTGTGGGACGCGATCAACGACCCGCTGTTCGGTTGGCTCTCCGACCGCACGACCTCACGCTTCGGCAAGCGGCGCGTGTACATGATCTTTGGCGCGCTGCCGCTGGCGCTCTCGATCGTGCTGTTGTGGCGCGTGCCGCGCGAACTCCCTGACGTGTGGGCCTGTGTGTGGATCGCGTTCACGTTTATGCTCTTCGACACGCTGTGGACCATGACGAACGTGCCCTACTACGCGCTGACCGCCGAGTTGACCGACGACTACGACGAGCGCGCCAGCCTGACCGCCTTCCGCATGGTGCTGGGCGTGGTGGGAAGCAATGAACGATTTTGATTGGGGTGCGTGATGAAATCTGGATCCTGGGTCGCCGTTATTCTGGCAGCCGTTTTGACGTTGACTGCCATGCTTCTGGCAGCGCTGGGTCGCGCTTCAGTTCCGGCGACGGCCGCTGGGATTCTCATAACCGCGACGCCAACCTTCTGCCCGGTAACGACCCCGGAGCCGTTCTGGGTGGACCCCGTCACCTCGCCCACCGACCAATTCACGCAGGTTGTCACGGTCCATCTGGGGAACGGCGAAGCGGTGACGGTCACGGCCCAGTCCGGTCGCTTTGGCGTCGCCGGTGACTTTGACGCATACTTTCACCCCGCGCCGGTGACGGTGGCACTGCTCACCGACACAGTTCATCACCTGGAAGTGTTTGGCAAGGTCAAAGTCGTCGAGCACGATGGATGCGTCTATGGCGGCTACACGCTCCGCACGGACAAGGACAGATTCGGCACACCGCTCACGATCTGGCAGCGGACATACCTTACCCGCACTTTCTATTTCCCCTTCGCGCTCCGAAACGCGGCGGAAAGTAGACGGGTAGATGAGAAAGATGGGGAGACCGCGGAACGGGACGAGGCTCTGCACTTGACATCGTTCGACTCTCGGATAAAATATACTAAAGATATATAAAAGTAACGGTTTTCTTATCCACGAGCCGAAATGATCTTTCAATCTTCCACCCAAGTTGCGCTGGACCTGTTCCGGCAGCATGGGGGCACACTGCACACCAAAGAAGCGCTGCGGCTAGGCATCCACCCGCGCACGCTCTATGCGCTGCGAGATTCCGGCGCGCTCCAGCGACTCAGCCGGGGTCTCTACCGCCTGGCCGATCTGCCTCCCCTATCTAATCCCGATCTGGTCATCGTCGCCCGCAGACTCCCGCAGGCTGTGATCTGCCTGGTCTCGGCCCTGGCCTTCCACGACCTGACCACCCAGGTTCCCCACGCCGTTGATGTGGCCCTGCGCAGTAGATCCAGCCGGCCCACCCTGGACTATCCACCGCTGCATACGTTCTGGTTCTCTGGCATGGCCTGGAGCGAGGGCGTGGAGATCCATCAGATAGACGGAACCCCCGTGCGCATTTATAGCCCGGCGAAAAGCGTGGCTGATTGCTTCAAATACCGCCACAAGATTGGCCTGGACATTGCGCTGGAGGCGCTCCGGCTCTACCGCAAGCGCCGTGACTTTCAGGTGGGCGCTCTGCTGGAGTATGCCCGCATCTGCCGGGTCGAGAGCGTCATGCGCCCCTACCTGGAGACGTTGCTGTGACCCGCAACGTGGCGGCTTCAGTCCATCAACGCCTGCTGAACCGGGCACACGCCGAAGACCGCCCATTTAACGAACTGCGCAGAACGCATCACAGAGGCAGCCGAATACCAGGGAGTACGCGTACATCTGCCGGTCACGCTGGGAACAGCACGAATCCGCCTCCAGATTGATGAAGGACTTTTACGACATCTGGTTCCTGGCTACCCATTTCGCGTTCGACGGCCCGATCCTGGCGCAGGCGATCCGTGAGACTTTCCGCCACCGGCAGACCACCCTCCCGTCGGCACCAGTCGCATTCAGTGAGGTATTTGCCAATGATCGCGACAAGCAAGCCCAATGGCAGGCCTTTGTTCGCCGTCATCCATTTGACCACGTGCCGCCCACACTGGACGAGGCCATCCATGGAATCGAGGCACTGTTGAGACCCGTCATATTGGCCCTGGTTGAAGATCAATCGTTCAACTGGCATTGGCTACCCGGTGGGCCATGGCGAGAGGCCGGCTCCCAGGGCAAGAAGTGAGGTAGGATATGGAACCGATGACTGCCTTGTTCATCTTCAGCCTTTACAAGGCGACGGAGAGGATCTGGGAAAAGGCGTTCGACGCGGCCTGGTGGCCGGTGGACGAGACACTGAAGGCACGTTTCACCCGCTGGGCAGGGAAGGGCAAGGAGGCCGAGCGCAAGGCCGCCTTCGAGAAAGCCGCCGCAGTCGCCCGCGCCAACACGCTGCGCACCGCCGCCGACCCGCAGCAGGCAAAGCGCATCCTGGACGCGCTGGACGGCGAGCGGGACAAGAAGGGCGCTCAGGCGCTGGCGGAAGAGGCCGCCAAACTGATGCTCTTCTCCGCCGCGCCCGACGTGCCCCGGCTGGCCGAAATCTGCCACCACACGCTCAGTTTTGACGCGCTATATGCGGGCGAAACGCCGCCCTCAGCGGAGGCTGTCGCTGCCGTGCTGAGCGACTTTCTGACGGACCTGCGCGAGGCGCTGCTCGACCAGGAACCCTGCCACGACCTGATCGAGAAGGACATGCGGCGGGCCCTAAACGAAATCCTGGCCGAGTTGCGCCCCGTGCCCTACGACGACGAGGCCACCTACCGCGCCCAGATGGCCGAAATGTACCGCCAGTTGGAGTTCGTGGGCATCCCCGAGTTAAAAGAGCGCCGGCCCATCACCGTGGAGGACATCTTCATCCACCTGCACGCCGAACGAGAGATTGAGATCCCTGATGCTTATGACGAAGTCGCCCGAAAGCTGGCTAGTGGTCTTACCAATGTCGCAGATCTT
>Ga0315296_10002100_pt1 | contig 17149 bp, 18 predicted proteins | sample YL17G14_18_MG_FD_203921 | JGI IMG/M metagenome (GOLD analysis project Ga0315296, IMG submission 203921) | Sediment microbial communities from Yellowstone Lake, YNP, Wyoming, USA - YL17G14_18 | ecosystem: Environmental > Aquatic > Freshwater > Lake > Sediment | place: USA: Wyoming | collected... | reverse complement strand
ATAGTCTTCATATTCATAGTCAACGCGCTCACAGGATTCCTGTCCAACTCCCTCACAGCAGAGAGAATACTTGATTCTGCCTTGTTCTCGTTAGCACTCGCGGTTGGCATCATACCTGAATCATTGCCCATAATAATCACAATCGGCCTGTCAAGGGGAGCGAGACTGATGGGCAAGAAAGGAGTAATAGTCAAAAAACTGAGCTCCATCGAAGACTTGGGTAACATGGACATCTTCTGTTCAGACAAGACAGGAACTCTCACTGAAAACAAAATCACTCTGATCGACCACGTTGACTTGGAAGGGAATAGAAATGATGAGTTGCTTCAGCTCGCGTCTTCTTGCACCTCAATAGTTCAAGCTACGAAGGCTATGACTGGAAACCCTTTGGACCTTGCGTTGATGGAGTATGCAGAAGAGAAAGGCATGAAGAACCCGGCCGGCGAGCGTGTGGAACTCATTCCGTTTGACTATTCCCGAAGAAGAATGAGCGTTGTTGTCAAGAGAAATGACAAGCACCTTCTCATCTGCAAGGGAGCACCAGAAAGCGTCATTCAAGCGTCATCAAAAATGAAAGTGAACGGAAGAATCGTGCAGCTTGACCCTGTCAAGGCCGAGGAAATCGCGGAAAATCTCTTTCGGAAGGGGTTTAGAGTCATCAGTGTCGCAGTGAAGGATGTTGAAAAGAAACCGGACTACAGCAAAGATGAAGAGAAGAACCTGACTCTTCTTGGATTTCTATGCTTCAAGGATCCTTTGAAACCCACGGCCAAGGAGTCCCTTGATCAGTTTAGAAAACTCGGCGTTGAAGTGAAGATACTGACGGGCGACAATCCAACTGTCGCAAAAACCATTGTTGAAGAAGTAGGTATCGAAGCAAGAGAGGTGCTGGTCGGTGAAAATGTCGATGCAATGGACGACGTCCAGCTTGAGAGGGCTGCTGAAAAGGCGAATGTTTTTGCAAGGTTGACTCCTGAGCATAAGGCGAGAATAGTGTCTCTGCTCAGCAAGCATGGACATATTACAGGTTTTCTGGGCGACGGCGTCAACGATGCTCCCGCGCTCAGATGCGCTGAATAGGGATTTCCGTAGACAGTGGCGTCGACATAGCCAAGGAAGCGGCGGACATAATACTCACTCAACCAAGCCTAGACATCATATCTGCTGGAATCATTGAAGGCAGAACCACATTCAGCAACACGACGAAGTACATTCTGAACACGATATCCGCAAACGTGGGAAACATGGCTACACTGGCGATAATCTCAGTGATGCTGAATTTTCTACCTATGCTTCCCATACAGATACTTCTGACCAACCTAATCAGCGACGGTCCCTTACTGTCTATCTCCACGGACAAGGTCGATGAGGGGGAGTTGACAAGGCCTAGGAACTGGAACATAAAACTGATAGGCCGTTTTGCCAAGTTCTTCGGCGGAATCAGCTCCGTGTTCGACTTCGTAACCATCAGTCTTACGTTGATTCTGGTCGGATCCAACATCGCCCTATTCAGAACTTGTTGGTTTATCGAATCAACGCTCTCCGATATCATAGTGACTTTCGCCATAAGAACAAGAATGAGGTTCTACAAGAGTATGCCCAGCAAAATCCTTTTGTTATCATCGGTAGTGTTCGGCCTTCTCACAGTTCTCTTACCGTACTCCCCGCTGAGCGAGGTCTTTGAGTTTTACCCACCGACTCCATTTCTCCTTTCACTCATCTTCGGGGTACTTCTGCTCTACTTCATAGTGGTAGAGACAGTGAAACGCTTCTTCCATGAAAAGGGCGCGCGCAAGAGAGTGGGAGCAAATCCCAGCGACTTGCTATCTAACAAAAAGGGAGATTTCGGTATAAATTACAGTCTGGGAACGGTAACTCCCGGGCTACCACCTTCCAAGCTCCAATTCAGTCGGTATGCAGACCTTGTTGACATGATTGGTTGGTTAGACAGATGTCTTGCTGTGAGCATGGCAGGAGGATCATCGCGCAGTGATAGCTGGCTTTCGAAACAATGAAATAGAAGCCTTGCGACCTCACGTGGGCTTTGAACGGAGCCCTATTGCAGGAATCAGCAAATCGTTTAGGTTTTGACAAGACACACTGATAGTAGTGGCTGTTATGGAAGAGCTCAGCATCACCAGTCCTGCATTTGAAAATAACAAGCCCATTCCTAGGAAATACACCTGCGACGGCGACGATGTGAATCCCCCTCTGGACATTAAGGGGACACCAGAAGGAACGAAAAGTCTTGTTCTCATGGTTGACGATCCAGATGCGCCGATGGTAACTTGGGATCATTGGATTGTCTGGAACATCCCTCCCACAAGCAGGATAGAAGAGAACACCGTTCCTGGAGTCGAAGGGTTGAACAGCTTTGGAAAACATCACTACGGAGGGCCTTGTCCGCCATCGGGGACTCATAGATACTTCTTCAAGCTTTATGCCTTAGACATCGAGCTTGGTCTTACATCAGATTCGAGGAAGAAAGATGTTGAGAAAGCGATGAGAGACCACGTGCTTGCCAAAGGTGAGCTCATGGGATTCTACAGCCGCAGGTGAAACAGCCGCACGGCGCGCGAAGACAAAGCAATAATCATATTGAAGCCCTGATCTGTAGTATGCACAGATGACTCAGCCATTCCAGTAAGGACGAATCCTGTGTGGTCCAGAGGCGAGCTGATCCAGAGAAGATCAGATCAGTAAAGGGTCCAAGATGGGTATCAAACCTGTATCATCGAGCAAAGCAGTCCTGCTCGCAGTCATGATGCTGACTCTGACAAGTCTGCCCATAGGGTTTCCAATGTTTTCAACTCAGCCACCTGTCGACACAACCACGTATGTCGCAGGGACGGTGGGTCAGCCAAGAAGGCTTGACCCTGCACGCGCCTATGACACTGCAAGCGGCGAGTTGATACTGAACGTTTATCAACCTCTGATCTTCTTCGGCGACAAGCCTCTTTTACCTTCAACAACAACAGAAATCACAGATCGTTACGTGGCTGACCTAGCCAACTTCACATCTATGATAGCAACCAAAATTCCTTCAGTCACTGACGGACACATTAGCGCCGACGGGAAGAACTGGACATTCACCATCAGATCCAACGTCACATTCCACGACTGGACGGCTGCCAACGGAAGCTTGATCAAAGGTCAGATTTTGACAACGGATGATATTGTGTACACTTTCAAGAGAATGATAGTACTGGACATGACTGGTGGCCCTTCATGGATGATCGCATTACCAGCTATCGGGCACAGGTTCCTTGACGACTTAGACAACAACCCGGCTACGAATACCATTGAACCTGTCGGAGTGCTTGGAGCAGGCGAAAGACTTGCAGCTTCGCTGATAGACAGTTTCATGACCTCAAACACCACTACTGTCACCTTCCATTGGGCTTCAGCTTGGCCAGAAACATTGTTAAAACAGATTCTTTCTCAAAGCTGGAGCTGTATAGTTAACAAGGCCTTTTGCATCGAACATGGATGCTGGAATGGGACATTTTACGATGGTTGGAGCACCAACTATCGCAGAATGCCGAGCGACGAGTACACGCCGCTGGACAGATACTATGCGGCCAAGTCAAAGTACCCAAGCAGCGTGGGCCCGAACGCCAACTCCACTGGAGACGTCCCAGCCATGTGTGGAACTGGACCTTACAGGTTCACTTACTGGGATAAGACAAACAAAGTGTGGAGAATCGACAAGTTCGCCGACTACTGGGGCGGGTGGAATGGGAACCATGTTACTACGGTGATTGAGAAAGGAATCGACGCATGGCCCGTTAGAAGAGACCAGTTCCTTTCAGGCGAGCTTGACGATTGTTCGGTTCCAAGATCCAACATGCAAGACCTGCTGGAACCCTTCGACCCAGCGAATCACACACCCCTCCCAGGCATCACACTGTACTATAATGTACCTAGTCTTTCAAACGACGCAATGGTCTTCCTGCAAAACGTCGACATAGCGAGTCCGTACGTGCCGAAGAATGGCACAGCCCTTGCGCCATACCTTTTTGCTGACGTGCACATGCGAAGAGCATTCGCCCACGCGTTAAACTTCACGCAGTACCTTGAAGATGCTTGGTCCAACGAAGCGATTCAGCCCGCATCGTGGTGGCTCAAAGGCTTGAAGCCCGATTACGAGAACAAGACATTGACTCCTCACGACATAAACACCACGATAGTTCAAGATGAATTGATGGCGGCTGGCGTTCGGGCTGAAGGCTTTGAAACAACACTTGTCTACGTCTTGGATCACAACATGAAAACTGTCTGTGAAATGCTGGCATCCACGTTTGCAGGTCTGGGCTCGAAGTACAAATGTAACATCGTCGGGCTAGACTGGCCAACCTACTTGGATTATCAAGAGAACTTCTACATGCCCATCTTCTTCGTAGGCTGGAAGGCGTCGCTTGGCGACCCCGAAGATCCTGCAAGAGCATACATGCACTCCAACGGAGACTTCGGCCCTTTGGGAAAATACAACGACACACACGCAGACTATCTGGTCGACTTAGGAATAAGCCAACCTGACGGCCCCGATAGAAATGTAACTTACCAAGAACTTCAGTACATCTATTGGCGAGACGTTCCTAGTCTGCCGCTTGTCCAAGCGGTTGGTCGTCGGTGGCAAAGAGACTGGAATAGAGGCTGGTACTACAACCCGCTCTACCCCGGACTCTACTTCTATGACCTGTATAAGATCCAAGTCAACAAGTTCATGTCCGGCATTACATTGGTACTTTTACCTCAAATCGTGAGGGAAGGTGGCTCAACGACTGTTGTAGCGAGGTTACTGGATGAAGCCGGAAACCCATTAGTGAATCAGTCCATAATCTTCTCGTCAGGAACAACTTCTCTAGGTTCAGCAAACACCAACTCTTCTGGCGACGCTGTCCTTCATTGCACAGCCAATGTTAGTGCCGGAGTCTATGCTATAACGGCATCTTATGCAGGAAACGCAGAAGTCTACTCAACCATCGCAACAACCAGCCTCACTATCAGTCTTTTTGCCACTACTACGTTGGCAATTGATGTTCCAACCGCCATCCAAGGACAAGCCGCAACTCTCAAGGCAACGTTGAAGGACGCTAACGGAAACCCAATACAAGGCCTGACTGTACTGTTCCAAATCTATGATGGCGCTAGCTGGTCAGACGTAAACGCCACAAGCACTGACACAAACGGTATTGCCTCGATAAGTTACACATCCCGAGATCCCGGGTCGTTCCAAATCAGGGCAGTGTTCGCAGGAACTCCAGACTATGCCCCCTCAACCAGCACACCAGCCAATCTGAGCGTCAATGCGGACTACACTCCCTACTTTTTTGGGGGTGCAATAATCGCTGTGATCATATTGGGTGCACTCGGATACTTGGTATTTCGAAAACGGAAAAAACCAGCTACACCAGAATGAACCACTTACTATCTTGTTCGAAGGATCGCGCCACGTTTTGCGAATGAGTGAGAATGAAGCTCCCCGATTTTTCATGGAAGTGCTACAAGTTCGGCAATCCCTGTTATCTCAATGTCCGCATCTGCTTTTGCACCTTTTCTCTTAATGAATGCAGTTTTCATTCCTACGTTCTTAGCTCCCTGAATGTCTGCGACCGGATCATCTCCGACATGCAGGCATTGATTTGCATCTGTCTTCAGTTTGCTTAATGTTGTTATGAAGATTGACGGATGGGGTTTAGCATAGCCATGTTCATAAGACAAGGTAATGACATCAAAGAACCTCGCAAATTCATTCCGTGAATTCTCTGACATGCGCCAGTGAGTATTAGATACTAACCCCAGTTTGTACCCCTTTTTCTGCAACTCTATCAGAGTCCTTTTCGCATTTGGAAACCATCTCGCCTTTCTTGTTGCCAGTCCAAGATCCACAGCTTTCCTAACGATTCCGATAACATCTCTTGATTCATAACCAAAGGACGTCAAGGCACTACCTACTATCTCGTCTAGCAGCGACTCACGCAAAGTTTCTCTCAGTCTTCTCCGATAAAGCTCATCGTTTTTGACATATCGTCTGAGGAATTCCTCATCATCCACGACGACTCCTTCTCTTTTCAATCCTCTCAATATCGGATAGATGATATCTTCCCTTTCTCTGACCGGGTAACGTAAGGTGAAGAAATCATCAAATGTGATTGCGCCTACTTCTGTAATCATCCGCAATTCCATCACACTGTCAGTTCTCTTCTTGCAAACTTGGAATGCATATTGTTTTCTCTTCCACAGGGTTCTTTCAGGCCAAAGGGAAGACAATGACGCGCTCAGTCAGAAGCGTCCAAGAGATCTGAAAACAGAACGAAGAGGAGCGGCTGACGCTCACGTGCAAAACAATAGATTGTCGCCCATGTAGCGGTCTCTCCTGGCTATTGATAGACTCCAATCACGTCGACGTTCGTACTTCCATCTTTGTGAAACGTCCTGATGCCCCTATATCATTATGACAGATTCTGCAAGCTTAAAAGTTCACTTCTTCAAATAATCAACCATGGAAGAAAAATATTGTCTATTGAAAAAGATTGCTGAAAGAGAAATGAAAAGTGCAAGTCCCGCCCATGACATTAACCATGTGATGAGGGTCTACAACCTGTGCCTGAAATTGGCAGAGCATGAACCGAATATTGAGTTGGATATCTTGAAAACCTCAGCCTTACTTCATGACATTGCAAGGATCAGAGAAGACGAAGATCAGCACGCGCGCAGAATGAGTGTCGATCACGCAGTTCTCGGTGCCGAGATGAGTGAAAAAATTCTAAGAGAATTGGCTTATCCAGAAGAGAAGATAGACCGAATCAAACACTGCATCTCTGCCCATAGATTCAGAGGAGAAAATCCGCCAGAAACAATAGAAGCAAAGATTCTGTCTGACGCTGATAAACTGGATGTTTTGGGAGCAACAGGAATTGCAAGGTCATTCACGATTGGAGGAGAAAATGGCCAGAAAATCTATTCAGACACTCCGATAGATGAGTACATCAAGGAGAATCTTGTCGGTGGAAGACCCAACGGAAGAATCATAGACCCAACGAAGCATGCCTCCAACCTTGAGTTTGAAACAAAGTTCAAACAGATTCCAGATAAGCTGCATACTCGAAAAGCGAGAGAAATTGCCAGGAAAAGATTGGAATTTATGAAACAGTTTTTTGAAAGACTGAAAAGAGAGATAGACGGCCAATCATAGATTCAAGTGGTGGTCGTGAAGAACCAGTATTTCGGTGACACTAGAGATCTGTTCAAATACGATTTAGTGTTGGAACTCCTTCTGAAAAATGATTTCTTAAAGCGTTTTACCTTCATTCCGATGCTTACAGAAAATGTGCGGAATTTTCATGGCAGAAGAATAAACTATGACCAAGCGAGAGCAGGAACGCGAAGAAAGGAACTGTGTAGTTTTCTTGCACAATGCGTGATGGAGAGTAGAAGAAACATAATTGGATTGGAAAGGTTTTTCAAATCTTTCAAATGGGCACGAAAGATTGACTTCACAATTTACAGAAAGAATGAATATTTCTCGCATGAGGCAAGAACGAGATATTTCAACGAAATAGATAGGTGTCTCTTGTCTGGTTCTGCAATTCTTGTCGATCCTGACATAGGCCTAGCAGTCAAGAGTATGGGAGGAAGAGAGGATAACTACATCACATACAGTGAAGTTGAGCTTCTCTTTAACAGAATGGACAGAAATTCAGTTTTGGTAATATTCCAATTCATTCCCCGTGTAGAACGAGAAAGTTACTTTTCTCAAATTGGCAGGAAATTGAAAACAATTGTGAATTCGTCAGTTCTTTACATTTCAGATAGTCAAATCGCATTTTTCATTTTGACAAAGAACGATCCGAAAGTGCAAAGGCGAGTTGTGAACACAATTGCCGAGTATGGTAAGGCTTATGGTTTGACAATAGGAAAGGTTTAAACATGTTTGCTGTGCGCATCAAATTGAGGGGTTGCCGGATTTGGAGGACAAGTTTGAGAGATTGTTTAGGCTTTTTGATGAAAAGGCTCCAGTGAAGCATCCAGTTTTTCAAGCTGCAAAGATAGCTGAAGAGACTGGAGAAGCAATAAACTTGGCTTTTAAACTGACAGGGCTCAGAAGGGAAAGCTATGACGCGGGTGAGATCAGAACGAAGTTGAGTGATGAACTCGCAGATATTGTGATAACTACTTTTACATGCGCTAAGGTCTGTGGAGTTGACCTTTGGAAAGCGGTCGAAGGAAAATTAGATGCTGAGATCGAACGATGGGAAAAATTCGAGAAAAGCCACCAATGAATCTTTCCGCTCATATTCTGTTGGGAGAGTCTTCCTTAAGAATGTCGATTAACGCTTTTGGAGGCAAGACACCGTTTATCAATTCCATTACTGGGGGGTCATCCACAGTATGCATGACGTATATTATCTTGTTTTTTGCGTAAGCATATCCGATGTCAACGGACACGCTCTTTCCAATGTAGCCTTCCGGGTTAACAACGTAGACGACTTCTGCGTCGTCGATTTTCCTCAGACACCCCATGATTCCGCGACTGTCAATTTCCTTTGATATCTGATACTCAACGTTCCACTCCTTAAGCCTACGTTCCAGTTCTTCCATCTCCAGTGTGAACCTGAAACTTCCACAAACATACAGTCTTCTCAATACATTCCCCCGAGGACCAGAATCACATTGATGTGTTACGGCTTATAGCCTATGAGGCTCTCGGCAAAAACGAGCTCTGGAGTGGATAAACAAAATGCCAGTTTTCCAGAGCATTTTGAACAAGAGTCTGACACTATCCCGGACTACCATCGGCTTAGGCACGCGCTATATCCTCTCTCCATATAAAACCAAGTGCCTTGACAACCCCTTAACCGAAGGTTCTTTGCTCAACCTCAACAACATCTCAGTCACCTGCCTGAAGAATTTCGTATCCCAACTGCGGGATTCTCGAACTTTTTCTGGAATAGAGAGCAGATCTAACATGCCGCAAACAGCGTAGATGTCGTAGACCGCTATGCCTTCCTTCTCAAAGAACTCTCTAGCCTCTTCCACGCTGACTACAACATATTTTTCTTCGCCATCGTAAATGACATCCGATTCTGATCTAAGCAGAGCTAGAGCAGAATTGGGATCTTCGCTAAACTTTCTAACAGCAGCGGCCCATCTATTCACCAGAAAAACAGAGATTCCTCCTCCCTTCTTGGCTACCCGTATGAGCTCTCTCGCGGCTTCGATCAACCCATCCCAGCAAAGAACAAAATCAAAACTCTCATCGGCAAAACGAAGTCTACGAACATCACACTCGCAGATCTCCACTCTATCTAAGACACCATCTCTGAGCAATTTTTGCCTCGCCACATTCAACATCGCAGGAGAGATATCGCACAGAGTAACTGAGTAACCCATCTTCGCTAAAGGAAGTGTTATCCTCCCTGTTCCCCCAGCAGCATCCAGGATCTCGGCATCTCTGTTTTTGGGGAGATATTCCTTGAGCAACTCCCACTCCACTTGGTGTTCAACGGCGCCCTCAAAAGTCCCATACCATTCGTCATATCTCTTAGCATGTTCATCCATTCTCTTTCTTATACTTACGATCTTTCCAGAGTTGTCTTCCAACATTCTTTTTTCTCCTAGGCCTTCAGCTATTTTTGCCTACCTACGGTCTTATAATTGTTCTTCCAATAGGATCCAAGGGAGCAAGGCCAATGAGTATGAGAATATAAGCTCCCTCAACAGATGCAGATGCAATTTCCAGTCTTTTCCTCAACTCTCCAGCGGTAGAACATGCGCCACCAGCAAGAACTGTGAACCACGTCAGCGTTAGAGCTCATTATCAGAAACCTCTCAAGAATCTAAAACAGAAGAAGAGACGGGTTGAGAGGTTTCCGACGATTAGAAAACTATAGGTTGTCGATCAACATTCGGTTTCTCCAGTAAGGGTTCTGCCGGATAATAAGACTTATTTCAGTCTCTCCAGTCTTGAATAATAGGGCAAGCAGGGCTTGGCTGTGGAAAAGAAGAAGAAAAGGAAAAAGAAACTGTCAGCGGTTCTTGTAGAAGAGCAAACTGAGAGTCAAACATTCCTAGAACTTTTCCAAGTCCTAGAAGAGCTTGAAAGACAAAGTGTGTATGTGGACCTTCAGGTCTGTCCGCGATGCAAGAGCCCTAAGGTTCGAAGAGTCACAACTATGGGCGGGGACTTGTGGGGCCACATGGGAATAATTCCACCCAAGTTTGAATGTAGAGAATGCGGCTGGAGAACGCGATTGGTCCTGAAAGCAACTAACAGACCCACGAGCGTCAAAGATGTCGAGATAATTGCAGAAGCAAACAATTGCACAGAGCCTTAATAGCATGTTAGTAGTTGGCCTAGACCTTGCTGGGGTTGAAACCCGGCCCACAGGCTTTTGTATCCTTGAAAATACGGAAGCTGAAACATTCTTGTTCTATACAGATCAAGAAATAATCGGGAAGATAGAGGAAGTCAGCCCAAAAATAGTCGCGATTGATGCGCCGCTAAGCTTGCCACCAGGAAGAAAATCTCTGGAGGAAAGGACGAACGTACACCTAAGAGAATGCGACAAGGAACTTCTGAAAAGAGGAATAAAGTTCTTCCCTGTCACACTAGGCCCAATGAGAAAGTTGACGTCTCGAGGCATACAGCTGAAAAGAATTCTGGAAAGCAAACATTTCAAGGTCATAGAAGTCTATCCTGGCGGTGCCCAAGACGTTTTGGGGATTCCCAGAAAACAAAAAGGGCTTCAGAAACTCAGAAGTGATCTGAAAAAGTTGGGAATCAAAGGAATAGTTGACACAGTGAGTGCTGACGAGCTGGACGCTGTGACTTGTGCCTATGTCGGAAAGCTCTATTTAGAAAGAAGAGCAGTTACCTACGGAACTCCTGACCAAGGAATAGTCATGCCAAACCCTTGAAGCGCACGCTCAATGGTAGCTTGGACTGGCTTCCACAAGATACGTTATCTTTATTACTTAGCTCGGAGAAACCATAAAACCTACGAGTGGTGTTCAGACTTGACAGTCGCCTACGTGCTGGCAAAAGTTGAAGCAGGAAAAGACGAGGAAGTACTCAAAGAAGTCAAGAAAATACTAGGGGTCAAACATGCAGTCCCTACGTACGGCGTGTACGACTTACATGTTGAAGCCTCATTCACCACCATGGATGAGCTCGACCGATTCATTTTCGACAAGATTCGCAGAGTCCATGGGGTAAAGGAAACAGTGACTTTGATAGCTTTCAAAGGGATATGAATGAACCGAATCGGCTGCAGAGAGATCTACTTTGTAAAAGCCATGCAATCCCGAGGAATAGACTATTTGATAGACAAGGTGAAATCTGTCGTTGCAGAAACAGGGATTCCGCCAGACTATGATATAAGAATTTACAAGAACATTTATGCCTGCATGGGCGGCGTGGCAGGACTCGGGGTAATAATCGAAGTTGTTGGACCTGAAGAAGACAAGATAAGGGCAATTGACCTGAGAGCTGTGTCAAAGATCTTGGAACTCTGCGAAAAGGAAGGATGCGAGATAGGGCATCACACCTGTGAAAAGCATGACATCATGTAAACGCGCATCAAAAATCCGTTTTCAAGCTCGGAAGTCCCACAATTGACTTACTAGTCTAGCAGCTTGACAAGCACGTCGAACGTATCTAGAAAGCTTTTTCCTTTACGAGTGGTCCTGTAAAGGGGTTTTTTCTTGCCTGTAGATACTTCTACCAATTCTGATCTTACAAGTATGGGTAGGTATCTTTCCAATTGGGCGGAACTCAACCCGGCTTTGTACATTAATTCTGTTTTTCCGACTCCATCGGCTGCATAGGACAACATGGTCGAGATTATGACGAGCTTGTCTCTTCTGTTGGCTTTTGTCCTGAGGAATGGACGGCTGGTTCGCATCAAATTTTCTTGTGATGCGGGGAATTTATCCGTTGCCTTTAAGACTGTGCATTCCTAGTATCAATCGATTCGTAATATGAGGGCAGGTAACTAGTCTGCTTTCAGTTGGAACCAGAATTGACAAAAGGTAATAACATGGCCATTTGATTTCCAAAGCTTCCGGCAATTCAGGATTGAAGCAGTATCTGTATATCTGTACTTGAGCCCAAAGAGTGTAACTAAGTTTAGAAAAAAGATCAATGTTGTGTCCTTATTCTATCTCAACTTTCTTTTTCCGTCTGGGAGCCTTCTTGGGTAGGACAATTTCTATTACTCCGTTCCTCATGTTTGCTTGCGCCGCGTTTGCCTTGATCTCTTCAGGAAGTTCTACCATCTATAGAATGATTCGCAGGCCCTTTCCTTGCATATATACTTCTTTGTCTTGTCATCGTATTTCCAGCCGGCCAAGGCCTTTATCTCGACGGAATCATCTGCTACCTGGATGTCCACATCCTCTTTCCTGAAACCTGGCATCTCTACTGTAAGTAGAAAATCTTTGCCTCGATCCTCCAAGTCCACATAAGGCACTCTGGTCTCGACGCTAGGCATCATCTGGAATGCTCGGGCCATCGGGAGTCTCCAAGGGCCAAAGAAGATCCTCGAAATCAGCCCGGAACCTCTCAAAAATCCTATCAAAATCTCGCCATAGACCTGAAGGTCTATATGGAGCCAAACCTGTTGGAGTTCGGCTCTTCTTCATCACAGCTACCTCTTTCGTCCCTGGCAAAGCGCCTTCCTTCTTCTGAGGTTCAGTTGTCATCTTTTTGAGAGATTTGCTTCCAGATAAAACCCTCACCAAAGCTCAAACAGAGGACATTGTCTTTTTATTGTTTTCGCCCATGACTATAATCACTTCTGAAGCAACGCCTGTATTATCTTCACATCTTGTAGAGGCCTATCGTTTGAACCTGTCGGCACCTTGCCAATGCTGTCAACAACATCCATCCCCTCAATCACCCTTCCAAAGACTGGATGTTGAGAGTCCAAATAGTTGTTGTTGACAAGGCTGATAAAGAATTGACTGCTGCCTGTGTTTGGAAGACCCGTGTTCGCCATGGCCACTGTTCCTCTGTCATTACTGTTGTGGTCTGTAAACTCGTCTTGAATTGCGGGTATTGATGGATCTCCGAGTCCTGTTCCAGTGGGGTCTCCCCCTTGAATCATGAAACTGTCGATCACCCTGTGAAAAATCGTGCTGTCGTACACCCCTCGCTGGACAAGGTTCTTGAAATTTCCTGTTGTAATGGGCATGTCGTTGTACAACTCGATCGTTATGTTGCCCATGCTAGTTACAAGGAGAACTCTCTCCGAGCTTGATTCATGTTTGCTAATCATACTATATGTTGTCATTGCGGCAATGAAAACCAGGAATATAACAACGAACATTGCCAGTTTGTTCTTGAGGAGTTTCGTTTTCATAGAGAGACAGCCTAACCTCAGAAATATATAAGGATATTGAACCTCCTCTTTAATGAGAACTGTACGGAGTTCTTGTGCAGCTATTCGGAGTCTCAAGACTATTTTAAGCGCCCATCTTACCCACAAGACAATGATTATGCCGCCTATGATAGCTCCTGACGCAAGAAAAACTGCCAGTCTCTGCCTTAAGTCAAAGTCACCTGTCAAAAAAAGCGAAGTAAATCACAACAAGGGCAAGCCAGCAGGCAGCAACCATTACCCTTCTCGAAACTCCCGAACTGAACGAGTTCATTGCAACTACCTTCGCCCAATCTGCTAACGTCATTTTCGAACTCTAGGTCAGACGATGTACGGAGTTTTCTCACAGCCATTCTGCCGGAAATTTCACACAAGTCTTTATTACACTCTTTTTCCGATCAATACTTGAGGGCAAGTTCCACGAGAAAGCTACTTGTAACATTCACGATTTCACTTATCGCTACAATGCTCTTTACACTCTTCAGCCATCGGACATTTCTATATTCAGGCTCGGCATCAATGTTTCAGAGCCAGAGCTTAGACCCCTTTGAACAGCAGGTTCTATCTCTTGTAAACGGGTCGAGAGCATATAATTACGATACAGAACTGGAGAAAATTGCTCTGAAACATTTTGAGTTCAGGTCAGGAGGTTCCCCTGGAGCAGAAGAGTCGGCGCATTGGATTAAAGAACAGTTCGAAAGCTTTGGCCTAAACGCGACGCTTGAGCAGTTCGAGTTTGCAACCTGGAACTTGATGAGTAGGCCTACCATGAAAATCGACGAAGACGGCAACTTGAGCACAACTTCTGACGAACTTGCCATGCAGACGTTTACACCCGCCCATCTTAGTTGGCCAACACCGACAAATGGTGTCTTCAACGACCTTGTGACGCTGCCTCTGCCACCGGCCGCTGACCGTAGTGAAATAGGTCTGAGACCAATCAACGACACTGAATGGGCTGTCAACACCGCGGCAAAAGTGGTGTTGATCGGGAAAGAAGCCCGATGGAGTGGAAGCTGGACAAGGAGACTGAACGAAAAGATAGTCAACCAGACTCCTGCTGCCCTGATATACACGTGGTGGTACGATTGGATGTCATTCACGCCGCCACTAATGAGCTCAGCAGAAGGAAAAACGTACTGGGACCTACAGTTACCAGTTGGCTTCGTGGACTACTATGATGGGTTGTGGATCAGAAACCGAGAAGAGACCGTCAACGTTTCAGCATATGTTTCTATTGATTCTGTCATTGGAATAGGAACGCACTATAACGTAGTCGGGAAGATAGATGGCTACAAAAACCCTGAAAAATGTCTAATAGTATCGAGCCATTACGACACCGTGACGTGTTGTGGATTCTGCGACAACGGCGCCGGAACAGCAGGAGTAGTCGAGCTTGCCCAAGTGATGGCAACTGCGGTGCAGGATGGAACGTACCAGCCAAGATACACGCTTGTCTTTGTTGCGTTCGCCGATGAAGAGTTATGGCTAGTAGGATCCATAAACTATGTTAAACAACACAAGAATGAAATGCCTAACGTCATCGCTGTCCTCAACCTAGACTGCATCGGAAGCGACCGCTTCACCTATACAGAGACAGAACCTAGCAACGGAATTGACCTGGACCATATTGTAAATCGCGCTGCCCAAGATGTCGGTATCAACTCGTCTATAGAACCACCCGGCGCTTCAGACCACGAAACCTTCCGAGACCCCACATGGGCACACAATCTCTACTATGATTTTTGGCACCTAGATGCAAACATTTCAGACGCTGCGCCAGTCAAGTCAAGCACGCTACTCATTTCCCGACCCCTGTTCTACAGCGAGAAGTGGAACAGCGGAAACCTAGGCTGGATACACACATCATACGACAATTCGACCTCCACTCAAACCTTGAACTGGGTTGAGACAGAAGACCTTGAAAATCAAATCAAAGTCGCCGCGCTCACAATTCTCTGGATCTCGCCCAGCCCTGGAATTCCAGGCGACATCGACTTCAATGGAACCGTTGACATCCTAGATGCGATACTACTAGCCAATGCCTTCGACTCAAAACCTGAAGATCCAAACTGGAACCCTAGCGCGGACATCAACAACGATGAAACAATCGACATATACGATGCGATCACACTGGCCAACCATTATGGAGAAACAAGCCCCTAATTGTCGAGTTTCCATAAACCTATCACTTGCAAGAAGTTTTGACTCTCAACAAGAGATTCTTGACGAGCAGCTGGAATTTGACATGAATATTCTCGAAGCTATTCAAAAAAGACGTTCGGTAAGATAGCAGAAAATCAGATCTACCGTCAAAAGCAGCTCATCTTCTCCACGACCAGAAAAAACTTTCAGAAATCGTAAGCCTAGAGGGGTTCGGGAAGCCGTTTGTTGAGCAGCCCTGAGCCGTCACAAACGTCTGTGTTTAATTGGCTTAACCCTTCTCTGCACGTTCCGAACTTGACACAATTTTTCTCAGCTAGCCCACGGACACTTTTCATCAGTCTAGAGCGAAGATCGCGTGGCAAATAGAGGTAGCCCGCCATTCTTTCGCCCTTCTGAAAGTAGAGAGGACTCAATTTCTCCGCAATGTCGGGCATTGCTGCACTAAGTCTTTTCCAGTTGTCTGGCTTAACCTTGTAGGTAGAGCTTGTTATGTGTTTGACGCCCAGCGAAGAAAGGGTTTTGACCAAGTTCTCCAGGTTGTCGTTCAAGAAAGGAATAATTGGGTCTATGCGCACAGCTGTCGGTATACCTTTCTGAACCAGGTTTTCCACTGCCTTTAGACGCTCTGACGGACGAGGCGCATACGGTTCAATGATTCTTGCAATGTTGTCATCATCTGTTGTGATGGTCAAAGATACCATTGAAGGAATTTTCCTCAGGAGGTCGATGTCCCTGACCACGAGGTTAGACTTAGTGATTATCTGGATCTTACAGTTGTTTTTGGAAAGAATTTCCAAAGAGCTGCGCATCAACGCAGTCTGTACTTCGAGCCTAGGGTAGGGGTCGGATGAGTTGGATATGGATATTATTTCGCCTCTCAGTCTTGCCGCTTCGCTCCTTAATCTGTCGTTCAGGTTTTTCTTAGGTCTGCAATGAGAGAAATTTGGAATGTAACTTGAAGCGTAGCAGTAGATGCATCCATGGTCACAACCAGTGTAGGGGTTGAAAGTCAATTTGAGGGGACAAGTGCACAGCGGAGAGCGCCAAGGGTCAAACTGTGAGATTAGGCTCACACACTTTCACTACTACCTTTCTTGGTTGAAACGTCAGCAAAAACCATTCGTCCAGAACTGGGCGAAAAGGTTTGAACACCATGCACAGACTCGCGTTTTCCTGCACAGTCGAGGTTCACCGAATATATCGTCCAGACACCGCCGAAGTCCGATACCTCAGGCGGTTGGAGACCGCAGGCTGAGCTGGTCGGTCGAAACCTTCCAGCTTACACCCCGGTTCCATCAAACCCATCTTTTATGGGAGCCTTCGTCCCCATTTAGGGGAATGGTTGCCTATTTTCAGGAGAGACTTCGGGCTTAGATGCTTTCAGCCCTTATTCTCAGCGGCGTGGCTGCCCGGCGTTTGCCCTGTCGGACAACCGGTTAACTAGAGGCCACAGCGTCCCGTTCCTCTCGTACTGGGGACCCTTTCCCCTCAGGCAGCCAACACTCCCAGCAGATAAAGTCCGACCTGTCTCACGACGGTCTAAACCCAGCTCACGTTCCCTTTTAATAGGCGAGCAGCCTCACCCTTGGCCCCTTATG
>Ga0315296_10002099_pt1 | contig 17152 bp, 14 predicted proteins | sample YL17G14_18_MG_FD_203921 | JGI IMG/M metagenome (GOLD analysis project Ga0315296, IMG submission 203921) | Sediment microbial communities from Yellowstone Lake, YNP, Wyoming, USA - YL17G14_18 | ecosystem: Environmental > Aquatic > Freshwater > Lake > Sediment | place: USA: Wyoming | collected... | reverse complement strand
CAATTACGGGATTATGTCCATGTCTCAGACGTGGTCCAGGCAAATATGTTGGTGCTGGAAGAACCTAGAGCGGATTATAAAGTATTCAACGTCGGTGGAGGTAACATCATCAGCGTATTGGAATATGCCTATCTAATTGCGGAAAAGCTGGGTAAAGACATTGAGCCCTTGGTCCCGGGGGTATTCCGCTTCGGCGATACCCGGCACATTGTTTCAGATGCCGGTGAAATCCAAGCCCTGGGCTGGAAAGCAACAATGCCTCTGGCGAAGATTGTTGAGGATTATATCGCTTGGGTAAGTGAGCAGCCGTATGTAGCGGACTATTATGCTGAAGCGGAGAGGGTGATGGAGCGAGTGGGGACTATTGTGAAGGCACATTAATAGAGGCGTTAGTGCGACAGATAGGGGTGCTTCGATGAAAGCCATGATCTTAGCCGCAGGTGAGGGGACGAGGCTGAGGCCACTTTCACTCAGTCTGCCAAAGGTGTTGGCACCACTTAATGGGGCTCCCTTACTTCAATTTACCTTAGAATGGCTCAAGAGACATGGGGTTCGCCAGGTAGCGATTAATCTCTGCCATCTGGGGCCAAAAATCTTGGACTTCTGTAGCGATGGCTCCAGATTTGACCTCAGGATAACCTATTCCTGGGAAGAAGCACCTCTAGGCACCGCTGGCGGGGTGAAGAAGATAGCGGGGTTTTTTGATCAGACTTTTATCGTAGTATACGGCGACGTGCTAACCAACCTTGACCTCAGCCGGATGATGCGGTGGCACAAGCTCAAGCGTGGTGTTGCCACTATAGCTGTGCATAAGGTTGTCAATCCGTGGCAATCGGGGGTCGTCAGCTTGAACCGACATGGGCAAATTGTCGAATTCGTGGAAAAGCCCCGGCTTGAGGCTGAGCCAGAATGCTTAGTCAACGGTGGTGTCTATATCCTGGAGAAAAGCATCCTCAATTATATCCCCGATGATGGCTACTGTGACTTTGGCTATGATGTCTTCCCTATGCTCATCAGCTCTGGAATCCCTATCTACGCCTATATCCTGGGCGATGAAGAATACCTGATTGACATCGGCGATTGGGAGCATTACGGGCAGGCGATCAATGATTTGAAAACGGGGAAGGTGAGGGTTTTACCATGATAATCAGCCAAACTCCATTGAGGATAAGCTTTGTTGGTGGTGGTACCGACCTGCCCTCTTTCTACAGGCTGGAAGGGGGAGCGGTGGTTAGCACTACTATCGATAAATATGTATATGTCATTGCCAAGGAGAGGTTTGATGACCAGATTCGGGTTGGCTATTCCCAGACCGAGATTGCAAGCTCTGTCGATGAGATCAAGCATGACCTAGTGCGCGAAGCACTGCGCAAGACGGGGGTGGACGATGGGTTGGAAATAGTCACCGTCGCTGATATCCCATCTGAGGGCACAGGACTCGGCTCCTCAAGCTCGATAACCGTCGGTCTCTTAAATGCCCTCTATCAGTATCGAGGAGAACCCAAGGAGCCAATGACGCTTGCTGAGCAGGCTTGCGAAATTGAAATAAAAGCCCTGGGCAAGCCTATCGGCAAGCAGGATCAATATATTGCTGCCCTAGGGGGATTGAGGAAAATCGTGTTTCATCCCAATGAGGAGGTATCGAGCGAGCCGATAAAAATCCCGGAAAAAACACTGCGTGCCCTTAGCCGAAGCCTGCTCCTCTTTTATACCGGCATCACCCGCAGTGCCGACCCCATCCTTCGGGAGCAACAGTCAAATACCCGGAGCAAGATGGAAACACTGCGCCGAATGAAGGAGATGGCGACCGAACTGGAGCAGGAGCTGATAAGGGGAAATATCGAAGCCTTGGGCGAAATGCTGCATCGAGGCTGGTGTTATAAGCGGGAGCTTGCCCGCGGTATTACCAACCCCACTATAGATGAGATCTACGAAGTAGCACGGAGAGGAGGGGCACTGGGGGGCAAAATCACCGGCGCCGGAGGTGGGGGGTTTCTACTCCTCTATGTCCCTGTCGATCTCCAGGAGAAGGTAAGGCAAGCCATTGATGGGCTTCGAGAAGTGCCCTTCAATCTGGAGCGAGACGGGACCAAGACATTGCTCAATTCCCGAAGACCAGTGTAGGGCTGAGGAGGTAAGATGAACGGTTTCATAGCATATATCGACCATGTTACTGCTCTCCTCGGTGAGCTGAAGAGACAAAGGGAGCTTGTGCTAGGGCTTGTGGATGAAATAGTGGCAAGGATCATCGAGGGCAAGCAGGTCATTGTCTTTGGCAATGGCGGCAGTGCCGCCACCGCCTCTCACTTCGTTTGTGACCTAGCTAAAGGCACCATCACCCCCGGCTGTCCTAGAGTGAGGGCGCTTTGCCTGGCTGATAATACCCCTCTGATTACCGCCTGGGCCAATGACAAGTCCTATGATTCCATCTTTGCCGAGCAGCTCAAGGTTTACCTTGATCCCGATGACCTGGTGGTAGCGATAAGCGGTAGCGGGAATTCGCCTAATGTGCTCCGGGCGGTTGAAGTTGCAAAGGAGGGCGGAGCTACCTGTTATGGCTTGTGTGGATTTGATGGCGGGCAGCTTGCCCAACTGGCTCACTATGCCATTGTCATCCCCGCCGAGCATATCCAGCAGGTGGAAGACATCCACCTGCTCATTCTTCATTCGATCTCCCTTCTGGTTAAGGAAAGGCTTGAGCAGTGGCAGAAGGCAAAAGTTTTAGTCTCATCTCGTGCACATAGCGGAGTGGGAAAATGAGGCCACGGTCGAAGGTTCTAATCGCTATTCCAGCCTATAACGAGGCGGAGGTTATCGAAGGTAACATCAAAAAGCTGAGGGAATTCTTGACCTCAAATTTCGATCGTGAATATGAGATCGTGGTCGCCGATAATGCCTCTACCGATAGCACTGCTGAGAAGGTGATGAAGCTCTCCCAGGAGTGCGCCGAGGTCAAATGGATCCACTTAGGCCAGAAGGGGAAAGGGGGTGCGATAAAGAAAGCCTGGGCTGAAAATGATGCCGATATAGTCAGTATCCTAGATGCCGATCTTTCGCCAGATTTGAGCGCTTTTCCCCAATTATTCGCTGCCCTTGACGACGGCTATGATGTCGCTATCGGCTCCCGTTTGCTCAAAGGTAGCAAGGTAAAAAGGTCTTTTAAGCGCGGCTTTCTGTCAAGAGGTTACAATCTTTTGCTCCGACTTTTATTCCGGGCACAGTTTTCAGATGCACAGTGCGGATTTAAGGCGATGAAGAAAAGGGCGTTTTTGGAGCTTTTACCCACAATCAAGAATAACGAATGGTTTTTTGATACCGAGTTGCTGATACGCTCGCAGAGGAAAGGGCTGAAGATTAAAGAGATACCCATCAACTGGGTAGAGCGCAGGGAAAGCAAGGAACAGCCACTGAAGGCGGTGTTCAATTATATTGTGCTCCTGCGCCGATTGTACTTTGAGTTCAGGTCAAACGATCACCATGAAGGTGCTGATCATTAGCTGGCGAGATATTACCCATCCCGAGGCTGGCGGTGCCGAGCTTTATCTCCATGAACTGGCAAGAAGGTTTGCCAGTTCGGGGCATGAGATTACGCTCTTAACCTCTCGATATAAGGGCTGTGCTGAGCAGGAGGTAATCGATGGGGTGAGCATAATCCGCAGAGGAAGCAAGTATGTTTTCAATCTGGCAGTTCTCTGGACTTACCTCAGGGAGCTGAGGAGCAACGGATATCAGATAGTGGTTGAGGATGTTTATTTATTCCCACTGTTTACCCCCATTTTTGTTCACCAACCAAAAACGGTCGTAATAACCAATCACCTCTACAAGGGCAATTTTCTTAGACAGGTGCCTTTGCCCTTTATACCCGCTGTTTGGCTCGGGGAGAAGGCTCTCCGCCTTTACCAGAAGCTCCCAGTGACAACACTATCGGTAAGCTCAAAAAAGGACCTTATAGATATGGGCATACCTGAAGAGAATATAACAATCATAAATCCGGGCTTAGATTGCGAGCTCTATAGACCAAGTACATCAATGAAAACCAGATACCCATCGGTGGTTTATTTGGGCATGGTGAAGAAAAAGAAAAACATAGACCATCTGATCAAGGCGATGGTCGAAGTGAAGAAAGTATTACCTGAGGCCAGACTGATTATCGCAGGAAGAGGCTTAAGCAGTTTATATCGAAAACTCAAAGCACTGGCTGATAGGCTGAATTTGGACTCTTCGGTTAACTTTTATGGGGAAGTGACAGCTGAAGAGAAAGTAAGGCTATTTCAGAGTGCCTGGGTCTCAGTACACCCTTCAGCCAAAGAGGGATGGGGAATACCGGTGATAGAAGCCAATGCCTGTGGGACCCCTGCTATTGCCTATGATGTCCCCGGGCACAGCGATTCAATAAGAAGCGGGGAGACGGGCTTGCTTGTAGCTTATGGTGATATCGGAGCGCTGGCGTGCGGAATGGTAAAGCTCCTGACAGATACAGAATTGAGAGAAAGGCTAAGCCAAAATGCTGTGGTCTGGGCTTCCAATTTTAGTTGGGATAAGAGCGCTCAGGACTTTATGGCAGTTTTGCAGGGGACGGGGGAAACTGGCGATGAGCTTAAAGAATAAGAATGTCCTGATAACTGGGATAACCGGCTTTGTCGGCTCGCACCTAGCAAAGGAGCTCATAGCTAGGGGGGCAAATGTTTTCGGCCTTGCCCGGAGAAGGGCGGATGGCTCGAGGCCGAGAAACCTAGTAGGCAACGGGGTTTATGATAGGGTGAGGCTAATCCAAGGAGATATAACCGATAGCGCCAGCATCGGGCTCTGCCTGAGCCAATCAAAGCCAGATGTAATTTTTCACCTCGCGGCTCAGTCCTTTGTCCCTGCATCTTTTATCAATCCCCTCGAATCCCTGGTGACCAATGCTATCGGGACCGCAAACCTGCTTGAGGTTATCCGATTGCAAGGGCTGAACTCGGTCGTGGTCTTTGCTGGCTCCAGTGAAGAATACGGTTTAGCCTTCACCTCCCAGAAGCACTATGAGCTGGCAATGGAGAGATATGGAAACGCATTTCCAAAACCTGAGAGATTCCCAGAGCTGCCAATAAATGAGTACAATTCCCTGCGCCCTGTTTCCCCTTATGCCGTGAGCAAGGTGCATGCTGACTATCTGGTGCGGAGCTATCATTCCATCTACGGACTCAAGACCATCGTTTCCAGGGCTTTCAACCACGAAGGCGCGGGGAGAGGCATTATGTTTGTTACCGCTGCTATCACCAACCAGGTGATGAAATTGAAGCTCGGCGAGAGCGATAGGATTGTGGTCGGCAATGTGAACACCTTCAGAGACTGGTCCCATGTTTCCGATATAGTCGAGGGATATTGCATCCTGGCGGAGAAGGGAAGGTATGGGGATATCTACGTGCTTGGCTCTATGAGAACAAACTCGGTGTTGAGCTACATCCTGCTCAGCCTGCAAAAGGCGGGCTGGGAGGTAAGAAGGATTGAAAGCATGAAAAATGGGAGGACGGTAGAGAATCCGATGGAGAAGGACTGTTTCCCTATGTTTGGAATAAGCTTCGAAAAAACCAAAGTTGACCGGGCGATGCTTGAGGAGGGGCTGGAATTCACCTTGGAGGATAAGGGCATCTGGGTCGATACCGATCGCGGCCGGGTCCCCATAGTATTCGATCAGGATCGATATCGAAGAGCGGATGTACCCATATTGCTCAGCGATCCGGCCAAGGCCAAAGGGGTCGGGTTTAAGGTTTCACATACCCTGGAAGACATAATCGAGGATCAGCTGAACTATTTCATGAGTAAGGAAAATAGGAGCCTTGGCTAAGGGGGCAAGATGGGTAAATGGGCACTGCTGCGATTAATAAAGGGCAGAATCAAGGTCATATTCTACTTATTAACGAAGAGAAAATTTAGGATGGCTTACAATCATATCTGGGTTTCCCTCTTTACCCGAGATTCAGGGGCAGCCATTTTCGACCCCTTATATCGCAGGTTCCCCTGGCTTGCCCCCTACCCCCAGGCGATTGAGGTTGAAGTTACCACCAGATGTCATCTCAAGTGCACTATATGCGAGCACACCTATTGGAGCGAAAAAGGCAGGGATATGTCCTTCGAGGAGTTCAAGGGAATCATCGACCAGTTCCCGAAGCTGAAATGGATTGGTCTTACCGGCATCGGCTCCAGCTTCCTCAATCGAGATTATTTGAGGATGCTACGCTATCTGAAATCGAAGTCCATCTATGTTGAGCTCTTCGATAGCTTTACCCAGATCGATGAGAAGGTGGCTAAAGAGCTGATTGAGATCGGTGTCGACAAAGTCTGTTTGTCAATAGAGGCCGCCACCAAGGAGACCTATGAGAAGATAAGGGTCGGTGCCAGTTTTGACAAGGTGTTGGCCAGTGTCAGAAGCCTCATCAGCTTAAAGAAGGAGATGAAAACACCCATCCCCGAGCTTTGGTTCCACTACATCGTGACCAAGGATAACGTATATGAAATGCCTCAATTCGTGGAGCTGGTGGCTTCGCTCAAGGCTAATGAGAATGGGGGCTCTCTGCTTTACTGGACCGACCTTCTTGATTTTGAGGAGGTCAAGCATCTGGTGACCGAGATCCCGGAAGAGGTGAAAAAGGAGGTTTTGAAGAAGGGAAAGGAGCTAGGCGTTGAGATGTGGTGGAACCAGGACTTCACTCCCTGTGAGCCAATGACCAAATGTGTGCGCTGGACCGAGCCGTTCATACTGGTGACTGGTCATGTGCAGCCATGCTGCGTCATAAACGAGGCCAACAAGCGTGATTTCCAAAAGAAGTATGCCGTAGGAAATGTATTTGAGAAGCCCTTCCCCGAGATTTGGAATAACCAGTACAAAAGTTGTCGGCAAGCGATACGTGAGGGCTATGTGCCGGCAATATGTAGACCTTGTCGTGTTTTCGACCTCAGCCTGTCCCGAAATGGGGGCAAAGGTGAAAAATAGGCCTAGATTTTGTCCTCAAAGGAGCAGTTATCCTGAATGGTATGGTTATGTAAACACTTTTTACTCGGTAAACCCTCTGGTCAAAAGTGCCTTGGTCAAAAGACTGGAAATAGCGCTGGAGCTCACCGACAACCACCTCAGGGAGTCTAATAGCATCCTAGACATAGGTGCGGGGCCAGGGTTTTACTTCCCGGCAATAGCTGACAGATCTAGGGCACAGGTTATCGATCTGGATTTGGAACTGCCACATTTGAAGGCGGTGAAGCAAATGTGCTGCAAAGAAAACATCGACCATAGGTTCCAGCTAATACAGGGGGACGTCGTACAGCTACCTCTTAAAGATGAAACCTTTGATCTGATCTATTGTTTTAGCGTTTTCGAACACATTCCTTTCCTCAGCGACGCATTGAAAGAGCTGGATAGAGTCCTAAAACAATCTGGGGTTTTACTTATCGGGGTTCCCATCGAGACCTTAATGAGCAAAGTGGGAAGAACGGTATTAGGGGTCGGCGGTCATAGAAAGGGGGAGGTGGTAAATTCTCATAAGGATATGGGGCGGGCTCTCACTGATTATTTTACCATCGAAAAATATAGGAAGCTACCAGCCAATATAATGCCTGACTTTGTTTCCCTTTATGCGCTGTTTTTGTGTCGCAAGAAGAATCACTCTTAATTACAGCGGAGCGAAGCATGCAGTTGCCTTTAGTAAGCTTTGGCATACCTACATATAATGAGGAACGCACCATTGAGCGATGCCTGGAGAGCATCTTCTCCCAAGACTACCCCAGGGATCGGCTGGAAGTGATCATCATCGATGATGGCTCTTCAGATAGGACACTAGAGATTTGCGCCCGCTATCCCGTCCGCATCATTCGCCAAAACAGGTCCGAGGGGCGGATACAGGCGTTTGAGGGGGCTAGTGGCGGCCCGGAATGCGGTCGCAGGGTGGGAGTGGAGGCGGCTAATGGCGAATTTGTGGTGCTCTTTTCTGCCGACAATGAGCTGGCACGACGCGATTGGCTGGCTCAAATGGTAAAGCCGGTGGTCGAAGACGGGGAAATCGCCGGCGTGCGCCCTCCCGTCCTCGCCTCCAGGGAGGACTCGGCTATCAATCGATACCTAGCCTTAATGCAAATACCGCCTTTAGAGTTCTATCTCATGTGGCAGCTGCGGCCACCGGTGAAGGTCATAGCTAAGGATGGGTATTTCGTGGAAATCTTGGCCTCAGACTGCTATCCGGCTGAAATAGGTGGTAACGGGTCTCTTCTGCGGAAGGATGCCATTCTCAAAGCGGGGAATGTGCCTGCCAACGGCTCTGATATTGACCTCATCTGCCACTTGGTGAGGGAAGGCTTCACCAAATACGCTTATGTTCCCGAAGCTGTGGTCTACCACCACTATGTTGGAAGCTACTGGGCGTTTATCAAAAAGTTGCGGGGAAAGGTGAGATGGTTTTTGCGATATCCCCGAGAATACCCCTGGCTGCCGCGCCGAAGAAGGGACTTCTTTGAAATGCTAAAGTGGATCCTCTTCTGCTCCTCTTTCATTGGCCCCCTGAGCCATGGCTTTCGCCTGAGAAAGAAAGGGGACCTGGCCTGGCTTTATCATCCCTTTGCCTGCCTGACGCAGGTGTTGATTTATGGCGCTTGCTTTTTGACATCAAGGAAGGGGCTTAGTTCAATGTGGGCCATGGTTATGGCTGTGGTTAAAGGTACCGAAGGAGGAAGGAAATGAAGGTTGCGTTGGTCAATCCGGGGAGAGGCAGAAGATGGACAGTTTCAGAGCCGCTGAACCTGGGATACATTGCCAGTTACCTCAAGCAGAATGGCATGGAGGTTAAGATCATAGACCAGCTGGCAGGGCAGGATGTGAATAAAGAGATCAGCGCTTACGTCCCCGACATAGTAGGCATAACTGCCACCACACCTTTAGCCCCCGCAGCCTATAACATCGCCGATATGTGTCGAAAAAAAGGGATCCTGACCGTGATTGGAGGGGTTCATGCCAGTGTGATGCCGGAGGAAGCCTTAACCCACGCTGATATCGTGGTTGTCGGGGAAGGGGAAACAGCGATGCTGGACATTATCAAAACTGGCCTCAGGTCGGGCATTGTCTCCCACCCCTTTGTAAAAAATATAGATGAACTACCACCGCCTGCCCGGCACCTGATGAACCAGGATTTCTATCTCCACATACTGGAGGAACTGGGAGAGGTGATGGCCTTCCTTCATTTCTTCCCCCCTTCGACCAGGGTAGCTACGCTCCTTACCAGCAGAGGATGCCCTTTTCGCTGCATATTCTGCCACAATAGCTGGCGCCAGGCTCCGGTTAGATTCCACAGTGCGGAAAGGGTGTTATCTGAGATAGCATATCTCAAGGAAGACTATGGCGTTGAGGCCATATTCTTTATGGATGACAACCTTCTGGCGAATAAGCCAAGGCTGGAGCAGATTTGCACCATGATGATAAAGGAAAGGCTGAACATCGCCTGGGGCTGCAATGCATCGTCTCACTATATTAACCTGGCAACAGCCCAAATGATCAGGGAGGCTGGGTGTCGGGAGGTTGTCTTTGGCTGGGAAAGCGGTTCGCAGAGAATCCTCGATGTCTTGGAAAAGCGCACCACCGTGGAGCGAAATAGGGAGGCGACCAAGCTCTGTAAACAGGCGGGGCTTATTGTAACCGGGACATTCATGATTGGAAACCCGACAGAGACGATGGAAGATATCAGAGCGACCCAACAATTCATCAAAGAGCTGGGCGACCAAATCGATATGTATGGCGTATGTATAACTACCCCTTACCCCGGGACCAAACTCTGGGACTGGTGTAATGAGCGAGGCTTGATACCTCGACGGTTCAGCTGGTCAGATTTCAATCAGGGCGATCTGAAGATCCGCGCCTGTGAAACGCTCTCGGCAAGGCAACTGAGGAGAGCATACCTCGAAACCTTCGGTTTAAGGCGGGTAGGGTTTTCACGGGCGTGGAAGAGGGGGTTGTGGCATCTAAAGGATAGTATAACCTGGGCGTTGGGACACCCAATGGTAGCAGCCAGAATCTTATTGGGCAAAGAAATAGATTAGAGGCTTGCCGAAATGAGGAGCCTTTTCTCAAGGGTTTTCGCACTCTCAGATGGGCTAAATAGAAGCAACTTTCTTCACCTGCTGCAGGAAGACCCTCAAGCCAGATTGCTTGACCTCGGCTGTGGCACGGGCGAGTTCACTGCCAAATGTGCCGAAAAAATAGGAACAAGCGATGTTCACGGCGTTGAGATCGATGATGAAAACATGAGCAAAGCCGAAAGCAGGGGTGTCAAATGTGTAAGGGCTGATTTGAACCAAAGGCTGCCCATAGATAGCAATTACTTCGATGTTATCACTGCGAATCAGGTGATAGAGCATTTAATCCATTGCGATATTTTCATCGAAGAGATTCGGAGGATTTTGAAGCCAGGTGGCTATGCAGTCATTTCCACCGAAAATTTATCTAGCTGGCATAATATCTTCGCTCTCGTTTTGGGATATCGCCCTTTTTCCCAGTCTTACGGCACTAAATTTTTCGGGAATCCATTATCCACTCATGATCAGGAAGAGCAATCTGACCTTGGGACCCATATAAGGGTGTTCGCCTATAAGCCGTTCAAGGATGTTTTTGGGCTCTATGGGTTTAAGGTGGAATCGTTACTAGGGGCAGGGTATTATCCCATGCCATCTAAGTCCCTGATGAAGCTAATGTCCAGGATAGACCCAAGGCATGCACATTTCATAACGATCAAGGTGAGAAAATGAATCCTGAGCGTAGTTCTGTTACCAATTTTCTCATCAAAATTCTCCCCTTTCTCATAATCTTGACCGTCTCATTAATAGCCCTGCACCGTGTCCTGTTCACCCCGGGCCTGATATTATATGGCGATTTCACTTCCACCTTTGATGTCAAGTTAAGCTTAGTCAATTCTTATCCCCTATGGAGCAATTACGGGAGTTACCCGGTGCCTGCTGACAATGCACTCTGGGTCTTGGGTCCCGCCTATGCCATCGCCTCGGTCCTGCATATCCCGGCAGAATGGTTTTACAAATTGCTTATCCTCGGCATTATGCTCCTCACCGGCTTATCGATGTACTATGCCGCCAACATCTTGATTAAAGAGGTGGTCAAAGGTTGGTGGATTGCCTTTACCGCTGCTATCATTGCTGCCCTAGTTTACATGTTTAACCCCTGGGTGCTGCCCCACATAACTCATATTCCGATGTGGGTGGGCTATGCCCTCACTCCTTTGATCTTAGTCTGCTTTATGAAAGCATTGAAAAGCGGCAGATTTACTTATGTCATCGCTACTGCCTTCCTCTGGTCTGTTGCCTCTGCCGATCCGCGTTACATTGTTTTCTCCGGAATCCTGATATTAACCTGGCTGGCATTTTCCCTTTTTAGTCAGTTCATAGCGGGCGATAAATCAACTGCGCTAAGCCATATCAAAATAACCGCGCTTGTAGTAGCGCTTTATATACCGTTCAATGCCTTTTGGATTTTCTCCCATGCGGCTACTGGACAGATAACGCCGCTCTACCAAATATCATATGAAGATATCGCCCATATCAGCAGAAATGGCAGTTTAATGAATGTAATCAGATTTATGGGGTTCTGGGGGCCCTGGGGAACAGGGGCGAAATTCTACGAGCCCGCTTCCGGGTCACTTTATTACCCCTGGCTAGCAAGTAGCTTTGTTGTCCCATTGTTTGCCTTCGCCTCGCTAATATTCAGGCCCAACAATAATCGTGGGTTGAGATATGCTGCATACTTCTCATTGATGTGTGTCCCGCTGATATTCTTAGGCATGGGGACTCAAAGCCCCTTCCCCTCGGTCTATAACTGGTTGGTCTTCGATATTCCCCTTTTCTCTGAGAGAGCTGGCTGGATGTTCCGCGAGCCTGACAAGTGGGTAGGTTTATTGGCCCTGATGCTATGTTTCCTAATCGCGTTGACCATTGCCGGGATATTTAGGAACGGATGGAAAATCTCAAGCCCGGTTTCGGGGATATTTCGGAGGAGATGGAAAAAACTGAGTTCGGTAGCGGTGAAAGCGATACTTATAGCAATAACATTGCTTTTCGTCTTGTCATTCGCCCTATTTGCCGCCCCGGCGGATGCCCATTTCTTCGCCGATTTTCTCGTCCCCCACGAGGTGCCCCAGGAATTTTATGACGTAAATGACTGGTTAGCAGGGCAAGATGGCGACTTTAAGGTAATGTACTTGCCTCAAATTGCCGGGCCTCATGATTGGGGCCCCCTTGACCTGAGCCGCATGTTTCTCCCGTGGTCGATCACATCCAAGACGACCATTGTAGGCGACCCTTTCACTGCACCTTCTGTGGATTATTTCTATAATTACATCTACTACGACTCTTTGTTACAAGACGAAACACTCAACTTCGGCAAATATCTCGCTCCCTATAATGAGCGCTATGTGATAGTCCACAATGATACTGCTTACCCCTGGGAAAAAGAAAAGGTTAATACTGCTATCGAGAACCTTAAAAATCAAGATGACCTGTCATTCTTAGGACAGAATGGCTATGTCTATATCTTTGAGAACGAGGGTTATGCACCACATATCTTTATACCGTCCCAAAACCTCATTGTTTCCGGCGGTCTGGACACGCTTGAAGGGTTTAATGACCTAGATGCATTCGATCCCAACTCCACCGGGCTGCTTTACTTCGACCAGGGATTCTCCGACAAATATCCCAATGTTGAGGGGATAGTTCTCAACCAAAGAAACGGTATAAATGATATTGCCCTGTCTCAAGTAGCTGATAAGTATCTCATAGTCCCCTTCAATTATACAGATCGTTTTTACCCCAGGGATGTTTGGTCTAAGGTAGGCCTAGTTAACTGGTACTGGTTCTGGGGTAGTAACCCTTACGGGCCTGACCCCTGGGACTTTGATTACGGCAAAGGCTTTGTCACCAATTATGATTTTAGACCAGTAACAGAATCGGTTTCCCCACGCCACATAGATACCGGCAACCCAGGAGAGTGGTTTACGGTGACCGTCAGTCAAAATGACCACATCAATATAAGCTCAGACGGTCAGAGCTTGATCCTAGATTACACCTTTGACAATGAGAATGCGCTTTCCGTCTATGTCCAGACTTGGTTTGGGGAGGAGAACTGGGAGTCTTATGATACCCGCTCACTGTGGGTCTATGGCGATGGCAGCGGGAATACGCTCGATATGCTTTACTTTCAGACCAATGTCGATGGTTCCCAAGGGTGGTCTGGCGTGAGATCCTACATTTTAGATTGGGTCGGGTGGAGGGAACTCTATGCCACCATCCCTGAGTCGCTGAGGAGCAATGTCAGCCAGTTCATGATAGCCCTGTCCTGGGACCTGAACAAGTCTCAAGCTGGCCTGGGCTCACATAGAATTATGGTTAAGGACATAGTCTTTAAAGGTGAAGGCGAAGCCGTGTCATCGCCCCGGCAGAGGCTTGACATCCCGGTGAAGATCGATGAAAGCGGTACATATCGGTTATATGCCCGGGTGCTGGAGAGCCCCAGCGGGGGGGAGCTCTCAGTATTGATCGACGGGCAAGAGATAGCCAGCGTGAACACCGAGGGCAGGGAAAGCAATTTTGTCTGGAAGGACCTGGGCCGGGGTGTTTTGAACCAGGGCACCGTTTACCTAACCCTGGAGAATTCCATTGGCCTTAATGCGGTCAATGTCCTGGCACTCATTCCCGAGGATGTGGCACAGGGGTATTTTGATAGCGCCCGCCAGTTTCTGGAGGGGAAAAGAACCGTCCATATCTGGGAAGGGAAGCTTGCCACTCCTCGAATAATAGAGACGGGCCACATTGCAGGGCAGGTATCCCCCTACCTGATAGCAACCGGCGATACTCAGTCCTGGAGAACGACACATAACACCGAGAATGAGGATATCAATGTAAGCTCAGACGGTCAGAGCCTGGTGATTGATTACACCTTTATCGATGAAAGCTCGCTTTCTGCCTATGCTCAGACTTCGTTTGGGGCGCAAAACTGGACGGATTACGATATCCTCTCCGTTTCGGTCTATGGCGATGGCAGTGGGAATTCGCTCAATTTCTGGTATCATCAGACAAATCCCGATGGTTCTGAGTCGTGGCAGGGCATTGGATTCTGCACTTTGAACTGGACGGGATGGAAGGAGCTCTCCTTCAGCCTGCCTCAATTGCCTAGGGATAGGGTCGAGCATTTTATGATAGCCCTGTCCTGGGACTTAACCAAGTCTCAGGCCGGTCTGGGCTCTCATCAGATCAAGGTCAAGGATATCAAAATTGCCGTTTCGGCATGGCACGCAGGCGGGGGCCCGGGGTATATTGACCGCCTAGGCTCAGAGGATGGCAGCTTAGTGATAGATTACACCTTCGACGATGAAAGCTCGCTTTCGGTATATGCCCAAACTGAATTTGAGCCTGAGGACTGGACATATCGCGATACCCTCTCCGTTTCGGTCTATGGCGATGGCAGCGGGAATTACCTCGACTTCTGGTATCAGCAACTTAACGACGATGGCTCCCCTTCATGGTATGGCATGGGTGCCTGCACTATAAATTGGACTGGATGGAGGGAACTCTACCATCCCATCGCTGATTGGCCGAGGGACAGTGTCAAGGTGTTTAGAATAACCGTGGCCTGGGACATAAACAAGGCTCAAGCCGGTCTCGGGTCTCATCAGATCAGGGTTAAGGATATCGTGATTTCGATCGGGGCTCCAGAGGCGGCAACCACTAGCATCGATGTTTTGAGAGACTCCGAATATAGGATTGGTGTCCTAGCGCCGACGGGTCCGGGCCACCAGCCGATAACATTGAAGATTAACAACCAGGAGCTTGAGATAGACCTGACCGGCGATGAAGAAGGGCTCAAGTGGGCCTATTCCGAGCCGATATTCCTTTACGCCGGGCAGCACACCCTCCAGCTATCTGGAGGTATGGCGGTGATCGATAGGCTCATGCTCTTCTCTACCAACAGCGAAGAGACGCTGGAGGATATCTTCCAGGCAAATGGCAGTCCGGCCAGCGTCATCTCCTGGGAAGAGAAAAATGCAGCCAAATATGTTGTCCATGTCGATGCTCAAAGCCCGTTTATGCTGGCCTTTGCCGAGGCGTTTAACTCCCACTGGGTGGCAAAGATAAACGGGAAGGAATACAAAAGCCAGCCGCTTTACGCAGTGATAAATGGATTCTGGATAGATGAGACCAGTGAGCTGGAGATAACCATAGAATACAAACCCCAGCAGTGGTTCAACTACGGGGCCATCATCTCGGTGGTTTCATTGTTCGGTGCATTAGGTTTTGTGGTGTGGGATTTGAGTTGGAAGAGGCATCAGAGAATGCAATCTAGGTTCAGGAGGTGAAGTATGTCTTTTATACAGATGCTAACCCTAGCTGCCTTCGCGATCTACACCATACTTTTTATCGCCCTTCGCCTCGATTCCAGGATAGCCGGAGTGTCGGCCCTAGCCTCCTTGGTTATCGCGGTGATAGCTCTTGCCATAGAAAATAATGATTTGGCGCGGGGTTTGGCAATGTATGCCTATTGCCTACTGGCCTCAGCAGCGGTAATCCTGGCCGTCGAATATTTCAGGGGGGAGCCAGAAAGGCGCTTGGAGAAGAGCCACGAGGAGGGCCATGAGGAGCCGGATCACAAACAAAGGAGGTTGAAACAATGAAGGTTTTGGTAACTGGGGGCTGCGGGTTTATAGGTTCGCATGTGTGTGAATATTATATTGAAAAGGGAGCCGATGTTATTGCCTATGATAACATGACAAAGCATGAGCTTATGCGTACTGGTTATGCCGCTGATGCCGCCCGAGATTATAACTGGCAGTTCCTAAAGAAACTAGGAGTTACCCTGATCAATGGTGACGTGCGTAATTTCGATGAGCTATTCAAAGCTGCCGAGGGTTGTGATTTCATAATTCATACTGCTGCCCAGCCAGCTATGACCATCAGTATCGAATCGCCGGATCTTGATTTCTCAGCCAATGTTCTGGGCAGCTTTAATGTCTTAGAGGCGGCGAAAAGGTTGGGAATACCTGTGGTTAACTGTGCGACTATCCATGTCTACGGGAATAGAATCAATGACACTGTTGAGGAGGGAAACACCAGATATACCCGTAACCCAGTAGCAATAGATGAAGATCATCCCACGGTGGAGGGGACACTTACCCCATTACATGCCTCCAAGAGGGCTGCTGACCTCTATGTGCAAGCTTATATAGATACTTATGGGCTAGAAGCGGCGAGCTTCCGTCTTACCGGTCTCTATGGAACTCACCAATTTGGCGGGGAAGACCATGGCTGGGTTGCCAATTTCGTTATTCGGGCTGTCTTAGGGATGCCGATCACAATTTATGGCACGGGGAAGCAGTTGAGGGATATTTTATACGCCTCTGACGTAGCTCGGGCATTTGACGCCTTCTATAAAACGAGAAAGCCAGGCATCTACAACATCGGAGGAGGGGTAGACCATGCTATTTCCCTTTTGGAATGCGTTGAGCTGATAAGGGAAATAACGGGGAGGGAGCTGGTAATCAAATACGGCCCCCCTCGATTGGGAGACCTGCTCTACTTTGTCTGTGATATTTCCAAAGCGAAGCGCGAATTGGGATGGGAGCCCGAAGTCTCGAATAGGGAAGGCATATCCCGGTTAATCGAATGGGTGAAGGAGAGCGAGGCTATCTTCGGCAAAGCCTCAACCTCGACAGCAGTGGGGTAGAAAACTAAGCATGAATCGGATCAAGATTGGGGTCATCCCAGCAGCGGGAGCGGCGAAAAGGATGGGCTATCTGGGCCAGATTCTGCCCAAGTGCCTTTTCCCTGTCTATGACAAGCCAGTAATTCACCATGTTTTGGAGAACATGAGCAAGGTTGGCGTAGAACAGGTCTACGTGATTGTAAATCATCACCGAGACAAGGTAATAGAGTACCTCCAGAAGGTGCAGCCTGAAATTGGTGTCGGCATAGAATTCATAAATCAAGTAAGGCTTTCCGGGATAGCTGACGCCATAATGCTGACCAGCAAATTCATTAAAGAACCCTTTATGGTGACACTGGGAGACGATTGCACCCTGACCCAATCCATGGATAGCATCGTCCACTCCCTTTTTGAGCATAATGCTATCGTTGTTGAGGG
>Ga0315296_10002098_pt1 | contig 17155 bp, 14 predicted proteins | sample YL17G14_18_MG_FD_203921 | JGI IMG/M metagenome (GOLD analysis project Ga0315296, IMG submission 203921) | Sediment microbial communities from Yellowstone Lake, YNP, Wyoming, USA - YL17G14_18 | ecosystem: Environmental > Aquatic > Freshwater > Lake > Sediment | place: USA: Wyoming | collected... | reverse complement strand
AGATCGGACCCTACGTCACCTACGAGCTGGGCAGCGACAGCGTGAAGATGGTTGACTATGGCGTGAAGGATGAGGCGGGTTTGTCCGCGAACCTGGGCCCCGCCACCGCGGAAGCAAAGGCCTCAGCCCGCTTCGGCGCCGAGACGGGGCTGACTGTCGATTACACGACCCGTGTCAAGGTGGGTGTAAAGATTTGAGCGAAGAGGGATAGCCGAGCTATATAGGGGCGGTTCTCGAACCGCCCCCGCCTCACGGGAAAGAGCCGTTCCTGCTTACCTGGGAAAACGTGGACTTCGAGAGAAGGCGTCTGTTCATCCGAGAGACCAAAACAAACAGGAGCCGATACGTTTGATATGGGGAAAAAGGGAATAGCGGGGGTTGGATTTGAACCAACGACCTCCGGGTTATGAGGTCTGTGTTGTGACTAAACTACTTCAGCCCCGCCAGCCTCTTCCTGGCATCCTCGACTTCGGAAAAAGCGGGGGCAAGTTCGAAGTCTTGAAAATCTTTTTAGGCGTGATATATTGACCAGAGGCAGGTCAGCTGTAGATGAGGCGCCGAGGGCCAGAGGCCTTGACAGGCATGGCCCCTATCGGTCAAAATGAGGCTGGGTTGGGTTCGCACGCGCTGCAAAAAAAAATTCCTATCAAAATAGAGATTTAATCTGCCGAATAGGAGACTATCTATGAACGATGTTTTCGAAAAGCGCGTGAGGGCGGCGGCAGTCGCGGGATGGTGGACCGTGCTGGTCGACGTCGGGTTTCTTCTGATTCAGTGGATTTTGTATCGGCTGGCCATGTCCGTACATCCCGCATGGCTGTTGTCGTTGTGGTATGGCCCGGACACAACCTGGTCGTTCGTCCAAACTGTGTGGTTCTGGGGCATAGCTATTATGAAGATATGCATTTGGCCCTTAGCATTGGTGACTCTTTGGTTGACGCTATGGGCAAGGCAGTTAAGAAAACGAGCAGACGGTTGATGGCGGGCATGAGCTATATATAAGATTTCTGAGCGCGCCAGAGAGGACTCGAACCTCCGGCCTTCTGATTCGTAGTCAGACGCTCTGTATATAGAGATAGACCCCTCCCCATGTCATTATTTAGCTAGGTTTCATGGCTCACCTAAAAACAGAAATAGACCTCTCCAAAATTTTGTCACCAAATTGTCACTAAAAAATGCCTAAGGGAGCCGAATCCAGCTAAGGAAGCCTATAAAGAAAGAAACAAAAATATTGTCTTTTCCGGGGAGTTTCTTGAGGAAAAAAGGGAATAGCGGGGATTGGATTTGAACTAACGACCTCCGGGTTATGAGCCCGACGAGCTACCAGGCTGCTCTACCCCGCAGTAACCCGTATTCCCCCGAGAAATTGCCTCTTTGACTTTTAGCTCCCTCAGCTGGAATTAGGCGACTTTAGACGTTTCTTTGTGACAAATGGGTGACAAAGGGAGAAGCTTGTCTTTGTACCCGTCGTGCCCCCACAGCGGGCACACGGGAAGAGGTCCGCTGTTTTGAGCTCAACTTGACGTCCGATCACGCTGCGATTTATCATCCCTAACGAGGGGACGAGGCAAAACGCATAAGTTAATTTTTTTTACAATATGTATAAAAAGGTTGTCCTCAAAAATGAAACAGGTTGAAGATTCTAAATGATTCCCTCTTAAGACCGGTCTCAGAATTTGGCACATTTTATGCTGCGTTTATTAGCAAGGGTTTGTATTAATGCTTTTTCCAAGCGATTTCTTGTTGAGCCGATTAGGACTATAATTGGAACAACGGCCATAATATAGAATTCGGGGAATTTCTGAGGTTTATTATGGGGAAAAGAAAGAGATCCACTTTTTTCCTTCCCGTTGCCGGCTTGTGCCTTATCACAGGGCTATCCTCTCAATCAAGCTCCATCCATCAGGAAGCCTTCCGGCCTCAAAAGCCCCTCCAGTATGAAGCCCGAGTCACCGTCAAGCTCATCCAGATCATTGTCTTGGACAAGCAAGGAAAACCCGTAACGGATCTCAAGAAAGAAGGCTTCGTCCTCACCGACAACGGCCAAAAGAAAGAGATCACAGATTTTGAAAAGCACATCCTCACCGGCCCGGCGATTAAAACCGAGCCGCAGCCGTCCGCTGAAAGAATCGTCCAGACCACCCTCTCTCCTGCCGCCCAGGTCACGGTCATGACCCGGAAATTCTTCCTCTTCTTCGACTTTGCCTTCAACAACCAAAAAGGCATCAATAAATCTAAAGAAGCGGCTCTACATTTCATCGATACAGAGCTTATCCCGGATGATGAGGTAGGATTGCTGTCCTATTCAATATTGAAAGGGCTCTCCATCCACGAATACCTGACGACCAACCATCGGAAAGTCCGAGAGGCCGCAGAGGCATTAAATGCAAAAGCCATAGCGGGGCGGGCCGAAGACATCGAAGAAGAATGTTGGCGGAGAGCCGAAGAAAGCGGAAGCGGCGTATATCAAAAGAGCTTTTCCCAACTCGATGCGGAGCGGCAGGAATCGAAGAACCAAGCCCAGAATTTTATCCTCAAGATAACGGCTTTAGCCAAAGCCCTGCGCTACGTTCCCGGACAAAAACATCTTGTGCTCTTTTCGACTGGCGTTCCGAGCTCTCTCCTCTGCGGCAACCAGATGACCCGCCAAGAGACTAGCAGGATCGTGGATAGGCAAATTCAGTACAAATACGATGCCGGTGACAATGTCCTCCTCACTCAAAACGAAAAGATGCTCAAGGAGCTCGCCGCGGGCTTGTGGATTTTTCTTGAGATGAACGCTCCGTCGGACATTTATTCGTCGGGACCGATGTCGGTGCCGATGCCGAATTTCCATCCGGCAGTCTCTTTCGAAGGGCAACTGAATCTCCGGTTCGGGTCCGAGACGATCGGGTTGTTTCAATACGGCCCAGCCCATACGAGCGGAGACGTCGTCATCTGTTTTCCGGCCCGTGGAGTAGCCTTCATCGGTGATCTCGTCTTCGTCCATCATGATCTGCTCATCCAGCGCCATAAAGGAGGATATTCCTTCGGACTTGTGACGACGCTGAGCATCTTCCTCAAGACCCAGCCCGAGATCCGGACGTTCATCCCCAGCCATGCGGATCCTATCGACCGGGACGAGCTCGGCGCCATTGTCCGATCCATCGAGGAAATCCAGGTCAAGGTATTAGCCATGGTCGATGAAGGGAAAACCCTGGAAGACGTGAAAAAAGCGTTTCAAATTTCCGAGGCGCCGAAGGGCGCCGGAAATTGGGTCTGGCCGAGGCTTGCCGCGACGGTCTACCAAGAGCTGACGGAGAGGCGAATGCCCGAAAAAATACCGACCGTCGAGCGAAGAGACCGATGAGCCCGCGTAAAGGCGATGATCATTCTTCCGAGGATGCCTCTCGATTCGTGAGAGAAGCCGTTTTGGGTTTCTGGATCGTCGTGGCATGTTTGACTTCAGCGGCGGCACTTTTCGGGCAGAAGGTAAAAACCGACGTCACGACTTTGGACGATCTCTTTTTCAATGAGCTGAAAAACCTCGTCATGCCGAAAAACGCCGTCGAATTGAAAAAAGGACCGTCCCTGAATATCACCGGCGCTCCGGGGCCGGGGCGGATGACGACGGACTCCGCCGGTAATATCTATTTCTCCGAAGCGAGAAGGGCCACCGTACTCAAACTCACGCCCGATGGCATTCTTGATATGAACTTCGCCGGAAACTTCGCGATAAAAAAGCGATTAACGAATCCGCACGCCTTATCTATCCATGAAAACATGCTCTTGGTGCAGGATCAAGAAAAGATCGTCGTCTTCGATCTCAACGGAAAATTCGTCAGTTCCATGGACATTCCAAATGCCGACGACATAGCGATCGACGAGAATGGCACTATCTTCGTATCGCCGTCGATCAAGAGTCCGAAAACTGCTCTCGTTGAAACGTATTCCTTGCGGGGAAAGAAGGCGAATTCGTTCGGATCTCCCATGAATTTCCGCCATAGTCTCGGTGAATTGAATAGGAGATCTTTACTTCTCAACGGAGACATGGTTTACGTCGTTTTCAGGTTTTTTCCCATCATCCGCAAGTACAGCAAGAAGGGAGAATTCATAGAGGAATTCCGAATCGAAGATAGCTTCATCCGAATCAAAGAAGAATTCAACCTTAAAAAGATGGGAGAGGGGATCGCCGATCCGGCCAAACGCTATGGATACTTGGAAATCATCAGCGCTGCCTCGGTTTTCGACGGCTTGTTTTATGCGATCAGCGGCTATCCGATATTGATGGTCTATGAAATCGGGAATAACGGCAAGGTTAACACCATATATTGGAAGGACTTGGAAGAAATTTACGTTCCCAAGGATCTTGCGATCGATGAGGCGAACAAAGAGATCAGATTTCGCGTGCTGCGAAGTTCTCCGGATTCCATCCTAGATGTCTTCTCGACGCCTCGAAAGAGATGAACCGAAATTGGACATCAGCTCACGGATCGATCCCCTATCTTCAGTTCCTAGCGCTAATTTTTCCATGTTATAATAGACATCATTAGAGGGTGAAAAGTCCCTTCGAGGAGGACAGCATGAAAAAAGCTGTTACAATTTTCACGTGTTTCCTTCTTTTATTCGCTTGTCAAAAGCAGCCAAAGATCGACAGGGCGACGGAAAACGGCGTAGAAGTCCTCCTGAATCATATTCAGCCTTACAGCCTCAAAAGCGAATCCGGGACTCTCATTCTTGAATGGACATTTTCCATCGACACGGAAAAGGAAGACATGTTTAAGGTCGGATTGACCGACATCGAGACATTTGATATCGATCTCGAAGGCAATATTTATATCATCCAGTGGCAGAGCAAAGACAATTTTGTATTCAAATTCAGTCCAGAGGGACGCTTTATAAAATCATTTGTGAGGTTCGGGCAGGGACCGGGCGAGCTAGAATATGGAGGAACGATATTGGTCAATCCGGATAACGAGGTTATGGCTAAAGATCCCTCCAAGAAGAAATTTCTGATCTACGATCGGGAAGGTCGATTTCTCAAGGAGACTCGTCTGGAGAAAACGTATAGCCTCGTCCCCCTGAGGAATGGCAAATATCTCGTATTTTGGGGAGAAGATACTTCCGAATTGCGAAAACAGTTTGTCGGTGTGTGCAACTCAGAATTTAATGATGTCAAAGTGCTTGATGAATTCCAGTATCCCAACGTTATGAATGCCAGATGTCCAGTAAACCGAGATTTGATGATCTACAGAGCTTCGGGGGATAAAATTTATATTGGGAATACGGCAAAGGGGTATGAAATCCGTATCTATGATTTGGACGGAAGTTTACTGCGTAAAATAAGGAAAGACTATAAGCCTGTGGCTGTTTCAGAAGAGGTCAAGAAAGCTTACTTTGAGCGTTTGCCAAAGGATTATCCTATAAAAGACAATCTATATTTTACAGAGAAATGGCCACCTTTCCGCGGCCTATATTCCGATGATCAAGGGCGGTTATTTGTCCTGACGTATGAAGCAGGTCTAAATCCCGGGGAATTTATGTACGATATTTTCAATGCCGAAGGAATCTTCATTGGAAGAGTGAGCTTGGCCAATATGAAAAATCTCTTCCGTCCGAACTCCTTCACCGTACGAGCTATAAAGAATCATCTCTATGGTCTTCAAGAAAAAGAGAGTGGCTCTAAAGAGTTGGTGGTTTATAAAATGAGGTGGAAATAAGAGATAATTCAAGGCACGAGAGGAAGCGAGAAGCTTAGAGGCATGGCTTCCCGGTTGCGAAAAGAACGCTTTAAGGCGATTGGCCGCCTCGATAGGATAGACGAATTCTGGAAGGGGAAATTCTCATTTTAAATGATAGAAGGAGGCATGTGTTGATGCTCAATTCAATCCGTCTTTTTCCTCTGATTGCGGTTCTTCTTATCGTCCTGTCTGCTTCCGCTGCCAGAATGGACCGAATCCTGTTCTTCAGGCAGACTAAAATCACGACCAAGGACAGACTCGTCGTGATCAGGAACAGGAAAAAACCCGCTGCCGAAGTCAAGGCCGAGCTCGTTCTTAAAGAGGAATTTACTATAGGTGCCGAGGCTACGCCTCAGAAGGTCACCCTGGAGGATCCCACCTACATCGCTGTAGGAGGCGACGGCTTGATTTACGTTGTCGACCGGAAGGCCGTTCAGGTAAAGGTCTTTGGTCCAAATGGAAAATTTCTCCGTTCCATCGGAAAGAAGGGACAGGGACCCGGCGAAGTCGGAGGCATCCGTGACATCTCTTTCACCCCAGCCCGGGAGATCCTGGTCAACGACACCCGGAGCAAACGCCTTCATTATTTTACTCTGGAAGGAAAATTCTTGCGGACTGTAACGGCTCCCAGTACCATCGGTTTCGAAGGGCCCAGCCAGGATCCGCGAGGCCGGATATTCGCTGTCCAGACCGCTATCGTCATGGACAGGGCGACATCCGAGCTGGTTGAATTCACGGCCGAAATGAAGAATGTCCGGACCTTGTTCTCCATCCAAATCGCCAAGTATCCGGACTTCAATCCCGTCGGACCGCAAATCCGGTTTCTTCCGGCGGCTAATGGAGGCCTGACCTGGGGCGTGACCACCCAGTATGAAATCAACGTTCTCGACGCTGATGGCAAACCCGTGAAAAAGATCCTCAAGGATTATGATCCCCTGCCTGTCACCAAAGAATATCGGGACAAACTCATGAAGGAATCCGGATATGATCCAAGCTACGTCAAATTTTCAGATCACTTCCCCGCCTTCCTGGATTTTCGGAGTGACGATGAAGGTCGTCTCTATGTCCGCCTCTACGAGACCACTGCGGATGAATCGGGACATGTTTACGACGTCTTTGACCCGGAGGGCCGGTACATGGCTCGCGCGGTCATCAAAGGAACCAGGACGCCAGCTTTCCGCCACGGCCGGATTTACACAATCGAACAGGCGACCGACGGAACACCCTTCGTCCGAGTTTACTCGGTTTCCTGGAAGAAGGCCGCATCATAATCAGTGGAATCGCCAAGGCGGTGCTTAACTCCCAAGCCTCCCGAACGTTGATAAGATGTGTTGCCACGAAAATTCGCCTCAATAGTGAGGAAGGCGAGCCTCAATCCACTGGTTCTCCGGATGGACGAGGAGAGCTCCCAGCGCATTGTCTCCAAAGGCTGGGCGCCTATGATCGGGAAAACGGCCTCTTTGACGGTTTTCAACCGTGGGAAAAGGACCCCGAAAAAAGCTGGAAAACCAATCCCCCGACCTCAGAAACGACCGCATAACGGCACAAAAATGGGGCAAAACTAAGGTTAAGAGAGCCCATAAAATCCCATTTTGACCTATCGCATGTAACCTAATCGATTTAAAAGAGTTACAGACTCGCCTGGTTAACATAATGCTAATTGTCCGACTCTGTTTTTTATGGGAAAAGCGCCAAGAGCTAGCCTGTAAAATTATTCCGACGCGGCCTTAGCCCCGCCGAATCGCGGGAAGGTCGGGGGAGGGGGTGGATGGACGGGAGGCTGGAATTCTGGGGGGCTTAAGTTGCGAGCTTATATTGTCCGGTGTTAGGCGGTCCAGAAATGCCATCACCGATTTTAAAGGGCTATTTCAAGTCTTCTGGTAGCCAGCCTATGTCCTCTAAGCCCAGCAACTTTGTTTTAGCATCCTGGACGAATTCTATAAACCTGCTGGTAGTCTTAATATTTACTTGTGCGTTATGTAGATCAACAGATACCGGCACTGCCCAGATCATGGCTCCGAAAAAGGCTGCGTTTACAGAAGGAGGCAGATAAGCAGCGTTGGATGGATACCACTTCTTCCATCCATCCACGATCTTATCGAGCGCATCTGCTTTGGCTTGATTTTGCTCAATCTGGTAAACGAAATTTAGAGCTTCGCTGTAAGTTGACATCCTTTTGCCCAATATGGAATCTATCAATTTTTGCTTTTGACTTTTCCTCTGGATAAGATAAGAAGACCAAAAACCAAGCGCGGCGGCTGATATCGTGGAAAGAGAAGTAATAAGAGCCAATACTACCCCGTTCATTTAATCCTCCTTATTCATAGGAATTTTACAGTAATAATCCAGCCATTGCAGCGCAAGTTTATGAAAATATCCTATTAAACGTGCGAGGTCTTCAAATTTCAGATTATACTTTGTGATTTGTATGCCCTCGTCATCATCTGTCAGAGCTATCATGACTGGTTTGGTTCCTACGCCTTCTCGGATTTTTTCATCAATATGCTCTATTGCAACTCGAATATCAATAATCTCTGTCTTATGAGATTCGATTCGCTTCCGTAGGTTGCGGTCAATACTTAGACCACCGCGTTTACTTTTTACAGAGTCGAGTAGTTTGAATAATCTGCGAATTGCATTAATGCAATTCTCTAGATGGTCTATGATTCCAAATGTATATAGCGTTATAACATGAACAGGGCATTTCACAACATCGACATTGCATTGTGTTTCGTTAACTTGGGCGATTATACACTCTCTGGCTTTTTTATATTCGTTAACCGCCTTTTCCACAAGTCGCACAAAGTTTCTGATATACAGCCGTTCTCTTGGAGATAGCATTTTTCCTTCCGTAGCCATAATTGCGGTCATAAAACCTGGAAAGAGTGTTTCAAGCTTAGAAATATCAGGCATTCGACATGATTTTGGATACATTCATTTTAATCCTAATAATTTGCTGAGAATTTCCCCTCCCAGGATTCGTCTATCCAATCGAGGCGATTATCCGCGTTTGCGTCCTATCATCAACCGGGAGGCCATGCCTCCTATTTGATTATCAGGGGTATCTGAGCAGAAGAAAGAGGCTTTGTCATTCCCCGACGGCATAGATCACAAATGAGAGATACCCATCCGCATCGGTTTCCAAAACCATAAGTCGGCCGTTTAGAACCGCAATCAAGTTTTTTTTGAGGATGAAGGCGTCCAAGTAGGTTCCATCAAAATTGAAGACGTCGAAGAGAGTTCCTTTCTCCTTGTCCGCTGTCGAAGTCCTAATCCAAAGCCGGTTGTTAAAGACATAGAGGCCCGCAATATCAGCTTCGTAGGGTCTCTCGAAATTATATTTCTTGAAGAACTGGGCTTCGCGGGGATCTGAATAATGCTTAATCCTTGGGTATTTTCTTCCGAAATTTCTTACGATTTTCCCAGTCTCAAGGTCAAGGACAGAGATTCCGTATTCAGCTGTGTGATTGACAAAGAGGAAGCGGCCGTCATCTGATTGCGCCGCATGGAAAGGCGACCAAAAGGCGGCGGCGTTTTGAGCAAGGAAACGGAGCACGGAGAACGTATGGACGAGCTTTTCCTCTGAACCATCCTTAGAGACCAGAAGGATTTCGTGCGGAATTTCCGTAAGCTTTCCTTTTCTTTCCTCTATGGGGGGATAGTTCGCACGACTGAACAAAAGATAATCGCCCGAAATTCCGAAAAAGTCGTTATATGGCCGACGGACGGTCCATTGATGGACGAGTTCGCCATCTGCCGTTATTCGGATAATTCGGTTTTGCCCGAAGTCAAAGACGAAGACGTCCCTGAGGCCAAGGATCCGGCCGGGATTCTTCGCTAGGGGTTTCTTTGGATTCTCGATGACCTGCTGGGCTTGCAGGGAGAAGAAGGAAAGGAAACAGAAAAGCAAAGAATATTTGATTTTTCTCACGGTTCCTCCTCATCTTCTCCCGCCAAAGCCATTCGGTTTGGCCGAGGAGAGCATTCCGTCTTGCTTTTTGTACTACTATTTATATCCAAAAAAGGGCAAAAAGTTAAGCTGTCTATTACCCAAAGGCATCCAATTAGAAAAATTGCTTTTTCCCCTCTCCGGATTCGTCTATCCTATCGAGGCGATTATTCGCCAGCCAGCGTCCTTTTCGCAACCGGGAAGCCTTGCCTCTAGGCCTCTGGCTTCCACTCGATTTTCTCCACAGCGCTTTGGGTTCCAAGTTTGGAGGCAAGTCAGAATTTCCACGTAACCTGATAGCGCTTGACGACCTCATATCCCTCCTCGTCCGGCTCGATCGTATAGAGCTTTCCGTTGCGCATAATGCGGATCTTCGGGTTGATGAGATCCGAGTGGCGGGCCAATGGGACTCGGCTTATAAACCGCCCCTCGGCATCAAAAATATCATAGATATCCATTCGGTTGTCATGGGTTCTTTCCCAGGTTTGGACAAAAAGACGGCCTTGATCATCGGCGAAAAAGCGACGATAGGCACTGTGATGCGAGGGGAAATCCTTAGGGAGACTGAGTCCAGGAGGGACGCGCCGATTCCGGAATTCCGCGATGTCTTTTTGCGTCACCTTGAGCGGATCCCAATTCCTGAGAATTCTGCGGACCAATTTGCACTTTGGGTCGAAATACCGGATCTCATACGTCTTCGCGTCGCCGTAAACCAGCCGGTCCTTATCGTCAAGGATCCACCGATCTCTCGGCTTGAATGGATTTGGACTTTCATCCGCGGGCAGGTCGAAGATCCCGACCAGGACTTGACTCATATCCGGGTTCATTTTCCTAAGCACGTCTATTCGTTCGCCCGGCTTGAAAACGGTTTCCGAGGCATAGATGTTTCCGGTCGAATCAACCTGGACATCGTTCCAAAACCGTCGTAATGGAAGTGATCTAAGGAAACGGCCGTCCAAAGCGAAAAACGTCAGCCTTCGATTTCCAATATCTAGGACGGCCAGCGCGTTCGCTCCCTTGAGCAGAGAGATGGATAACGCCCCGCCGATCTCGCCGGGGCCTTGGCCGCGACGGCCGATCCTCCGGACGAATTTTGCGTTATTATCATAGACCTTGACCGCGTCATCTTGAAGATCGAGGACATAGAGATTTCCGCCCTGATCCACAGCCATCCCGTAGGGCTTGGCGATGGCATATTCTCCCTCGGCCTCCGCTCCGCCGATGACCCAATCTTCCCGAATCGAAAGGATGGGCTCTTTATACATCGGCTCCTTGGGATTCTTGACAACCGTCACTTCTCCCTCTTTTGCAATCGTCCCTTTCCACTCTGGCTTTTGATTTTCTTTTGCTTCGGCGGATATAGAGAAGAATAAAAAAAGTGCGATCAATGGATATTTGATTTTGCTTTTCATTATCCTCTCTAAAATATTACCAGGATTATCGGCCTGATGTTTAGGACATTTCATGAATCTCATTCTCGATGATCTTATACTGATAGAATATCGTGTTGTAATATTCCCTGATAAAAAGATTATCGCCGAAAATCCGGATGCCGTGGGCATGGTGCGTAAGAGGAATTTCGCCCAGAAAGACACCGTCCGGGCTAAAAATCTCGAGCTTGTAGACGTCCTCCTTTACGACCTTGGGCTGAGTCTTGGTTCGGGAGACGACTCCTGCATCCGTCGTTACGACCGAGGAGCCGAAAGCCCTCTCTTCGTCCGCCAACTGGCGGCGCAGGGTAATCACCCAGATTCGAGCTTTGCCGTCCACGGCGATCCCGCTAGAGACCATATTCATCTTCGGGCCTTGTACTCCCGTATAGCCCCTCCCCCGGCTGATGAATCCCTTTTCAATAACCTCCGTTCCATAATTCAAAGGGCGGTCCGCCTGCCAGAGAAGCCTCCCCTCCGGGGAGTATTTCTCGACCCGGTTCTGCCGCTGGAAGCTCACGCAGATGTTCTTCTCCGAGTCGGTATCGAGATAAAACCAGTTAGCGTGCCAACTGGTAGTCCCGTCCCCATAATCAGTTGCTTCCCCGAAGGCAAACTTGATCCTTCCATTCTGGTCTATTACCTCCAGGAGCTTGGGAAGCTTTTTCAGCCTGCCCACTGCTAGCCCGTAATCAAGGAGACCACCTCTGACGATCAAGCCAGGGTTCAATAGCCGGATTTCGCCCGCCGATAAAGCGCGAAATTTAATGGTTTTCAAAGGCTTTCCATCAGATGAAAGAACCTCGATTCGTCTGCTCCTCATATCGAAAACAAATAGGTTATTCTCGTTGTCGATATCCATGGAGTGGGCAGATTGAAACTCTCCTGGACCTTGGCCCTTCCGGCCGATTGTCTTGATGAATTTTCCCTCTGAATCGAGTTTCTGGATTCGCTGGTTGTCGGTATCAAGGATGTATAGATTCCCGGCTGAATCCCGGACAATGTCGTTTGGATTATTGAACGACAGATTTTCTTCGGCGTCGAGTCCGCCGATAGTCCCGACGAGTTCCAGCTTAACTTCCGGATTGGCGCCCCATTTGCCGCCCTTCACATTATGGACAACGCGGACGCCGTTCACCGTCTCAATTTTCTGTGCTCCAACAAAGACCGAAACGAGGAATAAAGCCAAGAGAATTCTCAACCTGACATTTGGGACTTTTCGTAGCATTTTTTCCCCTGATGGCTGCTTGTCAAGAGAATAGCACTATTGGAAAAGTGAGTCAATATGAACGGCAGACTTCTCCCCGTTTGCCCGCCGTGGGGATACTACTGGGACGCGCGAAAGAGATTTTTTTATCTTTATACCGCTTTTCTTGACATCGATCAGCAGCGGGATGTATCATTTTTTCGCAACGGGAGGCGTCGTTTTTAAGCTCAACGGGACATGATTCGAGACAACGTGGAAAAGGAAATTATTGTTATCAAGCGGGCGCCCCGCTTGAAAAATTCGGGGATTGTTGGAGCCACCCCCCTTTCTGTTAATGGCAACCGAATGCTCCGCCGCCGAGTCTAATAGAATGTTTTGCTCCGTTTGACTAGAGCCGCTGATGTCCATGATACTTGATGGAAGGAAACTTATTAGGGAAAGTCCGATGTCGATTCATTTCTTATGGGCCGCTTTGACCGCCCTGACGCTCGTTACGGCGGGTCCTTGGTCCAAGCCGAGCCCCGCGCCGGACGTTCAGCCGCTGCGAGAGACCCTTCGCATCGATCTCAGCCGCGATTTCGACGGATCGCCTGTCGTGTCCGCTTCGGATTTCGCGGTCGCCGAGGACGGCTCGATTTATATCCTCGATCCCAAGGGCGCCCGGGTGCTGCGGTTCGATTCGGTCGGCCGGTTTCTCGGCGCTTTCGGGGGTCCTGGCCAGGGGCCGGGCGACCTCCAGCGGCCCCTCCGGCTGGTCCTGGCCCGAGCCGGCGAGATCGTCGTCGGCGACGGTTATTTTTCCGTTTTTTCCCGCGAAGGAAAATATCTCCGCCGGCGTGCCGAGCGGTTGGTCCATATGGTCGACGGATTATTCTCCGCGGAATCGGGCCGCTTCATCCTTTCCACTACCCGTTTTGCCCCGTCCGCCAAGGGCGTGACGATGGAGCGGGTCATCGAACTGACGGATGCCGCTTTCCAGCCGATACGGACCCTGCACCGGGTTCGAGAGGATTCCGGGGGAAAAAATCCGGGCGGGGTCTATTTCACCTATGCTCCAGGGCCGCAGGGCGAGTTGTATATCTTGAACCGATCGAGCCGGGAATACCGGATCTCTGTCCTCGACCCGGCCGGAAAACCACGCGCCGATATCACCCGGCCATTCCACCCGGTAGCTAAATGCCCCAAGGATCTGGCCGAAGAAAAACGGCTATTAACCTCCCGCATAGGCCAAATGGCGGCGCGCGAGGGAGGCTCGAGCGGAGAGGCTCGGGTCAATACGGACAAATTCGCGGTCCGGGAAATCGCTGCCGACGAAGCCGGCCGGCTGTGGGCGACGACGATCGGCCCGGAACCTTGCGACCGCGATGTCTATGTCGATCTATTTTCTCCGGAAGGGAATTGGCTGAGGCGTTTCCGCCTGGGACGGTTCGCCTCTCCGCAGATCAAGGTGATGCGCGGATCTCTGTATGTTCTTGACGGCGAAGGCGATGATAGACCGGCGTTCGTCCGCTACGCGATCGAATCGGGCGGCGGCAAACGCCCATAAAAATCCGACGTTCAAATGAATCATCCCGCGCCCGCTTTGAGGATACCCCGGGGACAAAGGCAGACCCTTTCAGCTTGGCCGCCGTTTGACCAAGATTTGAACAAACTCGCTTAAAAGCGCTGAAAAAACAGTATCGGCACTTAAAGACAAAAAAGGGATTCAGGATTTCTCAAATCGCTGAAAGCAAGGGAAATAAGGGAAAAAAGGGAATAGCGGGGGTTGGATTTGAACCAACGACCTCCGGGTTATGAGCCCGACGAGCTACCAGGCTGCTCTACCCCGCAGTTATCGAGAGCTATTATACCAAAAAAAACTTTTTTGTCAAAAACAATTCATTGAGGGGGCCTCGGGGCGATTCCGACACTCCTTTGAAATCACATATCTGGATGCTTCCTTGCGGCTTCCTTTTCCTTGACATTCCCGAAAGACAAAAAATATAATGAGAAACCTGAAAAATGGCTATTTTCCTTTTCTTCCTTTTATCCAGCGTTTGTGTCGGCGCCGTCCTGGGTATGATCCTCTCCAAGAACCAAGCCTATAGCGCCCTTTATTTGGTTCTCGCCTTCGTCTGCTTGGGCGGCCTGTTCGGCCTGCTTGGCGCCCCGTTCATGGCCGTCGTCCAAATCATCATCTATGCCGGGGCGATCATGGTCCTGTTCATCTTCGTCATCATGATGATCAACCTCCACGAAGGCATTTCTCGGGAGAAGAAAAAATGGACCATCGCTTTCTCCGTCGTTCTTGCCCTGGTCCTTCTCCTGGAGCTTGTCCTCGCCGCAAAAGGGGCATCCCTTGGCCAAAGCCCGGAGGGAAGCGTCAGCCCCAAAGAGATCGGCCAACTCCTGTTCACAAAATATCTATATCCTTTTGAAATCACCTCCGTTCTCATCATCGCCGCCTTGGTCGGCGCCATCGTCCTCGTCAAAAAGAGGGAAAAGGAATGATCCCGGCCGGCTATTTCTTCTTCCTCAGCATCATTCTCTTCGTCCTGGGAATCATCGCCTTCTTCATCAAGCGTGACCTGATCACCCAGTTCATGGCCGTCGAGATCATGCTCAACGCCGCCAACCTGGCCTTCATCGCCCTGGCTAAATCCCATCATTTTGTGGACGCCCAAGTCATCGTCTTTTTCATCATCACGGTTGCCGCGGCGGAAGCGGCCATCGGCCTGGCCATCATTCTTCTCATCTTCAGGCAGAAGAAATCCATAAAAACCGAAGAGATAAGCTCCATGAAAGGATAGTATGAAGGACATTTTTTGGTTGATCCCGTTCGTTCCCGCGCTGAGCACCCTCGTCCTTGTCCTCTTCGGAAGAAAGCTCCCCAAAAAGGTGGTATCCTGGCAGGCCTGCCTGTCCGTCTTCATTTCCTTTATCATCGCCCTGATCTCATTTTTCAGCCTGCTGAAGACGCCGCCGGAAAGCTATCCGATTGTCAAAAACCTTTTTACCTGGATCAGTGCCGGCTCATTCAGCGCCAATTTTTCCTTCCAGTTCGATCCGCTTTCGGCCGTCATGGCCCTGGTTGTAACGGGCGTCGGTTTCCTGATCCATGTCTATTCCGTGGGCTACATGGCCCACGATAAAGGCTACACGCGTTATTTTACCTACCTCAACCTCTTCACCTTTGCCATGCTGATCCTCGTCCTGGCCTCCAATATGATCCTGATGTTCGTGGGATGGGAAGGCGTCGGTTTGTGCTCCTATCTTCTGATCGGGTTCTGGTTCGAAAAACACTCGGCCGCCGGTGCCGGGAAAAAAGCGTTTATCGTGAACCGCATCGGCGACGCCGGTTTTATCCTGGGCATCCTGTTCATCTTTTTGGCTGTAGGAAGCTCGGAGTTCACCGCCGTCAACAAGGCTATTGCGGGAGGCTTGATCGCGCCGGGTGCCGCCACCCTGATGGCCATTCTCCTGTTCATTGGGGCCACCGGAAAATCGGCCCAGCTGCCGCTTTACATATGGCTTCCGGACGCCATGGAAGGCCCCACGCCTGTCAGCGCCCTGATCCACGCGGCGACGATGGTCACCGCCGGCGTTTACATGGTCGCCCGGATGAACCTGCTCTTTACGTATTCCGGAACGGCGGGCAACATCGTGGCGCTGGTGGGCGCCCTGACTGCCATCTTTGCCGCAACGATGGCCCTGACTCAAAACGATATCAAAAGGGTCCTAGCCTACTCGACCATCTCCCAACTGGGCTATATGTTCATCGGCTGCGGCGTCGGCGCCTACGCCGCCGGCATCTTCCATCTCTACACCCACGCCTTCTTCAAGAGCCTTCTATTCCTTGCCGCGGGAAGCGTGATGCACGCCCTGTCCGGTGAGCTGGACATGCGCAAAATGGGAGGCTTGCGGAAATACCTGCCTTGGACATATCCCACTTTTCTTATCGGAGCGATTGCCATTGCCGGCGTTCCCTTCCTGAGCGGCTTCTTCTCCAAGGATGCCATCCTGACTCAGGCTTATGCCCAAGGCCAATATTTCGTCTGGGCGCTCGGGCTCATGGGGGCCATTCTCACGGCCTTTTACATGTTCCGGCTGATCTTTCTTACGTTCCACGGTCCGGAACGGCTGGAGCCTGAAGCGAAAAAACATCTCCATGAATCGCCGAAGGTCATGACGATTCCCCTGGCCATTCTGGCTTTCTTCTCGATCGTGGCCGGCTACGTCGGACTCCCGGTCGCCCTTGGCAAAAAAGCGAACCTTTTTCAGAATTTCCTGGAGCCGGTTATCCCACCCGCCTCTGAGGGGCACTTGAGCATGGGTCTGGAATGGACCTTGATTTTAATCTCGGTCGCCGTGGCCCTTTTGGGAATTTACTTCGCTTACATGTTTTATCTCAAGAGGCCCGGCATCCCTCATAGCATTGTCCGCCGGATTCCCGGAGTCTATAAGCTTCTCTATAACAAATATTACGTCGACGAAACCTACAACGCCGTCATCGTCAACCCGCTCGTCAAGGGCTCGGAAATCGTCTACGAGAATTTCGATTTGGCCGTCATCGACGGCGCCCTCAACGGGTCGGCTTCGGCCACGGGCTTTTTCGGGCGTGCCCTGAGCGCCCTCCAGACGGGATATGTCAAGGATTATGTCCTTGTCTTTCTTCTGGGGGCGGTCATCATCGTGGGGATTTTGTTGTTTTAACCATGAGCTTTCCAATTTTGAGCTTTGTCACGTTCTTGCCGCTCCTGGGGGCCATCCTGCTCATGTTCATTCCCAAAGATAAAAAAGGCGCGCTTTACACAATAGCTCTAGCCGTGGCCTTTATCACCTTTGCCGTCTCTCTTCTCCTCTACTTTCT
>Ga0315296_10002097_pt1 | contig 17155 bp, 12 predicted proteins | sample YL17G14_18_MG_FD_203921 | JGI IMG/M metagenome (GOLD analysis project Ga0315296, IMG submission 203921) | Sediment microbial communities from Yellowstone Lake, YNP, Wyoming, USA - YL17G14_18 | ecosystem: Environmental > Aquatic > Freshwater > Lake > Sediment | place: USA: Wyoming | collected... | reverse complement strand
ACCCCGGTTCAGAGGGGAAAATACCTGGTATTTGCGGCAGATTTTTACCGGGAACTTAGAGAAAAATTGGAGAGAGCAAGGGGATTGCAGCAGAGATTGGGAAACATGCCAAGGAAAAAATAAGAAGAGCCGCTCAAAGAAGCTGTAAAATCAAAAAATCAAAATTGACAAAAAAATTAAAAAGTATTATAAAAAGATTTCAGAAATACTAAGTTTCTTGACAAAATCCATACTTTAATATAGTATTTTTTTGTATTTTTTTATGCATTTCTAAGCATAGACCATCTCAAGCAGGTTAAAGAGAGGAAACTGGAACATAATTAAAATCTTATTTCTTCTCTCCTATTACTCCCAACAAGGAAAAAATTAAGAGCCTGCAGACGGAATATTATGCCAGCGTAGCTCAGTTGGTAGAGCGGCTGATTTGTAATCAGCGGGTCGGGGGTTCGAATCCTCTCGCTGGCTTTTATCGAGCGAAGGAGTTACTGGGTTTTGGCCCCATAAAAAAGATATTAATCAACAGAAGATGAGCAGATGAAACGAAAGCCCAATAGTTTGTTGAGTTCTGAGCATTGAGATGATGGGCAGGTACCAAAGTGGCCAAATGGGGCGGGCTGTAAACCCGCTGCGGAAACGCTTCGGAGGTTCGAATCCTTCCCTGCCCATAGGAGCGGGAATAGCTCAGTGGTAGAGCATCGGCCTTCCAAGCCGTTGGTCGCGGGTTCGAATCCCGTTTCCCGCTTTTTCGTTAATTTTTTGCCCACGTAGCTCAGTAGGTAGAGCACGTCCTTGGTAAGGACGGGGTCACCAGTTCGAGCCTGGTCGTGGGCTTGATGGAGATTATATCCTCATAAAGCTTAAGGATAGGAGGTAAGGGAAAATGGCGAAGCAAAAGTTTGCGAGGACGAAGCCGCATCTTAATGTAGGGACGATAGGGCATGTGGATCATGGGAAGACGACGTTGACGTCGGCGATCACGAAGGTATTGCATCGGATGAATCCTTCGGTGCAGGTGAAGAGGTATGATGAGATAGACAATGCGCCTGAGGAGAAGGAGCGTGGTTTGACGATTCAGATAGCGCACATAGAGTATGAGACGTTGAAGCGGCACTATGCGCACATAGATTGTCCTGGGCATGCGGACTACATCAAGAACATGATAACTGGTGCGGCGCAGATGGACGGGGCGATATTGGTGGTGGCGGCGGATGATGGGCCGATGCCGCAGACGCGGGAGCACATTTTATTGGCGCGGCAGGTGAACGTGCCGGCGGTAGTGGTATTTATGAACAAGGTGGATTTAGCGGATGATCCTGAGATACTGGATTTAGTGGAGTTAGAGGTTCGGGAGTTGCTGACGAAGTATGAGTTTCCTGGGGACAAGATACCTGTTATTCGGGGGAGTGCGTTGAAGTCGATGGAGTCGGATGGGGATCCTGGTAATGAGTGGAACAAGAAGATAATGGAGTTGATGGATGCGGTGGACAGTCACATTCCGCAGCCGGTGAGGTTAGTGGACCAGGCGTTTTTGATGCCGATCGAGGACATTTTTTCGATATCTGGGCGAGGGACGGTGGTGACTGGGCGAGTGGAGAGGGGGATGGTTGTGGTTGGGGATGAGGTTGAGATCGTTGGGTTAGGAGAGACGCGGAAGCGAGTGGTGACGGGAGTGGAGATGTTTCGGAAGATATTGGATGAGGGGCAGGCTGGGGATAATGTAGGGGTGTTGTTGCGGGGGACGGACAAGGAGGAGGTGGAGCGGGGGATGGTGTTGGCGAAGCCTGGGTCGATAACGCCGCATCGGAAGTTTCGGGCTGAGATTTATGCGTTGAAGAAGGAGGAGGGTGGAAGGCACACGCCGTTTTTCACTGGGTATCGGCCGCAGTTTTATTTTCGGACGACGGACGTGACGGGGTCGGTGAAGTTAGCGTCTGGGGTGGAGATGGTGATGCCTGGAGACAATGTGAATTTGGAGATTGAGTTGATAATGGACATAGCGATGGAGAAGGGTTTGCGGTTTGCGATTCGAGAGGGAGGTCGGACGGTTGGAGCCGGGTCAGTCACGGAAATAGCGGAGTAAGCGACAGAAACGAGTGTTGTCGCTCCAGAGCCAAGGCTCGCTTCGAACGAGGAAAGAGGATGAGAGAAATCATAACCCTTCAGTGCTCAGAATGTAAGCAGCGGAACTACAGCCTCACCAAGAACAAAAAGCTTCAAAAAGATAAGATTGAGCTGAAAAAGTTCTGTAAGTTCTGCAGAAAACATACAGTCCATAAGGAAATCAAATAAATGAAGTCGGTCAAAATTGAACCAGGGCCAATCGCAGGGGCTCAAGAAATAAAAGGAGGAGAAGAGAAAACAGGTGAGTAGCTCAACTGGTTAGAGCAGCGGTCTCCAAAACCGCAGGTTGCGGGTTCGAGTCCTGCCTCACCTGCCATAAAAATAAAAAAAGAATCAGCCATTATATCCGAGATGAGGCTCAAAGAATGAACAGCAAAGAAAGATGGTACAAGCGTTTCCCCAACTTCCTCAAAGAGGTCAGGGCTGAGGTGAGAAAAGTGACCTGGCCTTCAAGAAATGAAGTTTACAGCACAACCATCATTGTCATTCTGGCGACTTTCTTCTTTGGGTTTTATCTCTATTTTATGGATCTCATCCTATCCTGGCTCTTGGCTCGGATTCAATCTTTGCTTGGTTAGATAAGAAAATGGAAAAGAATTGGTATGTCGTTCACACTTATTCGGGATTTGAGAAATTCGTGGCCGAGTCTATCCATCAGAAGGCTATTGAACTTAACATAGAGGACAAGATTGGCAGAATCATCATCCCGACCGAGGGTGTTGTTGAAATCAAATTAGGGAAAAAGGTCGTCTCCACAAAAAGGTCTTATCCAGGATATATCTTGATCGAAATGGAAATGACGGATGAAAACTGGCATATCATTCGAGATGTCCCTAAAGTGACCGGATTTGTCGGTTCTGGAAGGCGGCCGAGCCCCTTGGGAAAGGAAGAAGTCAATCAGATCGTCAAACACATGGAGACAACCTCTGAAAAGCCAAAGCCAAAGCATTCTTTCGAAAAAGGAGAAGCCGTTCGGATCATTGATGGACCTTTCTTTAACTTCAACGGAATCGTCGGAGAGGTCAACCATGAAAAAAATACTCTAAAGGTTTTAGTGATAATTTTTGGCCGCTCGACTCCAGTTGAGCTTGAATTCTTGCAGGTCGAGAAAATCTAGGAGGAAAAATGTCCAAAGAACTTGTGGCAACCGTCAGGCTGGAGATTGTGGCCCACCAGGCTAGCCCTGCACCTCCAGTCGGCCCGGCGCTCGGCCAGCACAGCGTCAACATCATGGAGTTTGTCCGGCAATTCAATGAGAGAACGGCCAAGATGGAAGAGGGAACTGTTGTTCCTGTGGTCATCAGTGTTTTTAAAAATAAAAGTTTCAATTTTGTGATCAAGACTCCGCCCGCGTCCTATCTTTTGAAGAGGGCGGCCGGGATTGCCAAAGGGTCTGGAGCTCCCAACAAGGAGAAGGTCGGAAAAGTGACTGAAAAGCAGATTGAAGAAATAGCCAAGATCAAGATGCCAGATTTGAATGCTTACACCCTGGAAGCAGCAAAGAAGATAATCGAAGGAACAGCTAAAAACATGGGATTGGAGATTGTCCGTGAGTAAAAGAGGAAAAAAATATATTCAATCAAGGCAACTGAGAGACAAAAAGGAATACTCTTTGGAGGAAGCCGTCAGTCTTCTCAAGAAGTTTAGCTATGCCAAGTTTGACGAATCCGTGGATGTCGCTCTTCGGCTTGGAGTGGACCCGAAGCATTCTGACCAGATGGTGAGGGGGATAGTCGTCCTTCCCCATGGAACTGGAAGGACAAAGAAAATATGCGTCATCGCCTCGGGAGAGAAGATTAAAGAGGCTGAGCAGGCAGGGGCAAACTATTTTGGAGGAGAAGAGCTCATTGAAAAGATAGCTTCAGGCTGGATAGATTTTGATGCAGTCATTGCCACTCCGGATGTCATGAGGAGCATAGGCAAATTGGGCAGGATCCTCGGGACAAAAGGCCTCATGCCCAACCCGAAGTCCGGAACAGTGACCTTCGACATAAAAAAAGCCGTTGAAGAGATTAAGTCCGGCCGAGTTGAGTTCAGAGTCGATAAGGCGGCTATCATCCATTCCCCTGTGGGCAAGGTTTCTTTCCCCGAAGCGAAGCTTGCAGATAATATCAAGGCTTTCATTCAAGCCATTCTCCAGGCGAAACCTCCGGGAGCAAAAGGAAAGTATGTCCGAAGCGCCTACATTTCTTCAACCATGGGTCCGTCCATCAAACTTTCTGAGGCAGTTTTGGAATTATAGGAGAGAAAAGGTGATTAGAGAGGAAAAAGAGAAGCTGGCCAAAGAATTAGCTGAAGCCTTCGAGAACTTAAACAGTTTTTATCTTCTCGACTTCATAAAAATGCCGGTTTCACAGATTGTGGAGTTGAGGAAGCTCTTTCGAGAGCATTCTTATTCTTTCAAGGTTGTCAAGAATCGCCTTGCTCTTCGGGCTTTAAAGGAAGGTGTCCCTGAGGATCTTAGAAAACATTTTCAAGGGCCGACGGCTATTGCCTTTAGCTCAGACGACCCAATCGGCTTAGCCCGAGTCATCAAGGAATATTCAGAAAAACACAAGATTTTAAGAGTGAAGGCAGGAATTTTACAAGGCCAGTTTTTTCCGCCGGAGAGGTTTTCTGAAGTTGCGACTCTGAGCTCTCGACAGGAATTAATAGCTAAGCTTGGCAATTTAATGGCATGGCCATTCATGAGATTCATGAGGACTTGGCAAGCCCCGATAAATAATATAGGTCGGTTGTTGAGTCAATTAAAAACAAAAAAATAGGGTTGGAGGTGAAAAAATGCCTAAAGCACAAACAAAAGAAGTTAGCGAGACCGAAACAGAGAAAAAGGAGAAAACAAAATTAACCAAAGAGCAATTTTTTGAGCATTTGGACAACTTGACGGTTTTGGATCTCGCAGATTACATCAAGGAATTCGAAACGCGCTATGGCGTGAGTGCGGCTGCTGTGGCTGCACCCCTGGCCACCTCAGGAGCTGCAGCACCCCAGGCAGAAGCAAAGGCGGAGGAAGAGAAAACAGTCTTCACGGCAATTCTGAAGGATGTTGGCGACAAAAAGATCAATGTCATCAAAACCGTAAGAGAAGTGACGAACCTTGGCTTGAAAGAGGCCAAGGATTTGGTCGATGGGGCCCCCAAGCCCGTGAAGGAGGGAGTTTCCAAACAGGAGGCTGAAGAGATAAAAGCAAAATTTGAGGCCGTCGGTGCAGTGGTCGAAATCCAGTAGACTGAAATTGGAAATTCATGGATATCTTTCTATAGAACTTTAAATATTTTTTGAGAGAGGAAAGATGTTTGAAAATAAGGAAAATATCTACCGGGAGAGAGTCGATTTCTCGAAAATAAAAACTGCCTTTCCCATGCCGGACATGCTTGCCATCCAGAGGCAGTCCTATGCGGAATTTCTTCAGATGGAATTCTTGCCTGAGGAGAGAAAAGATGCTGGGCTGCAAGCTGCTTTTAAAGATATCTTCCCCATTTCTGATTTTAAAGAAACGACGCATCTGGATTTTATCAGCTATTCTGTCGGCAACTGGGAGTGCAAATGCGGTCGCCTGAAAGGTGTAGAAAATTCGCGGCCCCGATGCAACGGTTGTGGAACGCTTCTGCCTTCAGAAATTGAACTCACCGAGAAAGAGATCTGCCCTTATTGCGGCTCGGTGAAGAAAATAGAAATTCCTCTCTGTGATTACTGCGGGGATAGAGTGAGGCTGAAGATGAAATACAGTCCAATAGAGTGTATCCAGAAAGGATACACTTATGCAGTCCCGCTCAGGATAAAGGTCCGGCTGATTTCCTGGGATAAAGACCCCACGACTAAAGTCAAGAGGTTGAAGCATATCAAGGAGCAGGAAGTCTATTTTGGCGAGATACCCCTGATGACTGACAAGGGGACATTCATTTTCAATGGAATTGAAAGAGCCATTGTCAGCCAGCTGCAGAGGTCTCCAGGAGTCTTTTTCAGGCCGGGAGAGGCTAAGGGCTTTTATATCGGCAAAATCATCCCTTACCGAGGAGCTTGGGTCGAGTTTGAGTACGACAGCAAGAATATCCTTTATGTCCGTCTGGACAGGAAAAAGAAATTTCTGGCAACAGTTTTCTTGAGAGCTTTGGGGTTTGGGTCGGATGAGACTATTCTGCCCCTTTTTGACAAGATATACAAAATCTTTCCTGAAGGCGGGAAGCTTGAATGGGAACTCAGCGAGAATCTTATTGGCAAGACAGTCGGCGAGGATGTCACTGACCCCTCCTCCAAGAGGAGAGTTCTGGTTAAAGCCAAAGAGAAGCTCAGCCAGGAGTCTTTCCAAAAGTTGAAGGAACATGACGTCAAAAAGATTGCTTTAGACAAAAAAGAATTCCGAGGAGCCCTTGCGCTGACAGCCATCAAGAAACTGGTTAAACCCAAAGAAGAGATAAGCGACGCAGTGTTGGAGGAGCTAAAAGGCCTTCAAGAGCCTTTTGAGGTGTTTTTCCCCGAAGAGGATAGGGTCGGCGATATCTTCCTCAATACATTGAAAAAAGATTTATGCAAGGATACAAACCAGGCTCTGGCTGAGATTTACAGAAAACTCAGGCCAGGCGAGCCTCATACAGTGGAAAGCTCTCACAATCTTTTCCGTAACTTGTTCTTCAACCCTCAGAAGTATAATTTCTCCAGAATCGGTCGCTTGAAGATGAATATCAAATTGGGGTTGAACCGGCCGCTGGATGAAAAGACATTGTCTCCTTTGGATTTTGTCGACGTCATCAAGTACCTGCTCCGCCTGCGACGAGGAGAAGGAAGTTTGGATGATATCGACCACCTCGGGAATCGCCGCGTTCGTTCTGTCGGTGAGCTTGTGGAAAATGCTTTTCGTATCGGTCTGACCCGGATGGAAAGGACGGTAAAAGAAAAGATGACCATCGCCACAGATTTAGCCTCAGCCATGCCCCAAGACCTTGTCAATTCCAAGCCAGTGATTGCTGCCTTGAAAGAGTTTTTTGGCAGCTCTCAGCTTTCCCAATTCATGGACCAGATCAACAGCCTGGCCGAGGTGACTCACAAGAGACGTCTGAGTGCTCTTGGACCTGGGGGATTGAGCCGCGAAAGGGCAGGTTTCGAGGTCAGGGATATCCAGGCCTCGCACTACGGCAGGCTCTGTCCCATTGAAACGCCAGAAGGACCGAACATCGGCCTCATCTCTTCTTTGAGCTGTTTTGCCCGAGTGAATGAATTCGGGTTTATCGAGACTCCTTATCGAAAGGCCAGGGAAGGGAGGATCATTGACTACGTCAAGATTCTTCATCCTGGAGCGAGCTCCTTCAAGGTCGGAGAGATTGTTGAAAAAGATAAGCTCCAGAAAGAGGTTGAAAAATTAGAGAAAGGAAAGTCCAAGCAAGTGCCGATTGTCGAGCCTTATTGTTTTTACCTGACAGCATGGGAAGAGGAAAAATACAACATTGCCCAAGCCAATGCTCCCATTGATGAGAAAGAATATTTTACGGGCGAACTGGTCAGTGCCAGACAAGCTGGCAATTTCAAGATGATTCCTCGAGAACAGATCGATTATATTGATGTCTCTCCCAAGCAGCTCGTCTCCCTCTCTGCCGCTTTGATACCCTTTCTTGAGCATGATGACGCTAACCGAGCCCTCATGGGCTCTAACATGCAGAGACAGGCTGTCCCTCTCCTCAGCCCTGAGGCGCCTTTGGTCGGGACAGGAATGGAGCACTTTGTGGCCAGAGGTTCTGGAGATGTTGTTATCTGCAAGCGGTCAGGAGTCGTTGAGTTTGTCGACTCCGAGAGAATTCTCATTCGTGTCGATGAAAAAGAAGAAGCCAGAGAATACGAAGTGGGCACAGACCTTTATCTGTTGATAAAATTCTTGAGAACAAACCAGAATACCTGCATCAACCAGAGACCCATCGTCAGAAAAGGAGATAAAGTCGTCAAAGGTCAAATCCTGGCCGACGGTTCCTGCACAGATAAAGGTGAATTGGCTCTTGGCCGGAATATTCTCTGTGCCTTCATGCCTTGGAGAGGCTATAACTTTGAGGATGCCATCATCGTTAGCGAAAAGCTGATTAAGGAGGATATCTTCTCTTCCATTCATATCGTCGAGGAAACCATCGAAGCCAGGGATACAAAGCTAGGGCCGGAGGAAATCACCAGAGATATTCCCAATGTTCAAGAAGAACTCCTTCGCAACTTGAACGAGAACGGGATAGTGAGGGTAGGAGCTTATGTCAAATCCGGGGATATTCTTGTGGGCAAGGTTGCGCCTAAAGGAGAGACGCAGCTCTCCCCTGAGGAAAAGCTGCTCAAAGCCATATTCGGCGAGAAAGCTCTTGATGTCAAGGATGCTTCGCTCTATTGTTCGCCAGGAACAGAGGGGACGGTCATCGATGTCAGAATTTTCTCTCGACGAGGGATTGAAAAAGGCGTTCGGGCCAAAACCATTGAAAAAGATGAAATAGCCAAGATGAAGAGAAACCTGGATGATGAGATCAGCATCCTCGAAGGAGAAAGATGGAGGAAGATCAAGAGCGTGCTCAAGGGAGAAACAATCGACAAGGATCATAAAATCGCTGACCTTGAACTCGAAAAGGGAAAAAAGCTGGATGAGAAGATTTTGAGCCTGCTCGAACCAGAGCATCTCTCCAGATTAAAGCTCAGAGAGAATGCAGAGCGAGAGAAGAAGGTCAGGGATATTGATAAAAAAGTCAAACGCCAGATTGAAGCCCTCAAATCTATTTTTAAAGATAAAGTCGACGGCCTCAAGAAGGGCGATGAGCTTACTCCAGGGGTGATTCAGTCGATCAAAGTCTACATTGCCATGAAGAGAAAGCTTTCTGTGGGGGATAAAATTTCTGGCCGTCACGGAAACAAGGGAGTCATTGCCAAGATAGTTCCTGAAGAAGATATGCCGCTCTTGCCGGACGGAACACCCATGGATATTGTCCTCAATCCCCTTGGAGTTCCCTCAAGAATGAATGTCGGGCAGATCCTGGAAACCCATCTGGGCTGGGCCTCCAAGACTCTTAACCTTTGGATCTCCACTCCTGTCTTCGACGGAATTCAGGAAGAGGAAATCAAGAACCTTCTTGAAAAAGCTGCATTGCCCAGGTCAGGGAAAAGCCCTCTTTATGACGGCATAACAGGAGAGTTGTTTGACCATGAAGTGACCGTAGGCCACATTTACATCATGAAGCTCTACCATCTCGTCGATGATAAAATCCATGCCCGCTCGACTGGACCATACTCTCTGATTACGCAACAGCCTTTGGGCGGAAAAGCTCAGTTCGGAGGCCAGCGCTTTGGAGAGATGGAAGTCTGGGCTTTGGAAGCTTATGGTGCAGCATTCACCCTTCAGGAGCTTATGACCGCCAAGTCAGATGATGTCGAAGGAAGGGCCAAAATCTATGAGGGGATAGTCAAGGGAGACCTGGACTTTACTCCGGGGCTTCCTGAGTCGGTGAATGTCTTGATTCGAGAGCTGCAGAGCCTCTGCCTTAATGTTGAACTGGAGAAGAGTGAGAAGAAAGAAGAAGGCTTAGCTTGGGGAATCAAGGCCCCTAAAATTTTAAAAGGAGAATAACGATGGAAATTAGGCATTCTATGGGAAAATCCAGGGTCGATTTTGACCGGGTCAGAATCAGTATCGCCTCTCCAGAAAAGATCAAGAGCTGGTCTTGGGGAGAGGTCACCAAGCCTGAAACCATCAATTACAGGACGTTCAAGCCTGAAAAAGATGGCCTTTTCTGTGCCAAGATTTTTGGACCCATCAATGACTACGAATGCCTCTGCGGAAAATACAAGAGGATGAAATACAGAGGCATAATCTGTGAGCGATGTGGAGTCGAGGTCACAAAATCCAAGGTTCGTCGGGAAAGGATGGGGCACATTCAATTGGCTTCTCCTGTGGCTCATATCTGGTTTTTCAGAGGAACTCCAACTCGAATCGGTCTCGTCCTCGACCTCTCCATCAAAGATTTGGAGAAAGTTCTCTACTTTGAATCCTATATCGTTCTCGACCCAGGGGACAGCCCGTTAAAAGAAAAGCAACTCCTGAATGATGAAGAACATAAGAATGCCCAAGAGAAATATGGAGACAGTATCGAGGTTTCCATAGGGGCAGAGGCGATTAAAAATCTTCTGGAACAGATAAATATTAACAAGGAAGGAGAACGGCTGAGGGAGCTGATGAAAAGGGATACTTCCCAGCAGCGAAAGCTTCGCTATGCCAAAAGATTAAGAGTTTTTAAGGGCCTCAAGAAGTCGGGCAATCGCCCGGGGTGGATGATTCTTGATGTCATCCCGGTCATTCCACCTGATTTAAGGCCTCTTGTTCGGCTGGATGGAGGCCGTTTTGCCACCTCGGATTTGAACGACCTCTACCGCAGGGTCATAAACCGCAACAACCGCCTGAAGAAATTGATCGAGCTTAGAGCCCCTGACCTTATCATTCGCAATGAGAAGAGAATGCTTCAGGAGGCAGTGGATGCTCTCTTTGATAACGGAAAAAGGGGTCGGGTCCATCTCGGAGCCAACCGAAGGCCTCTCAAATCCTTAAGCGAAGCTCTGAGAGGAAAGCAAGGGAGATTTCGTCAAAACCTGCTTGGCAAGCGCGTCGATTATTCAGGAAGGTCAGTTGTTGTTGTCGGGCCTGAGCTCAAATTGAATCAGTGCGGATTGCCGAAAAAGATGGCCTTGGAGCTCTTTAAGCCTTTTATCTTTCACAAGCTGGAGAAAGAGGGCTTGGTTCCGAGTGTGAAAGTTGCCAGAGAATGGCATGAGCAGGAAAGGCCCGAGGTTTGGGATTATCTGGAAGAGGTTGTCAAGGAGCATCCTATTCTCCTCAACCGAGCTCCAACGCTTCATCGGCTGGGCATCCAAGCCTTTGAGCCAATTTTGGTCGAGGGAAAAGCTATCCAGATTCATCCCCTTGTCTGTGTTGCCTTTAACGCTGATTTTGACGGCGACCAGATGGCTGTCCATATACCGCTTTCTGTTGAGGCTCAGATTGAAGCTCAGACATTGATGCTTTCCACCCAGAACATCCTTTCCCCTGCTCATGGCAGACCTCTGGCCATACCCAGCCAGGATATGGTTCTGGGATGTTATTATCTGACCCTGGCGAAGAAAGGAATGAAAGGGGAGGGTCGCATCTTCAGTTCAAAGGAAGAAGTTTTATTAGCCATGGAAAATAAGGGAATCAGCCTTCATGCCAGAGTGAAGCTGCGCTTCAGCGGCCCTTTCATGAACTTGTCCGCGTTCTATGATGATCAAGCTGTTCTGAATTGTCCTGTGGCTGAATTGAAAAACCAGCTCGTCGAGACAACTCCGGGTCGGATCATTTTCAACAGCATCCTTCCTAAGGAAATTCCCTTTGTCAGCGGCATGCTGAAGAGGAAAGGCCTGGAGAGCCTGGTTTATTACACTTACTTAAAGGCCGGCCTTGACCCGACTATTGAAATGCTGGACAAGATGAAGGAGATGGGTTTTAACTATGCGACTTTCGCCGGCTTTTCTTTAGGGATTGACGATTTCATCATTCCCAAAGAAAAATATGAATTGGTCGATAAAGCATTCAAAGATGTCCAGGATGTTGAGAATCTTTACAAGGAAGGCACGATTTCAGCAGGAGAGCGCTTCAATCGAATCATTGAAATCTGGGGCGCTGCCACAGATAAAATTTCCATCGCGATGATCGAGAAGATGCGCAAGGTCAGCGAAGAGAAGGAGTTGAACGCGCTCTTTGTTATGGCTGACTCCGGCTCGCGAGGGAATAAGCAGCAAATTCGCCAGCTGGCCGGAATCAGGGGGCTGATGAGCCGGCCCTCGGGTGAGATTATGGAAACTCCGATTGTCTCTAATCTAAGAGAAGGGCTGAACGTTCTTCAGTATTTTATCTCGACTCATGGTGCCCGAAAGGGTTTGGCCGATACAGCGTTGAAGACAGCCAACTCTGGTTATCTAACCCGCAAGCTGGTTGATGTTGCCCAGGAAGCTATTGTTGATGAGCATGATTGCGGGACTCTGAAGGGTGTCAATGTCACAGCCATTGTCGAGAATGGTGAACTCATCGAGCCTTTTATCGACAGAATCATCGGCCGGACCTCCTTGGAGAGAGTTCTCCATCCTGACACCAGTGAGGTCATTGTTGATATGAACCAAGAGATTACAGAAGAGATTGCCCAGAAATTTCAAGAATTGGGCATCGAGAAGGTGAAAATCCGTTCTATCCTGACATGTGAATCGAAGAGAGGTATTTGCCAGCTCTGTTATGGCCGTGACCTGGCTTCAGGCCGCATGGTGGAGCTCGGAGAAGCTACGGGAATTATCGCTGCTCAATCCATTGGGGAGCCGGGGACGCAGCTGACAATGAGGACTTTCCACATCGGCGGTATTGCCATGAGAGCGGCTGAGAAATCCAAGCTGGAAGCGAAGAACGATGGAGTGGTCAGGTTCAATAACCTCAAATATGTTATCAACAAGGAGAAGTCTTTAATCATTGTCAACCGAAACGCCAATATCACTATTCTCGATTACAGGGGAAGGGAAGTGGAGCATCTCCAGGTTCCTTATGGCGCTAAGGTATTGGTTAAAGACGGAGAAGAGGTGAAAGCCCGCCAGCAGTTTGCTGAATGGGACCCGTTCAACACCTTAATCCTGACCGAAGAGGGAGGACACGTGAATTTTCATGACGTCGCCCTGGGTGTGACCATGGAAGAAGTTACAGATGAGTTTACTGGCTTGGTGACGAAAGTGATCATCGAGCCGAAAGATGAGAAGATGCAGCCGAGGATTGAAATCGTCAATGAGAGGAAAAAAGACAAGAGCCATAAGCCCGTAGTCCTCAGAAAATATTATCTCCCTTCAGGAGCGCATCTGGAAGTCAAAGACAGGGATAAAGTTTATGCTGGAGATGTTATGGCGAAGATCCCTCGAGAGGTTGCTCGGACCAAGGATATCACCGGAGGCTTGCCTCGGGCGGTAGAGCTTTTCGAAGCCCGTCGACCCAAGCAACCCGCTGTCATTTCTGAGATCGATGGCGCGGTGGAGTTTGGCGGCCTGGTCAGGGGATACAGGAAGCTCACAGTCCGCAATGAGCGAGGCGGAGAAAAAGAATACTTTATTCCCAAAGGCGCTCACCTGAGTGTGGGCGAGGCCGAAAGGGTGAGAGCAGGCACGCCTTTGATGGATGGGCCCGTGAACCCTCATGACATTCTGAAAGTCCTCGGAGAAAAGGAGCTGGCTGAGTATCTCCTGCGGGAAATCCAGGAAGTCTACCGGCTGCAGGGAGTCTCCATCAATGACAAGCACATCGAGATCATCATCCGCCAGATGTTGCGCTGGGTTAAGGTTGAGGAAGTTGGAGATACGGAATTTCTGGTTGACGAGCAGGTCGAGAAATTTCTTTTCCAGGAAGAGAACGAAAAGGTCATCAAGAAAGGAGGAAAGCCGGCAAAAGCCCGTCCTCTCCTTCTGGGAATCACCAAGAGTGCCTTGAGCACAGATAGCTTCATCTCTGCTGCCTCTTTCCAGGAGACAACCAGGGTTCTGACTGAGGCCAGCCTTTATGGGAAAGTGGACCACCTGAGGCGGTTGAAAGAGAACATCATCATGGGCAGGCTTATCCCTGCTGGAACTGGCTACAGATATTATCGGAATGTGGAGCTCAAGGAAGAAAAAGGTGAGGAAGTTGAGAAGGAAGTAGACATCCAGGCTCAGAGTTAGATTTTGCTCTAACTTCCTCAAATTCCTTGACATAGATAGCTGTTTTTGCTATTATCCACACATTCAATTCCGAGTTTTTTCGCTCGGAATGAATAAATTTTTTTTATTTTAAAGGAGTAATTTTTTGCCGACAATCAATCAATTGGTGAGAAAAGGACGCACTCAGAAGAAGTACAAGAGCAAATCTCCGGCTTTGGAGAGAAGTCCGCAGAAGAGAGGCGTCTGCACTCGTGTTTTTACTACGACACCGAAAAAGCCTAATTCAGCCCTGAGAAAAGTGGCGCGAGTTAGATTAACCAATAACATAGAGGTCACGGCGTATATTCCGGGGGTTGGGCATAATCTCCAGGAGCACTCGATCGTCATCATCAGAGGAGGGCGTGTCAAAGATTTGCCCGGAGTTCGCTATCATATCATTCGTGGAACCCTGGACTGCGAGGGAGTGGCCGACCGCAAGAAAGCCAGGTCAAGATACGGAGCCAAGAAGCCTAAAGAGAAGAGGGTCGCCGGATAAAGGAGTGAGTCATGCCCCGTCGAGGTAAGGTCATCAAGAGAAAAACGTTCCCAGACCAGATTTATAATAGCACCCTCGTTGCTAAGTTCATTAACTGTTTTCTGAGAAGGGGCAAGAAGAGCGTGGCTGAAAGAATAATTTATGGCTCCATGGAGCGAGTGAAGCAGAAGACAAAAGAAGACCCCTTGAAGCTCGTCGAGAAAGCGGTGGAGAACTCAAGACCCTTGCTTGAGACAAAATCAAGGAGGGTCGGAGGAGCGACTTATCAGGTGCCGCTTGAGGTTCCTACAGACCGGTCGACATCCCTGGCCATCAGATGGCTGATCATGTATGCGAAACAAAGGCCAGGAAAGAGCATGGAAGAGAAGCTTTCGGCTGAAATCCTCGACGCCACGAACAACCGTGGAGGAGCTGTCAAGAAGAAAGAAGATACTCATAAAATGGCTGAATCCAATAGAGCCTTTGCTCATTATAGATGGTAGTCTCCCTTTTAAAAAGAAAAGATTTGACTACAATCAAAATGGAGTTTCGATTTGGCGCGAAAATATCCTATGAAAACCCTGCGAAACATCGGGATCATGGCCCATATCGATGCGGGGAAGACTACCACGACAGAGCGCATCCTTTTCTACACAGGCATCACCTACAAGATGGGAGAGGTCGATGAAGGCACAGCAGTTATGGATTGGATGGTGCAGGAGCAGGAACGCGGAATAACAATCACTTCAGCAGCCACCACCTGTTACTGGAAAAATCACCGAATCAACATCATTGACACCCCTGGACATGTGGATTTTACCGCCGAAGTCGAGCGCTCTTTAAGAGTGCTTGACGGCGCGGTCGTCATCCTCTGCGGCGTGAACGGTGTCGAGCCTCAGTCCGAGACCGTCTGGCGACAGGCTGACCGATACCGCGTGCCTCGCATCGTTTATATCAACAAGATGGACCGGGTTGGTGTTGACCCGGAGATAGCCGTAGAGCAGCTAAGGACGAGGGTGGGCGCCAACCCATTGGTCATCCAGATTCCTTTGGGGAGAGAGGAGAAATTCAGAGGCATCGTCGACCTTGTCGAGATGACAGAGGTTGATTGGGGCGATGATCTTTTGGGAACAAAATTCGAGGTGAGAGACATTCGAGAGGAATACAGAAAAGAGGCCAAAGAGAAAAGGAATAAAATGTTAGAACAGCTCAGCGATATGGATGATTCTCTGCTCGAAAAGTATCTGGATGGCGCTCCGGTCTCTGCTGAGGAGATAAAAGGAGTCATCAGGAAGGGGACAATTTCGCTGCGGTTTGTTCCTGTTCTCTTTGGCGCTTCCTTCAAGAACAAAGGTGTTCATTCCTTGCTGGATGCGGTTGTGGATTACCTGCCTTCTCCAGTGGATATTCCTCCCATCAAGGGGCACCATCCGCGGACTCTTGACATCGAGACGAGGTCTGCTGCGGATGATGAGCCTTTTTCAGCCTTGGTCTTCAAAATCATGACCGACACTTATCTTGGAACACTTTCCTATATCCGAGTTTATTCAGGAAAGATAAGGACTGGATCTTGGATTTATAACGCCACAAAAGACGAAGAGGAAAGAATCGTTCAACTCTTGGAGATGCATTCCAACAAGAGGAAAGAGATCCAGGAAATCCATGCTGGGGATATAGTGGCTATAGGCTCGATGAAAAACCTTTCCACTGGAGATACCCTTTGTGCCAAGCATCGTCCCATCCTTCTTGAACCCATAAAATTCCCGGAGCCGGTCCTCTCGGCAGCCATCGAGCCCAAATCAAAAGTTGAGCATTCCAAACTGGCCAATGCGCTTTCGAAGCTCACCAAGGAAGACCCCACCTTTAAAGTCACAAAAGACCCTGCAACCGGACAAACTCTTGTTCAAGGCATGGGAGAATTGCATCTTGAAATTTTGATGGACCGTATGGAAAGGGAGTTTGGGGTGAAAGCCAACCTGGGGAAACCTCAGGTCGCTTACAAAGAAACAATCTCGGCCAGGGCTGGAGGGGAGGGCCGCTACATCCGGCAGACTGGCGGCAGAGGGCAGTATGGCCATTGCAGGATTATCGTTGAGCCTCTGGCCCCAGGAGCAGGTTTCGTGTTCATCGCTAAAATCAAGGGCGGCGCTATTCCAGAAGAATTTATTCCTTCAATAAGAAAAGGCATTGAAGAGGCTATGGAGGCAGGGATTCTGACAGGCTTCCCTGTCACAGACGTCAAAGTCACGCTCGTCGGTGGCTCTTCCCATGAAGTTGATTCCTCATCCATCGCCTACAAGATTGCCGGCTCTCTCGCCTTTAAAGACGCTGCAGCGGCGGCGAGCCCCATCCTCCTTGAGCCAGTCATGAGCCTGGAAGTTGTCTCTCCTGACGAATATTTGGGAGATGTCGTGGGAGACATCAAGTCCAGGCGAGGAAAAATAGAAGGGATGGAAATGAGAGGGGGGTCGAGGGTGGTAAAGGCTCTCGTTCCCTTGAAAGAGATGTTCGGCTATGCGACAACGCTCAGGACCTTGACCCAAGGAAGGGGGGTTTTTTCCATGGAATTCCTCAAGTATGAGCCAGCTCCATCTCCAGTTAAAGAAGAAGTCATAGCCAGGATTGAAGGAAGAGTTCCAGCCCATCGATGAAATAAATGAGAATATTAAAAGAGTAATATAAGATAAAATGACCATAAAGCTTAAGGATAGGAGGTAAGGGAAAATGGCGAAGCAAAAGTTTGCGAGGACGAAGCCGCATCTTAATGTAGGGACGATAGGGCATGTGGATCATGGGAAGACGACGTTGACGTCGGCGATC
>Ga0315296_10002096_pt1 | contig 17162 bp, 12 predicted proteins | sample YL17G14_18_MG_FD_203921 | JGI IMG/M metagenome (GOLD analysis project Ga0315296, IMG submission 203921) | Sediment microbial communities from Yellowstone Lake, YNP, Wyoming, USA - YL17G14_18 | ecosystem: Environmental > Aquatic > Freshwater > Lake > Sediment | place: USA: Wyoming | collected... | reverse complement strand
TGACCGCGCTCGCAGGCCTGATGGCACTGAAGTGCGCCGTTGTTGACATCCCATTCGGCGGAGCAAAAGGAGGAGTTGCGTGCGACCCGAAGAAGATGTCTATGGACGAGCTTGAGCGGCTGACCCGACGATACACGTACATGATTCTCCCACTCATCGGACCAGAACAAGATATTCCTGCGCCAGACGTGAATACAGATTACCAGACAATGTCGTGGATCATGGACACATACAGCATGCTTAGAGGGTATACCGTTCCTGGCGTCGTGACCGGAAAACCACTACAACTTGGAGGGTCCAAGGGCAGGGCCACCGCTACAGGCAGAGGACTCGCATACGTGACTGAGGAGATGCTACGGCACCTCAGCATGAGCGCGAAGGACACGACCGTCACCGTTCAGGGTTTTGGAAATGTCGGAATGAACGTGGCCAAATTCCTGCATCGTGATGGATGCAGAATCGTCGGAGCCACGGACATGACCGGCGGGATCTTCAATCCCAAAGGGATCGACATTACAAACCTCGCCCTGCACGCGGAAAAGACCAAGAGCATTCGAGGCTTTTCTGGCGGCGAGATCGTGACTGACATGACAGAAGCAAACCGTCGTTTGCTATCAACAGAGAGCGATGTCATGATCCCGGCTGCCCTTGAGAATCAGATCACTGAATCTAACGCATCCGAAGTCAAGACCAAGGTAATAGTCGAAGGAGCTAACGGGCCGGTAACCAGAGGAGCAGACGATGTCTTGAGCAAGAAAGGCGTTCACCTTGTTCCAGACATTCTCGCGAACTCGGGCGGAGTCATAGTCTCATACTTTGAATGGGTTCAGGATATTCAGGCGTACCTCTGGTCAGAGGATGAAGTCAACTCAAGGCTGAAAGGTCTGATGACAGGTGCCTTTGGTCAGGTCTGGGACTTTGCTCAGAATCACAAGGTCACCTTGAGGGAGGCCGCCTACATGCTAGCGGTTGACAAGATGGCTGAAATAACGAAACTCAGGGGCATATTCCCGTAACACTCGTCGTCGAATACCAGTGCGCACAGTCACCAAGACCCCCCCGTATTTTCAAGACTTATGAAGCAAGCCGCGAATAAGGGATGCCATGCCTTCCAAAATCAAGGACCCATCCCTTTCGGAACAGGGACTGCTCAAGATTGAGTGGGCAGAATCTCGCATGCCTGTGCTCATGGCTCTAAGGAAGAGAGCGTCGAAGAATCGCCCTCTCAAAGGATTCAGGATCGGCGGTTGTCTTCACGTTACCAAGGAGACCGCGGTTCTGGTGAGGGCAATCCGTGACGCGGGTGCCGAGGCTGCTTGGTGCGGCTGTAACCCACTCTCGACTCAAGATGATGTCGCTGCCGCACTGGCGAAGGATGGCGTCTCAGTCTTCGCTTGGCGAGGACTCTCGACTTCCGAGTATTATTGGTGCGTTGGTCAAGTGCTTGATTCCAAGCCCCGGCTAACACTCGACGATGGAGCCGACTTGGTGTTCACGCTACATCAAGAACGACCCGATCAGTTGAGCACCGTCGTTGGAGGAACTGAGGAGACCACAACTGGCGTCCATCGTCTGCGGGCAATGTCGGATCAAGGTCGACTGAGATATCCAATACTGGCGGTCAACGACGCAAAGGTCAAGTTCGATTTTGATAACGTCTACGGAACCGGTCAGTCTTCTCTTGATGGAATCCTGAGGGCTACTAATGTCCTGCTGGCGGGAAAGACCTTCGTCGTCGCCGGGTATGGCCACTGTGGACGCGGACTTGCACAGCGAGCAAGGGGAATGGGCGCCAACGTAATCGTGTGCGAAGTTGATCCTCTGAATGCCCTGAGAGCGGCAATGGATGGTTTTCGAGTAATGCCGATGATTGAGGCGTCCGAAGTCGGTGATATCTTCGTCACGGCAACAGGCTGCAAAGATGTCATTACGGAGAAACACATGAAGTGCATGAAGGATGGCGCGATCCTCTGCAACACCGGCCACTTCAACGTTGAGATCTCCGTAAGCGACCTGGAGCACTTGGCAAAGAGAAAACGTGAGATCAGACCAAACAACACAGAATATGCCTTGGGAGGCGGTCGGAGACTCTACCTTCTTGCCGAGGGCAGACTCGTCAACTTGGGTGCGGCAGAAGGCCATCCGTCAGAAGTGATGGACATGAGTTTTGCAACTCAGTTCTTGTCGCTCATCTACTTGGCAGAGAAAGGGAGAGATCTTCAACCAGGGGTCTACTTAGTTCCAGAGGAGTACGAGAGACAGATCGCGAGCACGAAACTGGAGGCTATGGGCATGAAGGTCGACACTTTGACGAGCCAGCAGGATCACTACATGCACGAATATCGCGAAGGCACATAGCCCCGATACTAGACCTAGAGGGTGACTCGAACTCTCGCCTCTTCAGATCCTCTCACGGCAATGAGAGAAACGCTGTCGCCGGCTCTTCGCGCCCTTATCTGTTTCTGAAGATCCTCCATGGAGTTCACTTGCTTGTCCTCAATCGCCGCTATCACGTCGCCTGGCTGCAATCCCGCACGCTCCGCCGGACTCTCCGGGATAATACGCATCACTAGGATTCCCGAGTCCACAGCCAAGTTGAATCTCCGCGCAAGCTCCTGCGAGATGTCGAGGCCGATAACTCCCAACCATGGGCGCGTTACTCTACCGTATCTGACAATGTCTTCCAGCACTGTTTTCGCTGTGTTGATTGGGATTGCGAATCCGATGCCTTGAGCTCCGGGAATGTTGGCTGTGTTGATGCCAATGACTTTGCTCGTCAAGTCAAGCAATGGGCCGCCGCTGTTGCCAGGGTTAATGGACGCGTCTGTCTGAATCAAGTTCTCGTACACTCTTTCTGCCAGGATGTGGCGGTTGAGCGCACTGACGACACCCACTGTAACTGAGGGGCCACCAACTAGTCCAAATGGGTTCCCGATAGCGATGACTGTCTGACCCACTCGCAGCTCAGCTGAATTCCCTAGCTCGGCCACAGGCAAATCGCGTGCGTCAATCTTCACGACGGCAAGATCGTTGGCGGGATCTGAACCGACCAGTTTTCCTTCGAACGCTCTACCGTCCGTCAACGCAACTTCGATCTCACGTGAACCTGCGGTGATGTGATGGTTAGTGAGTATGTGCCCTCGATCATCTATGATGAATCCGGAACCAATCCCGCGAGCCGGATGCACATGCAGGAATGCGTCCCTTTCGAAGCGGATAGTATTGATGTTCACGACACTGGCCTCGACCTTTTCTATCGCCCCGATCACGTCGTTGTCCCTTGACACCTGCCCTCCCTCTCGCCCGCCACACTCCTTTTTCTACTGAAAAAGGTGTCGAAGGACAGCCGGATCGAGTCGCTCGTGCACGATCTCTCCGCTCTTACCCGCATAGGACCCGCCTGTCGCTCTTTGTGAGCAGCATGCGCTTCACCAAACACTTAGATGCGAATTCAGCGCATCTCTGCCCTTCCAGTGCGGGAATAGTGCGTGAATTACAATCCGGCGCCAATTCATGACGCTGCGAGCCGATCCGGAGGCTTCAATTGTCGGGCTATATCCTCTTTTTGGAGAAGGCTTTTATAGGACTATCACGGGGCTATTATGCCTTACGACCAACGGCCGCCTTCCGTTCCCGACTGCGTTGTGAAGGTACGTTTTGGCGACAGATGGTGCAGGCACGCTATAGTATGGAGAGTGGAGAAGAAATGGCCGCAACGACCAAGAAGATTGGAAAGATAACGAACTGTCCCGAATGCGGGAGCCCGAACCTAGTTGAGGACTTTGATCTAGGCGAGGTCATCTGTCAGAACTGCGGCCTCGTTCTGAGTGAGCACGCGATCAATCGAGGACCTGAGTGGCGCGCTTTTACGAAGGAAGAGAGAGATGAAAGGGGGCGCGTGGGCCTCCCAACCTCCTTTTCTATTCACGACAAAGGTTTGTCGACAGTCATCGACAGAGTGAATAGAGACGCGTACGGACGTCAGTTGCCTCTGGCTACCCGCCTCGAGATGCTCAGGCTTCGAAAGTGGCAGATTAGGACTCGAGTTCATTCATCCGCTGATCGAAACCTCGCTCAGGCAATGGCCGACCTAGACAGACTGACCGACAAGCTTCACATTCCTAATCCAATCAAGGAACGAGCCGCCGTCATTTATCGGAAAGCCCTCGAGAGCGGGCTTGTACGAGGAAGATCGATCGCAGCAATTGCAGCAGCTTCCCTTTATGCTGCATGCAGACTGTCGGAAACACCAAGGACTCTCAAGGATCTCGCAGCGGCGACCCGCATACGCAAGAAGGATGTCGCTCGATGTTATCGACTTCTCGTCAGAGAGCTTGACCTTAGAATGCCTGTTGAAGATCCAGTCAAGTGCGTCTCGAAGATAGCGACGAAAGTTGAAATCAGCATGCCGACTCAACGACGAGCGATGGACATAATCAACGAAGCGCGAAGGAAGGGCATTGTTGCAGGTAAGGACCCCATGGGTCTGGCCGCTGCAGCACTGTACGTTGCATGTGTACTTGAACAGGAGAAGAAGACTCAGAAAGAGATCGCTGAAGTCGCGAATGTGACCGAAGTAACCGTGCGCAATAGATACAAGGGCCTCAAGGAGTCCCTCAAGCTCAACGTTTAGCTAAACAGTTCGTTATCGTCCCCTTTTTTGGGCATGATCTTGCTCTGCTTTACGAGATCGTATCTTCTCGATGATAGTGTCGCTGGTTAGGCTGAAAACTGATTCCCATATCTCGTGGGCCGAGATGATCGGGTGAATTGTGATGCCCTCGTCGCTCAGTACGTTCATCTCGTCACGAGCCTTTTCGTAGTTGATTCTGGGCACGAGAAGATCTGTGACTCGTATCCGCTTCGTCTTCAGAATCCCAACTAGCTTCCCTGTCTCCGTTCCAAACCCACCAAGCCCACCGACTGGCCCGACATCCAGCTTAATGCCGATAGTTCCGGTCATGACCTTCGAGGCAAGGCACCTAGCGTCAGCCAGCTCGGATACGAGTGCAACGAACATAGTCAGGCCGGCACTGGGACCTGAGACTCCTTGGCCTGGCGCGCCTTCTGACAGGCTCCTCATCTGGAAGTGAATGTGCATTTCGCCCAGTTCAATTCTGGCTGCGTTCCACAGCCATCCTCTAATCGCTTCGACCACGTTCTCTGCGCTTTGTGTAACGGAATGATCAGGCACTGCAGATTGACCAAGCACGACTGATGTTGCCTGCCCGGTGACTGACACCTGCCTTTCTCCGGCCACTAACGGTCTCACGCTGCATTGCACCGCCATGATTCCGCCGACGCCATGCCCAGTCGTGTATAGGCCATACGCGACTCCAGGAATTGGCTCAGGGAGGATCAACGATTCTGTCAGTTCTCGAGCGTGCTTGTCTTCCGGAGTTTCAAGGGAACTCAGAGCCCACTCGAAATGTTTGAGCGTCAACTTGTACTTGTCAGCTTGCACCTGCTCCAGAACCGATCGATCTCCCTTGATTGAGGGAAGCATCTTCTCAATCCTCTCCAGATCCGCTCGAAATCGCGCCAGCGCACTCGCTCTCTTTCCTGTGTCTGCAGCTGCCCGGATTTCACTCGCTGCACCAATCTCAGATGCCCACAACCGGTGAGCTTCCGTAATAGTTTCAGCGACTCCGCGAGGGCTAAGGATGCGCTCGCGTCTGAACATGCGGGTAATCTTTCTTCCCTCAACGTCAGACGCGAGGTATGGCTTGATCCTCTGGAGATGTATCTCCACGACCTCATTCCATTCGCCGTCGTTTTGTGGTGGCGGTATAGTGTACACGTGCGGCTCGAATCTATCCCTAGTTGCTCTGTCGATCAGCTCCTCCTTGTTCGAGGTTGCGATCACCACGATTCTGTCCTTGGGTGTGAGCTCGCTCAGCTCAGACTTGAATTGGGCCAGGAGCTTGTTACTGGTCGCATCTCCTCCCCAGAATATCGCATCGGCCTCGTCGAGGAAGAGAATGCATGGGCTCCGTTGCCTTGCAAGCCCGAATAACTCTTTGATTCGTCGTTCAGGCTCACCATGATACGAGGCACCACTCATCAATTCGCCTCCTCTTACTTTGATGAAGGCCACATTGTTCTCAGCGGCTGCCACCAGCGCCAACAGCGTCTTCCCTGTTCCTGGGGGGCCAAGCAAGAGGAACCTGCAGTTCGAATCATAGCCCAACTCAGCCATTCTAGGATTGAAGGCCAATGAGATTTGGTTTAGTATCCGGTCTTTGATCTCACGCAGTCCTCCAATCTGTTGCCGGGTTTCTTTTGGACGGATTAGATAGACTGCGTCCATAACTTCACGGGATTTCTCCTGTTCAGAATACAGTTTCATGCTCTTGGATGCAGCAATGAACTCGTCAATTTTCAATCTGTGCCTGCTGACTGGAAGTTGTGAAAGGGAGAAGGTGAAGTTCTTCCTCAGTGTCTCTAAGACGGGGGTCTCTCTCGCTTTCTTGACTTCTCTGAAGACTGATCTGACGTCATTTGGAGTTATGGACCCTCTGCGACGTATTGTCGCCTCGCGCTCCAGTACCTCAAGGATTTCCATGGGGGAAACACCTTTCCAACCCTCACGGTTTAGGCAGTCCTCGATTAGGGCGAGAAGCATCTCGCGAGTCACCCCCGAATCCAAGTCGATACGCATCATGCGTCTCCTGATATCTTCCCGCGTTTGCTCGTACGCGTTGGTTGCGACAACCACAAGCGTCCTTGATGACCCGGAGGTAATCTTATCTAGCCACCGGTTCAGCTCATCCTGAACACGTGTGTCCTCCATCTCAGTTCCACTCTCGCCCCTAACCTTCTTGCCGAAGCTCTGGAACTCATCAATGTACACGACTGAAGGCGTGGAGGCGGCCTGCTCGAGTATTCTGCCCAGCTGCTTCGTGCTTCGCCCGTAGAACTCCGAATACACGTCGGAACCTCTGACTATTACAGGAGAAACCAAGACTCCACTCGAATGCCCTTCGAGAAGCATCTCTTTCATCGAGACCATAGTCAGGAAGGTCTTACCTGTCCCACTCTGACCACTGAGGCAGAACGTTTTGGGCAACTCCTCCTTTGTGAACAGCTTCTCAAGAACCGGATGCCTGAGCACATGCAGCCGAAATGCATCCAGCAAGAGGTTGAACTCCTTCTCTCTGCCAATCAGGTTGCCAGGAGAGTATATCTCAGGTGGATACTGATGGTCGAGACGCTCTTTGAGGCCGCGGAACCGCCTGGGCGAGACCCTCGCCCTCTTCCATCTACCGAAGTTCCTGTCCAGTGCGGTGAGGGGCAGATAGCATGCGAGACGGATCCATCTGTGTTTTGCCCACCATGGGACCCGGGCTCCGAACAGATGCTGGATCGCCCTGTCTTCTCCAGCTTGGACTGCTCGCCGTGAATGCATCTTGGTCAGTCCTGGAACAGTGGTTTCAGGTCAAATGATTTCTCGAGACAGAATTTGAAGCCGTACGCGATCACTGCTATTCCTGCAGCGAATCCCAATACAAAGAGGTCCCAGAGACTCAGCATGTCAACTTGCGCCAGAAACATGAATTTGAGCACTGAAAGTAGCATGAACTGACCACTCATAATAGCTGCAATCGCAAGGAATGCGGTGATGAAGAACTTGTAAAGTACATTACTCCACAGATAGAGAAGGTTTCCCCTGTCGAATCTCGACAGTGATGAGTTGTCTTGCCTCGCATCGTTCTCGAATCTGATCCATTTGTATCCTACTGCAACAAACTGAATGCCGAGTATCGCGTACAGGAGCTTGACCCATAGTGGAAAAGCATCTCCAAAGCGAGCTGTCCAAAGTGCGAAATCATTCCACGTGCTAGCGTGAGACGGTAGAGCGATGGGGGCGGGTGCTTTGAAATCCAAATCAATCGTGAGGAGCAGCTGACCCGAGGAGAAATAGTACGAGGCGACTTCTTTTGTCGCCCCATTGCTCTCGTTGGTCAGTAAGGTTACGTCGTACTCTGAAGGAAAGTTGAAAGTCAGCCTAATTGAGTAGTGCCCCTGAACGTAGGAGGTCAGATTGAAGCTGTTTGCAGGATAACGCGAAGCTGAAGCGAGTTTTGCCGCAGACAGGTTTCCTCTGATCTCAACTGACTGGAGTGATTGTCTGTTGCTGACCACTGAAAGCCAATTGCCCGTATGCAGATCTATGGACTCTGATCGCTCTACTGGGGTCGTCTCTGCGTATACCAGACCTGGCGTCAGTCCTATCGCAAGAACTCCTACGATGAATACACTGAGGATTCTCAAGGAGAGCGTAGTCGTGTTTTCATTTGTTTGCTCATTGGCCATCGGCATCGACCCGCGTGTCCGTGGGCTTGAAAACATCCACTCTACACCCGCGGGGGATATTCACGTTCCGCCAATGGCACATTAACGTACCGCGCGTTTTCCACCTTTGGATGATTCGCGAGCGGGATCTTGTGCCTCGAACTCTAGAACGAGTCTTCCCCCGTACCCGCAATCATAGCATAGGTACAATGGAGGAAGCAGCCATCCGTCCATCCCGGTTGACTTGGACACGTTCAGACTCCCGCATCGCGGACAGGCAACAGCCGATTCGCTGCGACGCTTTAGCGCTTTCACTACCTCGATGAAACGGTTCACCCCGGGGCCTCCCGCCAAATGCGTTCCTAGTGTATCTCGATGCTTGCTTCAGGAAAGCCGTATTGCACGAGAAGCTTGCCTACTTTGTGGCGATGATCGCCTTGAAGCAGTATCAGGTTGTCTTTCGCTGTTCCACCACAAGCGCAGTAGCTCTTGAGCTTCCCAGCAAGACTGCCAAGGTCGACACTCTTGGCATCGATCCCCTCGATGACAGTCGTGGGCTTGCCCCACTTCCTTGTTTCAAGACGGACCTTCACAAGCTGTTGTTCCATGCTAATTGTGCCGCAGACGCAAAGATCCTTTGGGAGACCGCACGTCGAGCAGACTTCCGCCATTATGGGACTCTAATGCTCCTTGATTTGGTGACGACGCGTTAGCGCTGTGAACGTATTTAAAGGTACTCACAATCCCGACCCTGATGCCGGTTGGTTGCAGCGAAAGGTCCAGAGAAGGGGTCTGTCACACCAAGCTTTTTCCGACTCGATCCAAGGTTGTTGCAGCAGATGGCCCTTGCCTGCGAATCTCACGGCCGAAGCAAAAGCCAAATGGAATAGAGCTGAGCAGGCAAGAACAGCGAAAGAGAAGATACCTGCACTGCAGGAATTCCTCTCATCAATTCCGAAACATAAGGGAAACGAACGACTTCGCGCACAGATTAAGCACAAGATCGCTCTTCTGAAAGCTGAAACCCAGACCAAACATAGACTTGGCAGCGGCAGAGCCTCGGAACGAACCGTAGAGAAAGCTGGCGCCGCACAGATTGCTGTGCTTGGTCTCACGAAAACCGGCCGCAGTAGTCTGCTGACTGCAGTTACCGCCGCCAGACCAGCGGTGGCATCATATCCCTACGCAACCAAAGAGAGCGTACCGGGAATGCTACAGTTCGAGGACGTACAGTTTCAGCTCGTCGAGCTTCCGGCTCTGGTGCCGGGAAAAGAAGGAAGATATGTGTTCCAGGACCGCTCAGCCGACCTAGTGCGCACCTGCGACGGCCTAATCCTGATGGTGGACTTGAGCGCCGACCCGGTTGAGCAGATCGAGACGATACTCGCTGAACTTGCTCGCTCGCAGGTAAGTACGCAGCGGCTGGAATCGAACGTGAGTGTTCAGAAAACAAGATCCGGAGGGGTGCAGCTTTTCACCGCGGGCCGCTTTGTGGGTTGCACACGCGACGAAGTCTCGTCACTGTTGAAGAGTTATGCGATTTCGAATGCGATAGTCCGCACTATGGGAGACGTGGCGCTTAACGATATCGAAGACGTGATCCTCGAAACGAATCTCATCTACAAGCCCACGATTGTGATGGCCAACAAAGCAGACTTGGCAGATGCCTCAAGCAATTCGAGAAAACTTCTCGACCACCTAGACTCGAAAATGCAACTGCTTGTCGTTTCATGTCACACCGGACTCGGGCTCTCCGAGCTTGGAAAGAGACTCTTCCAAGTCTTGGATATTGTTCGAGTCTACACAAAGGAGCCGAATGCCACTCGCCCATCACCTGAGCCTTTCATCATTAAGAGAGGCACTACGGTCGGCGAGCTAAGCCGTCAAATCCACAGCGTGCTTTTCCGCCAATTCAAGTACGCACGAGTCTGGGGAAGGAGCGTAAGCTACGACGGAGAACGCGTCGGAATCGGGCACATACTCTCCGACGGAGATATAGTGCAGATACACGCGTGAACAGATCTCAGAAGCACTCGAAAGCACGCTAGATTGTCGAGCGGCGGCGCCTCTTGATGTTCTTAACTCGCCAGAATCCGCTGGCGTCGCGATAGTACTCGAAAGATTCCATTGACATGTTTTCGCCTGTCAATAGAATACGTCAAATCGTGACTTATTCCTTGGATCATCTTCTATCAGTGATCATGCATCGAAATGGCGAGAAAATGCAGGGGCGACTTGCACATATGCGTCAACGTCATAGATGCCCTGCGTTTAGGATTCGCAGGCCAAGCTCAACAACAAGACGATCGAGAGACCGCTCTTTAGTCGATTGACGCTGTTTTCCCTTATATTGCACGCTCAGTCAGCAGCTTGATTTAGTAACGGAAAACGCCGTGTCGCATCGCGACCAGACAGCTATCTTCTGACCAGTCCCAGAACGCCCGCCACGATCCCGAGGATCCCTCCCGCCAAGAATCCTCCGCCGATTATGAAGCTCAGCACAGCAAATGGAAGCGTTATCATCGCTCCGGTTGGACCTCGCCTCATCACCATCATTATGCCGCCGGTCAACACGGTAAGTCCCGCGACTAGGCCGATGAGAATTGCAATCGGCTGCCCAAGACCCGTCGGACCGCCCAACCACCAAAAGATCTGGGACCAGTTGGTTGGAGGCCCCCAAAAGGTAGCAGAGAACAATGCCGCTGAATTCAGGAGTATCAGAATCGCAGATACCATCGCGCACACGAATGCCCAGACTGGTCGTCTTCCAACAAACGCACGTCCAGGAATCGGGCCATAGCCCGCGCCCCTGCTCGCAAAAGCCCATCCTCGTCGCCGTCCACAGAACGGGCAGTACACCGCATCGAGTGCGATTGGTCTCCCACAGTTTGGACACCGAACGCGGTGCGCGGCTGCCGGGACAACGTACGCCCTTCGAGTTGAAGATCGCCCACGGCCCGATAGGGCAAATGCTACGAGAGCGAGCGCGATTCCAAACATGGCCATCAGCAGCAGAAGCAGCAGCGTTATCCATGGAATGCCTTGCGGAGTTGGTTTCACTATGATGAGCGTGAATGGCGCGGATCTGGTCGTCGTGCCGTTTGAGCCAACTATGGTCAGCGGATAGGTGCCGTTAATCGCATCTGGGCCGACGTTGATTCTCATTATTGAACTCGCAGTGCTTCCTGCCGGCGGCTTCGGTGCTGGAGGCGTGAATGTCACTGTCACGTGCGCAGGCAAGCCTGTCAAGCTGAGTGTCACGTTCTGATTGAATGTCCCGATCGAAGTGACTGTAACAATTGCTGTTTTGGACTCCGTCGTGTTGATCGTGAGAGAGCTTGGAGATACAGAAACGCTGAAGTCAGCCGGAGAAGCTATCACATTCAGGGTAACGATGACCCACTTCTTCCTTGGCGGAGACGAGGTGTCACTTCCCGTCACATTCAATGGGTAGCTTCCAGTGGGCGTCGACATCGCGACCGTCACGGTGAAAGCGGATGTTGCGGTACCGCCGGCCGGTGGCTGGGGCGATGGTGGGTTGAAACTGGGTGTGGCTCCCGGAGGCAGGCCGGTGACCCCGAGAGTCACGGGCAAGTTGAATCCTGCGAAGGACCTAACAGTAATCGTGTAAGTCGCCGAGCCGCCTTGAGCAACTGTCAATGATGCCGGACTCGCTTCCAGCGTGAAGAAGTTCGGTGGAGGCCCATGCACGAACTTGTTGCCGTAGAACTGATACACGGCGTAATACCCGTTGTCTCCAACGACGGACTTGCTCTGCTGCTGCGGGTGGAACGCCAGTCCTTCTACAATTCCTAGACCATACTCGAAGTAGAAAGCAAGAACTGCGTACTGATTGCCTGCAGTTCCGAAGGCCTTGGAATCTGCAAGGATTCGAACATCATTGGCTTTGCCCGAGGGTACCGAGGAGACGACATATCCCATGGATTCTGTGAAGACTTTGATCTCATTCGAGCGCGGTGGATTATTGTAGTATTGGCTTGGGTACTCGGGTGCGAATCTGTCAGCCGAAGCTCCGTATTTTGCTGGGTCGTATTTCCTGGGTGGATTGTAGGCATAGGTGTTTGAGACCCTGTCAGTGGGCTGGACACCAGACAGCGTCACATATCCCGGGAACGTCGAATTCAAATCCATGAGCGCACGGTCGGTGAAGATCACCTCGTGCCCTGCGTTGACATGACTTCTGATGTTGTCTGCGATCTGAGAGGGAATGTGGCCATTCCAGCCGTTACAGTCGACAACGATCAGCGTGTAGCTGAATATCATGCCCGGGTTCGCGCCAAGGCTTGTGTGAGTGGTAAGGTTGTATGGGATCTTCATTGCGTCGAGAGTGATGTCTGTCCGACCCCAAGCCGGCTCGCCCTTAACAACCAAGATCTTGGTTGGCACTGAGACCCTGAATATGTTGTCGAGTACGTGCTGCGTTGTGAGCACTCCAACGGTCACGCGTTTGAATTCAGGCTTGTTCCTTACTTGGGCTAGTTTCGCGGCGTCGCCTGGAAAGATTAGAAATGGTCCGCCCTTGAAAACCGCGGGAGACGCCGTCATATTAGTTGTGAGAGTTACGTTCGGCGGTTCTATCACTCTGAAAAGTTGGATAGGATTCGGGTCACGAAGGAGGGCATGGACGAATCCAAAAACCAGTATCCGTTCTGCTTGCTTCTCATCCATCGGAACCACAAATGTGCCCGCAGGAAAAGACATACCGTTCTCCAGTGGCGGAAGGGCGAAGGCTGCAGGGAGCCATGTCGAGGCTATCGCAAGCATTATCACGAGAACTGCTATTACGTTCCTAGACCGCATCTGGGTGCAAGCTCCAAGCGTTTCGCTATTGGTAACAGGAAGTTCTGTCGGTCTAGACTGGTTCTGGAAGTCATTTAAGACTTGACGAGCGCGCCCTGCTTGCCTGACGACTCATTTTCGGTTGGAATCGCTCACGTTTCATGCTCGCTTGACTTGAACGTGCTCATCTTGAGTCGTTTGGGCGCTTGTCATAGTCAGAAAAGCATGATCATTTGTGCCAATTCCGGGTGCCCGGATGGCTGCCATCATGAGAAGCTCTAGGGGCTGGCTCATTAATGCCCGCGCATTGCGAAGCTGGAGGCCTCCAGGCTAGGAGTTGCCCAAGCATTGGTCTTCTTGATCAGGCCTTGAACCAGCGGAAGACCAGGTAGTCCATCTTGGGGCTCTTCTTTCTCGGGACCGCTATGGTGAACTGCTTCCTTACGGTTGTCGCGAGTCGACCGGCTAGCACGATCTCAAATGGACCCATTGTGTCGTTTTCAGTTCTTCCTGTCACTATGAAGGGTGCATGGTCGATGCCCGGGCCGTGCTCGTAGACAGCGAAGTCTGATCCGAATCGGATCCCTGGGGTGACGATGAATCCTTGATCACGGAGGTCCCGGTAGACGGAGTATCCGAGCTCGAAGTCCTTGTATGTGACCGCTGCGGTCTTGATCAACCGACTCCGGGTCACTGGTTTTCTGGTCTTCATGTCGATGACTCTGATTCTCCCCTTCTCCTGAAGGTAGAGCGCTTCCATCATGTCCAGGACGAGGGGTGCTGAGAAGTCCTGATCCGGCTTCGGTTTAGGGATGCCGACTGGTTTTCCGAAGAATCCCTGTCTGTAGATGGTTACGCCGTCTTTAGGGGTCCATACGATGAGTCTCGTTCCTACGAGCTCCGCGACTATCTTGTGAACCAACAGGGAACCTTCTAGGTCGTCAGTGCGATCACTCTAATTAGGTCAACAACCTCGACCCCAAGATCGGCGATCCTTTCGGCCCGCTCTACCATGTCGCGTAGAAGTAAAACCTCCTGCAGGGAAAGCTTACCTGACAATATCTCAAAGTCGAGATTACGAGAATTGATATCGATCTTCCTCTCGAGCTCTTCTACCGATCTGGATAGTTCTACTGCCTTGTCCGGATCAAAGCCGAGGGAATGAAGGGTCTCCTTCATCCTGGTGACCTCGCTCAACACGAGCGATAGAATCTCTGACAGGCTCTGGATGTGTTTCTTCTCGATTTTCCAGTTCCTGTCTATCGCTCCCATTAGCCTAAATCCCAATGCCTCCGCATAGTCTGCGATGGTGGTCATGCGAAACATCAAGCGCATGAAGTCCTCCCGACTGAGTAGGAGCGAACCCACTGAGGCGACTTCCTCAAGAAGGGTGGTTCGCAACTTGTCGTTGTCTGCGATTAGTTTCAGCATTCCCTCGTAGTGTGTCTTAGTGGCTCTAGGCTTCTTTTCGGCAACACTGTCAACCATGAGCGCGAGCTCTCGTACAATGTCAACGATCGTTCGTGCCTGACTCTGGCAGACCTCAAGTATCCTCCGTTTGATTGTGGCTTCGGTCTCGATCGGGAATGTCATCGCCGTTTGCCCTTCAACTTGTTCTGATGATCACTCATTCATTGTCTTTGACGTAACATTAAAGGTCTCCCTTGGAAACACGTGACCTGTCCGGACGTGCTTTGTACGTGCCGATTTAATGGGTGTCGCGGACGAGCCTGCTATGAGGGGACATTATCAGACACAGGCGTTCCGAGTGTCGAGAACGGACGTGATTTCTCCAAATACAGTCTCACGCCCTCGACGAGCGACGCCACAGGCGTTCTCACTTGCTTCCACGTCACACGGTCACGAAGCGTCACCGTGCCATCCTCCAGCGTGTCGTAGTCAATAGTCACAGCGATCGGAACACCGATCTCGTCAGCTCGAGCGTATCTTCTTCCAATTGTCCCGCTCTCATCGTAGTCGACGTCAAACTTAGCGCGCCGGAGCATCTCACACACTGATCGGGCCTTCTCGTCTAAGCCGTCCTTTGCCATGAGCGGAAAGACGGACACCTGGATCGGTGCAATCTCGATCGGGATATTGAGAACGACCCTATCTTTCGCCTGCGTGTAGGCATATTCGAGAGCCGCGTACAGGAGCCTCTCGGCACCAAAGCTTGGCTCGACGACTTCCGGCACGTACCTTCTCCCAGATTCCTTGGTTTCTACCCAGTCGAATCTGACATGTTCTGGAAGGACCTTGAATCCTTCCGCTATGTAGAATCCTTTCTCTTTGATTGATTGCTCGATGTCCGCGCTCTTTGCGCTTTCAATCAGCTTCTTGACCATTGCGGCTTGGCCTTTGAATGCTGGTCCGATGGCTGAATCGATTGGGCGGGCGACTCTCTCCCTGCGGACGACAGGCTCGTCGTACTTCTTGAAGACTGTGAGATCTGAGCCTGATCCCTTGATGTGGCTTGAAAGATCGTGATTTGACCGATTGGCGTGCCCGGCCATCTCGACCCACCCCCACCGGTCCAGTAGGACCTCATGATCGTAAGTCTGTGAGGAATAGTGCGCGCGTTCATTCGGCGACTTCTCCTGAAAACGCTGGTTTGCGGCAGGTATCCCGAGGTCTGACATGAACTGCTGTGACAGGCCCATGAAATATGCCGACCATTCAACCAGGATGAACTTCCTGTCAAGAGCTTGTCTTATCGTGACTGTCGCTGGTTCCTCAACCCCCTTGTCTCGGAGCTGAAGTGGAAGTATGCGTATCTCCTTGTCCGCTATCTCACTCACGTAAGGGCATGCCGGCTCCTCCGGATCATAGAAGAACTCGAACTCCATGATCGTGAATTCCCTGAGACGGATTGGACCTTGGCGAGGCGATATCTCGTTCCTCAAGGCCGTCCCGATCTGGGCAATGGCTATCGGCATTTTCTCTCTGACCGATTCGTATACGCGCTTGAAGTCCACGAACATACCCTGAGCTGCTTCAGGCCGGCCGTAGGCACCCGACTCGCTGTACGGCCCTATGGTGGTTCGGAACATAGTGGAGAAGTATTCTGGTTTTGAGAGCTGACCGCCACATTCGACGCATCTGATCTGCTTTTCGTTGATGGCCTGCTCTATCTCTGAGAGTGAGAAGGCTTCTGCTTGGATATTGGCGGCCTCCTTCAGAAGGTTGTCTGCCTTGAATCTGCGCTTGCAGTTCAGGCATCCGACCATCGAGTCCTTGAAGTGAGCAACATGTCCTGAAGCCTCGAAGATACGTTCAGGAGTGATCACGGGAGTGGATATTTCGACGAAGCCGTGTTTCCGAATGAAGGTGTCCAGCCACTTCTCGACGATCCGTCTCTTCATGGCTGTTCCGAGTGGTCCAAGGTCGAGGAATCCGCTGACTCCGCCATAGATCTCAAACGATGGCCAGAAGAAGCCTCTTCTCCTTGCCAGATCTGCTACCATCTCGTACTTGTCTAGGTTCGGCAAGTGTCATTGTCACCGTTTTGTCTTCTTCTCAGCATCTCTGATTTCCGATCAAACTTAAGCGTAGTGCAATGTCTGCAATACTCACGCCCACTCTAGGAGTCATCATTGAGTAGGCCCTACTGCGGACTCAGTTCCTTCTTGGCGAGCGTTACGAGACTGCGAAAGAACCTCTCGCTTCGATTCGGTCCCTTGCCTATCCCTGAGCAGCTTGAGTCGAATCCGACCTCAAGCATCTTGTCTCTCGAGGGGTGAAGTGAGAATGGATAGAATCTGCAAATCAGAGGCCGTGCTATGTAGATAGAACATCCTGAGGCTTGAAGAAAAAAGCATCTTCCCTTGTGTTTCTTCATCTTCCTTTCGTAGGGGGTAGTTCCTCGCGATGATCTACTGAATTCTTGGGATGCAAGTTTCGTGGCGCTCGTAATACGCTTAATGTCATTTATGGTGAGCAGTATGTTCCTTTCTCGCCCTGGAAGATCATGGCACGAATTCGTGCAGCGAACGCAGATCCACCTCAAATCGGCAGGATATCGGACCTCTCCTTCGCTTGAGGTGAAGCTGACCCCGGGGTGATGTGAG
>Ga0315296_10002094_pt1 | contig 17181 bp, 12 predicted proteins | sample YL17G14_18_MG_FD_203921 | JGI IMG/M metagenome (GOLD analysis project Ga0315296, IMG submission 203921) | Sediment microbial communities from Yellowstone Lake, YNP, Wyoming, USA - YL17G14_18 | ecosystem: Environmental > Aquatic > Freshwater > Lake > Sediment | place: USA: Wyoming | collected... | reverse complement strand
GGCTGCTGGCGGAAAAGGTGCCCTATCCCCTGCACATCGGCATCACCGAGGCCGGCCTGCCCTGGGCCGGCACGATCCGCTCCGCCGTGGGGCTGGGCATCCTCCTGTTCGAAGGGCTGGGCGATACCATCCGCGTCTCCCTGACCGGCGACCCGGTGGAGGAGGTCCGCGTCGCCTATGAGATCCTGCGCGCGCTGGACTTGCGCCGCCGCGGGCCCACCCTGGTCTCCTGTCCCACCTGCGGGCGTGCCGAGGTGGACCTGGTGGGCATCGCCGAGGAGGTGGAGCGGCGACTGCGCGGCATCCGCGAGCCGATCACCGTGGCGGTGATGGGCTGCGTGGTCAACGGCCCCGGCGAGGCCCGCGAGGCCGACTATGGCATTGCCGGGGGAAAGGGGAGAGGGGTCCTCTTCCGGCACGGAGAGATCGTGCGCACCCTCCCCGAGGGAGAGTTGGTGGACGCGCTGATGGCAGAGATCGCAGGAAGCGGACAAGCGGATGGGCAAGCGGATGGGTAAGGTGGGGATGGATGCCGAAGATGGCCATCCCGGCGACGTTGGCCGGATTGGCCAGCGCGCGGTTTTGCTGCAGGATTTCCTCACATCTCATGGCTGGCGGTCTCCCTGTAGCCTGTCGACGAGCCGCATGTTGCGCCCCTACATCTTGCGGGTATGGATGGCCTCCCCGTACGCCGCCTCCTTGGCTGCCTCCATGAGCGTCTCGGAGAGAGTGGGGTGGGCGTGGACCGTCTCGGCCATCTCGCGCACCTTCAACCGCGCCTGCACGGCCAACGTCGCCTCGGCGATCAACTCGCTGGCGTGGGGACCCAGGATGTGCATGCCCAGGAGGGTCCCCTCCTCCGGATCGTAGACCAGGCGGACCTGCCCGCCGGGCTCGCCCATGGTCAGCGCCCGGCCATTGATGCCGAAGGGGAAGCGGGCCTCAGCGGCCGGCCGGCCGGCCGTGCGGGCCTGTTCCGCCGTCAATCCGACGCCGGCCAGCTCTGGCCAGGTGTAGACGGCATAGGGGATGGCGTGCTCGTCGGCCTCGCGCCGGTGGCCCAGGGCGTTCTCCGCCGCCACCTCGCCGTGATAGGAGGCGCGGTGGGCCAGGAGCGCGCCGCCGGTGCAATCCCCAATGGCGTAGATGCCGGGCACGCTCGTCTCCAGGTAGCCGTTCACGGCAATGGCGCGGCCCTGGCGGGCCACCCCCAGCCGCTCCAGGTCCAGCCCGCCGGCGCTGGGCCGACGGCCGGTGGCCACCAGCACGCGGTCGCCCCAGGCCGTCTCCTTCCCCTTCTTCCCTTCGTAGACCACCCCCAGCCGGCCGTCCTCCCCCCGGGCGATCTCGGTCACCCGGGCGCCGGTCTGCAGGGCAATCCCCTGTTGCCGCACCACGGGGAGGAAGCGCTTGGCCAACTCCGGCTCCACCGGCGGGAGGATGTTGGGCAGCATCTCCACCACGGCGACCTGGCTGCCGAGCATGCGGAAGAGCACGGCCATCTCCATGCCGATGACCCCGGCGCCGATGACCACCAGGCTGGCCGGGATCTCCTGGAGCTCCAGCAGGCCGCGCGAATCGAGCACGCCGGGCAGATTGGCCCCCGGGACGGGGAGGGGAGAGGGCTCCGAGCCGGTGGCCAGGATGACGCGGCCGGCGCGGAAGGTGGTCTCCTCGCCACCGGCCGGCGGTGCTACCCGGAAGGTGTGGGGATCCTCCAACGCTGCCGTCCCCAGGAGGAGCTGGACCTTGTGGTCGCGCAGCAGTTTCTCCACCCCGCCCACGAGGGAATTCACCACCTCGGCCTTGCGCTGCTGCATGCGGGCGAAATCGGGGCGAGCCCCCGCGGTGCCGAGCACACCCAGGCGCGCCCCCTCCCGGGCCATATGCAGCAGCTCGGCGCTGGAGATGAGTGCCTTGGTGGGAATACAGCCATGGTTTAGACAGACCCCTCCCACCCGCTCCCGCTCCACCAGGGCCACGCGGGCCCCCAACTGGGCGGCGCGAATGGCGGCGACATAGCCGCCGGGCCCACCGCCGACGATGGCGATGTCGAAAGTGTCCTCCATCGGAACCTCCTTCATCCAGGGCCAGGCACCAGGCCTGCCATCGGGCAGGCACAGGGACCGGCCCCAACGGCGCGCATTGTACCGCATGCGGGCCGGAGATGCAAACGAAAACGGCTAGAAACCGGCCCCCATGGGCCTCCGATTGACTCCCCTCCCCTTCGGCAGTATAATGCGACGTACTGAACTCTCTGGAGGACCCGTTGCTCATCGGCCACGGAACCCGTTTGAAGCGTTCTCCTGGAAAGGCCCTGCTCCACCGCTGGCTCTTCCTGTTGGTCTGCGCCTTTCTGAGCGGTGTGCTGACCGGCGTCGTCCTCCTCGTCCGCCCCCCCGTCGTCCAGGTCCAGGCCGTGGTCCGCTTTGATCCGCAGCGCTACCGCTTCGCTGTAGTGCAGACGAGCAGCGGGCCGGCCCTCCAGCCCGCGCTGGAGAAAGAGGCCCGGGAGTTCATCTCCATGAGCTCCCCGGCCGATCTGCAGGCCCTGGCGTCGATCGGCCGGCCGCTCGTCTTCCAGGCTGCCAAGGAGCCGGCCGGCGACGGGGAGCGCCCCGTCCTGGTAGTGCTCGGCCGATCCGCCGACCCGGCGCGGGCCTATGAGATCGCCAGCCACGGAGCCACTGCCCTGGGCGGAGCCATGCAGAGCCTGCAGGGGTGGGAGCTGCTGCGCACCCTCTTGCGCCAGACGGTCTACTTGCAGGGGCAGGGCAAAACGCCGGAGACCTTCCCCCTCACGCCCCACCTGTTCGACCTGCTCAACGCCGGCCTGCTCATCTATGACCTCTCGATCCCCCCTGCCTCCAAGGTAGCGACCCTCTCGACGCAGGACGTGGACGACATCACCCTGGCCATCCAGCGGGCGGAGGCGCGCCATAGCGCCCGCATCGACGCTCTCGATGGCCAGAAGTCGCATACCCAGGATCCTGCCGAGCAGGATCGGATCGCCACCGAGATCGCCAGCCTGGCGCAGGAGCGAGAGGTGCTGCGCCGGACCTTGCTCACCCTCTACCGCCAGCGGGGCGCACTGATCCAGCAGCCTGGTGGGTCCTCTGCTCCCGAGGTAAGCCTGCCGGCCGGCCCCCCGCAGCGGCCGGCCGGAATCCGCTACCACTACCTCCTGGCCGGGGCGGCGGCCGGTCTCCTGGTCGGCTCCGTACTGGCTCTCTTCGACGAGAGGCTCGACCTGACCGGGCACCTGCGAGAACTGACGGCCTACCGCGGTCTGATTTGGAACCTGGTCATGCGCGACCTGAAGTCCCGCTACAAGAGTTCGCTCCTGGGCTACCTCTGGTCCCTGGTCAACCCGCTCCTGATGGTGGCTGTCTTTACGATCCTGTTCAAGTATTTGCTCAAGGGGGACATTCCCAACTTCCCTGTCTTTATCATCGCCGCTCTGCTGCCCTGGAACTACTGCGCCAACTCGGTTTCCGGCTCGGTGGTCAGCGTCACCGGCCAGGCCAACCTGGTCAAGAAGGTCTACTTCCCCCGCGAGGCCATCCCCATCGCCGTAGTCCTCTCCAACCTGATCAACTACCTCCTGGCTTTGCCGGCGATGATCGCCCTCATGCTCCTGTTGAACGCCCACTTTCAGCCGGCCCTGCTGCTCTTTCCCCTGATCGTCCTCATCGAGACGGCCTTTCTCCTGGGGGTTGGCCTCTTCCTCTCCTGCCTGAACGTCTTCTTCCGCGACACCCAGGTCATCATGGAAGTGGCGCTGCTGGCCTGGTTCTTCCTCACCCCGATCTTCTATCGCCTGAGCGACATCGCGGACGACCGCCAGGCGCGACTGGTGCGCTGGCTGAACCCGATGGCCTCGCTGGTGGACTTTTACCGGGACATCTTCTACCTGGGCGGCGTGCCGGGCTGGGATGCGATCATTCGTACCTTGATCACCGCCCTGCTGGTCCTGCTGGTGGGGTATCTGTTCTTCCTGCGCTTCAGCCCCCGCTTCGGGGAGGAACTGTGATGGCTGCGCTGGTCTTTGAACAGGTTGCCAAGTGCTACACCCTGCAGCACGAAACCCGCCGCTCCTTCCAGGAACTGGCGGTGGACCTGCTGCAGCGGCGGCGACAGGCACCCAGGAAAGAGGAGTTCTGGGCCCTTCGCGACGTGAGTTTCGCCGTGGAGCCGGGGGAGACGCTGGGGATCATCGGAGAAAACGGTGCGGGCAAGAGCACGACCCTCAAACTGATCAGCCGGATCATCGAGCCGACGAAGGGCCAGATCGCCGTGAACGGCCGTGTCTCCGCCCTGTTGGAACTGGGGGCCGGCTTCCACCACGACCTGACCGGTCGGGAGAACATCTTCCTGAACGCCTCGATCCTGGGATTCGATCGGAAGGAGATCCGGTGCAAGATCGAGGACATCATCTCCTTTGCCGAGTTGGAGCACTTTATCGACGTGCCGGTCAAACACTACTCTTCCGGCATGTTGATGCGCCTGGGCTTCGCCGTCGCCATCCACGTGGACCCGGACATCCTGTTGACCGACGAGGTCCTGGCGGTGGGCGACGAGTCGTTCCAGCGCAAGTGCCTGGAGAGGATCGCCCAGTTGCAGAAGCAGGGGAAGACGATCCTGTTCGTCTCCCACAGTATGGATGCTGTCCGCAGCCTCTGCACCCGGGTACTGTGGCTGCACCAGGGCCGCACCCAGTTCCTCGGCGACGTGGAGCGCGTGGTGGATGGCTATCTCCTCTTCGTCCACAAGAAGGAGGCCGCGGCCCTTGCCGAGCGCCAGGCAAAGAGAGAGACTGCGGAGGAGATCCCTTCCCAGGTCGAAGGGCTGCCTCCTGGGCCAACCGGCGAGCCCCCGGGCGCTCCCCATGGCACGCTGGAGAATCGCTGGGGATCGGGCGAAGTGCGGCTGCGGCAGGTCCGCCTTCTGGACGAAGCGGGGGGAGAGCGCTTCCTCCACATCAGCGGGACCCCGGCGACGGTCGAGCTGTCTTACGAAGCGCCCTCAGCGATGCCCGACCCGATCTTCGGGATCGGCATCTACCGGCACGACGGCGTATGGGTCTACGGGACCAACACCGCCATCGACGGCATCCCGATTGCAGGGGTGGAGGGGCAGGGGATCGTGCGCTTTCACATGCCAGCCCTGCACCTGATCGAGGGGCGCTATTTCCTGTCCGCCGCCATCCACGCCCGCGACGAGACCCCCTACGACTTCTGGTACCGCTGCTGGGAATTCTCCGTCCACTCCCCAGTGCACGACGAAGGAGTATACCGTCCAGAGCACCGTTGGGAAATCGCCCCCGGGGAGCCGGGTGAAGGTCCTCACTGAAGCCTCCCCCAGCCTCCCTCTACATCCTGGATCCTCCGCGGCTATTGCCTTACTGGAAACTATACGGTATAATAGTCTGCGGACAGCGGCCATTGAGGACCGTGAGGCAGGAGTCCCCGCGCGAGGGCTTTGACCTCCAGGTCGCTACCCCCTTTAGCCCAGGCGGGCCACCATCTGGACGATGCCGTCCTGCGAACAGGCCGGCCGGCGGCCACCGGGCGGGTTTGTGGTTCCCAGGGTGGTCACACCGCAAGGTCATTGAGCGTGTGGATCCGGCATATGGGCCCAGATTCCGTCCCAGGCCAGTTCTCACCGTTGATCTACACCAAGGTGCACATCCCCGGTGCCCGAATGCTCATCTCCCGGCCGCGCCTGCTGGCCTTCCTGCGCGAAAACATCCACCACAAGCTCCTGCTGGTCTGCGCCGGCCCCGGCTACGGCAAGACCTCGCTGCTGGTCGATTTCGCCCGCAACACGGACCTGCCGGTCTGCTGGTACACGCTGGATCCTTCGGACCGGGATCCGCGCATCTTCCTGGACTACCTGGTGGAGGCCATTCGGGTGCGCTTTCCCACCTTTGGGGAACGGACCCGGACCTTGCTGCACCAGGGGGAGGTCCCGGACCTGCGGGGGGCTATCGGCCTGCTGGTGAACGAGCTGGCGGAGCTTCCCGGACAGCTGGCCATCGTCCTCGACGAGTACCAGACGGTCGACGCCGAGGATTCGGTCAGCCAAACCCTCAGCCTGCTCCTGCAATACCTCCCCGAGAACGCCCACCTGGTCCTGGCCAGCCGTTCGGTCCCTGCCCTCTTCCTCATCCAACTGGCTGCCCATCGCAAAGTCGCCGGCATCGGCAGCGACATGCTGCGCTTCACGCCGGAAGAAGTGCAGGCTGTCCTGCGCGGCCTTGGCCTGCATCCACCCGAAGAGCAGGTTCGACAGCTGACCGAGGAAGGAGAAGGGTGGATCACCGGGATCTTGCTGGGCGCGCAGGCCGTCTGGCAGGAGTTCATGAACTTCCTGGCGGAAACGAAGGGCCCCTCAGACCGGGTATACGCCTACCTGACCACCGAGGTGCTGGGATTCCTCCCCCCAGAAGTACGGACGTTCCTGAGACAGGCCGCCATCCTGAACCGGATGGAAGCTTCTCTCTGCAACGCCCTGTTGCAGAGGGACGATTCAGCCCAGGTCCTGGAACTCCTGGAGCGGCGCAACCTGTTCCTGGTGCCGCTGGCCGGCGGCTGGTATCGTTTCCACGGCCTCTTCCGGGAATCGCTGCTGCGGGAAGCGCGGGGCGATGGGGACACATTCGTCTGCCTGAACCTCCGGGCGGCACAACTGTGGCGGGAGCGCGGTGAGGTGGCCGAGGCGGTGGAGCATCTGCTGCAGGCCCAGGCCTTTCCCGAAGCGGCCCGGGAGATCGAGCAGCTGCTAACGAGATACTTCTGGCGCGGCCACCTGCGGACACTGCTGCGCTGGATCGAGGCATTGCCGGAGCCCGTACGCCAGGAATGGCCGCGCTTCTCCCTCTTCCAGGGCAGGGTCTATGCCTACATGGGGAGGGGAAGCGAGGCTGCAGCCGCGCTGCAGCAGGCGGAACGGCTGCTCGCCCAAGCCGGCGACCGGGAGGGCTGGATCCAGGCTGTGGCAGATCGGAGCACCCATCTTCGCATGCAGGGAGACTACGCCCAGGCGCTAACGAAGGCCCAGGAGGTGCTGCCCGCTGCCGAGCAGCTGGGGGTCGCAGCCCTGGTGGACCTCTATCGCACCGTCGGGATCTGCTACTTTACCCAGGGGGACCTGGTCGCCGCTGAGGAGAACCTCCAGGCTGCCGTGCAGCGCAGCCTGACCATCCAGTTGCCCTATAACCTGGCCCTGGCCTACCAGGACCTGGGGGTATGCCTGCGGGCGCAGGGACGCATGCAGGAAGCTGAAGTGGCCTACCGCAGTGCCCTGGAACAGGGGCAGGCCGTTGGCAGCCCCGGGCCGCTGGCCGATATCCTGAACAACCTGGCCATGGGCCCCTTCCTGCGTGGGGACTTGGAGGAGGCATACAGCCTGCTGCAGCAGGCCGGGGAAGCGGCCCAAGCCTCTCTTTCCCCCTACTACCAGGCCCTGGTCCTGGCCAGCCTGGGCGACCTGCACGGTGCCCAAGGAGACCTGCTCTCCGCCCAGCATGCCTACCAGGAGGGGCTGGAGCATGCCCGCCGCGACTGCAACGCCACCCTGACCGCGTACCTCCTGGAGGGATTGGGCAACCTGGTCCGCCGGAAGGGTTTCCTCGCCGAGGCGCGCCACCGCCTCCAGGAGGCTATGGAGATCGCCCGTTCGTCCCAGGGCGACCGGGCACGGATACAGGTGTCCATGGCACTCCTGGAGACTGCGGAGGGGCGGCCGGAGAAAGCATTGGGGTTACTCGGCGATGCAATGGCTGTCATGGAACAGGGCGGGGACCGGCTGCACCTCCTGCAGGCCCGTCTGGCCCAGGCCGTGACCTGGCACCGCCTCAGGCAGGACGAAAAGGCCCGCCAGGCAGTGGCCCAGGCCACCGCCCTGGCAGAGGACACGGGGATCATCGAGCCGTTCCTGGCGGAAGGGGAAGCGCTCCTGCCTATTCTCCGGCATATCCCGCGCTGGCAGGAGAACGCCATCCTGCGGGAGGTACACAGACGGCTGCGCGCCCGGTCAGCCCCTCGCCAGCCGGGTCCGGTTGAGGAGACTCAACCTGTACTCCGCCTCCTGGCCCTGGGACCAGGGCGAGTGCTCTGTGAAGGACAAGAGGTCCCTCTGCGGGATTGGAAGGGCCGGGCCCGCGAACTCTTCTTCTACCTCTTCTTCCACGCTCCCGTCCGCCGTGAGCAGGTTGGCCTGGCGCTCTGGCCCGAGCACGACAACACCCGGCTGCGCAACACCTTTCACTCCCTGCTCTACCGCGCCCGCCGGGCCATCGGGGGAAAACCCTTTATCTCCTTCCGAGACGACGCCTACCACTGGAACCCTGAAGTGACGTGCTGGTGCGACGTGGTCGCGTTCGAGCGGCTCACCGAGCAGGCCGACGACCTCCCCAGCAGCGACCCTCAAGTCACCATCCTGCTGGAACGAGCGGCTTCCCTTTACCAGGGGGATTTCCTGGAGGACTTGAACAGCGACTGGTGTGGCCTCCGGAGGGAGGGGCTGAGAGAACGTTACCTGCAGCTGCTGCTGCGCCTGGGCGAAGCGTACCTGGAGCAAGAAGATCTCGCCCTTGCCCGGAAAGCGTTCGAGAGGGCCCTCCAGGTGGACAGCTTCCGCGAGGAGGCCCATCGCGGGCTGATGGAGTCCTACTGGCGGGCGGGCGAACGGGCCAGCGCCATCCAGGCTTACCTGCACTGCTGCCGGCACTTTCAGCAGGAACTGGACGTGGCCCCCTCGGCGGAGACCCAGGCCCTTTACCAGGCGATTCTCCTTGGCTCCGAGGGGAATAGCCGTCTGGAAAATACCGCCTAACCGACGGATTGGGGGAAAACTACCCTCTCGGTCAAGGACTCTCAACCAGAAGTTGGCGCTTGTCTTTTCTGCCCCTTCGCCGCATCCTCTCCGAACAACACGCCGTTCCCCGCTCCCACCTCAGCAATCCATCCCAGCAATGCCGCTTTTGACAGCACTTTGTACAGAGGTCGTGACATAGGGACATCCTACCATGCTGGCAGATGTGAATGCATGGTGTAGCCAGGAGGGTGTGCTATGCGCGACAAGATCAAGGTAACCCTGTCCCGGTACGCGGACCCGCGCTACCTGAAGTGGCTGCTCCTCTTGCTCAGCCTGGTCGCCCTGATCCTGGGAGTGGCCGCACCCGATGGGTTCGGGGGCTTTGGCGGCGGTGGGTAGGCCGGTGCCCGGCACGGCCCTGACCCTACCGGGGAGGGAGGGAGTGTCGGAGGAGCACAAGCGGGACATCGACAGCCCACTCGTGCTCCTCCGAATGCTTGCGCGTGGGCGACGTGCCTGCTGGAGCGCACGATGATCCTGCTACTGGTCTTGGCCATCTCCATCGTGATCGCCATCGTGCGCGGGGGAAAGCTGTCCCGGCTGGCTTCCCTGCCCCTGCGCTGGCCGGCCCTGCCCCTGCTGGCCTTTGCTCTCCAGATCGTGGTCATTTACTTCCCCTCATCCGGCGGCCAGGGCCTCTCTAGCCTGCATACCGCCATGCTGGTCGGCTCCTATCTGATCCTGTTGCTCGCCATCTGGATGAACCGCCGGCTACCGGGGATGGCCTTCATCGCCCTGGGACTGCTCCTGAACCTGGCCGTTATGCTGGCCAACGGCGGCTACATGCCGATCACCCCCGACACGGTGCAGCGGATCGGCCACGGCGATCACGTGGTGGTCACCGGGACCACGGCCCGAGTCGGCCATAGCAAGGACGTTGTTCTGCCGAAGGAACAGACCCACTTGTGGTTCCTCAGCGACGTTTTCCCCCTGCCGCCCCCGTTCCCCCTCCCCAGCGCCTTCAGTCTGGGAGACGTGTTCACCGCTGTCGGCGGCTTCCTGATCGTGCAGCGGGCCCTGCTGGGCCCGGCAAGCCCCAGGGCCCGTTCTCAGCCAGGTCCTGTCCCACCATCCAATGGGACATAACGGTTGAATGGAGGTTGAAATGTCCGTGGCAGCCATGCAGAGAATCGTCGGAACGGCGATCGTGGACCAGGATTTCCGCGAGGATCTCCTCAACGGCAGGCGTCAGGAGACCATCGCCGCCTTCGCCCTGACGCCCGAAGAGCACCGGGCGATCATGACTATCCGAGCCCAGACGCTGCACGAATTCGCCGAGGCCCTTGACCATTGGCTGACTAACCAGGTGTCCACCGGGGCAATCCCTTCAGCCATGTCGGGCGCCATCTATTAGCTCCGGCAATCTGGAACCGGAGAGCTGAAAAAGGTTACCCATCCACAAAGGAGGTGGAGCCATACGCCCACGCCGGGACCCGGGGCTCCTCCGCCCGGAGAATTCATCCCGCCCTGCGAAGTGGCCACACGGGCCCTCCGGAACCACTGACTGGCATTGCAGACCCCAGGAGGTTGTCGTTATGCGGTGACGATCGGAGGTGCCCCCATGATGTGGCTCTATTTGCCCGACGTAGAGCTCGGGACGGTTACGGCCGACCTGGTCGGCGGGAAGGCACTTGGGCTATGCTGGTTACAGAGCTGTGGGTTCAACGTACCACCGACCTGGGTGCTCACCACCCAGGTGTTCGAAGCCATGGTGCAGGCAGCGGGTCTCGCGGAGCACATCGCTGTCCTGGAACAGGCAACCGCGGGCAGGCCGGATTGGGCCACCACCGAACTGGCCCTGCGGCAGATGGTAGGTGTACACCGGGAATTGGCAGAGGCACTGCGAGCCGCGCCTCTGCCCGAAGTCGTCCACCTCGCCCTGCAGAGCCTGCCCCAGAACGAGTCCCAATGGGCCGTACGCTCCTCGGCCACGGTGGAGGACGCCGAGGTGCACAGCTTTGCCGGGCAGTTCAAGTCCTTCCTGTCGGTGCCCCGAGGCCCGCAACTCGTCGAGGCCATCCGGGAGGTCTGGATCTCCACCTTCGACAAGACCGTGCTGCACTACCGGGCGCAACATGGGACGCCGATGCCGCGCATGGCCGTCGTCCTGCAGCCGATGAAGCCGATCACCGTGGAGGACCGCGCCGGCGTCGCCTTCAGCGAGTCCACCATCTCCGGTCTGTTCGGGGTATTGCTCCAGGCTACCTTCGGGGCCGGGCTGACCGTGGTGAGTGGCGGAGGTGGCGAGCTAAAGTGCGTGCGCGAATCCGGGGTCACTACCCGGCCCGTGTCCACGCCCTATGCCATGGTGACGGCGACGGAGGGGGGTATCCAGACGACCCCGCTGCCGCCAGGCAACGTCTTGAGCGACCTGGAAGCGTTCCAACTAGCCCAACTGGTGCGCGACGTCGCCCAACGGTACGGCCGGCCGGCCGACATCGAGTTCGTCTGGCGCAAGAGCGAGGACCCGGTGATCGTGCAGGTCCGCGCCCTCACTGCGCCAAGCGGGCCCCAGCCAGACAGAACCGCCTAGCCCCCCAACCCGATACGCCTACCAGCTTCCACCTGGAGGCCCGTCGCCCACCATCCGGCCGGGGCGGGCAGGGAAGCCATACCAGTTCCCAGGAGGAAACCAGTGACGATCAGTGAAATCGACGAACTCCAGCACCTGCCCTCGGATGACTGGCTCTGGAGGGAAAGCCTCCACTTCAGCTTTCACGATGTCAGCGGGAAACTGGGCGGGTTGGCCACCATCGGCGTCCTGCCCAACCAGAAGCGGGTAGAGGGCTTCGCCGCCATCTTCCCGTCGGCCCCGTCCATCCTGCTCTACCGTACCGAGGACCCCACGGAAGGGAAAACGGGGCTATTCTCCGTCCGCGGCATCGGTTACGACATGCTGGCTCCACTTCAAAGGTGGCACCTGGTCGTGAATGCCGACTTTTCCCAGGTTGAGCCCGAACAGCTCATCAGCGGTACGCAGGTGCCTGAGGCGAAGGTCCCCGCCGGATTCGACCTCACCTTCGACGCCCGCAGCCCGGCCTACCAATTCCCGGTGCTCTCCTGGGGATTGCCCAAGGTGGCAGCCCAGCGTTTCGAGCAAACCGGGCGAATGAAGGGGACCGTCTTCATCGGCGGTAAGACGTTCCCCGTGAATGGCCTGGGTTTCCGGGACCACTTCTGGGGTTCCCGCGACTGGCCGGGACTGAGTGAGGTGGTCGCGGTCCACGCCCAGTTCAGCTCCCGCTTGACCGTGAACGCGGTCTGGGGGATCGAGCAGGGGCAGAGAACCGCGGCCGGCTACGTCTCGCGCGACGGGGTGAACATCCCCATCCGCGACGTCGAAGTGGACATCGAGGTCGACCCTCTTTCCAGCTTTCCCCGGGCCGCCCGGGCCGAGGTCACCATGGCCGACGGGGGGCGACTCAGATTGCACGCGGTGCCGCGGTCGGTTTTGCCCCTTCTGCTTCGGCAGGGGGAGGGCGAGTTGCACGGGTACGAGTGCTCCACCTGCTTCGACGACGGCCGGCAGATAGGGTATGGCACCATGGAAGTGACCCGGTTGATGCGAGGAGCCCAAGACTCAGGAGACTGATGCGCCGCGAGGGGTGCAGGACCACAATCCCTGCGAGCCGCTTTCCTGACCTTGGCCAGGCAGGATACGAGGCCGAGGACGGGTGTAGAAGTGGACCGGGCGACTCAGGAGCAGGCGGAAGAAGTTGGGAGACGCCAGGCTCTCCCATTCCGTCCTGAAGGGGAGGCAAGCATGGTCGATCCTGCGCCATGGAAAAGATCGAGAGCCAGGTCACAGCCCGCTGGGCAGAATCCTCCCTGAACACGAGCCGGTTCGTGTAGTAAGGAGGCCATCCCATGGCCAAATGGCTACGGAGGGGGCGTTGAGCATCACGGAGGCGGACGAACGCGAGCACGGGTTCTCCAACGACTGGCTCTGGCGGGAGAGCTTCTACCTCAACTTCCACGACGCCAGCGGCAGGGTCGGAGGAATGGCCACCGTGGGGGTCCGCCCGGTTTCGATATGGACAGGAAACAGGCTACGGCATCATTGAGGTGGCCAGGTGGTCTGGCCGCAGCCAGGGGTAGTCAGAAGGAGTGTACCATGTCGCGCTGGTTACTGAGTGGGCACAACCCACGCGAGTCGTTTGGCATCTCCTACCCATTGAGCACGAGCTACCACGCGGAGTTTGCTCGCCGCCAGCTGGCCTACGTCGTCAGCCCCCTGGTCGGCGGCACTCACCTGCTTGACATGACCCTTCCGACCATGGTGGCGGTGCAGGGCCAGCTTTACATCAACATCTCCTGCCTCGCCCGCAACGTGGCCCTGGCCGTTCCCTTCGACCCTACCTCGTTTGGGGCCCCCAGAGGGCTCCTGGAGGTCAAGCACCAGCCCAACCTGTCGACACGACTGCTCCTTCCAGTTCGGTTTGGGCGGGTCTACCGCCAGACGATGCGCACCTACCGCGAGGTGATTCCCCTCTACAAGAGCACCATGCTGGAGGTGTACTGGCGCATGCGGGCGTGTAACCCCAACCACCTGACCGAAGAGGACCTGGCCCAGATCCACCGGCTGTTCGACGCGGCAATGCTTGAGCAGGTGACAGCCTACGCGAACACGATCATGTTCGTCGCCATGCTCAACGTGGGAGTGGTAGGCGGAGTGACGGAGAAGGCCCCTGCGCTGCTGAACCTGCTGGTCGGGCGGGACACGGCCACGGCGCAGATGGGGGAGCGCATGTGGGAGCTGCGTGAGGTCGCCGTGCAGTGTGGCAATGAGGTCGTTGCCCTCCTCCGCACTGGGGAAAAGGGCCTGGCCGAGTTCCGCGAAATTCTGGCGGCAGCTCCTCTGCTGGAGGCCGTCGAACACTTCCTGCGCACCTATGGGCACCGGGCCTTCCGCTATGCCTCGGAGTTCGAGTCCACTCGGTTGGCCGACCAGCCCAAGTTGGTCCTGCTGACCATCGGCGGGTTGTTGGAGGAAAGCGAGCCGCCGGCCGTGCGAGCAGAAGCCGCACGCAAAGCAAGCCGCCAAGCACTACAGGGCATGAATCCACTGCAGCGCCTCCTGTGGGCGTCCCTCCTCAGGTGGGGGAGCGGCCTGGTGGAGAAGCGCGAGGAGATCCGGGACATCATGGAGCTGCAGAGTGCCGCCTATGGGTTGGCTGCACGGCTGCTTTCGCGTCACTACTTCCCCGGCCAATCCGATGATACGCTCTGGCTCTACACGTTTGACGAGCTGCTGCTCTTTGGCCAGACTCACGGCCAAAAGCGAGTCGACCCGGCGGAGATCGAAAAGCGCCGGGTGGCTCTGGAGCAGTATCGCCGGCAGGGCCTGCTGCCCGAGTTGGTTTGGTACGACCCGGAGACAGGGGCTTGGTCGCCAGTAGTAGAAGAGCGGGAAGAGAGGGAAAGGCCCGCGTCCGGCCTGGGGGCCTGCCTGCAGGGTATTGGGGCCAGCGCCGGCAGTTGCCCCGTCGAAGGGATCGCACTGGTGACGGACAACGCCGCGGAAGCCGCCCAACGGCTGCTGCAACTCAGTGGCCCGGTGGTGCTGGTGACCCCACTGACCGATCCGGTGTGGTCGAGCATCTTCCGCCGCCTGGCTGCCGTGGTTACGGAGATGGGTGGAGTGATGTCCCACGCCGCGATTGTGGCCCGTGAGAACGGCATTCCCGCCGTGGTAGGAGTGCCGGAGGCTTCTCACCGCATCCGTGACGGGCAATGGGTGCGCGTGGACGCCGCGGCGGGGACGGTGGAGGTCCTTCAGGAAGCGAGGCAGGATCAGCCGGTGGAGGCAGTGTATGGCAGCTGAAACCGTGAGCGGCGAGGATGAAAAGCTGCATTCCCCGGGCAGCGCGGCCAACTGGCGGGAGAGCTACTACTTCGGCTTTAACGGCGAGGCCGGCCAGACCGGCATGGCCTACATCAGCCTCTCCCCCAACCAGGGCTTCGTTGTGCGCATGATCCTCCTGCTCATGCCGGACGCCGGGGGGACGCTTGTCCACATACAACGCTCCCCTTTGCCCAAGCTGACCGAGGTGGTCCTGACAGAGGGAGATCTGCAGTTCCACTGCCTCGAACCGCTCCTGCGCTGGCAACTACGGGCAGAGGCAGTTTGCCTGTGCATTCCTCCCACGGAGGAGATTTCATCGGCTCTGCCTGCTGCGCAGGCAGGAGCGGGGGCATGGCAGCGTGTTCCCGTGGCCTTCGACCTGTGCTTCGAGACCCGTATGCCGGCCTACCGATACCCCACAGGCGCGGCTGACTTCCTGGGGAATGACCAGGAGCACTTTGAGCAGATGGGGTGCGTCACCGGCCGGCTTCGCATCGGTTCCACAGGGGATTCCCTCGTGGCGCCCGCTGCGCGGGACCGCTCTTGGGGAGTGCGCAACTGGCTGCGCCCCGAGTGGTACAGCTGGATGCACCTCAACTTCGGCCCAGACCTGCTCATCGGGGCCGTGATCGGCCGGGCAGAGGGACACGAGACGAGCAGCGGTTTTGTCTACCAGGGCGGTCTGTTCCAGCCGGTCCTGCGGGTAGACCTGGAGGCGGATCGTGACCCTCATGATCTGCATCTTCGCTCCGGCCGGGCCCGCATTGTTACCGGCCAAGCCCAGACCCTCGACCTGGATTTCGACCCGCTCTCCTTCTTCCACATCATCTTGGCCCGGGAAGGAGGGGAGCAGAGCCACGACAGCGTCACCGCGCTGGCCTGCCGGTACGGTGAGCACCTGGGCCGGGGCCTGTTGGAGGGCGAGCGGCGAGAGCCCATGCCGTCGCGGGCACCCGGTGTAACCGGTCTGTGGTGAGCTGCCGTCTGGCCACCGGCGGGCCCCGTTGGTCGCGCAGCGCGGCGCAACGGGGAGAACGACGGGTGGGCCCGGACTATGCAGCAGGTTGTTCTGTGTCGTGTAGACGTGGAGGCTATCATGGGACACTGGTTGCTGAGCGGGCACAACTCGCGGGAAACGTTCACCATCTGCTACCCTATTGATGGTTCATACTTCAGAACCCACGCCACCGGGCCCCAGATGGGGGAGATCTTGTCCTTCCTCCTGGGCGATGCCGGCCGGCTCGACCTTTCGATGCCGTTGCTGCTCACCGTAGAGGGGCGCATGTACTTGAACATGACCTACCTGGCCCGCAACGCATCCCTGGTGTTTCCCTTAGACCCCACCTCGCTTGGCCTGCCGAAGGAGCTGAGAGGGCTGGTGACGCCGCACGGCAAGCCTCGCCTGACGACGCTGCTGCCGGTGCCCTTCCGGTTCCTGCGGTTCTACCGCCGGACGATGGCTGCCTATCGCCAGGCCATTCCGCGCCACAGGGCAAAGATGGGGGGCATCTACTGGCAACTGCGGGCATGCCGGGACGGCCAACTGGCCGAGGAGGACCTGGTCCAGACCGCCCCCTTGTTCGAGCGGGCGACGCTGGAGGACATGGCCATCCTCATGCGGGTGGTCATGCTGATGGGGCTTCTCAGCATAGCCGCGATTGACCTGATGAATCGGAAGGCACCGGCACTCCTGAGCCTGCTGGTTGGGCGCGGCACGAGCACGGCGCTGCTGGGGGAGCGCATGTGGGAGCTCGGACAGGTCGCCGCGCAGTGCGGCGCGGAGACGGCTGATCTGCTGCGCCGGGGAGAGGTAGACCTGGCCAAGTACCGGGCGATTTCCGAAGCCGCTCCTTTCCTGGCGGCCCTCGACCGCTTCCTGCGCACGTATGGCCACCGTGCTTTCCACGACGCCTCCGAGATGGATGCTGTGCGGCTGGCCGACCAGCCCGAACTGGTCCTGCTGACCGTCGGCGGGTTGTTGGAGGAAAGCGAGCCGCCGGCCGTGCGGGCCGAGGCCGCCCGCCAGGTCAGCCAGCGGGCGCTGCGCGAGATGAACCCGCTGCGGCGCTTCCTCTGGAGACTGCTGCTCAAGTGGGGAAGCGGGTTCGTGGAGAGGCGAGAGGAGGGCCGGGACGTCTTTGAATTGCAGCACGCCGCCTACGGCCTGGCTGCACGGGTGCTTTCGCGCCACCACTTCCCTGGCCACCCTGACGATACCCTGTTCTTCTACGGGTTCGCCGAGTACCTGGCCTTCGGGCAGAGCCGCGGCCAGAGAAGGGTCGATCCGGAGGAGATCGAGCAGCGCCGTGCCAAGATGGAGGAGCAGCGCCGGCAACCCGGGCCTCCTGAGCTGATCTGGTACGACCCGGAGACAGAAGCATGGTGGCCGGTGGACGAGACCCCCAAACAGGTCGTGCGGGCTTTCGAGGGGAGGCTGGGGGGCATCGCAGCCAGCG
>Ga0315296_10002093_pt1 | contig 17183 bp, 21 predicted proteins | sample YL17G14_18_MG_FD_203921 | JGI IMG/M metagenome (GOLD analysis project Ga0315296, IMG submission 203921) | Sediment microbial communities from Yellowstone Lake, YNP, Wyoming, USA - YL17G14_18 | ecosystem: Environmental > Aquatic > Freshwater > Lake > Sediment | place: USA: Wyoming | collected... | reverse complement strand
TGCTGAAGGGGCCAGAGAGGGAGGCCTCAGATTTTAACAACCATTATTAATAATTTTATTTATGGTGAAAGAAGAAAAAACCGAGAAAAAGAAAGAATTTGAATCAAAGCTTTTGGATTTAGCTAGGGTTTCTCATACTCGAGCTGGTGGGAGAAAAATGAGATTTCGAGCAGTGATTATTAGTGGGAATAAAGAGGGAAAAGTAGGAGTGGGAGTAGCCACTGGAGAGGATGTTGCAACAGCGGTAGAAAAAGCAACTAGATTATCTAAGAAAAATTTAATTGAAGTCCCGATTATTGAAGGTACCATCCCTCACGAAGTCCAGGCAAAATTTGGGTCAGCCAGAGTTTTACTCAAACCGCAAAGAAAAGGAAGGGGGCTGGTAGCCGGAGGCATAGTTAGAGTTATTTGTAATTTGGCCGGAATAAAAAATATTTCTTCAAAGATTTTGGGTAGAACTGGAAATAAATTAAATAATGCCAAAGCCACCATCTTAGCTTTAAAAATGCTAAAACCGAAATAAATCCCACATCACTTGGTATTACCACTATGCAATTACACGAATTAAAACCAATTCATCCAAAAAAACGACGAAAACGAATAGGCCGCGGCGGTAAGAGAGGTACTTATTCCGGACGAGGCGTAAAAGGCCAAAAGGCCCGGGCTGGCCGGAGATTAAAACCCGCTATCCGGGAATTAATAAAAAGATATCCAAAATTAAGAGGATATAAATTTAAAAGTCTGAGATTAAAACCAGTGATAGTTAATCTCGAGATCTTGGAAAAAAAATTTAAATCATCGGAGAGCGTAACTCCGAAAATATTGATAGAACGAAAATTAATTCGTAGAATAAAAGGAAGAATACCAAAAGTGAAAATTTTAGGACGCGGGAAAATAACAAAAAAATTGATTATCGAAAATTGCCAGGTTTCAAAGTCTGCGAGGGGGGAGATTGAGAAAGCCGGCGGCATGATAAAATAATTTATGTGGTACCAAAAAGTCATTCAAATTTGCAAAATTAGAGATCTTCGCAACAAAATCTTATTCGTTTTGGGAATTTTTGTTATCTTTCGAATAATGGCGAATATTCCTATACCCGGAATTGATGCTGAAAATATGAGAAGTTTTTTTGGCCAATTTCAAATGTTCGGTCTTTTAAATATTTTTACCGGAGGGGCCCTGGATAATCTTTCTGTTGTCATGCTGGGTTTGGGTCCTTATATTACTGCTGTCATTATTTTCCAACTTTTAACTATGATTTTTCCTCAACTGGAAAAAATGTATAAAGAAGAAGGCGAGCAAGGCCGTCAGAAATTTAATCAGTATTGTCGAATTGCCGCTGTCCCTTTAGCTGCTCTTCAGGGATATGGAATGCTCGCTTTGTTTCAACGCCAGAATGTCATTCCCGCCCTTTCTCCAACCCTGCTTTTTACTTCAATTTTAACTATAGCTACTGGCTGTCTCTTTTTAATGTGGCTTGGTGAACTAATTACTGAAAAAGGAATTGGTAATGGAATTTCTCTTTTAATTTTTGCTGGAATTGTTGCTGATGTTCCAAATAATATCCGCCAAATTCTGATTACCTGGGACCCAGCCAGAATTCCAGCTTATCTTCTCTTTTTTGGTCTGTCTCTGCTTATCATTGCTGGAGTAGTTTTGGTTAATGAGGGCAGAAGAAATATCCCAGTTTCTTATGCCAAAAGAGTAAGGGGGATGCGTCTTTATGGGGGAGTTTCTACTTATTTACCCCTAAATGTCAATCCAGCCGGGGTAATACCTATAATTTTCGCTCTATCTATTTTACTTTTTCCAGGAATGATTGCTAATTTCTTAGTTGGAGCTGGTGGAACAGTTGGTTCAATTGCTCAAAGCGTAGGAGCTTGGTTTCAAAACCCCTGGGTCTATGGAATTTTATACTTTCTTTTAGTTGTCCTTTTTACCTATTTTTATACTGCTGTTACCTTTGATCCCAAAACTATTGCCCAAAATCTTCAAAAAATGGGAGGTTTTATTCCGGGAATTAGACCAGGAGAAAGTACCGCCAATTTTATGTATTATATTTTAAATCGAGTTTTGTTAATTGGAGCCCTTTTTTTGGGAACAATTGCGATAATGCCTCAAATTGTTGGTGGTATTACCGGAGTAATGGTCTTTAAATTTTTAATCGGTGGAACGGCGCTCCTTATTGTGGTTAGCGTAGTTTTAGAAACCATGCGCCAAATTAGAGCCCAGTTACAAATGCGGGAATACGAGACGTTTTAACCCTACGAATAAATTTATGGAGTAAATTTATGGAGAAACCATTAGTGATTATAATAATTGGGCCGCCAGGGTCTGGCAAGGGAACTCAGGCTAAATTGCTTGCTGAAAAATTTGGATTAGAATACGTTGGCTCCGGCGATATTCTTCGGGCACGTCAAAAGGTAGGTGATTTCACTGGAAGGAAGCTCATTAAATTTATGGGAAGAGGAGAACTGGTTCCAAGCCTTATTGTTACCGATTTGGCGGCAAATGAATTAGAAAAATTTAAAAAGCGTCCGAGAATTAATGGCCTTGTCTTAGATGGTTGGACTAGAACAATTATGGAGGCTATCCTTATGGATGAGGCTTTAAGTTGGTATGAGTGGCAAAAAAATGTAAAAGTCATTCTTTTTGATATTTCAAGAAAAGAATCTTTTAATCGTTTAACCAGAAGGAGGCAATGTAAAAAATGCGGCAAACTTATTCCTTGGATTGGAGAATTTAAAAAACTTAAAAAGTGTGATAAATGTAGTGGAGAACTTATTACTCGACCTGATGATAAAATTGAATCTATTAAAAAAAGATTAGAAGAATACAAAAATGAAACTATTCCATCCATAAATTATTACAAAAAACAAAGAAGACTAATAAAAATTAATGGAGAGCAAAGCATTGAAAATGTTTTTAAAGATATTTTAAAAGTCCTGTAGTCGATGAAGCTAAAGCTTCATCTTCACCTTCGCTTCTTTCGGAAGCTCGGTAGATGATTACCATAAAAACTCCAGAGGAAATAAAAATAATGGCTGAAGGTGGAAAAATTCTGGCCGGGATTACGAAAGAATTAGAGAAAAAAGTTTCGCCAGGAATTACCACCAGAGAATTAGACAGGCTCGCCGAGAGCCTGATTTTTAAATATGGTGGAAAATGTTCATTTAAAGGACATGAAGGTTTTCCGGCTTGTCTTTGTACCTCTATAAATGAAGAAATTGTTCATGTTGTTCCATCTGCCAGAAAATTAAAAGAAGGAGATATTATTTCTCTAGATTTGGGCATTCTTTGGAAGGGTTATCATACTGATATGGCAATTACAATTCCAGTGGGAAAAATTAATCCTGAAACTCAAAGGTTAATTCGAGTAACAAAAAAAGCATTAAAAAGAGGAATAAAAAAAGCGAGAATTGGTAATACTTTTGGTGACATTGGAAACACCATTCAAAGATATACAGAGCAGCAGGGATTCAACGTTGTTCGGGATCTTTGTGGTCATGGAATTGGAAAAGATGTCCATGAAGAGCCTCAAATTTTAAATTATGGAAAAAGGCATACAGGGCCCGAGATTAAAGAAGGGATGACTTTTTGTATCGAGCCAATGGTTACAGTAGGGGATTGGAAATTAAAAAAAACCGGCGACGGCCACGGATACGCAACTGCTGATGGTTCTTTTTCCTGTCATTTTGAACACACCGTGGCAGCAACCAAAAATGGAGTTAAAATTTTAACTGTGGTATAATTTCAAAATATGTTCCTATCAGTCATTATCCCTGCTTACAATGAAGAAAAGAGATTGCCAAAAACTCTGGCTGAAATTGATAAATATTTAAAAAACCAAAACTATGATTACGAAATCATTGTTGTTAACGACGGTTCAAAAGACAAAACAGCCGAAATTGTTCGAGATCGGATCTCGAACAATAAAAATCTCAGGTTGATTGATAATAAAAAAAATCATGGTAAGGGCTATGTTGTTCGTCAGGGAATGTTGGCCGCTATTGGAGAGCATCGGCTTTTTACCGATGCTGATAATTCAACTTCAATTGACCAGATTGAAAAAATGTGGCCAGAATTCGCTGAGGCTTCGCCTCATCTCTCACCTCGTCCTCCTTTGTCGGGCTCGGTATTTGAGAAGGGATTTGATATTGTTATTGGTTCAAGAGATGTCAAAGGGGCAGTTTTGGATCCACCCCAACCCTTTCTCAGAAATGTGATTTTGGGAGAGGGATTTAAATTATTTAGAAAAATCATTATTGGTCTCTGGAGAATTGAAGATACCCAATGTGGATTTAAATGTTTTACTAAGAAAACGGCTGAAAATATCTTTCCTAAATGTAAAATCAATCGTTTTGCTTTCGACCCGGAAATTTTAGTAATTGCTAAAAAACTAGGCTATAAAATAAAAGAAATTCCAGTTTATTGGAGAAATGATCCCCAAAGCAAAGTGAAATTTAAATCAATGGTAAAAATGGGCCTTGATTTATTTAAAATTAAGTGGAATTTAATTAAAGGTGTTTATGATTAAAAAACCCAAAAAAATTCACCCTGTTAAATCCTCGCGAAGCGAGGTGTTCGCCGAAAGCGAACAATTTAACAGGGTAAAGAGTCCTTCAGAGCTTCGTTTTGACTTAATAAGTAAAGATTGGGTTGTTATCGCTACTGGCAGAGCTCGAAGACCAGAGACTTTTAAAAGAGAAAAAAGAATATATGGGGTGGCGGGTGGGTGGCGTCCGAAAAAACTCTGTCCTTTTTGTCAAATTTCCAGCCAAAAAACTCCTACTCTTATTTTTTCTCACGGCAGGAAAATACCTGTAACTGGGGGGATTCCGAAAGATTGGACAACCATTGTTATTCCCAATAAATATCCAGCATTTTTACCTTCCCCAAAATTAGAGAAAAGAATGGAAGGAAAGTTTTACCAAACAATAAATGCCGTAGGTTTTCATGAGGTAGTGGTTACTCGAGATCATAAAAAATCAATGGCCCAATTTCCAATTGAAGGAGTTAAAGAAGTAATTGATGTTTATCAGGAAAGATATTTAGATTTAATGAAAAAACCCTTTGTAGATTATGTTTCAATTTTCCACAATCACGGCCTTGAAGCTGGGGCTTCAATTTTGCACCCCCACTCTCAAATTATAACTACTCCTCTGATTGATACTGATTTGAAGAAAGCCCTTTTTAATTCCAGGAAATATTTTAAAGTTCACAAAAAATGCATTTATTGCCAAATGAATAAATGGGAGCAAAAGACGAGAAAAAGAGTTGTTTTTGAAAATAAAGAATTTTTGGTAATTTGTCCCTTTGCCTCAAAAGCAGCTTTTGAGACTATAATTTCTCCCAAAAGACACCTTTCTAATTTTGAAAAAATTACTGAAAAAGAAAAATGGCAGCTGGCTGAAGCCTTTAAAGCAGCTTTAAGCCGGCTTTACAAAGGGCTATCTGATCCGGCTTACAACTTCTATTTACATACCGCTCCTTGTGATGGCGCTAAGCCACGAAGTGGCCGCGCCACTTTTAGTGGCGTGGATTATTCCCACTATCATTGGCACTGGACAATTTTGCCAAAGACGGCAATCTGGGCTGGATTTGAAATTGGCACCAGAATGGAGATTTCGACAATTGAACCAGAAAAAGCCACGGAGTATTTAAGGCGGCAAAAAATATGAAAACCTTAGTTGTCGCAAATTGGAAGATGAACCCCCAAACCTTAGAAGGAGCTAAGCTCCTTTTTAATTCGGTGAAAAGAGGGGTAAAAAATGTCAAAAATGTAAAAGTTGTTATTTGCCCGCCATTTTTATATATCTCAAATCTCAAATCTGAAAGTAGGGGCCCATCGAAGATGGGAGGACGTGGTGGAAGGGTTGTAGTCTCAAATTTCAAATTAGGGGCCCAAGATGTTTTTTTTGAACAAAAAGGGGCTTTTACTGGAGAAATTTCACCTTTAATGTTAAAAAATCTCAGGTGCGAATACGTAATCATTGGTCATTCGGAAAGGAGAAAGTTCGGTGAGACCGATGAAATGATAAATAAAAAGATAAAAGCTGTAATAGAAGTGAAATTAAAGCCAATTTTGTGTATTGGCGAAACAGAAAAAGACTACAACCCGCCCACCGCCCGAGGTGCCTCGACGCAAGTCGAGGAGGGAGGCGGGAGGGTTGGAGTCCCGCCTTTCGGGCGGGCCCCTAGAAAAGAAGGAAAAACTTTTCAGGTTTTAAGAAATCAAATAAAAAAAGCTCTCAATAATTTAACAATTAAACAATTTAACAATTTAATTTTAGCTTATGAACCAGTTTGGGCTATTGGAACCGGAAATCCCTGTAATCCCTCCGAAGCAAAAAAAATTGCTTTATTTTTAAGAAAAATTTTCAGGAAAAACCAAATTCTTTACGGTGGTAGCGTAAATTCTGAAAATGCCGCCAGATATACAAAGGAAGCGGGCTTTACCGGGCTTTTAGTTGGTGGAGCCTCTCTGAATCCTCAAGGGTTTGTTAAAATTGTGAAAACAGTAAATAAGACTTGACCCTTTTAGAAATCTTTGTTATTATTTACTAAGTCGATGAATCTAAAGATTCATCTCCAGCTTCGTTTTAATAAATTAAAACTCGCTATATGAATAATTTTCTCCAAGGAAATTTTTATAATCCCAGCCGGGGAAATTTGAGTGTCTCTCAAGTGATTGAGGAGATTTTGGGTTATATAGCTCAAAAGCCCGAAAAATTTTACGATATTATTGTTGGTTGTGATTCTTCTTCCGGCCAAGAACCCCATTTCCCGGTGGCAGTAGTTATTTTAAGAATGGGTGAGGGAGGGCGATTTTTCCTTAAAAAGATAGGGTATAAAAACCGAAAATTTTATAATTGGCATCAAAGAGTATTGGAAGAAGTTTTGCTATCTTGTGAATTAGCCTTATTTTTAAGAGAAAATTTAGAGAAAAAATTAAAAGATAATTCTTTCGATTATCAATTTCGTTATATTCATGCTGATATTGGAGAAAATGGCCAGACAAAAGACATGATAAAAGAAGTTATAGGATTAATTAGAGGAAATGGTTTTGAGCCAAAAATAAAGCCAGAATCTTTTGTTGCCTCCACGGTAGCCGATAGATACACCTAAAAATGACCTCAAAAATCAAGTTTTTGCGGAGCAAAAACGCAGATAAAGATGAAGGCAAACCCCGAAGGGGGAAAACTTCATCGCCGGAGTTAAGAGAGAAATTTTTAAATTTCTTTAAGAAAAAGGGGCACAAAATTGTGCCTTCTTCTTCGCTTATCCCTACCGATCCTAGTGTTTTATTTACCACTGCTGGAATGCAGCAATTTAAAGAATATTTTTTGGGAAAACCCTCTCCTTTTGGAAAAAGAGTTGTATCTTCGCAGAAATGTTTTCGGACTTCAGACATTGAGGAAGTAGGAAATATAAGGCATTTAACTTTCCTTGAAATGCTTGGGAATTTTAGCTTCGGTGATTATTTCAAAGAGGAGGCGATAAAATTTGCTTTTGATTTTCTTTTCCAAGAACTAAAATTAGATAAAGATGACTTTATTTTTACCGTTTTTGAAGGTGACAATGAAGTCCCTTTTGATGAGGAATCTTTTTTAATTTTGAGAAAACTGGGGATACCGGAAAATAAAATAAAAAAATGCCCGAGGTCAGAGAACTTCTGGGGACCAACTGGCGAGGAGGGACCTTGCGGTCCAACTGCCGAGATTCACTTTAAAAATATTGAGCTTTGGAATTTAGTTTTTAATGAATATTATCAGGACCGAAATAAAAAATTAATTCCTTTGAAACAAAAAGGAGTGGATACTGGAATAGGTTTGGAAAGATTGGCTACGGTTTGTCAGGGAAAAAGTTCAGTTTATGAAACCGATTTATTTTTCCCATTGATGGAAGAACTCCAAAAATGCACAGGCCTCGCCTATACAAATTTGAAGGCGAGGAGAATTATCGCCGATCACATTAAAGGGGCGGTTTTTCTAGCCGCCGAGGAAATTTTTCCTTCAAATGTGGAGAAGGGTTATGTATTAAGAAGAATTTTAAGAAGAGCAATTCGATTTGGAAAGTTATTAAATCTTCCTAAAAATTTTTTAATTCTTTTGGCTAAGAAAGTTATTGAGATTTATAAAAATGTTTATCCCGAACTTCAATCTCGAGAAAATGATATTTTAACTGTTATTCAAAAAGAGGAAGAAAAATTTGAAAAAACTCTGGAGAAAGGATTAAAGCAATTTGAGAAAATTGCCGAAAAAGGCGAGATTTTAGGCCTTGAAGCCTTTCATCTTTTTGATACCTATGGTTTTCCCTTGGAATTAACCATTGAGTTAGCAAAAGAGAGAAATTTAAAAGTGGATGAGAAGGGTTTTCAGGAAGCTTTTAAAAAACATCGAGAGGTATCCCGAGCCGGGGTAGAGAAAAAATTTGGTGGGATTGGTAAAGAAGCCACTTCTGAGGCAACTAAACTCCATACGGCTACTCATTTATTACATCGGGCCCTAAGAGAAGTTTTAGGCGAGCATGTAAAGCAGATGGGTTCAGATATTAATCCTCAGCGGCTTCGATTCGATTTTTCCCATTTCCAAAAGCTGACCAGTGAAGAAATTAAAAAAGTTGAAGATTTAGTTAATCAAAGAATTAAAGAAAATTTAGTAGTAAAAAAAGAAGAGATGAGATATGGGGAAGCTTTGAAATCTGGGGCTTTAGCTTTAGTCAAAGAAAAATATCCAGAGAAAGTGACAGTTTATACCATTGGTGATTTTTCAAAAGAAATTTGTGCCGGTCCTCATGTTAAAAAGACCTCAGAGCTCGGTCAATTTAAAATAATAAAAGAAGAATCCCTGGGCGCAGGGATTAGGAGAATTAGAGCAATTTTAAAGTAGAAATTTTTTTGATATAATTAAAACATGGCAAAAAAAATTTTTGATATTTTTCCACCAAAAACTATCCCGACTCCACCCCTTGAGAAAGAGGGAAAAGAACCCTTGCCATCTTTTGAGAAAGTTATTCCATCCCCGCCTTCCAAAAAGAAAAAGTGTTGGAAGATGGTAGGTAGGGTTCTATTTTTTTTAATAATAGCTGCTATTTTTTGCCAGATATTCTTAGCTCGAGTAGAAATTGTAATCTGGCCAGAAACTAAGTCTTTAAATTTCAAGGAAAAAGTTGCCATTGATTCAAAGATTAGCCAAGTGGATGTTGCTAACAAAATTATTCCCGGAAAAATTTTTGAAGACCAAAAAAGCGCTTCTCAACAGTTTTCATCTTCTGGAAAAATTTTTAAAAAAGCCGAAGCCAGAGGAATAATCCGAGTTTATAATAATTATTCAACTTCTCCCCAAGTTTTGATGGCCGCCACTCGATTTATTTCTGATACCGGGAAATTATTTAGGTCTGTTAAAAAAGTAACAATTCCTGGCGGAAAATATGAAAAAGACAAATTAGTCCCAGGCGAGTTAGATGTTGAAGTTGAGGCAGCTGAAGCTGGCCCAGATTATAATATTGGTCCTGCCACCTTTTCAATCCCGGGATTTGCCGGTACTCCAAAGTATACCGCCTTTTATGGGAAATCTTTTTCTCCAATGGCAGGAGGCTTTTTGGGTGAAGTCCCCCAAGTTACTCAGGAAGATTTGGAAAAAGCTAAAAATATCTTGCAAGATAAATTAAAAAAAGAGAGTCGGGATTCGATCAGGGCTAAAATTTCTGAAGATTTTATTTTATTAGATGAGGGAATATCTCAGGAAATTATTGATGCCTCTTCTTTGATTAAGGCAGGAGCAGAAGTGGAAAAGTTCATTTTTCAAGTTGAAATTAAAACCCTAGCCATTGTTTTCAAAAAGTCAGATCTTGAAAATTTTGCTTCAGAACTTATTGATTTAAATACTCCTGAAGATAAAAAAGTTCAGAAAGAGAGTCTAAAAATTAGTTATTCTCCGGAATCAGTCAATATCAAAGAAGAGAAAATTACCTTAAATTTAGATATTTCGGCAAAGATTTTTACCGATATTGATGAGATTTCTCTAAAAAAAGCTTTAGTGGGAAAATCATTAAAGGAAACCCAGACACTTTTGGAAGAATTCCCTAAAATTATTAAAGCGCAGGTGAAAGTTTTCCCATTCTGGATAAAAAAAGTTCCCTCGGTGCAAGAAAAAATAAAGATAAAATTAAATATTAAGGATTGACTAAATCAAAAATATTTGTTATCCTAAATAGTTATCCTATTAATGAGCCCAAATAAAAAAACGGTGAGGAAATTTGGTCAAGTTATCGAAGCCTTGCCCAGTCTTGATTTTCGGGTAAGATTGGATTCCGGCAAAGAAATAATTGCCCATCTGGCTGGAAAACTAAGACTTTATCGGATTAAAGTCTTACCAGGGGACAGAGTAACAGTAGAAATGAGCCCCTATGATGAAGAAAGAGGAAGGATAGTCTATAGAGGAAAATAATATGAAGGTTAGACCAGCTGTTAAAAAAATTTGTAAGCATTGCAAAATTGTAAGAAGGGGAGGCCGAGTTTACGTTATTTGTAGAATTCCAAAACATAAACAGAGACAAGGCTGATCGCTCGGCAGGGCTGATTCGGGTGACACGCAGTCAGCTTTAGTGATAAAACAAGGTTTATTCCAGCTGCTGCTATTTCTCGCCGAGCCTTACAGTGTTTAAAATAAATTTCAAAGCCCTTCTGGGGCTCGGCTGCGAAGTGTCACCCTCACAGCCCTGCCTCGCTTAAAGATTATTATGCCACGTATTGCTGGGGTTAATATCCCGGAAAATAAACAAATAGAAATTGCTTTGACCTATATTTTTGGTATAGGGCTGCCTTTAGCGCGAAAAATTTTAAATCAAGCTGGGATTGAAAAATGGAAACGGGCTTCAGATTTAACTCCGGAAGAAGTTAATCGACTCAAAGAAATTATTGAAAAAAAATATAAAATTGAAGGAGAGCTCAAAAGAGAAATAATAATGAATATTAAAAGATTAAAAGATGCTGGCTGTTGGCGAGGGATCCGTCATATTAAGAGACTCCCGGTTAGGGGCCAAAGAACTCGGACTAATACCAGGACCTGCCGGGGGAATGTCAGAAAAACAGTAGGATCGGGGAAAAGGCCACCGCCAGAACCCACCTAATAGAAAATGTAAAATTCGAAATTGAACTATGGGCAAAAAACGAATCGTTACCAAAACTGAAAAGGAGTTGTTAGAAGAAAGAGAGAAAGTAGAGGCAAGAGTCAAAAAAGAGATTAAAGCAAAAGTTCCTCAGAAGATAAAGGAGGGCAAAGTTTATATTTCTTCTTCTTACAATAACACCATAATTACTTTAACCGATCTCCAGGGAAATGTTTTAACCTGGACAAGTGCTGGCAATATTGGATTTCGGGGAACAAAAAAGGCTACTCCCTTCGCTGCTTCCAAGGTGGCTGAAGCTCTTTCTCAAGCGGCTAAGAAATTAGGAATTGAAAAAATTCAGGTACTCGTAAAAGGAATAGGTTCTGGCCGAGAATCAGCGATTCGCTCAATTGCCACCCGAGGTTTAGAGATTACTTCAATTAAAGATGTCACTCCCATACCCCATAACGGCTGCCGGCCACCAAAGGTACGAAGAGTTTGATTATGATTAATTCAAAGTGTAAAATCTGTCGTCGATTAGGGGTGAAACTTTTTTTGAAAGGAGAAAAATGTTTATCACCAAAGTGTCCGATGGTGAGAAAACCTTATCCGCCAGGGGAAAAAAGAAAAAGAAGGACTAGGGCTCTATCTGAATATGGGAAGGAGTTAAGGGAAAAACAAAAATTAAAAAACTGGTATAATCTAAAAGAAAGGCAATTTAGGAAATATGTGAGGGAAATACTGGATAGGCGTGGAAAAATAGAAGATGCGGCAGATTTTTTGATTAGAAAATTAGAAAGTCGCTTAGATAATGTAGTTTTTCGATTAGGTTTTGCCTCTTCCCGGGTTCAAGCTCGGCAATTAGTTAGTCACAACCATTTTTTAGTTAATAACAAAGCAGTTAATGCTCCTGCTTATCAGGTAAAAAAAGGAGATAAGATTACAATTTCACCTAAAGGAAGAAAAAAAACCATTTTTCAGAATCTCCTTACTTTGATAAAAAAATATAAACCTCCTTCTTGGCTCGAATTAAATGTTGAAAAATTAGAAGGGAAAGTGATTAGAGAACCAACTTTAGAGGGGGCAGTGCCACCTGTGGAAATATCATCAATATTTGAGTATTATTCAAGATAAAGCTATGATTCCTCTTCCACTTCAACCAAAAATTATTGAAAGAAAGGGAAATTGGGCCCGCTTTGAAATTGAGGCCCTATATCCTGGTTATGGGGTGACTATTGGTAATTCTTTGAGACGGGTTTTACTTTCTTCTTTGCCGGGGGCAGCAGTTACCCAAATGAAAATCAAAGGAATTTCTCATGAGTTTTCAACAATACCCGGGGTTCTGGAAGATGTTGTTATGATAATGCTAAATTTAAAACAATTGAGATTTAAGGTTTTTGCTGATGAACCCCAAAAAGCGACCCTCAAGATTAAAGGCGAAAAGAAAGTTTTGGGCTCTGATTTTGAATTACCAAGTCAAGTAGAGTTAGTTAATAAAGACGCTCCCATTGCTACTCTAACAGATAAAAAAGCCGAGTTAGAAATGGAAATTCAGATTGAAAAAGGGATAGGTTATGAAGCCCGAGAGGCAAGACGACACTCCCAAGCCTTCCAAAAAGAAAAATTAGAAATTGGGGTGATACCTTTAGATGCTATCTTTACTCCTGTTAAAAGAGTAAGTTTTAAAGTGGAAAATATGCGGGTAGGGAAGAGGACTGATTTTGATAGACTGTTTTTGGAAATTGAAACTGATGGAACAATTAATCCCGAAAGTGCGCTTTTTCAGGCATCAGAAATTTTAGTAAAACACTTTTCTTTAGTTTCTGAGGCTTTTAAAGAAGAAGAAAGAGTTCAGCCATCTGTAGTTTCGGCCAAGAGAAAGAGAAAGCGTCCCAAAAAAAGAATTTCTCGGAAAAAGCATGCGAAAACGTAAAAAAGGGCGAAAACTTTCTCGCAAACGGAATCAACGTAAAGCACTTTTGAGATCATTAGCAAGCGCTCTTTTGTTAAAGGAAAAAATTGAAACTACTGAAGCTAGGGCAAAAGAACTTTCGAGATTTGTTGAGAAATTTATTACCCGAGCAAAAAAAGGAGACTTATCTTCAAGGAGATTATTACTTCAAAATTTTTCTTCCAAAATAGTTAAAAAGTTAGTCGAGGAGATTGGCCCAAGATACAGAGAAAGGAAAGGGGGATACACCAGGATTATCAAATTGGGACCAAGGAAATCGGATGGGGCAAAAATGACAATTATTGAACTTGTTAAATAATGGACTCCAACCCACCTTCACCCCACACCACTGGTGGTGGGGGGCAAGCCACCCAACAAGGAAAAAACATGGAATGTAAAACTCATACAATCGATGCCACGGGAAAGGTTTTGGGCAGATTAGCCGCTGAAATAGCGGTTTTGTTACGGGGTAAGCATAAAAGTAACTTCGTACCTTATAAAGATATGGGCGATTTTGTAGTTGTTAAAAACGTAGACAAAATTAAGCTGACTGGGAAAAAGATGGAGAAAAAAAAATATTTTCGACACACCGGTTATTTAGGTAGTTTGAAGGAAATTCCATTGAAAAAACTTTTTAAAACTAATCCCGAGAAAGTTTTAATAAGAGCAGTTTTAGGGATGCTGCCCAAGAATAAACTAAGGGCAAAACAAATTAAAAAATTGGAAATACTATGAAAAAAATAAAAAATGCCAGAAACTAAAAAAATTAAAAAAAAGCCAAAAAAGGCTAAGAGGGTTAAAAAAGAACCAGAAAAAGCAATTGTTAAAAAAGTAGTAAAGCCAACCAAATATTTTGAAGCCATTGGCCGAAGGAAAACGGCGATAGCCAGGGTAAGGTTTTTCCCTCAAGGTGAAAAATTATTTTTGGTTAACGAAAAACCCTATCAAAATTATTTTCCGACTTTAGAACTTCAGCAAATTGCCGAGGCCTCTTTGAGCAAAATGAATTGTCTTGATAAATTTAGAATTTCAGCTATTGTTAGAGGAGGAGGTCTAGTTTCTCAGGCCGAAGCCTTAAGGCATGGAATATCCAGAGCTTTAATTTTATTTAATCCCGATTTTAGAAAAAGACTAAAAAGAGCGGGTTACTTAACTCGAGATCCCCGAATGCGTGAAAGAAAGAAATTTGGATTAAAGAGGGCCAGACGTGCTCCTCAGTGGTCAAAGAGATAATATACTCAATGAATTTTCAATTCATTTCGATCTTCGATAAATCTTTAATTTATCTCGATGTTAAAAGAACTTATTGACCAATTTTATTCGGATAGACAAAGGGACCGAGAGCAGCAGCATTTTTATATTACTGATGCCGGCAAATGTGGCCGGGCAATTTTTTTTAAATTCAAAAAAGCTCCCCGAGAAGAAATAGAAGCAAGGGTTTTAAGAATGTTTGACCATGGCGATTCTATTCATCAACTGATTATGAAGCCCCTCTTTAGTATAAGGGGTATTCACGTGGTAGCCTCTGAGGTGGAAATCCCTTCCAAAGAACTGATTTCAGGAAGAGCTGACGCCATAATTAGCGACGGCAAAGATTTATATGTTATTGATATTAAAAGTATGAATAGTATGATTTTTAAAAATTTAGAATCACCCAAAGAAGAAAATCTTGACCAGCTCCAGCTTTATTTGCATTTTTTTAAAATTCCCAGAGGGATTTTGCTTTATGTTAATAAAGACACCCAGGCGTTGAAGGAGTTTTTAATAAATTATGACCCAGTTCGGGCAAAAAATATTTTAAACGATTTAACTCAGCTCAAAGAAAAAATTGATTCAAATATGATTCCTACCAGGCTTCCGATTTGGCCAGAAGGTTGGCAATGTCAATACTGTCAATTTAAAGAAATTTGTAAAATTTCTGGAGAAGGAAACGTTAAATGGGAAGATTTTAAGAAAAAAATTGAATCTCAAAGTGAAAATAAATAAATTTTTCATTAAAAATAACCTCTTTGTTTCACGGAAGTAAATTTTCTGAACTATATAAACTTCCTTCAGTCAGAATATATAACTTTTTATCAGTTTTATTAAAGAAAATTCTTGGGTCTTTAAACTCAGCTAAGTCAACGATATTTATTCTATCTCGTTCGTCAATTTCGGCGATTTTTATTTTCTCCCCCACATTAAATATTAAATAGTGGGCGGTATACCAAAAAACTTCGCCAATTTCTGTTGAAAAGCGGGTTAAAAAAACTCTTTCATCAGCTTTTTTCTGAGGCTGATCATATATTTCTTCCAAGTAGAAAATCCAGATTTCGAAATCTGAGAAGTAGACTGTTTTTTTGGAATCAGGAGAAATTTTCAGAGAATTTATTGGCTCCAAAAATTTTTCAAAAGATTTCGAAGAAAAATTAAGTAAATATAAAATTTTGTCTTCTCGGAGAAAAATATGGTCTTTGAAAATAAATAACTCATATTTGGTTTCAGGTTTGACCGAAAAAGACTTTTCAGTTAATCTTTCTTCATTTACCCAAGCGGAGCGAGGGGTGGAGATGAACGAACGTTCATCGACCTTAAAAAGATGACCAGAGTTATCTAGATAATAAATATTTTCATTAATAGTTTGATAGGTTACGATGTCTTCAATTACCCGAGCGGAGCGAGGGGTGGAGATGAACGAACGTTCATCGACTGGAGGTAGGGGAAGTTCGCTTTCAGTTAAGACTGGAGGCATTTTATCAATTTCTAAGTTATAATATTTTATTCGCTCCTTTAACCCCACTTCTAATAGAACCTTTTTTGAATCCGGAGAGAATTTTAAATTAAAAAGTTCGACGCCAACTTTGGAAATGTCACCCTCATCGACTAGATGGCTTTTAACATTTCTTTCAGGGTCATAAAGTTTTAGAGCCCATTTATCCTCTTCTATTTCCTTTAAAATTATTTTTTTTCCGTCAGGAGAAAAATAAAAGGCGCTTATTTCTTTCCCTAAAATTTTAAAATTTGGATTTTTAGGAATTAAAACAATATTTTTGAAATCCACAACTTCCTTTTCTTTTATCTCTAATTCCTTTTCCCAGGTAAAATACCCCTCTTTTTCGACACGGACCTTATATTTTTTTGGCAATAAATTTTCAATTAAAGTTGAACCAAAGAAAAAATCGGTTTTCTTTTTCAACTTCCCATCAAAGTAAATTTCAACATTCTTTGGCCAGACTTTTAAAAACAAGGCTCCTGTCTGGCTAATTTTTTTTGTCTCAAAATCAATTCGATAACCCTGAGAATAAAAAATTACCGAAGGAGCAACTATCAGAAATAAAACCAGACAAATGATAAATAAAATAGTTCTGGTTCGCTTGGTCATATATTTTATTATACTCTAATTAGCAGCTTTATTAAAAGTTACATTTTTGCTATATTAAGGATTAGCTTTTAAGCGTGCTTATCCAAATAAAGGGCCGTACAAGGGATTGACAGATTTAAATATAGGGTGTATAATATAGATAGTTCACTAAAGGCTGTAAGCCCTTACTCCACCCCACACCCTCCGACTTTCATCGGAGAAGGGGAAAAAGAGAAGGCAGGCTGAAAGAGGACTGACATGGCTAGCAGCAAACCGGACAAACCGAAGGTTAGACTCCCGTTCATCGTTGCGTTCGTGCTGGTGGCTCTACCGGCAGGGGTCGCAACCCTGTTCACGATGAACACCAACATGGAATCGTTGGGATTGTTCCTTTTTCTTGTTCTTCTGGAAGCGATCGGCTTGATTTTTCTGGCGATTGTGCTGGGTCTTACTGCCCTCTACGACAAATTTGTCGCCGAGAGGGTCTGGAAGATACAGGAGAGGTGGCGAATCAGCCGCCTACCCCAAGCGGTACGTTGCCAGAACAACGGGGTATATGTCATTGCGCGCAAAAGCGATTACGAAGTTGCACGCAAGAAATACCCATGCCTGCGATACCCTATGGTCCGCCCGCTCCTGATTTTCATGGCGCCCAAGACCACATGGGGCGAGGTGCTGACGCGGGAGAACCCGCGATATTACCTGCCCACCTCAACGACAGGCAATATCGAGGAGATGCGCAAACTCCTTGAGGGATGCAATGTGGAATGGACAGAGATG
>Ga0315296_10002092_pt1 | contig 17185 bp, 11 predicted proteins | sample YL17G14_18_MG_FD_203921 | JGI IMG/M metagenome (GOLD analysis project Ga0315296, IMG submission 203921) | Sediment microbial communities from Yellowstone Lake, YNP, Wyoming, USA - YL17G14_18 | ecosystem: Environmental > Aquatic > Freshwater > Lake > Sediment | place: USA: Wyoming | collected... | reverse complement strand
GTCCCTGCCGATGATGTCCCGGAAGTCCACATAGGCATCGCAGCCCTTGTACTGGCCGGTGCCGTACTTGCGGGCGTAGTCGTCGTTGACGATCTTACGTGCAGGCTCCCGGCCGAACCAGGGACCGTTCCAGCCCTGCTTGTACCAGTGCCCGTACTGGTCGCTCGCCTCGACCACGTCGCAGACCGCCAGGACCTGCACATCGGGTTGGGCGAGGAAGGCCCGCAGGTTGTTCGTGCCCATGCCGCCGACGCCGATGGAGGCCAGGGTGATTCGCTCGCTGGGCGCGACGGTGCCGGCTTTGCCCAGGGCGCTGGACCGGATGAACAGCGGCAGGCTGATCGCGCCAAGAGCGGTCCCCGCCGCCTGCTTTATGAACGTACGCCGTCTGATCCCCTTACTTGTCATGGTGGTCCTCCGAAAGGGAAGGTTGCAGTGAAGGCAGGGGGGCTGAGCCTTCGAACATCGCGTGCCTCGTCTTGATGGCCTCTTTGTCATACATACCTTTGCCATTGGTGCCGGCAGTATTATACACCGAAAACGCCCCCGTCGAGAGCGCATACCACCATTTTGGTGACCGGCTGTGCAGCTACGGTCAAGCGACGAAGCGATGTAATGGATAAATTGGGTGCAGGTTCCGGTCCGCAGGACTGGCGAAAACCCTGTGGCTCGCAGGTGATATGGTTGGACGCACTCAGTACCGGCCGGGAGACAGTGCGGTCACGGCAACCCGTGGCGGGGGAGTCAGGTGAAAAAAAAGCCCCTGCGACGGCAGGTCGAGAGTATTTGGTTTCTTCTTTTCCCCGTTTGTTCCTCGCCTGCTACTTCACAGGGGCACGACCAAGTTGTTCGTGGCTCATGTCTTTTGGTTTAGCCGCCCCTTGCGCCGTCCGACGGTGATCTACTAACGTGTTGTCTGAGAACTCTTGGCGGACAGCCCAAGCTCAAGCTAAGATAGCCTTACTGGCCCCAGCCTTGAGCCACTTTGTTGAACCCATCCATTGACAAGCATCGGTCGCACCGGGTCATTTTCTTGAGACTTTTCTCGGCCATTCTGCAACCCCGAAATCGGGCGTATCAATACAGATAGCGGGCGGCTCCCGGCCCAGATTTGTCATCTCGCGTGGCCTGCCTAATCTCACTGTCTGGCGGGCGGGATGGCTTGCCTGCTATCCCTCAATTTGTTTCGTTTAACCCCGATAACTGCTGTGGGGCCCCGCAGGATTTTTTCGTCCGGCACCAGAAATTTGCATTTTGGCTTCGTTTTTTCATCCACTATTTCGTCGGCACGCACGCCAATAGATAGGAGCAATCGTGCATCGCCCGTCCGATGGCTGGCATGCAAAGCTTGCGATACGGAGCACCGCCTAACCTTCCCTTGCCCCTGGGGGCGCCAACTCTGGGGTCGACCTGAGGCGGTGCTCCCCCCTCCTTCATTCCCGGATGCGCCACGGTGGGGCCGGGAACTGGTAAATCATGCCAAAAAGAAAGCCCCTTTCGCCATCGCCGCGCCGTTGCCGACGACGGGAAAGGGGCTGAGCAATATCAAACCTGCTGCCCTTCAAAGCGAGCCTGCGGTGTCGGGCCGACGGCTAATAGCCCAATCTGCCCCAGACGGCCTTCTGCATCCGCTGCAGATCGTCAATGCCTTCGGGCGTGGAAGGCACCATCTGGTGCTGCGGATTGGCCAGTTTTCCATCTTCGAGCGTCTCTTTGCCATACCACTTCCAGTAATCGCTGTGGCCGTCCACATAGGAGACGTTCGTCCCGTCGCCGTGGCGGACGTGGGGCGGGTCCCACCATCGCTGGTTAATGTAATGAACGGCGTAGCTGTCCGGCGTCACGCGGCCTTCATCGAGGAAGACCAGCCGATAGCTCGGGCCCGGCACCGTGACCTCTGTTGTCTTCTTGACCCATAACGTGGTTCGACCGACTCTGATCCCAACATCGCCATTGTGTGTGCCGTCTCTGCAGAGCCCGTTCATCGCATCGGTGATGGTATACGTCCGCATCTCGCCACGAACCCCGGTCGGACACCGGTACACTTTCAACTCCGGGACAAAGGGGAACATCGCACCGGTCCGGATCGCGGACCATTGCTGTTCCTGCGGCAGCTTCCCACCTGTCATGAAGCTATCGGCACAGTCCCGTCCGACCCACCATTTCTCCCCTTTATGACGAGATGGCATGTTGTCGTTGGTCATGCCGGGGGTACCGCCAAGCTGCGCCTCGCCATTCATCATCCTGTCGTCATTGTCCCCCGCGTAGGCGATCCAGGCCAGCCCCAGTTGTTTGAGGTTGTTCAGACAACCTGCCCGCTTGCCCTGTTCTCTTGCCCGGTTCAGCGACGGCATGAGGATGGCCATCAGGACCGCGATGATCGCGATCACCACGAGCAGCTCGATCAGGGTGAACCCCTTTGCTTTCCGCATGATTGTCATTCCTCCTTCACAGAGAACTCAACACGGCTGCCTACCTTCACGACACAGTCTAGACCACCCCAATTGTATAACTTCCCGGGGCTAGCATCAAGAGAATTTCGGGCATGTTCTCGCCTCGAAATGCCGCCCGGATGTACCCGGAAACGCGCCATTCGGAGCCTCCCCAGGGGGTCTCCGCAGGCCCCGTGACTCGTCGGCCCGGCACGGGCCGTGCCAAAATGAGCATTTTCCCTAATTGACGCCCCTCCGTATCGGGAGTACGAAAATGTCATTAGGAAAGATGATAGCTGGTTTGGTGGATCTCTTTCTATGAAGGGTCGTACGGGTTTTGACAATGTGGCGTCAATCGTTCGGTGATTGAGCTAGTGGAGTGTGGAAGGAGAGGCGGTCCCAAGGAGGGGCAAAACATGCTTTGTACAGCGGATTTGCAGGTGTTCTCGCAGACGGAGTGGACCGAGTTGCAGCGCAACCTGAGCCTGTCTCGCCGACAGGCCCAGGTTGTCGAGCAGCTTCTGTGCGGCCGGTCCGACAAACAGATCGCCAAGGAGCTGGAAGTGTCCGTGCCGACCGTGCGCACTCACCTCGGGCGCCTGTTCATGCGCTTCGGGGTGGCGGATCGATGTGAGCTGATCCTGCACGTCTTTGCGCGTTTCCGGGAACAGTGCCGCCATCGCGAGTGTCCACGATACGCATGACGTGGAGAGTAGCCGCTTTGCCGTAGGCATGAGATACAAGTCTGACGGACACCGGTCTGGTGAGCAGCGCCGGAGCCAGTGCGGAAGCGACTGGAACGTGTAATCCTTTGGCAATCGAGGATGCACCAGCGAGAGCGTGCGCCGAGTTTACGAGCGAGCCGGCGACGCTGGGCGTTCCGGGGGGTGTCTGAATCCTGATTTCACAATGAGCAAATGACGCGGGCGACGGTTCGCAGATTCGTAGGCCCGGGCCGTCGAATTGTGCGTAGCATTCCGATATGGGGTGGTACCGTCCGTCGATTGGGGGAAGAACGGAAAGGAACGCCACATGGTGTCAGCTCAAAGAACGGCGCCTCGCATGGCAGTCGCAGTCCTGGTGTCGGCTGACCTGAGCGGATGATGCCGTCGAGACCATGGTTGGTGTAGAGTTCCGGAATGGAAACGAAACAGCCTCGCGAAACGCGCAGGGAGGTATCGAGAGTTATGTATGCGCAGAAGATGAAACGATTGGCTGATCTCAGGAGGGCTCTCCTGATCGGCATCGTCTTGACTATCGTGTGGGCAGCCGTGGGTACGGTCATGTACGCGGCACAAGGGGAACCCGCGGGCAAACCGCGCAATGAGCAGATGACGATCCTGGACCCGTTTTCCCTCAAGATCATCGCAGTGTCCAACACGCCTCAGGGCCCGAGCTCCGTACACGGTGCGGCGGTTGTGGCGGTGACCCCAACGCCCCCAATTCGAATCCCGGACAGGCCGCTCTTGCGCAGTGTCTTTCGACCTTTCCAGTGACGGGCGGCAGGAGGGATAAGAGACTCGTGGACAACTTAGATAAAGCAGCGATGCGTTTGACCGCGACAGTGCGATGCCACATGCCAATGACACCGGGGAAACGCCTGCGGCTCGTCCTGTGCGCCGGCGCGTGCTGTCTGCTGGCCGGTTGCGGCGATCGGGTGCGCAAGCCTTCTCCCGAGGAGCTGGCCGAGTTCACAGGCGCCCAGACGGCGGGGCCGGCCGTCGACATGGACCGCGTCCTGCTGGCCGAGGTCGCCGCCGGACCCTACCACACCCAGATCGGCGATATTCTGCAACTGGAGATGCCCGGGATCGTCGACGGACAGCCGTCGGAGGGCAAGGCCGCCGATGACAAGGAAAGGTATGCCTGCCGGATCGGCGACGAGGGAGTCATCATCCTTCCCCTGATCGGCCCGTTTCCCGCCGCCGGCAAGACCCTCGCCCAGCTCGAAGCAGATATTATGGCTTCATATTGTCCAAAATATATGAAGACGCCGTTCCCGATCTATGTGAGCGTGCTCGAATACAAGACGCGCAGGGTCTCCGTCGTGGGCGCCGTCACGAAGCCGGGTGTCTATTCGCTGCGGCCCGATCAGATGTCGCTCGTGTCGCTGCTGATGGAGGCCGGCGGCATCGTCGATCGGGGCGCCGCCGTGATCCGGATCGCGCGGCGCGGGGATGGAATCTCAGCCCCGCCCGGAACGCAGGTCCCCGCCGCATCCCCGGAGCCATCCGGGGGGCAGGCCGTGCGGACCGATGCGCCGGTGGAGGCGGGGACGGCGGGCGGATTGGACCGCAGCGGCGCGGCGTTCCACGTGATCTTCGGACGAGAAGGACCTCTGGCCACGACCGGCTGGCTCGCCATTGAGAACGAGGGCGGCATTCGGGTCCGCAAGTGGCTCGATCTCGCCAGCGAATCGCAGCAGGCCATGTTCCTGCGCACGGCGGCCGCCGCCTCGGGGCGGATGCCGGTTGCCGACCTGCAGGGGAGACTCGCCCGGCTGTCCGCGCTCCTGGAGTTTCTCCCCAGGGGGCAGGAGACGCGCGCCGCGACGGAAAGTTCCGGCTGGAAGGTGACGAACGAGGGCCGCTTCGAGGCCTTTTTGGGGGCCTCTCCGGCCGAGGACCGGACATCCGGCCTGGTTGTGCCGGCCAAGGCGACCGGCCTTGTGCGCGGCATCGCCAGGCGAACCGGCCCTGAGAACGTGACAAGCCTTGTCCTGCCCGTCAAAGGGCTGAACATTCCGTTTGCCGACGTGCCGCTCCAGGAGGGTGACACGGTGACCGTGGAGTGGCCTCGCGAGCAGTTCATCTCTGTGCTGGGCCTGGTCAGAAACCCGGGCAATTTCCCCTATCCTGCCGGCTCCCAATACAGCTTGGTTCAGGCGATCGGTTTTGCCGGCGGGCTGGATATGGTGGCGGACCCCCGATACATCAGCATCTACCGGCTGAATCCGGATGGGGAGATTTCGAGTGTCGTCGTTCAGCTTGTGAATCCGAAGAAGAAGCCGGCCCTCACGGATGCGATGTCGCTGCCGCTGAGGCCGGGGGACGTGGTCTCCGTCGAGCATACCCCGCGTACGCGCACCAATGTCTTCTTCGATCGAATCTTTCGAATCAACCTGGGACTGTACTTCAGTCCGGAAAGCTTGTGGAATAATAATGAGTGAGACAGACCAGACGCCACGTGTTCCTGCCGTCGCCGCAGATCAATCGGCGGCAAGCATAGACCGCCCGGCGCGCCAGGCGCCGGTGGATCGGTTCGCCGGCGCGATCGGCGGCTCGGCGCTGGCTTCCGGGGGGCTTCTGGCGGCTGCCTGGCGAAGCCGGTGGATCGTCCTGGCCTGTGTGATCCTATCCCTGGCCGCCGGCTTCTGGTATCTCGAAGCCGTCATCCCTGTCTACCGGAGCACGTCGAAGCTTTATCTCGACTATGAAGGCATCCGGATCAGCCCGTCGTATGGGCCGGGCAGCGTGCCGCAGACGGACAAGTACCTCTACACCCAGGCAGAGCTGCTTCGGTCAAGGCCGATTCTGGCCGCCACGGCTGAGATGCTGCGGGAAGACGGGCTGCGGACACTCGCCGGCATCGAGGCCCCGGTGGCCTATCTGCAGGGCAACCTCGCCGTGGTCGTGGGGAAAAAGGATGAGACCGTCAGTGTCTCGTTCGACTCGCCGTATGCCCTGGAGGCGGCGGAAATCGTCAACCGCATCGTCGACGCCTACATGGTGTCGCGTTCCCAGCGCGAGCGACAAAACTCGGCCCAGGTCCTGCAAGTCCTGCAGCAGGAGGTGACGCGGGCCAACAAGGAGTTGCAGGAGAGTCGCAAGGCCCTGGCGGACTTCCAAGTCCAGAGCATGCCTCTGGCGCTGGGCTCAGACCAGAGTGCCGGCATCTCGCAGCGGTACCTGGATATCCAGACCGCGTACACGCAGGCACAAATCGCCACGATGGAGGCGGAATCCTTCCGCCAGGGAGTGCGGGCCCTGTCCGGGAATCCGACGTCGCTGCAACAGTATGTGCAGGTCCGCAGCGGCCCCAGTACGCTCATCGGCACCACGGTGGAGGGAATGCCGCTCGAGGGCAAGCTGGTCGAGCTGCAGCTACAAAAGAACAAGCTGCTGGACAGGCTGACCTTGGAGCATCCGAGCGTTACGATCGTCACCGGAGAGATTGAGCAGATTCAGAAGAAGATTGCCGATCTGGACCTCGAGTTTGTCGGCGCGGTGGTCACGGCGGCGGAGCAGCGCTACGTAGAGGCCAGGGAGTATGAGGAACGGATCGCCCAGATCTACAAGGACCAGAGCAAACAGGTGATTGCCCTGAACGCCGAGATCGCTCAATACCAGCGGCTGCGATCCGAGGTGGACCAGTTGGAGAGGTACTCCCAGACCCAGGAGCAGGAGATCCGGGAGATCCGAAAAGTCATCGGCGAGGACGTGGGGCAGTACCGTATGGAGATTCTGGAGCCGGCCCTTCGCGCGGAAAGCCCGGCCCGACCCCGCAAGGACACGACCATGGCTCTGGCGCTGGTTTTCGGGTTGGTGCTGGGGGCGGCGCTGGCGGTGACACGGGACTGGGTCGATCAGACGGTCCGGTCGGCGGATGAGATCGCCACGACGTTCGGCCTGCCGATCCTTGGCGTGGTGCCGGCCATGCCCCGCCGGCAATCCGTCCAGGTGCGGGGCCGAAGGGTCTTTCTGCAGCCCACCTCCCATGAGGCCGAAGCGTTCCGGATCGTGCGCACGGCCCTGTTCTTCGGAACGCCCAAGGACGGGGCCAGCACCATGCTGATTACTTCCCCCGCCTCCGGGGACGGCAAATCCACGCTGGTGAGCAATCTTGGCATTGCCTTCGCACGGGCCGGACAGAAGACCCTGATCCTGGATGCCGACTTTCGAAAGCCGATCCAGCACGTGATTTTCGGGTTGGACAACCGCCGGCGATGCCTGCGCGGCGTGCTGGACGGGACGATGAAACTGGAGGAGGCGATCCAGCCCACCCAGATCGAGGGCCTCAGCCTGCTGAGCTGCGGGCACAGCGTGTCCAATCCTGCTGAGGTCCTCAACGACCGTCCATTCGCGGAGCTTCTCGCTCGCCTCGTGGAAACCTATGACCGGATCCTGGTCGATGCGCCGCCGGCCACGGCGATCACCGACGCCCAGATCCTCAGTGCTCTCTGTGATTTTACCGTTCTTGTCCTGCGGGCGGACAATTCCACGCGGAAGATCACTCAGCGGGCCATCGATGCGCTGCAGAGTGTGGGCGGGTGCGTGCTGGGAGTGGTCATGAACCAGGTCCGCAGGAACGGACGGCGCTACGGGTATTATGGGGGATACGGCGGCTCGTATCGGTCAAGCTCCTACTACGGCAAGCACACCAAGGGACAGGAGATAGCCACGGGCTCGAACCGGCACCGGCTGGCGGCGGCCGCGGGCTCGAAGGACCATGAGTGAGGTGATACGAGACGGCGCAGGTTGTGGGCGAGAAGTCCGCCTGAGCGAGCTGCCGGTGCAGGTAGTCAGGAGATTCACGGACCTGTGTTGTCACCGTCCGGCGCACAGGATCGTTGAAGCCGTGTCGATCTCCGGCGGGTGCGAGGATCGCTTTGACTGGATCATTGGCTGGCTGCTCATCGTCCTCCTGGCTGTCATGCCGCTGGCATTCGGCGCTGTGGAAGCGTGGAGCGAGGAGATTGTCATCGCTCTGGCGGCCGCGATTTCCATCTGCTTTCTCCTGAAGGTCATTGTCGTACGGACCCCGCCCCTGCTATGGACGTGGGCGTATGTCCCGGTCGCCGGATTGCTGGTCCTGGTCGCCGCCCAGTTGATCCCGTTGCCCGGCGAGTTCGTTCGCCTCCTCTCTCCGCACACCGCGGCACAGAAGACCAGTCTGTGGTCTGAGCTGACCGGCGCAGAGGCCTTTTTGCCGACTATGACGATCAGCTTCTACCCGAATTCAACCCGGCATGACTTGCGGCTGCTGCTCTGCGTTGCGGCCGTCTTCGGCGTCGTCGTCAACGTGTTTCGCTCGCCGCGGCAGATCATGCGCCTGCTGCTGGCCGTGACCGTTATCGGCGCCGGCGTGGCCGCCCTCGCGCTGGCGCAGGATATCCTCGGGAACGACAGGATCTATTGGTTTGGCCCGATGCCGGGGGGCCCGGCGCGCTCGGGACCCTTCATCAATCACAGCCATTATGCTCAATTCATGAGTTTGTCCATCGGCGCCGCGTTGGCATTGATCGGTGTGAAAATCCATCAGGAGTTTGCCCAGCGGCCGGTGACGCCCGCCGTCGTGGCGGAGTGCCTCGGCTCTCCCGCGGCGAGAGCCGTGTGGGCGCTCGCGGCAATGGTGGTGGTCGGGGCCGCCACGGTGTTCATCTCGTTGAGCCGTGGAGGCATGATCGGCATGATCACGGCCGGCGCGTTCACAGCCTTCATGGTCAGCTTGAGGAAACCGCTGAGAGGTTCCGGCTGGATCATGGCCCTGCTGGCGCTGGGAGCGTTCGTCTGCGTGCTGTACGTGGGTTTCGACGCAGTGTACGACCGCCTCGGTGCGATCGGCGGACTGCATGAGGCGGTGGGCGGCCGCTGGCAGATTGTCAAGGACATTGCCGTCGCGTGGACCCGGTTCCCGGCCGTGGGGACTGGCCTGGGGACCCACCAGGTCGTATATCCGATGTTCGACCGTTCCGCGGAGCCGTCACTTGCCGCCTATGCAGAGAACGAGTATGCGCAGGCCGCCGAGGAGATGGGCGCCTGCGGGCTGGCCGCCTTGGTGATCTTCGGAATCCTGGTGTGGCGCAGCTATGCCCGGACCATTCGGTCGGTGCAGGTGCCTGTCCAGTCGGCCGCATACGGCCTGGGCTTTGGTCTGGCGGCAATCCTCGTGCACAGCCTGAGTGATTTCGGTCAGCACCTGCCCGCCAATGCCGTCCTGTCCGCCGTGTTTTGCGCGTTGCTGCTGCGACTGCCGCATGTTGGCGCGGCCAACGGTGCGTCAGGCACTTGGAGCGACGCGGCCGGCGTGCACAGCCGATGGGGCAGAATCGCCGCGCTGGCGGCGATGTGCATTGTGTGGGCGTGGGCGCTGCTCGATGCGGAAGCCGCCCGTCGCGCCGAGACATACTGGGCAAGCGTCCTGCCCGCCGAACGCGCGCTGATGGGAAAGAACTGGCGGAGCAGCGACGAGGAATATGTGTCTCTGCTCAGCGATGCGGCCACGGCCCGGCAATATCAGCCGGGCAACGTCGAGTACCGTCATTGGCTGAACGTCTACCGTTGGCGTGCCATCAGCCGTGTGACCGATCCGAACACGGGGCAGATCATCCTGACGCCTCAGGGCTTGGGGTTCGCCGAACGCATCGCGGCGGAATTGAGAGATGCACTGAAGCTGTGCCCCACATTCGGACCCAGTTGGTGCGTCCTAGGGCAACTGGAGAGGTTGGTCCTTGGACGTGTCGAGGAAGGGACGATGCACATTAGGCGAGGACGCCAGTTGGCGCCCTGCGATCCGACGGTCTGTTTCGTGGCTGGGACGCTGTGTGCAGAGCAGGATCAGACCGAGGCAGCTTTCGCCGAATGGCAGCGGGCCGTGCAGCTCGATGAGCGTTTCTTTGGCGAGGTGGCCTCGCTGCTGATTAAACGGTTGGGCCGGCCGGACCTATCCTACAAGCTGGCGGCGGACCGCCCCAGCCGGCTCATTGCACTCGAAAGTACTTTGGATGCGATGGGAGATTCATCGGGGCTGCTCACCCGGGTGAGGGATCGCATTGCAGAACTGCTCGAAGCCGATTGTCAGACGAACGATGCCGCGGCGTGGGAGTTCGCCTGGCTCGCGCGGAGGTACCGGCAGCAGGGCGGCGTGGACCAGGCGATCCGAATGTATCGGCGGGCGATTGCTCTGGAGTACGGCCAGATTGAATGGCGGCTGGCTCTTGCGGAGTTGCTGATCAAGCGAGGCCGCACGCCGGAGGCAGTTCGGGAATTGAACACCGTCCTGCGCCTGCGGCCGCAGTCGGATGAGGCCCGCAGTCTTCTTGAGGGAATTGCCACAAAGGAAAATGCCGGCTTGAACACCCTGTGAGCAGCGCGCGAACATGTTGGAGGGCGGGTTGCTTGTCGTACTCTCGTGAAGCGATTCCCGCGATGAGTCGCAATGCCGGCCACCGGCACCGACGGAGACGGAGTCTGCGCGGAATGTTCGCCCCATGGGGTATGATGTGCGAGAGAATTCTGAATGAGGGGTGATCGCAGAATCGCTTCGGGCACGATGGTGGCCGTCTCCGGCACCTTCATCCACAAGGCGCTGAATCTGGTCCTCATGCCTCTGCTGTTTGCCGGCATCGACAAGGAGCTGCTGGGCGTCTGGTTCCTCATGAGCAATTCCCTGGCGTTGCTGTACCTGTTCAACTTCGGGTTGTCTCCCACGGTGCAGAGGCGCGTGGCGTTCGCCAAGGGGCTCAGCGGCGACGACCCGTACTGTCCGCTGTCCGCTTCGTCGGTTCAAGCCGTGGCAGACCTCCTGACGACGAGCCGGCGAATGCTTCTGGTCCTGGCGGTCGTCATCTTTTCCGGCGGCGTGCTGGCCGGCGACTGGTTCTTCTACTCCCTGAATCTTAGCCCCGGCGCCACGCACACCGCGTATGTCGCCTGGGCCCTGATGTGTGCCGGCTACAGCATCAATACGTGGGCAGGGTTCGTCAATTCCCTGCTGTGCGGATTGGGCGATGTCGGGCTGGCCGGCGCGATCAACGTCGGGAGCTTTGTCCTTGTGGATATTCTCAGCATCGCGACTGTGGCCGCGGGCGGCGGAATCGTCGAGCTGGCCATCGTCTGGTCCGTCGGCGGAATCGTCAATCGCATCATCGCCTGGATCGCCCTGCGGCGGCAGTATCCCGAAATCGTATCTGCCCACGGCAGGTGGCGAGGCGAGTTGGCCTGGTCCATGATGTTGCCCGCCGTCAAAGTGTGGCTGATGAGCCTCGGCACATTCCTGGTGATGCAAACGGACAGATACTACATCGCGTACCTTGTGAACATCGACGCCGTCCCGGCTTACGTGGCGGCGTATGCCCTGGTGGCGACCGTGCACGAGCTGGCCAAGGCCCCAATCGAGCCGTCGGCCCCGCTGGTTTCCCAGGCCTGGCAGGCAGGAAACCTCCCGATGGTCCACAAGCTCCTCTGGCGGAATTTGAGAATCGTGGTGGTGGGCTTCGGGACGGCGGGCGCACTTCTCGTGACGTGCGGCCGCGACATTATCCGGCTGTGGCTCGGCTCGGGCAATTTCGTCGGGCAGGCCATCCTGGTCATCTTCGTCCTGATGCTCCTGTTGGACTGCCAGCACGCGGTGACCGTGAGCATAGGCGTGGCCACGGAGGACATACCGTACGGGCCCTGGCTGCTGATTGCCGCGTTCATCAACCTGGTCTTGTCGTACCTGATGGGTGTGGCGTGGGGCCTTGCGGGGATCGCCGCCGCAACGCTGATCGCCCATCTTGTCACCGTGAACTGGTACGCCGTGTACCGGCCCCTCAAGCGGCTCGGCCTGTCAGCGGGCCTGTACGTGAGGCAATTCCTGTTGCCCGCAGCCCTGTTGATTCTTCTGGCCCTGGTCCTTCTCAGCGGCGCCGCCCGCGCATTCGCCCAGAGCCCCATGTGGAAATTGTCCGTCTGCGGCTCGCTGGCCGCTTTGTACGGCTCGTGTGTGGCGTGGCTGTGGTGCCTCGATGGCGAAGATCGTCAGAGCATCAGGAACCTGGCCGGATTGCTCGCGAGGCGTCTTCGACTCAGAACCGCACCATGAAAAGGCGTTATTGAGCGTCAGGTGGAATCTCTGCGGGAAAAAACGATACCGGGCCTCCATGAGGCATTGATGAGACACCTGCCGCCATTGGATAAGGATGGGGCGGTGCTCGACGTCGGCTGTGGGACCGGCGCCTGGCTGGAGAGACTCTTCGGACACGGCTACCACAACCTCTACGGCATCGATGTGGAGTTGTCCCAGGTCGGCACCACGAACGCGCAGTTCTTCCAGGCGAATCTTGAGGTCGATGATATCCATCTGGACGGACGGAAGTTTCAGTTGATTACCGCCATCGAGGTCATCGAGCACATCGAGAATACCGGCCGATTGTTCGGCCTGGTGGAGTCGCATCTGGAGGACGACGGCCTCTTCCTGCTCACAACGCCGAACGTGCACTCGCTGCATTCGCGGCTGCGCTTCCTGCTCAGGGGCGAGCTGCAGTTCTTTGACGGCAAGGCCGACGAGACGCACATCACGCCGATTGTGCTCACCGGTTTGGAGCGCATGCTTGCCCGGCACGGACTTCGCATCCGCTGCTCGTGGTCCTTCCCGGAGACCGGCGGCAGCATCGCGTCCCGCAAGAGCATGAGGCTTGTGTCGAAGATGCTCGGCCTGGTGATCCCAAACCCCATTCCCGGCGACATTCTCTGCGTCCTGGCCGAGAAATGCACGCCGGGAAGGACGAATCGCAGAACGTGACAGAGACGCAGATAAGGCATTACCCGTGAGAAAATGGGCGTACATGGGCATCCCTCATACGGGGGGGACTTACTCGGTCTTCACGAGCCTCCGAAAGGGGTTGCGCGAGCACGGCATCGAGCTGCATTGGATTGGCGTCGGCGCCGGCGAGGCGGAAATGGCCGCGAGCGGGGCCGCCAACGGGGAACTGCAACTGGGGACGATCGTAGCGCCGGCCGAACGGGACGACAAGCGGCAGGGAGCGGCCCTGGTGGAGTTCTTCGCCGCGGGAGACTATGAAGGGGTCTTCGTCAATATCCTGAGCGGGCGGGTGTCCACAAACTTTGTTCGCTACCTGTCGCCTGGTGTGCGGCGGATTCTGATCGCGCACACGACCACCATCGCCATGTACGCCGCCGCTCGGGCCGTGCGAGATTACGTGCATGCCGCCGTAGGCGTGTCCCCCCGAATCGCCCGGGACCTGATCGCACACAACGGATTCAGCAAGGCGTCCACAGTCGCCATTGCCAATGCCATCGAGGTGGAGCGATTCAGTGCCGCGAGGGAGACAGAGTTCCCGGACTGTCTGAGAATCGTGTTCCTGGGTCGGGTAGAAGACACGGCGAAGGGATGCCTTCTTCTGCCCAGGATCATCGAGCAGGTAAATAGAAGCGGGGTCCGGGCGCACTGCACCGTTGCCGGCGACGGACCCGATCTGGCCCAGTTGAAGCACCGGTGCGCCGATCTGCCCAATGTGCGTTTCCTCGGCGGTGTGCCACGTGAGGCGGTGCCGGACATCTTATCGGAGGCCGATGTCTATCTTTTTCCATCGCGATATGAAGGCTTTGGCCTGAGCCTGGTGGAAGCCATGGCATCGGGCTGTGTTCCAGTCGCCTCCGCGATCAGCGGCGTCACCGACACCATCGTCGAACACGGAAGCACGGGATGGCTATTCCCGATCGGCCACTGGAGACGAGCCGCCGACTACATTATGCTGATGGCTCTCGATCCGGCCAGGCGGCGCGAGATGTCGCTTTTGGCCAGCCGCAGCGTCCGAAATCGATTCTCCACGGAGCAGATTGCCTGGCAATACGCGGCTGTCATGGATACCGTCGTAAGCTCACCACGGCCGCTGAGTCGGGCCCTGGACGTGCGTAGATGGAGCTACCCGAGAGGGCTCAGGGACGGATGGAGAACGTATCTGCCCGAAGGAGTGAAACAGCGATTGAGGGTCGTGCGCGAACGTTTCATCGCAGCAACGGTGTGAAGGTGCTTGTCTGCCAACATGGTGCTCGTCACAGGTACGCGATTGCGCAGATCCTCGAAGAAGCAGGCATGTTGTCCCGCCTGTACACCGACTCTTCGGAGCACAGCGCCCTGGGCAGAATCTGCCGCCGGCTGGGGCGCCGGATCGGGGGCCCCATTGGACGGCTGTCCAATCGCGAAATTGAGGGCATTCCGCCGGAGAAGATATTCTCCACGGATGCGATCTTCTGGTCCGATCTGTTCCGGGGCCGTCGCCGTGATCCCCAGATCATTCTGTGCCATCGGCGGCACGAGACCTTGTCGCGGGTGATGCAGCGATGGGGTACGGCTGACGCGGACACCCTGTACACGATGTACCACGAGGGCCTGGACTTCATCCGATATGCGAAGGACAAAGGACTGAGGATCGTCGTGGACGTATTCATTCATCCGATGACGGATCGCATCGTGAACCGCGAATGTTTGAATCACCCGGGGTGGCAAACCCCGACGACGAAGAGCGTTCTCGAATTCGCCGACAGCCTGATCAGGCAGGCCCTGGAGCTGGCGGACGTTGCCCTGTGCCCTTCGCAGTGGGTGGCACAGGGTGTGTCGGCGTTGAGCCCTGCGGATGCCCGGAAGATACGAATATGCCCCTATGGCTCAAGCATCGCGTACGGCGGCCGGGTCAATGATCCGGTGCCCGGACGGGTGTTCTACGCCGCCGGCTGCCCCGTGCGCAAGGGATTGCCCGATCTGGCCCGGGCCGCCGATGTCCTGAAGGCAAAATATCCGCTCATGGATTTCCGGGTCGCGGGAATCACCGACCCTGCGATTTGCCGTCGCCCCGAATGCCGAAATCTGACCTTTCTCGGCAACCTCTCCGGTGCGCAGATGCAGGAGGAGTTCCTGTCGGCGGACATGTTTGTCCTGCCCACCCATGCGGAAGGCTTGGCGTCTGCCGTAATCGAGGCCATCGCGGCCGGGTGTCCCGTCATCACCACGAGACAGGCAGGGGTGTCCATTCGCGATGGCGTCGACGGTGTGCTCCTGGCGCCGGGCGATTCCGAGGCACTTGTGGGGGCCGTGGAAAGGATCTACTGCGACAGGAACCTGCGGGCGAAACTGGCGGCAAATACGAGGACACTGGCCGCCGAGTATACGATGGAGGCGTGGAGGGGACGCCTGGTTCATCTCTTGGGAGAGATGTGGCCTGGAGGGGAGCGGTGACGCTCAACACCGCTTGGGCCGTTTGGGCAGGGAGAGCCGAAATGCGTCTGGCTGTCATTTTTCACCGTCTCGGGCCGTACCATTACGCCAGATTGAGGGCCGCCAACAGGGTGAAGCCCATTGTGGCGCTGGAACTGTCGGGCGAGGACAAGACCTATGCCTGGGCCCACGTCGCCGGGGATGCAGAGTTCGAGCGGCACGTGATTTTCCCGGCGGCGGATTCTGAATCGCTTCCGGGCAGGAGAATCCACGACGAGGTCCGCAGGAAACTCGACACGATCCGGCCGGACGTCGTAGTCATCCCGGGCTTCTACGACAAGGGCGCCTTATCGAGCCTGATGTGGTGCAACGAGCACGGCGTTCCGGGGATCGTGGTCTCCGATACCACGGAGCGCGATTTCCAGCGGCACTCCTGGCGTGAGTGGGTCAAGCGAAAGGTCACGGCACGTTTCTCCGCCGCTCTGGTGGGGGGACAGGCTCAGATGGAATACCTCGTCAAGCTGGGAATGCGCAAGGACCGCGTATTCCCCGGTTATGACGTGGTTGACAACGATTACTTCTCGGCCAAAGCGGACCAGGTCAGGCAAAACGCCCGGCAGTACAGAGATGAGCACTCCCTTCCGGAGAGATACTTTCTCACCTCGAACCGGTTTATCGCGAGGAAGAACCTGTTCCGATTGGCGACAGCGTATGCCGAATATCGGCAACAGACAGCCGATCCATGGGACCTGGTCATGTTGGGCGATGGGGAGTTGATGCCGCTGCTGAAGGGGCACATAGATGCCTTGCACCTGCGAGAGCACATCCTTCTGCCGGGATTCAGACAGTACGAGGAGCTTCCGATCTACTACGCTCTGGCCGGCTGCTACATTCAGGCGAGCACCGCGGAGCCCTGGGGGCTGACAGTCAATGAGGCCATGGCGTCCGGATTGCCTGTTCTCGTATCGAACGTATGCGGCTGTGCGAAGGACCTGTTGCGCGAGAACGAGAATGGATTTGCCCTGGACCCCTGCGATACCGCCGATATGGCACAGAAGATGCTCAGGATCTCCGACGCCGGCTGCGACAGGGAGGCGATGGGCCGGATGAGCCGTCAGATCATCTCGCACTGGGGATGCGACCGTTTCGGTGAAAACCTCTGGAAGGCGGCCGAGCGGGCCTGTCAGGACCCTGTCCGCGGAGATGACAGGACCGGCGCTCTGATTCTGAAGATGCTGGTGTTCCTCAAATGACTGGGCGTACATCTGCCGCCTCTTTCCACAGACCTTGAACGAGGGCTCGGACCACATGGCTGTACTGCTGCTGATCGTGCTGACTGTGCTGACTCTCACCATCATCGTGAAAGCGATCGTCGACCCCATTCGCATCTACCAGTATCCGTTCTGTGCGGCGGCGGTCATCGTGGGCTTCATCGTCCCTCCGCTGTTTGGGCTCCTGCGGGCCTCGTACCTGCCTCCCTGGAGCATCGAGCGCTACCTGTTCACGTGCATCCTGTGCATGGTCATGTGCTGGGCGGGCGACGCGTGTGCAAAGCGGTACAGCCGGCCGAGAGCCAGGCTGGTGGTGTACGATGCCCGGCGATGGCTGCTGGGCTCGACCCTGTTGATCCTCGTCGGCGGGCTGGCCTACCTCAAGAGCCGCCTGCTCTTCCAGGCAGAGTTCAACATGGGCACCGGATTGCCGACGGCACTGTCCTTCTTCACCGTCTTGCTGCGGTACGGCTTCATCATGGCGCTGATCTACCTCCTCAGCACGCGGAACAAGTACGCCCTGCTTTTGACCGGTCTGAGCGGCCT
>Ga0315296_10002091_pt1 | contig 17186 bp, 20 predicted proteins | sample YL17G14_18_MG_FD_203921 | JGI IMG/M metagenome (GOLD analysis project Ga0315296, IMG submission 203921) | Sediment microbial communities from Yellowstone Lake, YNP, Wyoming, USA - YL17G14_18 | ecosystem: Environmental > Aquatic > Freshwater > Lake > Sediment | place: USA: Wyoming | collected... | reverse complement strand
TGGGGACATACGTCTTTCTGCCCGTGGTCTGCCTGTTCCTCGTCTCGCTGGGCATGCCCGTCTTCACCGACCGGTACCTGATAACGGTGGTGCCACCTTTTTTGTTGCTGCTGGCATGCGGCGTGGCTGCGGTGAGGTTGAGGTCGTCCGCTCTGGGAATGGCGTGCCTGGGTCTGGTCTTGGTTTCTAACTTGTACGTGGTCGCTTTGCAGGGACACACCAAGATCAAGTCCGACTTCCGCTCTGCGGCCCAATACGTGGAAGAGGACGGGCGTGGTGACTTGATGGTCTTTCTCATCCCCCAGGGCCGCCCTGTGTTCGACTACTACCACGAGGATCAGTCTGGCTGGGCCGATGCGCCCTACACCAACGGGGGGATGGGTCCGGGAGGGGTGGCGCGCGCCATGGAGAAGGCGACCGAGGGGCACCAGAACGTATGGTTCATCGTCACCGAGGCCGAGCTGTGGGACTCCAGGGGGCTGGTCCAGGAGTGGTTTGAAAGCAACAGCGCTTTGCTCGGCAAGCGCAGTTTCGCGCGAGTGGATGTGTACTTGTATTCCCTCGCAGCCGATGAGGCAGGAACAGGGAGGGGGGTTTCCTAGGTGCGGTGTGCGTTCTGCGAGAACTGGGCGTGGTACCGTTGCGCCGACACGGGAAAGCAGGTGTGCCCTCGCCATGCGCGATTTCAGGTGGTGACGAAACAGACAGGTGGGGAAGCCGCGCCGTGCCAGGTATGCCCTGCCACTGAAGAGCACTATCCTCGATTGGAGGAGTTGGCGCTCCGCTTCTGGGGTGAGACGTTGGTGGAGGACTTCGACAGAGCATACGACGTGTTGAACCTGCCCGCCTTCGTGGCCCCGGCAGGTGAGGAGGTGGCGGGCTTCCTCTTCTACGCTGTCGAGGACGGCCGCATGAACCTGGTGATGCTCAACGTGGTACCAGAGCATCAGGGACGCGGTCTGGCGAAGGCTTTGCTGGGGGCCGCCGTCGCCGAGGCCCAGAAGCTGGGACTCAACAACCTGGTGGTTGCCACCTCCAACGATGATCTTCCGGCGCTGGACTTCTATGAGAGCGCGGGCTTCGTGATCACAGAGGTGGTTCCGGGTTTGCTGGTGGAGCACCATGGCAGGGCGGAGGAGGGATTTGCCGGCATCCCGGTCCGCGACGAGATTCGTTTGGAGCTGCTGCTCCGGTGAGGCACATCCTGAGCCGCGTCCTGAGCCTGCCGAAGCTTGCCCTGAGCACAGTCGAAGGGGGTGGGGCGAAGGCCTGTATCGAAGGATGCGCGGAGAAGTGGGCCTCGACGAGCCGAGTGGGGTTGCCGAGATGACGGTTGTGTGCTAGAATGGAATTTGACCTGCCCCCGTAGCTCAGGCGGATAGAGCGGCGGCCTCCGAAGCCGTGTGCGCGCGTTCGAGTCGCGCCGGGGGTACCTTATATAGGTTAGCACAGGGGAACTGGTAGTACAGTTCGGCTCTGTTCTGCTCTACCACGATATGATCTACCGTGCTCTTGAGGACGGCACGTTGAGCGTCCAACTTACCTTCGGCGAGACGCTCCCGCATCTCGGCGAGTATCTCCTCCATAATCTGCCGCGGCACCTCGATCGCCTCCTGACTACTCTCCACGAGGCGTAGTTCTTGTCGCAGCCTCTCCCTTTCGTCTTTTCGCTGCTTCAATCGTGAGACAACTTCCGCAGTGTCTCCCACCTTCTCAGCTACGTCGACCAGCCTTGTGATCGCTCTGTCAAAAGCATGTATGCGGCCCTGCAACTGCGTGATCTGACCTGCGGATTCAGGCCTCCTGAGTACGCTGTTGACCTCGTTCACGAGCGATGTCACAAAGTCGTACGTCAGAACCCTGTCCATCACCACACGAAGTACTGCCGATTCCAGGTGCTCTGCAGCGATGGTACAATTCGGACAGGAACTCCAGCCCTTGCGGTTCTTAATTCCGCAAAGGTAGTATCTCCAATCCTGATGTCGTCCTGTGTTTCACGTTCGTCCAATGAGTTCGGCTCCGCAGTATGCGCAGCACACCAGACCGGTCACAGGATATGTCCGGCTGCCTTTGGGACCACCGGTCCCCCTCCGCCCAGGCCGGTGCGCCATATCAAACCTCAATCATCCTCGCACCCGACGTACCACAGCCACGGCCTCACGGGTCAACCGTGTGATTTCATCGAAGTTGCCGTCCGAGATCAGGTCGGCCTTGACGAACCAGCTCCCGCCGCAACAGTGGACGTTCGGCTGGGCCAGGTAGTCTGGGAGCTTCCTCTGGTTGATGCCTCCAGTGGGCATGAACTTGACCTCCCCATAGGGGGCCCCAATAGCCTTGAGCGTGGCAATCCCGCCCATGGCCTCGGCGGGGAAGAACTTCAGGATGTTCAGCCCTCGGTCAAGCGCCATCTCGATCTCAGTCGGCGTCAGCACTCCTGGTGTTACAGGCACCCCATTCTCCAGGCACCAGTCGACCACCTTCTGATTGAATCCCGGAGAGACAACAAACTGGGCGCCTGCAGATACTGCCCTGTCAGCTTGATCAACGGATAGCACAGTGCCCGCGCCAACGATTACCTCCCGCAGGCTGGAAGAGATCTCCCGGATTGCCTCCTCGGCTGCTTCAGTCCGGAAAGTGATCTCGGCACATGGCAGCCCGCCTGCCAACAAGGCCCCCCCAAGGTTGACCGCATCCTCGCTTCGCTCGATCTTGACGACCGGCACCAAACCCAGGTCCCCCAAGGTATCAAGAAGTCCTGGCATTACGTTACTCCTTCCATAGTACGATCATCGGCATCTACACATCTGTCTAGCGTGAGGGTCCAGGAGTTTCATCATCGAGCCTCCCTGTCTTCCCCGGATAGTCGGTCACTAGTGGATCGTTGAGGCTGCTTCGTCAAGTTTGGCGAACAACTCCGGTGTTAGATCTAGATGAAACGCTTCTGCAATCACCTGACTCCACCCATGCAAAAAGTAGACCCAGCCGTCTTCCACCGTCAAGTTGCGGCTCTCGGCTTGCCGTTCGGCCTGACGCAGGAAACCTAACTCGCCTCGGTAGTTGAGTTCCCAGACGAGCCCGTTCACGGGGAAGAGGCCTCTATCGGTGACAGGCGAGCCAGGCCGATCCTTGCCCATGCCCGTAGCATTGATGACCATCGATCCAGGGGGGAATGATGCCATGATCTCGTCGTTCCTAGCCGGGTCCTCGTTGAGGATGTACTCAAACTCGATCTCTGTGTCAAGACTGGCATGAATTGCTTGTAGTTTCTCTAGACGTGGCAGACTTCGTTGGACAACGACGAATCTCTTAGGGCGGTCGGCGGGGTCGGGCAAACCTGACACGTAGACGCTGATGGCCACAGCCGAACCACCGGCCCCAATGCACATGATGTGTGCCCCGGTACGTCCCCAGTGGCCTGACTGCACAAAGGCCTCCCACGACAATCCCGCTGTGATGGGATCTTTGGCATAGCCTTCCAGGCGTCCGTCGCGCTTGGAGATGCACGAGCTCTCTCTGTGGGAAGTCCTGGCTGCTAGGGAAAAGCTGGTCGAGGTCGGTAGGTAGGCGGTCGCCGGGGAGAAGGAACTCGATGCGGTCAACGATGTGGTCGGCCAAGGCGCCGCGGATGGTGGTGATGAAGACGGTGGCGAAGCCCTCGGGGTTGCGGAAGAGGTGAGACTTCTTGCGGTCGGTGATGCGGCGGAAGATGGCGTTGAGCGTGGGCCGAGTATGGAGTACAATGTTTCCGTCGGGGGCACGCACCGCGACGGCCAACAACCGACTGCCGCGCATCATCACGCCCTCAATTACCGCTTGCCCACCGTAACTAAATTCCTGTGCCATCAGACCTCTCAATGCCAGTTACCCATCAAGTGAGGGGGATTGTCGCCGCGAGCCATCTATGCGGCAAGCGGCAGCGGGGCACGACCTGAGACAAGTCGCGGGCACACGCAATTCTCGATACAATCCATCGCAGGGGCCAGCCTGCGGATAGAGCGTTTGCGCTCTGGCGATGGAGCATCCATCCCAGCGCTTCTACAGTAAACCCTGCCTCCAAACAAGACCAGAGGTCTGACCGAGAGATTGAGAGCCGGCAAGCAGTGAATATAGACCTCCTCAATCGCCCACATCGCCGCTACAATCCCCTGAGCGACGAGTGGGTGCTGGTCTCGCCCCAACGCACCGAGCGCCCCTGGCTGGGTCAGGTTGAAAAGCCCCCGCCGGAGGCACGGCCCCGTTACGACCCGACCTGTTATCTGTGCCCAGGCAACGAACGGGCGGGCGGCGTGTGCAACCCGCAGTACTCAAGCACATATGTCTTCACCAACGACTTCGCCGCGCTCCTGCCCGACGTACCTGAGGCGTCGGTTGCCTATCATCCTTTGCTGCGCGCCGAAAGTGATCCGGGAACCTGCCGTGTCGTCTGCTTCTCTCCTCGCCACGACCTGACCTTGCCACAGATGGCCGTCGAGGGTATCCGCGATGTGGTGGATGCGTGGGCAGGCCAGGTGATTGAGTTAGGACGGTCCTACCGGTGGGTGCAGGTGTTTGAGAACAAAGGGCAGATGATGGGGGCTTCTAACCCTCATCCGCACGGGCAAATCTGGGCGCAGAGCACACTGCCCAACCAACCGGCCAGAGAGGAGCGCCAGCAGCGAGCCTACTTCGAGGAATATGGCCTGCCCCTGCTGGTGGACTATGCTAACCTGGAAGCGACCCGCCAGGAGCGCATCATTGTCGAAAACGAGGGCTGGCTGGCCGTTGCCCCCTATTGGTCGGTCTGGCCCTTCGAGACGATGTTGCTGCCCCGCCGTCATGTGCTGCGTCTGCCCGATCTGAGCAACGCCGAGCGGGATTGCTTGGCACACATCCTCAAGAGCCTGCTTACCAAATATGACAATCTCTTCGAGGTCTCGTTTCCCTACTCTATGGGATGGCACGGCGCACCCACCGATAGCGGCGATTATCCGCACTGGCAGCTTCATGCCCACTTCTATCCACCGCTATTGCGCAGCGCGACGGTAAAGAAACACATGGTCGGCTACGAGATGCTCGGAATGCCCCAGCGCGACATCACTATAGAGGCCGCCGCCGCACGCCTGCGAGCATTGCCCGATGTCCATTACTTGGAAAGGGTCACTCAGGACTCATGACGCGCGAAAAGGTGCTTTCTCAGTTTCAATCCGTCTACGGCAGCACACCGCGCTACGTCATTCGTGCACCCGGACGGGCCAACCTGATCGGCGAGCACACCGATTACAACGACGGGTTTGTCATGCCTCTGGCGGTCTCGCAGGCGTTGTGGCTGGCCGTCTCCCCGCGCCCCGACGACACCATCCGGGTTTGCTCGATGGACTTCGAAAACGTCGTCTCTTCTTTCTCTTTATCCCAACTCCAAGACGACAGCCTGCCGCACTGGACCAAGCACGTGCGCGGCGGGTGGTGGTTTATGGCGCAGAGGGGCGTCAAGTTGCCGGGGGCCGACATCGTTCTCGGTGGCGACATTCCAATCGGCGTGGGCATGTCGTCCTCCGCCGCAATTGGCGTGGCAGTCGTCGAGGCCGCACTTGCCCTGAGCGAGGATGAATCCTACAGCCAGATCGAAAAAGCACTTATGGCAGTCGAGATCGAACACGAGTTCATGAACGTGCCCTGCGGAGTCATGGATCAGATCGCATCTGCCGCCGCGCGCGAAGGCACGGCCATGCTGCTCGATTGTCGCTCCCTGGAAACCACCCCTGTGGTCATCCCTGCCAGCGTCCTGGTTTTGGTCATGAACACTGCCAAGAGCCGCGAACTGGCAGGCTCGGCCTATGCCGAACGTCGCCGACAGTGCGAAGAAGCCGCCGCACTGATGGGTATATCCGCTCTCCGTGACGCCACGCCGGAAATGGTCGAGGCACGTAAGGATAGACTCGGCGAGATACGATATCGTCGGGCACGCCACGTGGTCACCGAGAACGAGCGCACGCTCGCCATGCAGCAGGTGCTCGAAGATAACGACCTCGAACGCGCCGGCGATCTGCTCAATGCCAGCCACGCCAGTCTGCGCGACGACTACCAGGTTTCAAGCCGCGAATTGGACGTAATGAGCGAACTGGCGCGTTCACGCCCCGGCTGCTTTGGGGCACGGATGATGGGCGGCGGCTTCGGTGGATGCGCGGTAGGTCTGATCCGGGCCGACGCAGCCGACGATGTGATATCCGTAGTCGAGGCCGGCTACGTCGCTGAAACGGGCCTGTCGCCTGAGTTTTACGTGTGTAGCCCGTCGGCTGGCAGCAGCGTTGAGCGGACGCAGGAGTAGAGGCTGTTGCCAGCGTATCATCCCTCTGGCCGGCAACCGCACGCAGAAGGTCATGACCACGGCCAGCGGTGAATCCACTCCACACCAGTGGTGGTAGCGGCAGTGGTCCCTCAACGTACCGGCGGCAACGTGCTGCCACTGACCCAGAGGCAAGGGCGTCGATCTAAAGCAACGGGGGAATCGCAGTGGGGAAAGGCGAGCTCGCCGACCTGCTAGAACTGATATCTCCTTGAGGCTTAAGAGAATTTGGAGTGGCTTTTATGGAAGACTTGTACTATTTGACAAAGACCGACATGGAGCTTGAGGATATAGCAGCATGTGCCGAAGAGTTTGGATATAGACACTACTATGTGACCCGTGCTTACCGCGATCTAGTGATTCATTACTCGGAGGATGACCATTGTCGATGGGCTAAGTTAGAGAAGGACAAGCTGGCGCTCGAAGACTACGAGCGAGAGCAGATGAGTCAACTGCAGCCGTCCAGCATATTTATGATCAATTACCACGCTACCTCACTGCTGAAACTGGTGGATTTCCTGAAACGCATACTGGAACGCCATGGGGGGGGTGGGTTGTGATGAAGACTGGAGAGTAAACTACACTATCGATAACATTGATGACCTTCAATGCCCGTGACCGTTTTATAGCTCGCCGATGATGTCCTCTGGCCGAGACGACCGGCTCCGAGACGATCCACTTGCCTGCACGGTCTCGACCTAGCCGGTGACCGCTCGCAAGAAGGTCGTCACCGTAGACGGCCAGCCACCACGACCAATTACGCCTACAACAGCCCCAGCGCCTCCAAATCCTCGTCCAATTGCTGCACGTGGTCATAATCGTAGACCTCGCGCGGCTCAATCCACGCATAATCAACGTGCTCGCGTTCCAGGTTCACCTGCTCAACGTCCACCGCGCACAGATAAGGGTGAACGTGCAGCGTATCGCCCCAATCGGTGTGTACCACCACGACGCGCCCCTCACGCGACGGTTCCACCTCCAGCCCCAACTCCTCGCGCACCTCGCGCACAGCCGCCTCGCCCGGCGTCTCGCCCGGACGCACATAGCCGGTCACGAGACACCACTTGCCTGGTAGATGGGGCCCTCGGTGTCCAGGATCAACCCGTCGAAATCCAGGATCAGCGCTCGAATCATTTCACTATCAGACTCTGCCCTTCCCGGCCCAGGTCCCACAGAGGCATACGATCATCACTTCCAGGCCCTAGCGCATCACAGTCCGCACCACAACCACGATCACCAACAGGGCCATCATCACCCACAGTGTCACAATGGCAGCGGCGGCCTTCCAGTTGGTGGGCTTGCCCTCGCGTATGGCTGCCTCCGCCTTCTGGCGGCACTCCGCCATCACCTCCGGCGGTATCATCCTCAGAGCCAGGGCGATACCCAGTGGGATGAGCACCAGGTCGTCCAGGTATCCCAGCACAGGGATGGGGTCCGGTATCAGATCGACGGGGCTGAAGGCGTACCCCACTACGCAGGCGGCAAAGGCCCGGGCATACCAGGGTACCCGGGGGTCTTTGTAGGCCAACCAGATGGCGTAGGTCTGCAGCTTCAACTGCTTGGCCCGCCGCTTCCATGAATCAAGAAGCCTCATTGTCGGCTGCGCCTTCCCTCGTGTCATCCCTTGGAGCCCACCAGGGTCCGCACAACGCGCGCATTGTAGCCTAACATGCGGTACTAGCCAAGGATCGTCCGCAGAGGCTGGAGGGTGGCCGTACGCCCACCCTCCCAGATGTAGGACAAGCTTGAAGCTTGTCCAACGAAACGGGGAAGATCGGAATCCGCTGCTACTCAAGGCTTGCGCTGGGCTGGGGCCCTTGATGGCCGGTTCACGAGGAAGATGCCCGCTCCCACCAGTGCCAGGCCCACCCACAATAGCAGCGGTATGGATTCCCTCAGGATCAAGCCGCTCAGCACGACCCCGAAGAGCGGGACGAGGAAGGTGAAGGCCGACAGGCAGCTCACTGAGTAGCGATGAATCATCAAGAACCAGGAGAGGTAGCTGACGAAAGCAACGATCACCGCCTGATAGAAGAAAGCGCCGAGAACCGGCACACTCAGCGCGACGGGGTCACCACGCTGGAAGATCAGCCACGCCAGGCCCAACACAGGAATGGAGAAAAAGAGCTGGGAGAACATGGTCTGGTAGTGCGTATGGCTCTCCGTGCTGGCCATCCTCTTGATATAGAGCGAGGTGGCTGCCCAGCACATGCCGCCCCCCACTTGCATCAGATCACCCACCCAATAGAGAGGCCCCAGCGTGGCAGACCTGGCCCAGAACACGGAGACCAAACCGAAGAAGGCCACCACCAGGCCAGCAACTTTCGTGCTGTTGAGCTTATCGCCCCGCAGGAGGAAATGAGCACCGATGGCGGTCCAGAATGGTTGCAGGTAGAAGAAGATGATGCCCCTGGAGGCGTGGGTGAAGACCAGACCCCAGTAAAGAAAGACGAACTCCAGCCCGAAGAGCAGGCCCGTCGTCCCCGCCAATAACATCGAAAGGCCGGGGCCTGTCATAGAGCGGCTCGTACTCGGTCGTCCCGATCCTTATTAGAGTTTCGGCCAAGAGGTCACCGAGGTGCTTCAATAGCGTGATCAGCTCCTGGTTCTTCTCGTCCACCAATCTGCGCACCTCTTGCTGCCTCTCTGCACCGTCAAGTTCGGTGAAGTAGGCCGCGAATTCAGCCTCACCGTAGGCAGAATGGGTGGCTGGGCTTAGCACGACGCGGTCCAGCCGATGGTCTAATCTCTCCTTGTCGCCTGGCTCTCGCATCCGGTCGTAGAGATACTGGCGCACGGTGGCTTCCCGGAGCCAAGCGACTTCCTTCTGCACTTTTCCTCGGCTTCTTGCTTCCTGGTCCTGTTCTCCTGCCTGATGGTGCGTAACTCTCGCACCAGTTCCACTGACCCTACGTGCGGCCAACCGACGCCAGCCTCGTTGATTCTTTCGTTGATTCTTTGGGTCAGGTCTTTGATTTCGCGCTCGAAGGGAAGGACCAAGTAGGCGTGAAGGTGGCCCTCTCTCTCCTCCAGCCATCGGCGCAACTTGCTATAAGCCCGGTGGATCTCAGGGTTCGGAGCCGCATGGTGCTCGAGATGGTCCAGAGGATCGGGTGGGATCCCCAGCTTCTCCTGTCGGCCAATAACCATCGGCTCTGGTGGGGTGTTGTCAAACTGTGCGGCCAGTTCACGGCTATCGTCTCCGGTGACTCTGAAGACGATCAAGTTGCCCACGTTGAGAGTAGAACCCTTGTTGAGATCGTCAAGTTGTTGCCGGTATTGGTGGGCGACGATCGTGTCGATGTTGAACTATCTCGCCTCGCTTTGGAGAGTGGGAAAACTTTCGGTGGCGAAGCTCTGGTACTCGTCGACAATCAGGTGGAAAGGCCTTCGATCTTGAGGTGGGGTCTCCGCCCGTGAGAGCGCGGCGGTCAGAATCTTTCCCACCAGGACGGAGCCCAAGAGGGCGCTATTGTCTTCTCCGATCTTGCCTTTCGAGAGGTTGACGAGCAGTATCTTTGCCTGGTCCATGATCTGCCGAAGGTCGAAGGTGCTGGTAGGCTGAGACACAATGTTTCTGACGAGCGGATTGGAGAGGAACCGGCCGATCTTGTTGAGGGCCGAGGCTGCCCACTCGGGTTGGTCCTTTGCCTTCTTGGGGAAGCGGTCACGCCAGTAGGTCTGGATGATTGGGTCGGCTACTCTTGCTGCCATCTCCTCACGACGATCTTCTTGCGAGAGCATTATGAGGATGTCGAGGAGGGTCGAGCCTTCGTTGGCCAGGAGGGTCAGCGTGCTGTGTCGAAGAGGGTCCTCCAGGTGTGGGCCCCAGGAGTAGTAGAAGAGCTTGCGGAAGGTAGTCACTGTCTCCGAGCAAACCCTGTCTACCAGTCGCGGATCGTCCCTGTCGGGGCACTCAAAGAGATTGAGGGCAAAGGGCTGGTCCGTGTCGGCAGGGTCAAGAAGGATGACGTCATCGGGCCGTCCCGAGGGCATGCGCAATAAGAGGTCCTCGGTCAGATCTCCATGGGAGTCGACTCCCCTCGTGGTGTCGTATCGGTTGGCGGAGACGACGTCTGCGCGCCGCCGCTCGCCACCACAGAGAAGAGAGGCGCGAACTCCACCTTTGGCTGGACCGCAACGATCGGACCCTTGACACCGCAGTCCAAGAATATGGCCTCTATCAGCGTACGGACAATCTGCTTCCTCTCCCTCAGCTGCGCTGCATCCCAGATTGTCCCGGAGTTGCTGAGTAACTCCGCCCCCCGCTCCAGGTCCGGCATCGCTGGTGGGATGAGGGTCGCTGCCATGGCCTCTAGGCGCGCCCGCTCCAGCAGGTATTCCTGTTTCTGCATGTCGTCCAAAACGAATAGTCGCTTCAATCGGTCGAGTTGCCGCTCGATCCGAGCCTCTGCCCTCGCAATCTCCATGCGTTCTCCGCTCCGATCCTGGATCGCCTTCAGGACCCTATTCTGCCAGTCGGAAGGTAGCGTCAGCCGTTGCATGAAGGCCCCAATGGCCTCCTCAGCCTTTTCCGCTGGGACCAGTCGCTGTTCACACTCGCGCCCCTGATCGCGAGTCGGGTCGCGGTAGTATCGCTTCCCCGAAGCGAAAGCCCCATGCATTGGCCAGCCGCACCGGGCGCACCGAGCCAGCCCAGATAGAGGATAGTCGCGACTGCCTTTGCGAGCCGATATGCCGACAGCGCTCCATCGCTTCCTGCGCACCTCCTGAACGCTATTGAAGAGACCCTCGCCTGCTATCGGCTCATGGAGTCCCTCAAACCAGTCACCCTTTCCGCGCTTAACTGGTCAGGATGGACGGCAGGCGCTGGAGCTGGTGATGTCCTATTTCGGGTTTTGTGAGGTATTGCAGAGCGATGGGTGCAAGGAGTTTATGGGTGGGTTTGGACAGAGGGTCAGCTGCTACGCTCAACGTCACCGGGTGTCGAGACCATATCGCAAGAATGAACAGGCGTTCGTGGAGAGCTTTCACCGCACGCTGCGCAAAGAGTGCCTTGGCTGGTGGACGTACAAGCCCAGTGAAGGGGAAGAACTACAGAACGAGGTGCAACAGTATCTAGACTACTATCACTACGGGTGCCTCACCTGGGCCTCGGCCTGCAACCCCCTCTACTACCTACTTTTCGCATTTGACATGGGGGACTCCGAGTGCTTGACAGTTTGGATAATATCTGCTATGATGTGAACGTTAGCGGGAACGATAACATAGCCAACGAGCCGGAGTCGAGCGTGATTGCCAGTAGACGGCTAACTATGAGGGAAGTGGCGGAACAGGCGGGGGTTTCAACTCAAACCGTTTCTCGCGTGCTTAACCATCGCCCAGACGTTGCACCTGAAACCAGGCAGCGAGTGCAGCAAATCATCGACCGGCTGGGGTATCAGGCCAACAACGTCGCTCGCAGCCTGGTCCAGGGACGTAGTTTCACATTGGGTGTTGTGGCTTGGGGTCTGGAGTACTTTGGGCCGTCGCGCACTCTATCAGGGGTCGAGCAGGAGGCAAGTGACCTGGGCTATGTCCTCCTTCTGAGTCTGATCCGCCAGCCGGGGAATGGTGACGTCGTGCAGCTATTGCGCGACGTGCTCGCCCGGCAGGTGGACGGTATCGTCTGGGCTGTGCCTGAAATCGGTAGCAATCGAGACTGGATACGAAAGGAAAGCTCACGACTTCCTGTACCTGTCGTTTTTCTCAGCATGCAGCCGCAACCCAATCTGTCTGTTGTGGCAATCGACAATCGGATCGCTGGTCGAATGGCCACCAGACATCTACTTGATGTGGGTTACGAAAACGTGGGGCTGATAACTGGCCCATTAGCCTGGTGGGAGGCTCGTCAACGGCAATCTGGGTGGCAAGACGCGCTCGACGAAGCAGGGATTCCCATCGAGCGTAACCTCGTCGTTGAGGGAGATTGGGAGGCGGCAAGCGGGGAGCGAGGCCTACGCCGACTGTTGGAGCAGCGTCCAGATGTAGAGGCCGTGTTTGTCTCTAACGATCAGATGGCCTTGGGCGCACTACAGGCAGCACGCAAACTGGGTGTGCGGGTGCCGGAAGATTTGGCGCTAGTCGGCGTTGATGACATCCCCGAGTCTGTGTATTCCTGTCCCCCACTATCCACTGTACGGCAGGATATGGTTGAGCTAGGCCGTTGCGCCGTGAGAGAACTTGGACGCACGATAGAGGCAACTCAGCAGGGTCAAGCGCTTGTTGAGCCCAAAACCATTCTACTCGAACCAGAGTTGATTATCCGAGAAAGCTCTCTTGTTCCGAAGCCAACCGAATAGGCGGTGGAGGAGGGAGGGCGAGATTCGAGTCCAGCATATGGAATTACCTGGCTGGTGTGGAGTCTGGTACAGTCGGCGATCCAAAGTGGTTCCAATAGGCCGGGGAGATGGCTAGAGGGGTCTCTGGTCTGTAGCGGATCAGCCAACCTCGGCCCGGGCTGGTGCTACTGCGGGAAGTAGTGCGAGCGCCTGATAGGGCTTGAGAAAGGAGGTGAGGATAGCCTAGTCGAAGACGTTGTGGTTTCACGTGTTGTTCTGTTGATCACGCGTTGGGCTTTCCTGAGGGGTATCCGACGAAGAAGCCCAAGCAATCTTCGAAAAGGAGAGGAAAATGAGCGCAAAGAAACTCAGTTGGCTAATCTGTAGCCTCGTCCTGGTGTTCCTGCTGGTTCTCGGTTGCGCGCCGGCGCCAACTGCGGCACCGGCGGCGGAGACACCCGCAGCGGCCCCGGTCGCCACGGGCAAGACTTGTGAGGGTGTGAAGATTGTCTTCTTCCCCGGCGGGCCGCCCGGGTGTCCCTTCGGCACCGTCGTCTATAATGGGGCAGTAGCAGCCGCAGCGGACCTGGGGGCCGATGTGGAATACATGTTCTCGGACTGGGATACGCAGAAGATGATCAGCCAATTCAAGGAGGCTGTGGCCACCAGCCCCGACGGGATCGCCGTCATGGGCCACCCGGGACCAGACGCTTTTGGGCCCTTGGTAGATGACGCCGAGTCCAAGGGGATCATCGTAACCAGCCAGAACACCACCCTACCCCCAATCGAGGAGATGTACAGAGCCGTGGGGTTCGGTTACGTGGGGCAAGAACTGTATGCGTCCGGCTATTTGCTGGGCAAAGACGCCATCAAGAGGACCGGCCTTGGAGCAGGCGATCGGGCCATGGTCTGGGGGCTTTTGGCGGAACCGACCCGCGGGTTGAGGACACAGGGCGTGATAGATGCCTTGGAAGAAGCGGGGCTGACCGTCGACTACATGGAGATTGACAAGGCTACAAACGCCGACGCCACAGCAGGTACCCCCATCTTCACCGCCTATGTCATCTCCAACCCTGACGTTAAGTTGGTCTGCACCGATCACGGCGGTCTGACCTCTACCCTGGAGACCTATCTGACGGCGGCAGGCAAGGGCCCGGATGACATATATGCCATAGGGTTTGACGTCTCGCCCGCTACACTAGAGGCGATCAGGGGCGGGTGGACCGACCTGGTGCTCGATCAGCAACCCTTCCTGCAAGGCTACCTGCCCATCGTGCAGATCTGCCTGACCAAGAAGTATGGATTCGCCGGTCTGCATATTGATACGGGGTCCGGCTTGATCAGCCAAGACAACGTCGAAGCGCTGGCACCCCTTATTGAGCAGCAGATCCGGTAGCGGCATCCGCACTCTCGGACCTCAGATCTATCCGAGCGGTAGTTTGCAGGGGTCGGTGCAGAACTAGAACGATGCGAGGCAAACGGCACCAGCGTCCAAGTCGCATGCTCGCCGTGGTTTGAAGCATGTGGCCATTGTATGGGCTGAGAAGGGACCTCTCTGGTGCCGTTTGCCTCCTCGCTTTACTGCCTGGTTGCAGCTAGAACATAATTCAGTGCCTCGAGGACTCCTCGACATCCGGCTGGTTCACCGCCGCTGCTGCCAGTCGTCACCTGATAGCCGTTCAAGGAGATCGTCTGATGGATTACATACTTGAAATGAGAAATATCTCCAAGCGTTTCGGGGAGGTTCAAGCCCTGCGCCAAGTTGACTTCGCAGTCGCTCGCAATGAAGTTGTGGGGTTGGTGGGCGATAACGGTGCTGGCAAGTCTACCCTAATCAAGATAGTTACTGGCTACCATACACCGGACAGCGGCGAGGTATATTTCAATGGAAGGAAATTGGAGGGCCTGTCCGTCGCAGAAGCCCGAGCACTGGGAATCGAAACCGTTTATCAGGAACGAGCCTTGGCAAACCTCCAAACCCTGTGGAGGAACATATTCATGGGCCGAGAGTTAACGACTCACTTAGGTTTCCTCGATGTGAACGGGATGGAGCGAGAAACACAGAAACTCATGATCAGCTCCATGGGCTTTACGTCAGCAGCCGTGGCGCCTGATGCGGTGGTCGGGACCTTTTCTGGGGGGGAAAAACAGGGTGTATCTATTGTGAGAGCCCTCTACTTCCAGGCTGAACTCATCATCTTGGATGAGCCCACAATGGGTTTATCTGTGTCGGAGACGAGGAAATTCTTGGAGTTCGTGCGGGGGATCAAGGAAGCCGGCAAATCCTCCATATTGATCGATCACAACGTGTTTCATGTATATGCGGTAGCCGATAGGATTGTGGTGTTGGATAGAGGCGTGGTTGCCGGTGAGTTTTTGACCAAAGATATCACCTTGGACGAACTTATGGAGAAGATGTACCGGGTGGCACAGACTGGAAGTCTGGAACCGACGCCAAGGTGACCCACTGGAACGGAGATGATGTCTCGAGTTGACATGCAATAGTTTATATTAGTCAAAGGGGAGAATGAAATGTCCTCTCGTGTTTCAGATCCAGCCGCGGCTATCAGCCGAAGGCGCTTGTCGCGGGGCGGGTTGAGTAGGTTTGGTCGCCGGTATGGCCTACAGATCGGCATAGTTGGCGTGTTTTTGGCTCTGTGGGCATTTTTCATCATAGGAGCGCCTCGCACGTTTCTTCGCCGCGAAATGTATGGCGCATTCATGTCTACCATACCGTTTTTTGCCATCATGGCTTTGCCATTGACCATGGTAGTTATCGCCGGCGAGATAGATCTCTCCTTCGGCTCTATTATGGCCATAGGAGTGCTGGTATTCGTCAACGTGTTCCCGAGAACTGGCAATTTCGCACTGGCTTTTGTTTTGTTACTGGTTACGGGATTCCTGGCAGGATTGCTGAACGGGATCATAGTGGTTAAGTTCGGAATCCCCTCGCTAGTGGCAACTATCGGTACGCAGTTCTTTTGGAGAGGAGTGGTGCTGGTTATCACAAACGGGCATCCGGCTTCTCTTGTGCCCGTCAAAGGCACGTTCCTACATCAATTACTGGTGGGTAGGTTGGGCGGTTACATACCCGCTCAGATGATCTGGACCATAATCGTGGCAGTACTTGTGTGGGTCCTTTTGAACCGCCACAAATTCGGTGCCCACGTCTATCTGGTTGGGGACAACAGGGATAGTGCTAGGCTTATGGGTGTCAACGTTGACCGAACAAGGATGATGGTATTCGCTATCGTCGGTCTTGCTGCGGCATTCGCGGGCCTTATAGCCAGCGTGGAAGTGAACTACTTCTGGGTTAATCTGGGTGAAGGGTATCTTTTGAGGACGCTGGCCTCGGTGTTCCTGGGCGGCACTTCGGTTTTCGGCGGAGTGGGGACCGTATTGGGGACCTTCATCGGATGTTTCATTATCGGTACTATAGAGGGCGGAACGGTGGCCATAGGCCTGACAGGGTTCTGGACGCAACTGATATATGGTCTGATCATCATCATCTCTATCTCGATGCACTCTCTGGTACGTACACGGCTGGGGGGTTCGTAACGCCTGTAGAGCCGCCGCTTGATGTGTGGCAGGCAGGCGAGTGGGGCAACTTATGGGTCTGTGGTAAGCGTCAGCCGCCTCCTGGCCTGCGGGCCCGCGACTGCAGGCCAGTCTCACCCCCTGATCTGAGGGATCTTCGACAAACCAGAGAGCAGCCCGGGCCTCCTCTGCCTGGATCCTCTGTCTCCGACAAGGGTTGCTAGATGAGGCATCGAGATCGCGTGCTCATGGCCCCCAGCCACGAGGAGCCGGATAGACGCTGCATGCAAACCGGTTCCACCTTCGAGTTCGCCTGGATGGTGGCTCTTACTGACACAACTACCATACTCACAATACCGAGGAAGAGGTGATCATGAACTCACCACTGTTGGGCGTAATCGTTGGCAATCGGGGCTTCTTCCCCGACCATCTCTGCAAGAGCGGGCGCGAGACGATCCTGAGGGTGTTGGAGGGAGAGGGCATCGAAGCTGTTGCGCTTGAGCCGGAAGATACCACCTTTGGCAGCGTGGAGAGCCTGACCGACGCTGAGAAGTGCGCGGCCCTCTTTGCGAAACGCCGGGACGAGATCGCTGGGGTGCTGGTGACCCTGCCCAATTTCGGGGACGAGCGGGGCGTCGCCAACGCCCTGCGCTGGGCCGATCTGAACGTGCCGGTGCTGGTGCATGCCTTCCCTGACGACGCCACCAGGATGACTATCGACGATCGGCGAGACTCCTTCTGCGGCAAGATCTCGGTTTGCAGCAATCTGCGCCAGTACGGCATCAAGTACTCGCTCACCACCCACCATACCGTGGACCCGACAAGCGAGGGCTTCCGGGCTGATCTGCGGCGCTTCGTGAGCACGTGTCGCGTGGTACGGGGCCTGCGAAACGCACGCCTCGGTGCCCTGGGCGCCAGACCAGCCGCTTTCAACACTGTGCGATACAGCGAGAAGTTGCTGGAGCGGATGGGCATCAGTGTGGAGACGCTGGACCTATCCGAGGCTATCGGGCGCGTGGAGCGGCTGGACGACGAAGCCGCGGTGG
>Ga0315296_10002090_pt1 | contig 17192 bp, 13 predicted proteins | sample YL17G14_18_MG_FD_203921 | JGI IMG/M metagenome (GOLD analysis project Ga0315296, IMG submission 203921) | Sediment microbial communities from Yellowstone Lake, YNP, Wyoming, USA - YL17G14_18 | ecosystem: Environmental > Aquatic > Freshwater > Lake > Sediment | place: USA: Wyoming | collected... | reverse complement strand
CATTCCACGGTCGAACTTGCATACATGGCGGTGTTTCCCACAATCTTTGCCTACACATTCTGGGACACAGCGATGCGGAGAGGAAACATGATTCTTGTGGCTTCTCTATCATATCTGACTCCTCTCCAGTAGATCGCAAAGTATCCAGTTTGAATTGTCTTGAGTCCTTTCTGTGGCTTCAATGACTTGTCAAACTTTGCAGCTTGACTGTCTTGAAGACTACCCGGAGCAACCGGTGGTCACAGATCTAGAACGTCGACTCGCTTCTCTCGGACTATTTTGCGAAGAAAGAGGTCTCGCGGAACGTGTTTCTACATGCTCCGCTAGGTGGTCGCATCGTGATGTGGAAGAACGCGGGCCGGCTATCCGTCGTCAAACACGGGTGCAGACATTGCTCGCAGAACCTTGAAAAGAGTAACGATGGGTTTGAGACAGAACCCTGCACCCGATAGTTTCAGGTTCAGCAGCAGCCACAAGTTGAAGACTAGAGCGGCGATCAGAAAGTAGAAGGCTCGGACTGTTGTATCTCTGCTGGTCGTCCGTGGTCGTCGGTCGTGGACTTGTCGGAAGCATGTTTCAATGCCCCATCTTCGCCGATAGGTTTCCACTTCTGAACGATCTCTTTGACGTTACTGCGACTGCGCCCCTCGTCATGCTATGGTAGGCGCCGCGAAACGCTAGAGAGGTGTGTGCCGTTTTGTGGTGGATTTAGCGACTTTCAGTGCGCCTTGGATGGCGTCCGAGCCTGTCGGACCACCGAAAAGAACCCTCGAGTTTCCCTTGAGCCCGGCCGGAGCCATCTCTACAAGTTTCTCGACAGGTCGTATCCTTTCGTGAGTCGAGATGTCGAGAGCGTGAGTCAGTTTCTCCAGATGGCGTTTCACGGCGTCAACGACGTAAGGATTGGAGCGACCTACGCTCAGACCCGCGATTCCTGCCATGGAGTCGATGTACGTGTTGCCATCCACATCTCTGAGCGTCCCGCCTCTCCCAGCGGCCGCATTTCGATTGAGTCCCTCTTGAAACCTGTTTGAGGAATGGCACAAGAGATCTGAGATTTCACTTCGATGCAAAATGCGTCAAGGCCAATTCCCGGGCCATGTCGAGCATGCTCACATGAACGTCTTCGCACTCAGCCAGAGGTAGGGACGGGAGTCAGCCTTTCCGCCTCTTGCACGATCTTCTTCAACCCGTCGAGAACCTCGGGGGATAGTGGTTCGGGTCGATGCTCCTTCAATATACTCGCCACTCTCTCCCGTGCTCTCTTGGTCAAATCCTTCGCGCCCTGTCCGGTCCAAGTTTCGAACCTGCTCCGGTCCATGAGCCTTGGTGTCCAGTGCTCATCCAAATGCTTGATAGTGTGTTTCTGCCCCAAATAATGACCTCCGGGTCCCACCTGATTGATGATGTGCGTTGCAAGAGTTTCATCATCGACTAGCACGCCCTTTGCAATCCTGAGACACATACCTGCAATCTCGTCAACGATGACGACCATCTCTAAGCTGCCAGTCATGCCTCCTTCTATGTATCCGACATCATGAACAAGGTTTGTTCCGCAAAGCGTGGCCATAAGGGCGGTTGTGGTGGCTTCTGCCACAGCCTGGCCATCCACCGCTTTGGAGTCTGTGGTTCCCCCTGTTCCGAAGAAGGGCAGTTGGTAGTACTGGGTGAGCTGCGCAGCCATGGCGTTTATGAGGGCAAACTCCGGCGCCCCGTATGCCATGACGGCGGTGCGCATGTCCATGATCGTCGATATCACGCCATGAATGAAAGGGGTACCTTTCTTGACTAGTTGAGTCACGACTAGGCCCGTCAGTGTCTCAGCATTGGATTGTGCTAAGGTGCCGGGCAGCGTTATGGGGCCCGAGCTACCTGACTGAGTACACGGACCATAGATAGTGGGCACTCCTTCACCCGCGCATTCCATGATGTTCTCGAGGCCAAAGTAGTGCCACAGAGGAGAAACAGGCTCACCATATAGTGCGAAAAGTGGCCTTCTTCTAAGCTCCTCTATTCCACCCGCGACCAGTGAAGCCATCTTGATGAAATCTCTAGTCGCCTGAGGGCTGTAGGCTATGGCGACTATAGGCTTCTCGGTGTTGGTGAGAACTGCTTCGAATTCATGCAGGTCTTGGGCACGCTTGATATGGTCCATCGCCAGACAGAACTGCTCAACGAACTTCACGTTCGGTAACGCGTCCGCCAGAACGGCAGCCTTCGCGATGTACTCTTTTCTTCCTGGAACCCTCTCTGCAGTTACCGGATCTATCACATTCGGAGTCGTTGAGCCTAGACCGAAGTGTACTCTCCCATTCTCAAGCTTGATGTCGTGCTTCGGTTTTCTACCGCAGATGACAACTCTATGGGGAGCGTTTCTTATTGATTCTTCTACGAGGTGGCTGGGAATTAACACATGCTTCCTTTTCTCGTCAACTGTGCATCCTGCTTCCTCCAGCAGGTTTCGAGCCCTTTCGCTCTCCACTACGACTCCGGTTCTCTCGAGAATCTCGAGCGTCGCGAGATGTATCGCGTAAATCTCATCTTGGCTGAGAATCTTGAGACTTGTCTTCATCTATTCGTTTTCCTCGAAGTTTCCTTTTTCGAACGCTTTCTATTTAATGGTTGTTAATATCGTTCTGGCTCTGTTAACTTAACCGGTTTCTGAAGAACTGTTGGTCGTCGTTCTCTCATTTCTATAGTGTCGTGAATGGACGCGAATTCTTCCTATATCGAGCTGAGAAGCTCGTTACGCGCCATTTGAGTAGACCAGACACCTTCCAGATTGACCCGACTGGAAAACTCAGAACTTCCTCAAGTTAACAGAGCCATCGTTCTTGCGTCCTGCAAAAACGATATAAGTGAACCGGAAAGGAGACCCATGACAACGGAGCTGTGGATCAATGTCGTCTCAAGAAAGGATCCTCGAGCGCCTTGCCTCTTCCGTTATAGAACTCGACGACGCAAAAGCAGTTGAGGCTGCCAGGAGTGCTGTCCGAGCAGGCATAGACCCTGTTGATGCCGTCGAGAAAGGACTTGCGGCTGGTCTGAGAGAAGTCGGGAGCCGCTTCGAAAGAGGAGATCTCTTCCTAGCACACATGGTTATGGCAGCTTCAGTCTTCCAGGAAGGGCTCAAGGTGCTTGAGCCCGTGCTTAAAGAGAGTGGGAGGGAGCTGAAGCGTTCAGGCAAGGTAGTTTTGGGAACAGTCCAAGGCGACATTCATGATATTGGGAAGAACATAGTGGCTGCACTTCTCTCGGCGGGCGGATTCGAAGTCTTCGATCTCGGCAAGGATGTCGCTCCTAAGCTGTTTGTTGACAAAGTGAAAGATGCCGAGGCGGATATCGTAGGGATGTCAGCGTTGTTGACGACAACCATCCCTGTGCAAAAGGCTGTCATTGAGATTCTTAAAAGAGAACGGGTGAAGTGCAAGACCATGATTGGCGGAGCGGCGGTTTCAGACCAGTGGGCGAAAGAGATACAAGCAGACGCCCGAGGGATCGATGCGACTGACGCGGTCAAGAAGGCAAGGGTCTTGCTGGGAATAGTTGCCTGAAATTCCTCGAATGCAGCTTTTCTTCTGAGCCATTCGACGACGAGGACGACCCGGGATAACATGTGGGTCTAGCTTGCCTTAACCAGCTCCCTCTCGGCCTCTCGTAGGATCTCTTTGAGTCTCGATTGTACATCTTTTGGCAGAGGTTCAGGCTGGTGTTCTCGTAAAATGTCTTTGCATTTCAGGCGTGCGACATCTCTGATGTCTCTCTTGCCGGCCTTCACCCACGTTACTTCGGACGCCCTGTCAAAGAGCGTGGCTAAGGAAAGTTCCGTCCTCACGTGTTCAAGAGTGTGCTTCTGTGACATGAAGTGGCCTCCCGGGCCTACGTTCTTGATGACATCGACTGCTAGCGCCTCGTCATCGATCCTGACACCAGAAACTACCCTCATGATCATTCCTGCAATCTCGTTGCATATGACCGCCATCTCCATGGAGCCTATGCTTCCGCCCGCCAGATATCCACAGTCATGGATCAGATTCACACCGGACAGGGCGGCGACCATTCCGTTCATCATAACCTCCGCTCCTGCCTGGGCATCCGGCAGCTTCGAATCAGAGCATCCACCGAATCCATATGTCGGCAGACCGTAGTATTGGCCCATCGCAGCGCTGAAGATGCTCGTGCCCATCGCAAATTCCGGAGCACCATAAGCGCAGCGGCTCGTCCTAGGATCCATAACGCAGACCCAACCTGTGTAGATGTTGGGTGCATGCGGGCTGACGAGCTGACAGAGGGTGAGTGCTGCCAGATTTTCTGCGTTGCTTTGAACCGCTGTCCCAGCTAAGGTCATGGGCCCTGAGGCACCGCACATCGGCATAGGTCCATTTGCAACCGGGACGCCGGCCTTCGCGAACTCGATCATGTTCTCGTTGACATCAGAGAATGACAATGGCGATACAGTCTCAGTATACAGGGTGAGTATCGGCCTTTTCTTAAGTTGGTCTGGACCCCCGACGATTGCGGCCGCCATCTCTAGCACTTTCTTCGCCGCGAATGCTCCGGGGCAAGAGTACAGGATCGGTTTCTCAGTATTGTTGAAGAGCGATTCAAACTCGTGAAGGTATTCTACCTGATATGGTACATCAAAAGCGCCAGCGACGGTCATAATGAACTTCATGTTTGGCAGGGCGTCTCCTAGCCTCGTCGCTTCATCCACATCCTTCTTGGTGGGACGCCTCATTTCTCCGGTATCGATGTCCCTGATGTAGGGGACGGGGGTTCCGCCCAACCCGAAATAGACTCTGCTATCCTCTAGTAGGATGTCGTGTTTCGAGTTCCTCCCGCAGAATATGATTTGTCTGGGAGCCTTCCTTAGAGACTCCTCGACAAGATGTTGCGGGATTCTTATGCGCTTTTCTTTGAAGTCAACGTCTGCGCCGGCGCTGTGAAAAACCTCCATTATCTTCTCGGATGGACAATGCATTCCTACCGATTCTAGGATTTCAAGGGACGAAGTGTGAATGTTCTGCGCTTGTTCTCTTGTGACGAGTTTCAGATGCCCGCTTCTGATGCCTCTTTGGACCATTCGTATCACCTAGCCCGTTATGCCAAGAAGCTTCTTTGCCACCTTGACGGCTTCCACGGCATCCTCAGCGTAGCCGTCGGCTCCAATCTCCTTTGTCCACTGCTCGGTGACTGGGGCTCCACCAAAGACCAGTTTGAACCTCTCCCTCAACCCTTCCGCGATCGTTGCTTTTACGATCTCGGCTTGCATCGGCAAGGAAGTGCTGAGCAAAGCAGAACCTCCGACGATATTCGCATTCGCTTCCTTTGCTGTCTTGATGAATTGCTGGGTTGGGACATCCTTACCGATGTCGAAGATTTCGAATCCAGCAGCGAACCACATTGCGCCTACAATATTCTTGCCGATATCGTGAATGTCGCCCGCGACCGTCCCGAGCACAATCTTGCCCAAGGTCTTCCTCTGAACCTTCCTCCGCCGAATCTCGGGTTCGAGTATGTCTTTGATGACCCTCTGAACGGGCTCCGCTGCGGCAACCAGATGCATCACGAAGAGCTCTCCGTCCTCGTACTTTTTTCCGACGATTCTCAAGGCCTTCGTCAGTCCCTGGTCTATGATCTTGACCGGATCCTCGCCAAGGTCCAGGGCCTTCTTCGTTACTTGAGCGACCCTGTCTGGGTCAAAGCTCAAGACTGCGTTAACGAGGTCCTCGTATACGGCCTCCTGTGACAACAATATCCTCCAAACGCGAATGTCATCCGTTCTTCCTTTAACGGTTTCGGCAGAAGTGTTCCACCTCAGAAATCCATAGCAATCATTAAGAGGCTTCGCCGCGATGAGTTCGCCTGATCGTTCGTGTTGAGTTTCGAAGGAGAACACAAGGTCTTTCAGATCGGCACCGTGAGGGTTGGTGGCAAGCCTAGGCAAACGCCGACAGTTTTGATCGGTTCAATCTTCTACAACAAGCACTACATTCTGAAGGACGAGATTAGAGGAGAGTTTGACCGCGAAGAAGCAGAGAGGCTCATTAAGAGACAGGAAGAATTCTCAGACAAGACGGGCAACCCGTGCATGATCGATGTGGTGGGATCGACGCCAGAAGCGCTGAGCCGCTTCCTAGATTTTGTGTCGGGCGTCACGCAAGCGCCGATCTTGCTTGACGGAGTGTCGGCGGGCGTCAGGGTCGCGGGGTTGGATTACATAAGGGACTCTGGGCTGAAGGATCGTGTGGTGTACAATTCTCTCCTACCAGAGTACAAGAAAGAGGAACTTGAAAAGATAAGGGAGGTTGGAATAGAGAGCGCTATCCTGCTGGCTTTCAACACAAAGGAATTTACCTCCCAAGGAAGAGTCAAGGCGATTAGGGAACTCTTGCCCGTGGCAGCTGGCGCAGGGATAGAGAAACCTCTCATAGACACCGCCGTCATTGACATACCAAGCCTGGGCATGGCCTGCCGTGCCATTCACGAGTTAAGACGAGAATTCCGGCTGCCCATAGGCTCAGGCGCACACAATGCCATTGGAACATGGAGAGGCCTCAAGAAGAAGATGGGTAGGCAAGCAAGGGATCCTAGCATGGCAGCAGCATGCGCAATAACGGTCGCCGCCGGTGCCAGCTTTGTTCTGTATGGTCCTATAGAATGTGCAGACTACATGTTCCCCGCCATCGCCATGGTTGACGCCGCCTATGCTCAGCTGGCCATGGAAGAGGGAGCCATGCCCGACCCGAAGCATCCCATCTTCAGAATAGCATAGCTCCCTGCTAATGCGGTACAAACCCGCAGCCCACGTAGCTTCCATCAGGCGAGTCAGTCATCTCCGTCACCATGGTTCTCCCCTGCTTCCGCCATCCACCTATTTCCCAAGCGCTCACGCTGTTGTCGTCTTCAAGACCGCCAAAAAAGTGGAGGAGAGGTCGGTGCCTATTCCGAGGGGATTTCTCCGTAGATCCTGTTGATGTCGATGCCTTGCCTCTTTCTGTAAGCTTTCATCCCCAAGTAGAGAATTGCTGAACCGATGTAGGTTGCTCCCAAGTACATAGCCGAGATGGGGTTGTTAACTCCGTAAGCTGGATCCTTGACCCACATCACCAAGAGGTAGAACAGGTACAGCGCGCTGATAGCCCCACAAATGGTAATAGCCGGCATTCCGGCAACCTTGTACTTTGCGATCGGTGAGGCCTCGAAGAGCTTCTTCTTTCTGTAGGGAAAAACTACCGCTGCCACAGAAGTGATGAAGTACATCGCAGCAATGGCGAGAGTAGCGTCAAGGAAGATCACAGCTACGCCGGGGACATAAGAGTAGAGCGTTCCGAGGAGCATTGTCGCTACGAACATGACGATAATTGTGTTGACTGGCGCTCCAAACCTTGTCGAAACTTGACCGAGCGAACCTGGGAGAGTGCGATCGAAGGCCATCGCGAACATTGCCCTACTGGAGGACATGAACAGCGTTCCAGCCCAACCCCAGAACCAGAACGACATGGAGATTATCAGCCAGATTGTGAGCAGAGGGTTCTTGAAGACGAGCGCTGCCAGAAGCGGGCCGTAGGGGTATATCGGTAGTGCCGGCGTGCTTCCACCGTAGAGTTGCATCCAGTAGGCATAGTTCGAAGTTTGATAGAACTCGTATCCGAAGGTATTGAATATCAGCATCAGTACCGCTATGCCGCCCACTCCGCCTAGGATGTTCGCCCACAGCATCTGTTTCACATTCCTCCAGTAGTCGCTTGCTCCCTTCACCTCTCCGTACAGTGTCGCGCCCCAGTTTGGCCAGAGGTTGTAGAAGGCGACCAGAGGGATCAATGCTCCGGCGGCTGAGATGTTCACTAGACTCACTTCGAACGGAGTGTGTAGGTAGCCTTCTGAGGCCGCCAAGGCGATAGTGTCGGAGTAGGCGTTTGCATGCCCGAATGTAGCCTGTGCGAATGAATCGAAGGCTGCCTTAAATGCAGGCTGAGAACCAAGTGCCAGCACAATCATGAATGATGCTAAGCCTGCTGTGCCAATGTAGAAACATAGTTTCTGTATTCTTGCGTACCACCTCATCCCCAGGCCCACGACTATGGAGACATAGACGACAGCGATGACTGTTCCAAGGAAGACGCCATTTGCGGTCGTCCACCAGAGGGCCGCGTCTACGTATCCGAACGCCATGAGAAGAGGTGCGACGATTTGTACTTGAACCATGTTTCCATAGATTGGGCCCCATAGCCACAGGCAGATGATCCACCCGTTGAGTGAGGCAACGAACCCTATGAACCCGCCCAGAATCCTTGTTTCCCAAACGTAGTCCCCGCCCGCCCGCGGCATGGCAGAGATAAGCATCGCATACGTGATCACCAAGAACACTATGAAGAAAGTGCTGATAGCTATCGCAGGTACCAGATTCGAGCTAGGCCAAAAGCCTGCGTAGGAGTAGCCGTAGAGACCTAGCGTCACGATATTGACCGAGAAGAATGCATAGAGGAAGGCGTCGAAGGAAGACCATGCTCTGACAAGCCCTGTTGCTTTTCTCAGAAATAGAGGTCTCTCTTCTTGAGACAACGAGAATCTCCTTCGCTAACGATTTTATAGCTGAAGCTATTTATGCCTGTTGGTATTCCTTGACGAGAATCTTCTTTGCAACGGATGTCCACGGATCCGATCGATGCTGGTTGAAGTTTCTCAACGCAGCCGAATACTATGACGCCGACGTTATCATTCTTGGAGGTGACATGACAGGCAAAGCTGTCATCCCCATAGTAGAGGAAGGAGATGGGACGTACAAAGCGACTTTTCTAGATCACAAGGAGGTCATGACCAGCAAGGATGATGTTGAACAGCTCAAGAAAAGGGTCCTAGTCGCTGGCTATTACCCATACCTGACAAACCACAAGGAGATCGAGCAGCTGGAAGCGAATCCTGAACAGGTCGATAGGATCTTCAAAGATCTCATGCTACGCGGAATCGAGAGCTGGATGAGGATCGCAGATCAACGATTGAGGGGCAAAGGAGTGAAGTGCTTTGTGTGCCCGGGAAATGATGATCAGCCAGAAATCGACAAGATTATCGAGAACTCTGAGACGGTTACGCTGGCCGGAGAGCATCTGATAATGGTGGATGACCAGCACGAGATGATCAGTTTGGGATGGACGAACCCTACCCCCTGGAAGACCTTCAGAGAGTGCTCGGAAGAAGAGATGCGCAAGAAGATAGAAGGGCTTGTGTCCGAGGTCCGCGACATGTCGAACTGCATCTTCAATTTTCATGCGCCCCCGTATGGGTCCAAACTGGATGAGGCTCCTGAACTTGACGAGAACCTCAGGCCGAAGTATGGGGGGCGTACGACAGTCCACGTGGGGAGCACGTCTGTGAGAGACGCGATAACGCGTTATCAGCCAGTGTTGGGTCTCCACGGGCACTTGCATGAGAGCAACGGTGACTGTAGGATTGGCCGGACCATGTGTATTAATCCTGGGAGCTCATACGGGCAGGGCGTACTTTTGGGAGCTATAATTAACTTGGATAAGAATCGTGTTAAGAGCTACTTCACGACGTCTGGCTGAGTGAAGAGCGGAGCAGTTTTCAGCTGACACCGGTCTCAGGTGTCTCTACATCGATATTCCACCATGGTTTCGACCAGTCATGGCCGGTCCCGGGCAGTTCCTCCAGTATACGTTCTGCCCTGGATCTTACGATTCTCAGGTCAGATTCTGTGGCTCCCAGTTTCCCGAGCCTTTCTAGGTTATCGACCACGTTTCTGAGATTGAGCATGACGGTCAGTCTGAATTTGTCGTACTTCAGCTTCTTCTTCATCACGCCGAGATCTATCTGGCCTGTATTGTTTCCGAAGTCGTGATCCAATAGCAAACAAGCCGCGTCAAAGATGTCCTTCGCCTCCATTCCGATGATGACTCTGCTCTTGTCGAAGTGCTCGTATGGCAGTATCCTGTACATCTCATCGTGTTTCTCGAGCTTGGGCAAAGTCTCGTTCCTTGGAAGATCCAAGATGTACTGCAGTTTTGTTAGCAGGAGATTGTGTGGGCTGATGACATGCATGACTTTTTCGTGTTCTCCAAGATCATCTCTGACATCAACGGTGTGTCTCATTTCAACTCGATTCGAAAGAACATCCATCAGGCCGACTTTGGGAGTTCCGTCCTCTGAGAAGCTGTTGAACGTTCTTAGGAGTAACCTTCCAACTTGAATTGTGTTATATCTCTCCTCATAGGGCGTGACGAAGTGAAAGTACATCGTTCCTGCGATATCGCCAAGTGAGAGTAGCAGATTCTTCAGTTCCCTGCAATGTTCTCTACTGACTAGGAAATCGACGTCGTTTACGCCCCTGTTGAATGGTGAACCTTGGGCGTTGGCCGATGGACAACAGATCTTGATGCCGGCTCCGCCGAAGAGCAGGACGCGAATCGGTTTACTGGAGATCTTCTTCTTGACAATGTCAGGATGCATCTGATGAAGCTCGTGAGCATGTTTGCAGGCCCACAGGACGATGACTGCCTTCCGAAGCGGAAAGTAGCTCAGATCGAGATATTGCGGCAACCCGAGATCCGACTTCAGCTCCTCTATGTCGATCTTGCTGGTCAAAGGTAGGTCGATCTTCACCGTCTGCTCTGGAAAGACCTCATGCTGCCAGAGGATGATCGTATTTGTCATTTGATCCGCCGATGATCGTCGTTTGGTCAATCTCGAATATTGATCTTTGGGCCCGCTCGGCGCTTCTGAGCGGCAGGAACGCTGACCCGCTGGAGTCTACAGTCGACCAAAATCATCTTTCACCTAATGCCCTTTTCGCTATGGCTAGGAACTGATCACGCCCGATCTCGCGAGGATTACCAGAGGTGCACATATCCCACATCGCTCTCTCAGCAATTGCGTCAAGATCTTTCTCGGCAACCCCCAGTCCTCTCAGATTCGTGGGCATGTCCGAATCCTTGATCAGTTTGCGTATGGATGTGATCGCCTTCTCAGCAGCCTCGCGAACCGACAGGCCTTGTGTCTTCTCGCCCATTGCGCCGGCGATGTTTGCGAACTTGGTTTCGGCCTCTGGCAGGTTGTACTCCATGACGTGGGGGAAGTATACAGCGATTGCAACTCCGTGAGGTATGTCGCCCCGCACGCCGCCTGTCGCTTCTGCCAGGGAGTGAATACCGCCACAGTTCGCGAAGTTCTCGCATATGCCTGCGAGATGAGCTGCCAGCATCATGCTTTCCCTTGCTTCCATGTTGCTCCCTTCGCGGTATGCTGTCGGAAGGTATCTTGCGATCAGTTCAATCGATCTCAGCGCAAGGGCTTCGACAAATGGATTCGTTCCTTTCGCTACGTACGTTTCGACTGCGTGAGACAGTGCATCTACGCCTGTCGAAGCAGTGAGCTTCGGCGGAAGGCCTAACGTCAAGACGGGGTCAACTAGAGAAACGGTGGCCCCAAGATACGGCCCATCAGGATACATGGGTCCTTGTCCGATGCTGAATTTCATCCGCTTCTCCATAATGGTGATCACTGCCCAGAAGTCAACTTCGCTACCGGTACCGGCTGTGGTTGGAATTGTAATGAGGGGTAACGGGCGTTGCTTGATTTTGCCGAGGTCCGTAAAGTCGGCGAGCACATAATCTGCTACTTTTCCCGGATTCGTGCCTAGGAGCGCAATGGCTTTGGCCGTATCCATTGAGCTGCCTCCGCCCACAGCAATGACGAAGTCGCACATGCGAGCCTTCAGGGCGGCAGCTCCCTTTTGGGCTAGCTCGTCGGTCGGATTCGCGATGACCTCGTCAAACATTACCCGATTGATTCCAGCTTTGGTCAGAGCGCCTTCTATGCCATCAAGAATTCCAGCCTGAACTACTCCTTTGTCCGTGACTATGAACGCCGCCCTGCCTAGTCGCTTAGCGTAGTCTCCAACTTTCGCGCTCACGTCTCTGCCGAACTCGATCATCATGGGCAACTGAATAGAATAGGGTTCTATCATAGGACCTTCCTATCCGGTGAACCCAGTTCTTATCCGCCATGGTTATTTAACCTGAAGCTGCCGCTCGGCAGTCTCTCCTAAAGCGAATTAGGCAGGCGCGAGGCGTTCCTGCGCTAGTTCGGCGCGAACCAAGAGTCTTAGTACCGCATCCAACTCAAATGGACCTAGGTGAAGCCCTCACGTCCCCCTCGAGGTAGACGGCATGAACCGACTGACATTCTTGTCAAAAGATGATCTTGATCTGATCCATTCCCAGAGCATCGAGATGCTGGAGAGAATTGGGGTAGCCGTGAGAAGCGAGAAAGCGTCAAAGCTGCTCGTGGACTCAGGCGCGGAAATTGATGAGGACCGCGGGACGGTGCAGATACCCGCAGGCTTGGTCGAGCAGGCAGTGAAGAATGCCCCGAAAGAGATCACTCTCTACGGGAGAAATCCGAAGCACGACATCAGGCTTGAAAGCGGGCTGGTTCATTTCGGCCTCGGCATGAATACTCAACAAGTCCTAGATCTTGAAACTGGAGAGCGTAGGCGATCCACCAAGGAAGATGTTGGGAGGATGGCGAGGCTGGCGGATGTGTTACCTAACATCGACTTTGTCATGCCGCTGTGCAGTGCACTGGACAAGCCGGAGAACGCTCAGGACAGGCATGAGCTTGATGCACTGCTGAACAACACAGAGAAGCCAATCATTTGCTGGGCGGAAGACGGCCGAGTCCTTGTTCGAATGGTTGTAGCTGCCACCGGGGGAGATGAGGTCGTAGGAAAACGGCCGATCGTTTCCATGTGCGCCCACACGGCCTCTCCGCTTCAACACGATAGGAAGTACGTTGAGAATTTGCTCGAGTTCGCGAAGGCTGGTGTTCCCGCTGTGTACGGGCCCTGTATTCAAATGGGAGCGACCGGCCCTGTGACCATTGCAGGTTCCCTCGCTCAGGCCAATGCGGAGGTGCTGAGTGGCCTCGTAATTGCGGAACTCGCCAAGAAAGGGGCGCCTTTCATTTACGGCTGCATGGGATCACTCTTAGATCCACACACTTGCGTCATGTCCTATGGAGCACCTGAACTTGCCCTTTTCAACGCTGGTGCCACGGACTTGGCCACGTACTACGGACTCCCCCACTTTGGCACTGGGGGTTGCACAGATTCCAAGGTCGTGGACGGCCAGGCTGTGGCGGAAGCAACAGAAACTGCTCTTCTGGCCGGACTATGCGGAACCCACCTAGTGCATGACATAGGGTACATCGAATCCGGCCTGACGGCAAGTTACGACATGATAGTGATCGATGACGAGATAGCGGGAATGGTCAGGCGGATACTAGCCGATGGACTTGTCTCGCACGATACAATTTCTCTCGAAACAATAGAGAAGGTGGGCCCTGGAGGCAGTTACCTCACGGCTTCCCACACCCTGAAGTATCTGGGCCAGCACTTCCGAACGACGCTAATGGACAGAAGGAGATTAGATGCGTGGCAGGATGGTGCAAAGGATCTTGTCGTCCGAGCGAAAGAGAAGGCAAAGAGCCTTCTAGCCGTGCACAAACCACAGCCTCTGCCGAGCGACGTTTCTGCCGCAATACGGTCCGTGGTGGCCGCGTGAAGATGTGAACCGCGACCGTTCGTCCTCTGGCCTGGCAGAACTCGCGCAGGAAGTGCTAGAAGACTCAATCACTGGACCCGCACGTGCCTTCGAGATTCGAGACCTTCGAAGCGAGACATCTCGCATGTGAAGAACCATCTCAGATACTCAAGCTTAAACATCAAACGGATGCTTCTAGGGGAATTGAAGGAAAGACCGCTTTGAGAAAAGCCATAGTCCCATATTTCGACCTGTGCACGGGCTGTAGAACGTGTGAGCTCGCATGTTCGATGGAGAAATTTGGAGCCTACATAACTGAACTCTCGCACATCCGAGTCACAACGGAGTCAGACGGACTGAGAGCCCAACCGTACATCTGCGAACAGTGTGAGGATCCACCGTGTTGGCGATCCTGTCCTGTAGACGCCTTCAAGAGGGACGGGAAGACGAACGCAGTTCTAATCATCCCCGAGAAGTGCACTGGCTGCCGAAACTGTGTGGCGGCATGCCCCGTAAACGCAATACAGTTTGACGAGCCAGCTCACAAGGCTGTAAAGTGCGATCTTTGCTTCGGCGACCCACAATGCGTGAGATACTGTCCAACCAAAGCGCTAGAGCTGACGTGAGAGGAGGCGAAATGATTTGACTAACAGCTATGCTGGCAAGGTCTTGCATGTGGATCTGACGAAGAGGTCGATCAAGAAACAGGATCTTGACACGAGTTTCGCAAAGAAGTACCTGGGAGGAAAGGGTTTCGGAGCAAGAGTCCTCTATGATATGCTTCCTCCCAAGATGGATCCCTTCAGCCCTCAGAACCTCGTGATCTTTTGCACAGGCCCTCTGACGGGAACGATGGCACCGACGAATAGATACTGCATAGTCACAAAGTCCGCCCTAACAGGACTATTCTCAGATTCCTATGCCGGCGGAGATTTCTCGCCTGAACTCAAATTCGCAGGCTACGACATGGTCGTCATCAGAGGCAAGTCTGCGAAGCCCATCTACCTCTGTATAGACGATGGTAATTTTGAGCTGAGGTCAGCACGGGAGATCTGGGGGTTGGACACGTACCAGACCCAAGAAAGGATCCTCGAGGAATTGGGAGACAAGTCCGTGAAAGTTGCATGCATAGGACCAGCGGGAGAGAAGAGGGTTAGGTTCGCCTTGGTCGACTCCAGTCCGCACAGACAGGCTGGAAGATGCGGCTCCGGAGCTGTGATGGGATCGAAGAATCTGAAGGCCGTGGCTGTAAGGGGCAGCGGAAAGATCGCGCCGGCTGACCCGAAGGCCTTCGAAGATGCCTACTGGAAAGCACGCGAGGAGATAGAAAAGAGCAATGACTCGCTGACGTATAAGAAAGGTGGGACTCCAGCCTTTGTAGGATTCGCAAACCTTCAGGGACTCTATCCTACCCGTAACTTCTATGATGGGGTGGACGACAAGGCCGCGGCCGCTTTGGATGATGTCAGCCAAAGAAAATACCTCTGGACTAGAGAGTACGGCTGCTTCGCGTGCCCCATTCACTGCACGAAGATCGGAAGGATCCGAAGAGGACCATGGGTCGGAACGCCGACCGACATAGTGGAATATGAGACGACGGCGATGATGGGCTCCAATTGTGGAATAGACTTCCTCGAAGCTGTAGCCTACGCCACAGTGCTTTGCGACAAGTATGGACTGGACTCGATAAGCACGGGCAATGTGATTGGATGGACTATGGAATGCTACGAGAAGGGCATACTGAAAAAGGAGGATCTAGGCGGTCTAGATGCTAAATTCGGAAACTGGAAAGCCCAGATCGACCTCGTCAGGATGATAGGAGAGAGGAGAGGGATCGGAAACATCCTAGCTGAAGGAGTAGCCAGGGCGTCCGAGAGGATTGGGAAGGGCTCAGAGGAGCTAGCCGTCCATATGAAGAAGATGGAGACGCCGGCCTGGCCGCCTAGAGGATCACCCGGGCAAGCGATAGCGCTCGCATGCTCGGATAGAGGCTGCGACCACCAGCGCGGATGGATGCCAGCCTACGAGATAGGCGGGTACTCATGGCCATTTGGTAAGGCCTTTGATAGACTGTCGGTGGAGCCGGGGAAGTCGCAATGCCTGAAATGGGAGCAGGATCATCTTAGTGCCCTCTACTCACTGACGGTGTGTGAGTTTAGCAGGTCCGGGATAGCAAACGAGACGTACGCGGCTCTGGCATCTGCAGCAACAGGCTGGAACATTGACTACAATGAGCTGCTTAGGTACGGAGAGAGAACTTGGAACGTAATAAGAATGTTCAACGTGAGAGAGGGAATAGATAGGAAAGCGGATTCAGCAATACCGAAGCGTTTCAAGGAGCCGATACCTTCAGGCCCGGCTAAAGGTCACAGAATCACAGATGATGATTTCAACAAGCTGCTGGACTGGTACTATGAAGCCAGAGGTTGGGACAGGAACGGGATACCAACGAGACAGAAGCTGAATGAGCTGGGGTTGGAAGACATCTCTAAAGACCTCAAACGCTGATTCTCGCAAACATCGCGCACAATGACAGGAAAACTGCTTGCATCGAGAGAAACATCATCAGTCTACTACTACTTACCCATTCTAGCCTATCATCTTTCGTCGTTTCTTTCCCATTTCAGCCCTTACTTCGATGACTTGATCACTGGGTTGCCTCCAAGTTTGTCCTTCTGCTCCATTCCAACTTACGTTCACGCCTTCAATCAAGCGATCCTACTTGTTCGCCATAATGCCATCATACTTCAGTATCCACACCTGGCTCTTCGTTTGTACGCCGGCTACTATCCGCCCCCCGCTCAGATTACTCACACGCCGCTAGGCTCCCAACCACCAGTCCCGTGTCGCGGGGCACTGTGTCATGGTGGGAAATTCCAAGAACCTGAACGAACCGTCCTTCTCAAGCTTCTCCAAGTCCATGCCGAGCTTCCGCATGTTCCGGAAGTAATTCGTTCGGAATTCGGCGAAGGAAAGATAAACACCCTTTTCTCCACGTTCGGCGGCACCGTGGTAGAGAAAACGGGTTGACAGGAGAGTCTTACCAGTCCCAGGATTTCCGGACAATAAAGACTAGGCTATGTGGAGGAAAACCGCCGCCGAGAACTCTATCCAGCTCAGCTGTTCCCGTAGGAACTGTATCAGAAGACATCGAGACCCCAGTCGTGAATCGCTCTAGTATGTATTTCATATTTGCGTTTCAGAAACGTATGCATGCTCGTCTCGCAATTGTGGATATGCCTAGAGGTGTCGGGAAGCGCCTCGTATTCAGGGGGGTTTATCGAAAAGTGGGGAGGGTGGGATTCGAACCCACGAAGGCCTACGCCACAGGGTCTCCGAGGTCTCTTGCAGATTCCGCGAGAGGAGAAATCGTCACTTCTCCCTTAGAAAGCCACGTGAAAGACATTTCATGTGATTCAAGGCTTTTCAAGCCATTCAAGAGTCTTCAAGCAAATCAAGACTTGAACCTCAAACCATGAACATTCAAGCCTACTTTGCGATCTACTGCTCTCCTCTCGATTATCATTGGCTCAGTATACCTCGGAGTTGGAGCCGGATGGAATCTGTGGACAGGATGCATTCTTGTGGTTGCGGGATCACTGATATGCAAACTGTCGGTAGAAGAGCCCCCGA